>Ga0157369_10005394_pt1 | contig 14884 bp, 12 predicted proteins | sample C25metaG_FD_113461 | JGI IMG/M metagenome (GOLD analysis project Ga0157369, IMG submission 113461) | Corn rhizosphere microbial communities from Kellogg Biological Station, Michigan, USA - C2-5 metaG | ecosystem: Host-associated > Plants > Roots > Rhizosphere > Soil | place: USA: Michigan...
CGAAGGCCTGCACCGGGTGAATCCGGAATCGGCGCGCGCGCTGCTCGAGACGAAGCCCGGCGCGCCGATCGACCCGGACACGCTCGATCGCGACCTGCGCCGGCTCTTCGGCGCCGGCGACTTCGAGCACGTCGACTATCGGATCCTGGAGGAATCGGGACGGCGCGTGCTCGACATCGACGCCGTCGAGAAAACGTGGGGCCCGAATTATCTGCGCTTCGGGCTCGGGCTCGGCTCCGACTTTCGCGGCGATTCATTCTTCAATTTCGCGGCGAGCTATCGCCGCACGTGGATCAACGACCTCGGCGGCGAATGGCGCACCGATGCGCAGGTCGGCGCGACGACGTTTCTTTCGACCGAGTTCTACCAGCCGCTCAGTCCTCGTCACATCTTCTTCTTCGCGCCGCGCGGCGAGGTCGAGCGGCGCACGTTCGACGTGTTCGACGGCTCGCAGCGGATCGCGCGCTACGACATCCGCTCCGCGGACGCCGCGTTCGACGTGGGCGCCGATCTCGGCCGATACGGCGAAGCGCGCGTGGGGCTGCTCACCGGCGGGCTGCGCGCGACGCTCGAGACCGGGCCCGAATCGCTGGCGCCGCCCGGACGCGTGAAGCAGGGCGCGCTTACCGCGCAGCTCGTCTACGACCAGCTCGACAGCGCGAACTTTCCCAAGGGCGGCAGCGCCGCTTCATTGCATCTCTTCGCGTCGCAGAAGGGGCTCGGTGCCGACGACAGCTACACGAAATGGGATGCGGACTGGCTCGGCGCGCACTCGTTCGGCCCGCATACGCTGCAGGCCGCGGTCAAGTTCGGCGGATCGCTCGATGGCGGGCTGCCGCGCTACGACCTCTTCCAGTGGGGCGGCTTTCTGCATCAGTCGGGCTACCCGATCAATTCGCTCGTCGGCGAGCGCCTGCTGTTCGGCCGCGTGGTCTACACGTACAAGCTGCGCGAGCAGCAGTTCTTCGAGGGTCTATACACCGGCGTGTCGCTCGAGCTCGGGCGGATGGACAAGCCGCTCGTCCCGGGCAACGCGCCGGGATTGCTGAAATCGCTCGGCGTGTATTTCGCGCTCGATACGTTCGTCGGACCGCTGTATCTCGGCTATGGCATCGCCGCCGACGGCAACCGCAGCGCGTATCTTTATCTCGGCCGACCGTGACCGTCTAATCCTTGGCGGTTTTCGACGCTGTCTGGAGCGCGAGTGCGGCGGCACCGGCAGCGCGCTGCGCGGCCGAATCGTCGGTCTCGGGAAGCGCGACCGTCACCTGCCGATTGGCGAACCGGATGCCCGCATCGCGGAATGCGCGAATGATCTTGTCGTAGGTGACGCGCCTGATCACCCACTGATTGTTGCCGGGACGCGCCGTGAACTTGACGCGCACGATCACGGCGCTGTCCTCCGCCGCCATGACGCCGACGGATTTCGGCGGCTGGATCAGGTCGGGCGCGTAATCCTCGTCGGCCGCGAGCTCGTCGCCGATCTGCTTCACGATCTTCTTCACCTGCACCATGCTCGTCTCGTACGGCAGGCGGAACTCGAGGACGTGCACCTGCCAATCGCGGCTCGTGTTGCGCAGTCGCTTGATTTCGCCGTACGGCAGGATGTTGATCGACCCGCGATGATGGCGCAGGAAAACCGAGCGCAGGTTGATCTTCTCGACGCGGCCCTTCGCATCGCCGACCTCGATGTACTCGCCGAGCCGGAATGCGTCGTCCATCAGGAAGAACGCGCCCGAGACGATGTCGCGGACGAGCGTCTGCGAGCCGAAGCCGATCGCGACGCCGACGACACCGGCGCCGGCGACCAGCGGCAGTATGTCGACGCCGAGGCCGGCCAGGACCGACATCACCGCCATCACGAGGATCGTCACGAAGATCGTCGCGCGCAGGATCGGCAGCACGGTGCGAAGCCGCGTCGCGGGCGCGTCGCTCGTCGGCGTGTCCTCCGCGGAGAGGCGGCGGTCGATCGCCGTGCGCACGATCTCCCACAGCATGTAGGTCGCGAGCACGACGATGCTGGCCGTCACGAGCGAGCCGGCGATTCTCGCGCCGAGGCTTTGCCGGGCAAGCTGGAACAGGTCGAGGTCCCATAGCTGCGCGAGCAGCACGAGGCCGACGACGGCGACGACGATATGGATCACGTGGCGGAAGATCGGCTCGTAAGCGGTGAGCGTGGCACCCGTGGAGTCCTCGCCTGTCCGCGTCCGGTAAGCGACGAACGCGCCGACGGCGCGGCAGAACACCATGTCGAGGATCGGCAATGCGATCACGAGCAGAACGCTGCCGAAACCGGTCCCGGTCGGAACGGGCGTGCCGGCGAGCAGATTGAAGACGCCGCCGAGGAGCAGCGCGACAAGGTAGGCACTGGCCGCAACGGGCCACAGCTCCGCGATCCAGATGACGACGACGTTGTGGCTGTCGCGCCGGATGAGACCGGCGATCGGCCTGCGAACTCGCCACACGCCCGACACCGCGACCAGCAAGCCGATGCTCCATCCGATCAGCGAAACGACGTCGACGGTCGCGGTGCTTGCCCCGGCTGCCGCAAGGGACGTTCGCGCCGCGACGCCGGCGGCGAAGACCAGCGCAAGCCCGACGATGTAGCGGCGAAGCCTTCGCGCCGGAACGTCGGCAAAGGGCAGCAGACGCGGCCTCGCCGGCTCCGATCCGAGCAGAAAGCGGCCAACGAGCATTGCGACGCGCACGACCATGACCGCGAGCAACAGCTCGAGAATGACGATGCGGGCGAGACCGGCGGCGGGAAACAGCGCGAAGAAGACGCCGATCGCAACGACGACGAATACGACGAACGCACCGACGTCGAGCATCAGCTCGATCGTCAACTGAACGGCGCGCGCGGCAAACGCCGCCGCAGGCGCGCCGAGAAGCTTGCGTCGATACGGTCGCAGCGCGTAGCGATAAAGAGCTTCGGCGAGCGCGGCGGATACGAGCATCAATGCCAGCAGGCCCGCGAGCGGCCGCAGCGCCGAGCCGTCCGGGCCAGCAACGCGCGCCCACGCTTCCGACAGCGTCACGGGCAGCGCGTTGAACGCCGCAGTCAGCTCCCCGTAAACGTCCCGCATCGATTGCGCGTGCTGATCGACGACGCCGGCCATACCCATCATCCCGGTCTTGCCTCGTGCCGACGACGTGGTCGCGGTCGCGGCGGCGGCGCGGTCGAGCTGCTGGAGCAGCAGGCTTCGCACCTGCTCGTCCGAGAGCCGCGACACGAGGTCGCGGGCGGTTTCCTGCGTCAGGGTTTCAGGGAGCGCCGGTGGCTTCGTGGACTGCGACGCCGCGCCCGCAGCCACCACGGCGCCGGCCGCCAGAGCCAGCAAAAGCGCGACGACGGCGGCGTACGCCGTCCGCACTGTCGAGCGCAATCTGTCGTCCAATCGCACGTCGTCTCCCGCGTGGCCCGCTTGGCTTCACCACATCGTTCCGGGGCGAGAGCGCAAGGGTAACGCCATTTGGGGGCCGGTGCAGTGGCCGGCTTCTCCGCAGCGGAGCGAAGCGTCGCGCGTGTCGCCGATGCGTCGGTCTCGCAGGTGTCCAGAATGGAGAGGACGCTTTGCGTACCTTCCGCTAAGAGGACATTGGCGCGCGCGAGCTCGCGAACCGCTTCTGTGACCGCAACCATTCGAGCTGCATGCAGCCATGTCGCTGGGACATCATGAAGAACAGATTCCCGCTCACTGCAGCAGCGACGCCCGCGCTCGCCGGCCGCGCGTCGCAGCACTGCGAATACTCGCGACAGCCGTGATCGTCGGCGCGCTTGGTTTCGGCGTTGCAGGGGCGAAGGAATGCAAGGGCATCGACTTTCCCGAGCAGATGCCGGCCGACGGTGCCGCACTGACGCTCAACGGGCTCGGCCTTCGCCAGGCGACGATGTTCAAGGTGAACGTCTACGTCGCGGCGCTTTACGTACCGCGCAAGTCGAGCGACCCGGGCACGATTCTCGACAATGCACCGGCCGAATTGATCCTCCATTTCGTCCGCGACGTGGGAGCGGGCGACATCGCCAAAAGCTGGAACGAAGGCTTCGAGAAGAATGCGAAGGCCGACCTGCATGTGCTGAAGGATCGCATCGCGATGCTCGACGGCTGGATGACGGACGTGAAGAGCGGTCAGCGAATGATCTTTTCGTTCAAGCCCGGCACGGGCGTGCAGGTCAGCGTCAACGGCGTTGCGAAGGGCACGATCAAAGGGGACGACTTCGCCAAGGCCCTGCTGTCGATCTGGCTTGGTCCCGAGCCGCCGAATCCGGAGATCAAGGCCGGCCTGCTCGGCGGCGCGTGCGGCTGAGGCTTTCCCGATGACCGTGCGCGACATGTACAGGCGCCTTCTGTCCGGCACGGCGGTCTTCGCATGGGCGGCCGCCTGCGTGCTTTCCGGTTGCGCCACGCGCCCGGTCAGCGGGCGGATCGAGCAATTCGTTCCCCCGACGAGTTATGCGTACGAGCGGCCGTCCGACAACCCCGAGGATCGCCAGAATCTCGTTCTGCTTGCGTTCTCCGGTGGAGGCACGCGCGCCGCAGCGTTCTCCTTCGGCGTGCTGGAAACGCTTCGGGACATGGAGGTCACCACGCGCAGCGGGCGCAAAGTTCGCGCGCTCGACGCAGTCGATGTGATCACCGGGATCTCGGGCGGGAGCTTCACCGCGCTTGCCTATGGCTTGTACGGGGACAAGATCTTCGAAGAATACGAGCAGCGCTTTCTCAAGCGCAACGTGCAGGGCGAGCTGATCGCGCGGGCGTTCAATCCATTCAACTGGGGTGCGCTCGTTTCGACCGGCTGGGGCCGCTCCGAGCTCGCCGCTAATCTTTACGACGAGATCCTTTTCAACGGAGCGACCTATGCGGACCTCAGGCGCGACGGGCCGCAGATCTTCGTCGGCGCAACCGACCTCGCCGAAGGAACGCGCATCATTTTCAACAAGGCGAACTTCGACGTCATGTGCTCCGATCTGAGCGGCTTCCGCCTCTCGCGCGCCGCCGCTGCCTCGTCGGCGGTGCCCGTGCTTCTTTCCTCCGTCACCATCGACAACTACGGCGGCACGTGCGGTTACCGCTTTCCATCGTGGACGAAGCTGTTTCTCGACAACCCCGCTCCGCCGCGGCCGGCTGCCCGCACGCTGCGGCGCCTGCAAGAGCTGGAGGCCTATGCCGACCGGACGAAGCGACCGTATCTCCACCTCGTCGATGGCGGCGTTTCCGACAACATCGGCGTGCGCGGTCTTCTGGATGTCCTCGCCACGTTCGAGGCGCTTCACGCTGCCGGAATGGCGACGCCCCTCGACCATGTAAGGAACATCATCGTGTTCGTCGTCAATTCGCTGGCGACACCTCCGAACGATTGGGACCTGCACGAGAATCCGCCCGGCACGCTCGACGTTCTGATCAAGGCGACCGGCACGCCGATCGATCGCTATTCGTACGACACCGTCGAAACGTTGAAGGACATGCAGGCGCAATGGCAGGCGCTGCGGGAAATCCGCGAAGCGCTCAAGGGATTGTCTCGACCCGACCCCAAGCTCGACTTCGTCATGCGGGCACCGGACGCGAATATCTACGTGATCGACGTATCGTTCTCGGTCCTGAAGGACGCGGCCGAGCGCGATTACCTGAACCGCCTGCCCACGTCCTTCGGGCTTCCCGCTGAAGCCGTCGACCGCCTCAGGGCTGCGGCGCGAACGGCCATTCTCGAATCGCCGGATATCCAGCGCTTCCTGAAGCTCGGCGTCTTGCGAATGACCGCCCATTGATGTGCAGCGTCGACGCTTCGTGTCGGTTTTTGCCGTTCGAAGCGCTGCGGTCGCTTTGAGTGAGGTGTGAGCCGTGACGACCGATCGCACTTTTCCGCGGTCCGCCGACGAAGCGCTCGCGCGCCTCGAGGAAGGCAACGAACGCTTCGTCGCCGGGCAGGCGCGCTTCCCGACGGTGCAGAAGGAAGTCCTCGCCGAGCTTGCGAAAGGGCAGGAGCCCTATGCGACCATTCTCGGCTGCAGCGACAGTCGAGTGCCGCCGGAGCTCGTCTTCGACGCCGGCTTCGGCGAGCTGTTCGTCATACGGGTTGCTGGCAACGTCCTTGGGCCGTCGATCCTCGGCACGCTGCAATACGCGGCGACGCATCTGCATACGCCGCTCTTCGTGGTGATGGGCCACGAAGGCTGTGGCGCGGTGCAGGCGGCCATCGAGGCGCGTTTTCATGGCACCGTGCACAAAAGGCGAATCGCGACCCTGCTCGAAAATGTCCTCCCCGCGCTCGACGGCCTCGACGGCGAACAACCGCACGCGGCACTCATGCGTGCGGCGGTCGAGGCGAACGTCCGGCATGCGGTGTCGCAGGTGCTGGCGACACCCGAGGCGCAGGCCCGGCGCGCGAGGGGCGACATGAAACTGATCGGCGCCGTTTACGATCTCGAATCGGGGCGTGTCCAATTCCTCGACTAAACGCGAGCTGCGACGCGGCGAACGGGAGGCGATGAGGCGCACGTCAGCGCAGCTTGTGGGTGACGCGTCCCGCGCAGCGATGCGTGCAGATCCGTGAACGAAGTGATACCGTGTACGCCATGTCGACGCTCGCCGGGCGACAATGCGTGCCGCCACTGTTCACGACCCTGTTCGCAGCCCGCAGGCTTGGTGCGACATGCGTGGCTGCGGCGACCGTCGTGCTGACGTCTGCGACGTACAGTCAGACTGGACAAGCCCCGGCCGCAGGCACTACGGGTCCGGAGAGCCGGGAGCAAACGCCGGCGCCCCTTCGGCCGGAGGACTTGTCCTGCAATGACCTGAAGGCCCAACTGAAGGCCGCTGGACAGCTCAGCATCCTCTCGGGCCCGAGGGGCGGCTGGGGCGACACTTTCTACGGTCCCGCCGTTCCGCGATGTCAGTTCTGGCAGATGCCGCAATTCACCTACGTGAGAGCGCGCGACGGCCTTTGCGGCGTCGGCTATATCTGCATCGACAAATTGTCGTTCGATTAGCTCGGACGAATCGGCGAGCAGCGCCCGCCATCGCGAAGCCCGTTGCGCGGGCGGCGAAGAGCGGATGGGGCGGCTGTCGATCGTCGCGAGGGCACTTTGCCGTGCGTTGCGATCGCTTCGACCACCCGTATACCGGCGGCGCCCACGACGCGCTCGTGTAGCCGCTCGCGGCGCTTCGCTCGCGATATGGCGTCGAGCGACCAGTCGATAGCGACGGCGCCGATCGCTCCGACACCGAATACACAACCACGATGATCGTCAAGTCTTCCATGCCGGCCCGTGGCGGTGACGCGGCAAATTGTGCGCTGCAGCGTACAGCCGGTCCAAGCATTCGCCCCTATCGGCCTGACCTAGTCCAACGTTCGCGACGTTGACCTACACGCCCCCGCGACTGGCGCCGATACGCAAGCAATGGCCCGCTCCGCAAACTGCGATTTCCTACGCGGAGAACGGAGGTGCCATGAAGACGAAGCAATGGATGCAAATCGCGACGCTCGCGTCCGCACTCGCTATTAGCGGGGCGACGGTAGCCAATGGCGCTAGGAACCAAATGTCTGACCAAGAGCAGGCAGGCGCCGCGGTCAACGCCAATACGCCAGCGCGACCCGATAGCGATGTGAAAAGCAATTCGGCAACGCAGCCAGGCACTGACACACCGAAGGGCACTGTGCCGAGCGACTCCGACGCGACGACGCCGGGGACCGCCGTTAATACATCCAGGCAGTCGGCTGAACATCCGCCGACCAACCGGATGGACCAGGCGACGCCGACGGAAAAAACGCCGAGCGATAAGCCGGCGGCGAAGCATCCCCCGACGGCCCGCATGGATGCGGCGACGCCGGATGAGAAGTCGCCTAAGACTTCGCAGTAAGACTCCTCCGGGACGGGACGATACGCGCCTGTTCGACCTGGCTGCCGTTCCGTCTCGTCCTATCAGCGAAACGCATAACGTTCCACGGTTCCGCGCCGCGAGAAGTCCTTCACGCTTTTCCGCTACGCCGGGTCAGCTGAGAAGTGCAGGGGCATGCTCATACACCGACGGAATCCTTCCGCCTAAAATGCCCGCATGGGTCCGTCATGCCCCCCTCACGGGACCTTCGCCGCGCGCGCCGCGTATTTTGGCGACCCGATGTGCGCCTTCTGCAACCACCGCAATCCAGCGGGTTCCAGGTTCTGCAACGACTGTGGCTCACCGTTGCACCTGAAGCCGTGCAACCAATGTGGTGCGATCAATGATCAGGCCGCGACAACCTGCTACAGCTGCGGGGTGGCGTGTCCCTTGTCATTCAGCACATCGGAGTCGACGCCCGTCTCGCCAGCCGCTCAGACCACGCCCGGGTGGCCAACAGGCGACGTAGCAGTTGCCACAGCCGTGAAGCAACCGCTTTTCGCCGCCTCGTCGTTGCGAGCCGGCTGGCGCTTGCTTCGGCCCGGCCAGTTCCTGGCGGCTGTCATCGCGACGAGCCTGGTCGTCATCGCCCACGACGCGTATCGCATCAAGGCGCCGACGCGCGACGCGATGGGAGTCGCCTCGCTACCGATCGATGCCCCTGAGAACAACGCAACCACCCCGATGCCTGACGTAACCGTGCCGGTGGAGTCGAAGCCCGTGGAATCGGAGAGAACTGCCGCCCTCCAGGCACCCATTCCCACGACCAATGCCGCGGCACCCAGGTCCGCAAGCGTGCGTCACCGCCAGGTGCCTGCTCCCGCCACAAAGCGTACAAGCGCGCAACAACGCCCCGTGCCTGCACGGCAGGCGCCGGTAGGCGCGAGCCCACCGGTGGCACACAGGCTTGCCGCCGCACGCGCCGGTTCGGGGGTTGCGGAAACCCGCAAAGCACCGCCGCCGGATCCGCGGCAGCTGATGCAGGTAAGCCTGGCGCTCTGTAGCGGCGACCTGATCGCACGCATCGTGTGCGACCAGCGCGTGCGTCGACACTTCTGCGAAGGCCATTGGGGCGAGGCGCCGGAATGCGCGAGCGGCATCGCCAATGACCACGGACAGTGACTATAGCGGTCGCGAATCGCCGTCTTACATTTCGCGAGGACACGCCTTTGCATGCACGTTCGAATGGATCGCCGCGAATCTGCACCAACCGGTGAAACGAGCTAGTGTCGATGCACGAATCTCGAGACCGCTGCGAGCAGCGGGAGCCAGAACGTGAAAGCTGACGCCGGCAGCGCGAAGAGTAGACCCCGAAAGAAGGCCAAGGCGTCTTCCGGCGGAAATGGCTGCACCAATCTCGGCTGCTGCTCGTGACGAGGGCTTATCTTGCCGTTATTGTCGTCCACAGCGCGCGCCAAGCACGCGACATGCCGTCATTTGGAATCAATGCGTTACTTTAGGCGCGCGTCTGCAATGTAAAGCACGCCGTCACTGCTCGGTCGGGAACCCGATACTGCGCAAGCGCCGCGCTGAAGTCAGCGTCATCCGGTGAGCCCGACGAGACGCCACCGCGCAGCACGACGTCGACCACCTCCTGCGTGACGCCCTGCCTGCCATCCGCGCCGAGCGCGTGCCCGACGCGCGGCGTGTCGTATGCCTACCGCTCGGCGTAAGTCGCCGCGCGTCCGCGTGTCGCGTTCTCTGCTGCGACGGCGCGGAAGAGGCGGGTGAAGCTCCGATCCGCTTCGCGCATCGCGAGCGAGCGTGTGTAGTCCCCGAGTCCTTCCAACAACGCAGGTTTCCATCATCAATGCGATCACGTCATTGCACCGAGGAACGCGCACGTCGTCAGCAGGCAATGCGGCGAACGCGGCGACGAGCGGCGTCAGTTCACCCTTTTTGCAGATCACGGCGTTTGCGACGGCATTACCGCTTGCGCACTATCCGAACAATAAGCCGCTCACGCTAGAAGGCCGATCAGCAGCACATGATCGTTACCGTTTGAGGCGCAGCCACCACCGACGCAGCCGACGCGGAGCGCGGTTGCTAACAGCGAGACGGACGGAACGGCGAACATGCGTCGATGTGCGCACGCGCGCGCCCACGGACGTAGCGGCGCGCTTGCTGCGAAGCAGCAGGATATTGTGTGGACGAAGCGCGATGTGGGAGTGCAGCTTGCGCCGCGCCTGGCTAAACCTTCGGCGACCAGGTCGCTGATCTATACGTGTTGTTGACGAGACGATGGCGCGGAAGAAGCGTGCAAAAGAGGGGTGGCGGATGGGGTGGATGCAAAGCCCATCCCCAGACGTTCCCTGCGGCCGTCTCATAGATGGCATTGAAATGCTGCCAATCGTCCAGCCGCCCCAAGGAGCGAACTGATGGCGAACTACAAACAACGCCTTGAGAAGATCGAGCGCAGCGCAGATTCTGACAACGGCCTGCGGATACTGTGGGTCGGTCGTGGTGAGAGCGAGGCCGACGTGCTGGCGAAGGCTGGCCCCTATAGCGGCCGCACGCTACTCACCGGCTGGGAAGACTCGGATCGCGACCTATGAAATACGAAACGCGCATCCAGCGCCTGGAGCAGACAGTACGATCAATCGAGCCGATCCGCATCATCTATCACCTTGTGAAGCCGCAGCGCGGCGTCGTTGAGGTAAGGCTAACCAGTCCGAGGCTGACTTCAAGGCGCGTGTAGCAATCGACCTCAGGGCTTATTAGGGTCAAGACCGGTAAATCTGCCGGTGTAGTGGCATCCTTGGTTCGTGCTTTGCCCTTGGAGTCGACCGCTTAGCATTCCAACTCGGTTCGTCATCTCAAAAAACTCCATGTTGCCCATCTCGCCGGTCGAGCAACTATAGGTGCCTAGGAACTGCCCGAACCGACCTGCCTGGCTATAAGCTCCCGTGTAAACGCAGGTCTGACCTCCTGGAAAGACCCACGTCATGGCCATATTAGTGGCTGAGTGGCTGACCGAGATGGCAAAGGCTCCCGTACCAGTTCCATTTGAACCCACAAAACACGACGAGGCGGTGAGATTCACGGTGACAACGTAAGAGCCGTTGTAGTTGTCGTAGTTAAACAGTTGCCGTTCGATTTGTTTTGTTACCACGACCCCATCGATCGAATAAGTAACGGAGCCGGTTTGCACTGACTGCGCGGTGAATGTCAACGTTCCAGCTTGCCTCGCACCTACGGTCGCCGGATTGAAGGGACCTCCAAACCAGGGCCCCGTCGTAACGTAAAGCGGCCCGGACCACGTGAAACCACCAGTCGCGTCCAGTAACGCAGTAGCCCAAGTCGGCGTACCGTTGGAACCGTAGATAAAGAGCGTCGCAAAGATACGGCCGCCCTGCTGTACGAGCTGCATCCCCCAACCGCTCTCGTTCGGATTCCACCAGAGGTCCGATTGGTCGGTGCTGAACGAACTCTTTGGTGCAGATCCGGCTACCTTCTCGGAGGGGGACGATCGCGCACTTTGGATTGGCATAACGATGAGCGCTAATGCCAAGAACACTGCAGCAATGATGTTCATGTCTCCCCGCGTTGACCTTGTCATTAGAATAATCGCCCGCTTATCGCGTGATAGCGCAGCTCCCGTATTCGCATCGGATCGTTAGCTCCGAACCTCTAGCACACGCAACGGCGAAGACTTCGTATGTCGGTGCCCGTGTCGTCATGGTCGAGGATTTGACGTCGCACCCCGTGGACCTTGCATATCGCTCCGCATTAAACATGTGTTTCGATGTGAGCGCTGCTGCGGCCGTGCCCGTAACCGCGTCGGGGTCTGAAGTTGCGCTCGCATCGGCAGTAACCGATGCGGACGCCACCAAAGCACTTGTTCCCTGTGCCGCAACCGCGGCCGGAGTGATTGGATCATGAACCACGACTGCGGGAGCCGCAGCCACGGCGTTGGTCCGACCCGCGCTTGCAATCGCTGGTTGAGCATCGTGTCGAGAAGCGAAGCGCTCGGTTAAGAACGGCACAACCTGCGCTAACTGCTCCACGCGAGTTTCAGACGTCGGATGGGTGCTCAGGAACTCGACCATTCCATCCGTGGCTAGCTTGCGTTGGAGAGTAATCGCGCCATGTGGATCAAAGCCCGCGCGCGCCGCTAGCTCCGCTCCGTATTTGTCCGCAGCGAGTTCGCGGTCACGACTATACGGGCGAAGCGCGAGCAGTTCGGCCCCTATCGTGCCGACGGCCGTCGTGGTGTTTAATGCCAGGTTCGGGTCGGTGTGGTGCTTCGCACCGGCGATTGCAGCAATGATTCCCAAAAGACCGACGGCCACTCTCGCGGTCTGCCGCTGTGTGTACTGCTCCCGTTGGTGATCCAACAAGGCGTGTGCCATTTCGTGGCCCATGACGGCGGCAATTTCGTCGTCGGTCAGCGCAAGTCGCTCCACAAGACTGCTCAGAACTATCATCTGCCCACCGGGCAGGCACATCGCGTTCACCTTTGGCGAGCGGATATAGAGAACGTCCCATCCCCAAGTCGCGGCGTCTGGCCGCATTTCTGGCGCGACCGCGATTAGCCTTTTCGTAATCGACTGTATGCGATCGTAGTCGGCGCCACTCGTTATCAAGGCGCCTCGCTGCGTCGCGGCGAACCTTACGTTCTGATAGAGGCTGCTGGCGGCATCGTCCAACTCATCAGCGAGAGTTGGCGCACTGAGGGTGAGTGCGCACGCGCCAACGAGCAGCAATAGGAAAGGCCACCAGTCGTAGCGGACAAGGAACCGAAGCCGCATACACCCTCCCTCCGTTAAGCGCAGCGTGCCGGGAGGGTCAACCTAATGTGGCCCCGGGGTCAAGTCGGGACGATGGGCGGGCCGCCAGCCTGTGATCGCGCGGGCGCATAGCAGTCTCGAATACGGAGCCGCCGCAACTACTAGACGTTGGGGAGTTTCGCGCTCACATTGAGCGTTTGCTTGATGCGCTGTATCTTCAGTTGCCGACGTATCAACGTCAGTTCGGTCCTTGATCCGCCGCTCGCTTTGTCCGATGGTGGATCAAATGGTGGTAAAGCGGCCATAATTTGCGCTAACGACTCGAATATAAAGGAAAGGTTGGCGGATGGGGTGGGATTCGAACCCACGAATCGCTTGCGCGATTGCCGGATTTCAAGTCCGGTGCATTCAACCGCTCTGCCACCCATCCCCGGGTCTTGATTCCGCCGAAAGGCGGGCGCATCTTAGCACCCGCAGCATCCGGCGCTCGCGGTGGCCGGCCGGATTCAGAATCCCCGCATCGAGCCCCGCGCGGATTCTGCTAGTCTAGCGCCGCTTGGTCGCTCATTCCGGGCTTGCGCCCATTTTGGAGGTTTCATGGATCCCAGGTTGCAAACGGTTGTAACGCGCGAAAGCGCGCCAGTCGCCGGCGTCGCCGAGAGCCAGAACCGGGTGCTTCGCAACACGTATTGGCTGCTCGCGCTGTCGATGCTGCCCACGGTCGCCGGCGCTTGGGTCGGCATGCAGTTCAACTTCCTCGCGCTCTTCACCGCGTCGCCGATCATGGCGCCGCTGCTCATGTTCGGCGTGATGATCGGCGCGCTCTTCGGAGTCACGGCGCTTCGCAACAGCGCGTGGGGCGTGCCGGCGCTCTTCGGCTTCACGTTCATCGCCGGGCTGATGCTCGCGCCGATCCTGTCCGTGGCGATAGGCTTTCGCAACGGCGGGCAACTCGTCGGGCTCGCGGGCGGCATGACGGCGGCGATCTTCTTCGCGATGGCGGCGATCGCCACCGTGTCGAAGCGCGACTTCTCGTTCCTCGGGAAATTCCTGTTCGTCGGCCTGATCCTTCTGATCGTCGCATCGCTCGCGAACCTGTTCTTCCAGATCCCGGCGATGTCGGTGACGATCTCAGCGATCGCGGTGCTGGTCTTCTCGCTGTACCTGCTGCACGACGTCTCCAGGATCGTGCGCGGCGGCGAGACGAACTACATCACGGCGACGCTCAACCTGTTCCTCGACGTCTACAACATCTTCATCAGCCTGCTTAACATCCTGCTCGCGTTCTCGGGCCAGCGCGACTGACCCGCGACAGGTTGCAATTCCAAAGGGGCGAGCGCATCTCGCCCCTTTTTTCACCCCCTACGCACGAAGACAGCCGTCGATTCCACGTGCGCCGTGTGCGGGAACATGTTGACGATGCCCGCGGCGGCGAGTCGGTAGCCGCGCTCGTGGACCAGCACCGCCGCGTCGCGCGCGAGCGTCGCCGGATTGCACGAGACGTACGCGATGCGCGTGAGCGCCGCAGCGTCGTCGGCGCGGGGCAGCGACTTGACGAGTTCGGCGGCGCCCTCGCGTGGCGGATCGATCAGCGCGCGATCGAGCGCGCCGAGCGCTGTGACGAACGACGGCGTCGCCGCGAAGAGGTTCGAACAGACGAACGACGTCTTCTCCACGAGATCGTTGCGCTCGGCATTCGCCTTCGCACGCGATACGAGGCCCTTGCTGCCTTCCACTCCAACGACGTGCCCGGAGCGGCGGGCGATCGGCAGCGTGAAGTTGCCGAGGCCGCAGAAGAAGTCGGCGATGCGGTCGGTTGGCTGCGGATCGAGGAGTTGCACCGCGCGCCGCACGAGCACGCGATTGGCCGCGGCGTTCACTTGCGTGAAATCGGTCGGCGCAAACTTGATCGCGACTTCGAACTCCGGCAGCTTGTACGCGAGCGCCGCGTGCGGCGGGTGGAATGGCGCCACCGTCTCGGGGCCGCCGGGCTGCAGCCAGATGTCGACGCCGTGCACGTCGGCGAACGCGACGAGCTTTGCTTCGTCGGCCGTCGTGAGCGGCGCGAGAATGCGCATGACCAGCGCATGCACGAGACGCGCATCCGGCGCGCCGGTCGCCTCGGCGACCGATCGCATCGCCGACTTCTTCTGCGGCCTGGGCAATTTCACGCTGCCGATCGCCCGTCGCGCCGCGGAGGTCGTCGGCGTCGAGGGCAGCAAGCCGCTCGTCGCGCGCGCGAAAGCGAACGCCGAGCGCAACGGTCTCGCCGGGAAG
>Ga0157369_10005395_pt1 | contig 14884 bp, 15 predicted proteins | sample C25metaG_FD_113461 | JGI IMG/M metagenome (GOLD analysis project Ga0157369, IMG submission 113461) | Corn rhizosphere microbial communities from Kellogg Biological Station, Michigan, USA - C2-5 metaG | ecosystem: Host-associated > Plants > Roots > Rhizosphere > Soil | place: USA: Michigan...
AAAAGACTTTGTGTCCGGGCATCTTTCCACGTTGATTCTGGGCGACAACATCTTCTACGGCCAGGGTCTCAGCGCGCTCCTCGCCAAAGCAGACGGCCAGGGGTCCGGCGCCACGATCTTCGGCTATTCGGTGGCGAACCCTAAGGCCTATGGAGTCGTATCCTTCGACAATTCGGGGCGCGCGTTGTCGATCGAGGAAAAGCCCGAGCAGCCAAAGTCCAACTACGCGGTCACGGGTCTGTATTTCTATGATGAGCGCGTCGTCGACTACGCGCACGCGATCCGGCCTTCGGCACGAGGGGAACTGGAAATTACCGACGTCAACCGCCTTTATCTCGAGGCTGGTCAGTTGAACGTCGAGATCATGGGGCGGGGCTTCGCCTGGCTCGACACCGGAACGCATGCCTCGCTCGTCGACGCCGCCCTCTATGTGAAGATCATCGAAGACCGGCAGGGATTCAAGATTTGCTGTCCTGAGGAAATCGCCTGGCGCAAGGGGTTCATTTCCGCCGAACAACTCGAGCGCCTGGCCGCGCCATTGCGCAAAGGCGGTTACGGCGAGTATCTGCTGCGTATCCTTGCGCAAGGGGATATGCGTGAAAGTCTTTGATACCGCGCTGCCCGGCGTAAAGCTCATAGAGCCGCGCGTGTTCAACGACGATCGCGGGTTCTTTCTGGAGAGTTGGAACGCGCGTGCTTTCGCTGCGGCGGGGATCGAGGCCTCTTTTGTCCAGGATAACCACAGCCGGTCTGCAAAACGCGTGCTGCGCGGGCTGCACTACCAGATACAATGCCCCCAAGGAAAACTTGTGCGCGTGGTGAGCGGCGCCGTTTTCGACGTCGCGGTCGATCTGCGGCGGTCTTCCAAGACGTTTGGACGTTGGGTGGGTTACGAGCTTTCCGCGGAGAACAAGTGGCAGGCTTGGATCCCACCCGGCTTTGCGCACGGCTTTCTGAGCCTCCAGGACGACACGGAACTGCTCTACAAATGCACCGATTTCTATTCGGCGCAGGCTGAGCGTTCTTTGATCTGGAACGATCCGGACATCGGGATCGCATGGCCGTTGAATGGCATTGGGAAACCTCTGTTGTCCGACAAGGATGCAGCGGCGAAAACCTTGGCTGAAGCCGAGGTCTTCGCGTGAGGTGCCTGGTAATTGGCGTCAGTGGACAGCTTGGACGTGCGCTGCTGGCGACATCGCCTGCCGGAACCGATGTCATCGCGCCGGCCAGAGCGGACTGCGATCTGACAAAGGACGATCAGATAGAGCACTGGCTCAACGAGGTTCGTCCGGGTGTCGTCTTGAATGCCGCCGCGTATACCGCTGTTGACGCGGCCGAAGGCGATGAGGTCAACGCCCGGCTGATCAACGCAACCGGCGTGGGCCGGCTTGCCGAAGCGGTGAAGCGCCATGGCGCAAGGCTTGTGCATGTTTCGACGGATTTTGTTTTTGATGGCGAGATGAGCAGGCCTTACACGCCGGATGACGAGCCCAATCCGCTCAATGTCTATGGCCGCACCAAACGGGACGGCGAAGTCGCTGTTTTGCAGTCGGGAGCCGACGCTTTGATCGTGCGCACGGCCTGGATCTATTTCGAACACGGCAAGAATTTCGTGCACACCATGTTGCGCCTCATGCGCGAACGGGACGAAGTGAGGGTGGTGTCGGACCAGATCGGTACACCGACCTATGCGCGCAATCTTGCTCAGGCGTTATGGGCGTTGGCGCAGAAGCCGGTGTCCGGCCTCTATCATGTTACGGATAGTGGTGTGGCCAGCTGGTACGATTTCGCCGTTGCTATCCGGGAAGAGGCGATGGCATACGGATTGATCGGCAACGCCGCGCCGATCGTTCCCATATCGACCGCAGACTATCCGACGCCTGCCCGGCGGCCGCAGTTCAGTGTGCTCGACAATGGGAAGACCTGGTCCGTGCTCGGCGCGACCGGGCAGCACTGGCGCGAGGCTCTGCGCGAAATGCTGATACGGATAAATCCGAATGGCTAATCTGCTTATCACTGGCGGTGCCGGATTCATCGGCGTCAACTTTGTGCGCTATTGGCGCCGGCGTCATCCGCACGACGAGGTCACCGTGCTCGATGCGTTGACCTATGCGGGCAATGCCGCAAGCCTCGAAGGCGTGCCGGAGGTTGAACTGGTGCACGGTGACATCCGGGACTTCGATCTCGCGAGCCGGTTACTGGGCGAACGCTCGATCGACACGATCGTGCACTTCGCCGCGGAGAGTCACGTCGATCGTTCCATCCACGGCCCCGATACCTTCATCGACACCAATGTTGTCGGCACGCATGTTCTTCTTAAAGCAGCCAAAGCCGCATGGCTGGATAAAGGGACCGGAAGGTCGCATCGATTCCATCACGTTTCCACCGATGAAGTGTTCGGATCGCTGGAAGCCGGTGGTCCAGCCTTTTCAGAAACGACCGCCTATCGGCCGAATTCGCCTTATTCTGCATCCAAGGCGGCGGCCGATCATCTTGTCCGCGCCTATCATCGTACCTACGGCCTGCAGGTGACGACCAGCAACTGTTCGAACAATTATGGGCCCTATCAATTTCCGGAGAAGCTAATTCCGCTTTTTATTATCAATGCGCTCCTTGGAAAGCCTCTGCCCGTCTATGGCGATGGCGGCAACAGGCGTGACTGGCTTCACGTCGAAGATCATTGCCGGGGAATCGAACTCGTGCTGGCGAGCGGCCGCGTGGGCGAGACCTACAATATTGGTGGAGGTGAAGAGCTGGATAATCTCACCGTCATCGAACGGACGTGTTCAGCATTGGACAGCGCCTTCGTGAAACATCCCGAACTTGCAACACGATTCAAGGATGCACCGGCAGGAAAAGGGGCCGCAAGCCTCAGTTTGAAAACGCATGTCGAGGATCGCAAAGGCCATGACAGGCGTTACGCCATCGACGAGACCAAGATCCGTGAGGAACTCGGTTATGCGCCAACACGTAATCTTTCGGAAGGGTTAGCTTCAACTATCGAATGGTATCTTGACAATGAGCCGTGGTGGCGCGCGGTGATGGATGGCTCGTACCGGCAATGGATCGCAAAGAACTATTCTCTCTGAAGGAGATGGTGATGATTGATCAACGGTCAAAGTTGGAAATTTCCAGACGCGCGCTTGCCCTTGGCGCCTTGCCTGCAGCGGCTTGGATATCTTTTCCGGCTCTGGCGTATGCCCAGCAGCCCGGCCGTGGCGTGAAGGTCACCGATGCACCTTACGGGGCGAAGTGCGACGGCGTCACGGATGACACATCCGCGATTCAAAAAGCGATCGACCGCAACAAGGGCGGCACCATCATCATCCCCGCACGCGCATTGTGCTCAGGCATCGTCCTCGACGGCGCGAGCTACAACGGTACGCGCATCATCTGCAATGGTGAAATGGTCCTGACACCAAAGTCGGCGGCGCCAGCCGGCACCTCGGCAGGGCTGTTTCTGAAAGATTGCGAAGGCGTCTTCCTTCAGTATCGCGGCGATGGCAATCGTGCGGTCCAGCCCGACGAAGAGCATTACCATCTTGTCGCGCTGGCAGGCGTTAGGAAATTCGAATGCCCGCAGTTCTTCGCGCGCGAAATACGCGGCGATGGCATCTATATCGGCCAGTCCCAGAAGACCCGTCTCGCCGGAATGTCCGAAGACCTCCACTTCGGCGTCTTTCGCGTGATCAACTCTGAAGACGACGGTCGCAATGCGATGTCGATCATTTCAGGCCGGAGGATAATGATCGACCGGTTTGTGTCGAAGAAGGTCGGTGGTGTCGTCGGGGGGATACGTGAGCCGGGCGGCTTCGATATTGAGCCGAATGCTGCGTACGAGGTGTGCGAAGACATCACAGTGAATACCGCTAACGTGATATCCGCCGGAGTGCAGTGTTTTGGTGCAATCGGCGTCAATGCCGGTACGGAAGACTGGAACGTCAAACGCGTGAAGGTCGGAATTCTGAACAGCACCTCCACGGCGCCGCCTAACGGAAGAACAGGCTTCCCGGCGGTCGCGTTTCGCGGTGTCGATGGCGTCGATGTGCAGGGCGCCGCGACCCATACGTCGGTGACGAGCGGCACAGGTTTGCTCCTCGACAAGGCGAAAAACGCAAAAATTCGCATAAAAATCGGCCGCGCATTGGTGGGGGCGGCAGTCGGTCCGGTTGGCTGGGTACGCAACTCCAACCTGGATATCACGGTCGATTCTTACGGCACGTACGGGATCACGACCGGCGGCGTGACGGATACGACCATCACCGGAAGCGTCCAGGGGGGCGAAGGTCCCGGGGCCGTGGCCGTACTCGCGACCGGCCGTGGACACCGGCAAGAGAACGTCCGCTATTCTGTGGCGGTCCCGCGCGCGAATGCCGGCGGGCGCGGATACGTGAATGACCCGGCGAGCCCGGTGCAGTTCGTGAACTCCTCCGTGGCCTATTCCAATTCCTGGGGCTATCCCAGCGCTAAAGAGGCCGTTGGTTTCGGGCCCGGCGTTCAGGTCATCAATGGAAATCTACCATAGTTTACACACCATCTCCTAAAGCGCGCGTTCCCTCACCCGACGCATGATCGCTTGTTCAACGCCGCCCGGAGGGCATTTGAGACTTAAGCGGCGCGGGCTACATTGATTCCCGGCAAGCAAGGGACGCCGCAATGAGCAGTTCGCAGCCCAAACGAAAGCTGCTTGGCTATGACATCGACCTCGGTGCTTTTTTTGCCGTTGTAAAGGCGCGCCGCCGGCTCTTTTTTTCCATCATCGCCGGCACTGTTCTGGTTGCGCTCCTGTACCTTCACCTTGCTACTTACAAGTACACGGCGACGCTGATGGTCAGTCCCGTTACGCAGTCCTCGCAGAGCGGGAGTATCTCCGGCAAACTGGGCGGATTGAGCAGCCTGGCATCGCTTGCAGGAATCAACATCGGCGCGGATGCCGCGACCCAGGCCTTCATGCTGTATCAGAAGGGTCTCTACTCCCGCGATGTAGCCGATCTGCTCGCGAAAGACCCCCAGATCATGCATGCGGTGTTCTACAAGCAATGGGATGCCGATGCGAAACAATGGACTCCGCCCAACCCAACCAAGCGTGCGATCATCGGATTCGTGCAGGACCTTATCGGGATCCCGCGTCACGACTGGAAGCCGCCGGATGGCGCGCTTCTTCAGGAGTACATTACCGACAATGTCAATGTCGACACCGACCCCGACAAGCCGGTTGTTACGATCACCTATAACGATCAGGACCCGGAATTTGCGGTGAAGTTTCTCCACGCGATCGATCGCGCGGTCGACAACAAGCTGCGCGATCTCGCGCTCGTCAGGTCGAATCAATACATCGGATATCTGTCCGATCAATTGACCAAGGTGACCAATGCCGATGTCCGAGATGCGTTGATGTCGACGCTGACGGACCAGGAAAACACAAAGATGATGGCGAGCGTGACTGCGCCATACTCGGCCCAGCCGTTCGGTCCGCCCAGCGCCTCGCGCAAACAGATGATTCCGAAACCGTTCCTGGTTTTGGCGGCGGCGCTGGTTATCGGCGGATTTTTCGCAAGCCTTGCCGTGATCTGGCTACCGCCATTGCGCTGGTCGAAGACGCGTTTCGCGAAGTGGTTCGGGAAACCAAGCCCTTATACTGGTCGATAACGAACGTCTCGTCGAACTCCCGTTCCATCTTTTCCCGCGCGCGCCGGCCCATTTCCGCGCGCTCGTGGACGGTAAGACTGAGAAACTTCTCGAGCGTCGAAACCAGGCCCTCGATGTCGCGTGGCTTGCAAAGGTAACCTGTCACGCTATCGCACACCGCATCCCGGCAGCCCGCCATGTCGGTGGTGATGATGGGCCGTCCCAGCGCCGAGGCCTCCAGAAGCGAGCGCGGAACACCTTCGTTGTAGTAGGAGGGAAGCACGATGCAGTCGGCTTCTTCCATCGCTTTGCGAACGTCTTCCGCGACGCCGAGATAGTCGATTATTCCTTCTTCCGTCCATGCGTCGATGGTGGATCGAGAGACGCCGGCCGGTCCCTCTTGCAAAGGGCCGAGCACACGAAAGCGGATGTTGGGATAGCGAGACTTCAATTCCCTGGCTGCACCCGCAAACTCTCCGATGCCTTTTTCCCAAAGCAAGCGGCCAACAAACAGGAACTCGACATTTTCATCGCCGCGCATGCAATTCCGAAAGGAAAACCTTTGCAGATCGACACCAGAGCCAGGAATGCGTTGTGCCTTGGCGGGATCGACAATTCCACGATTGACGAGTAAACGCAGGTCATCGCCGTTCTGGAAGAGGACGGCCGTCGCACGGCGAAAGGCCCATCTGAATCCCATCGCTGCGAGTCCCAGCAGCCGGGAGTTCTGCGAAAAAGCCCGGCCCAGTCCCGATAGATTGGCGACGAACGTGACGGACGGGTCGCTGATCGCCAGTCCGGAATATATGTTTCCCTTCGGCGTAAAACTCAGAACCGCATCGATCCGCTCGTCGCGGAGCACGCGCCGCAAATGAAGGATGCTGTGCAGAGCGCGGACCGGATTGATGCTCCTTTGATCGAGCGGGATGTGGTGATGGACGAAGCCGGCCTCGACCAGCTTGCGGCTATACGCATCTTGCGGCGCTACGGCCACGACTTCGTGCCCCTCCTGCTGCAGTGCGTCCATCAGCGTCGGTCTGAAATTGTGCAGATACCAGCTGGTATTCGCGACCAGTGCGATCTTGAGGGGAATGGGCGCTCTTGTGTCCAATTCTATCTCTCGAAGGCGATATGACAGGTTTTCAGTCGTCTGCCCGGCGCACGGAGCAGATCTTTCGAACCCCAATGGCTTTTGAGGGCGAACCCACCAGAGCGCCTGAAAGTCCGGTACCTGAAGCGCACGATCGAAGACAGGGTCGGGAACCTTTGGCTGATCAACGCAACATGGACGGTACTCGACGGTAGCGCATTCCATGCCATGTCGCGCTCGGTACAACACCCTAGCGCGCAGTGCCACAGCCAACGCGCGCCACTTAAACAATACTGTGTAGGTTTTCCGGCGCTGATTACCGGAAATTGTAATGTGCCAGACGGAATATAACCTCCGGTGGCTCCGTTAACGAAGGTTTGTGCCATTATTGTGACGAATGGTTTCCGCCTTTGGATGAGAACGAGACGCGTTTGGCCGAGGAAAAAGTGGAAGTGCGCCATTCGACGCTTCCTTGTCATGATTCGAGTACTTGAACGGTGTTCGGGGAACTTGCGACCCAGAACTACCGCTGGGCGGCAACGGCTGAAAACGAAATTGCGAATTTTCGATCAACCAGATCGAGCGATCGGGTGATTACGCGAACTCAAAGACAGCAGATGGTGGGGCGGAAGGCATATACTGCGTAAATAATCCTGCCGCGAACGCAGCGGTGGGCGGATGCAATCGCGCAGAAAGTGATTTTCCATCGACAATAACGATCTCGACGACGGTATTCGTAATCTGACTACCTGATGGCGACGAAGAGCACTCCTTGAATTGTCGCCTCATAAACCGCCCATCCGCCTGTGAGGACAAGGATAACCGAAGGAATCCGGCTTTGATGCGAATCGTCAAACCGGAATGCGAACAGCAAACAGGAAAATATAAGGGCTTCCGAAATGCGGTGTGCGAAGACCGGAATTTTCAGCAAGGCGACATAGGTGATCAGTGTCCAGAAGCTTAAATAGTAGAAGAAGCCGTCTTTTCGCCGCTGCCACGGTCTGAGGAATATCGCACTGCTCACCATAAGCGCGAACAGCAGAATGTTCTCCCCGGAAAATACGTTGGGCGGCTCATTCAGAAAGGCTTGGTCGACATACTTGGCGACCAGCGGATTTGCGCCCTCAAGTACGCTCATGAACTTTGAAATCAAAAGATATCCCACGATTGCCATCGCGGAAAAAAATGTTGCGGCAAGGACCGGCGACCGCTTGGCGACAAAGATCACCAACAGTGCCGCCGCGGCCAAAACCATTGCTGTTGCGTGGAAGAGCACGCCCACAACAAGCAGCAGAAACGCCGTGAACCGCTTGCCATCCAGATACACATCCATGGCCGTATAGGCGAATGCGAGAGCCACGGCGGCACGGAGCTGGGTGTATTCGTGCAAAGGAAAGAGAATCATCAGGTAGACAACGGCAGCGATGACGGGTGCCGAGGTGCGTTTCCAAAGCAGCCTGAATTTCAGAAGAAGCGAGATGCCGGCAAGAAACGTGTAGTATTGTGCAAAATCCATCTCGATATAGAATTTGCAGAACCATGACAGGTATAAGTAGCCGCGCTCGAACCTGAAGCTTGAAAAGGTATCGTGCCGCGTGAGAGCGTCATAAACGCCGACATAGTTGGCATAGTCGCGGCTTTCCCCGAACCAGCCATATCCGGCGGCGGCGGCGGCAACGACCGCAAGAACCAGCATAAAAATGGCGCCCGGCCGGATGCCCGTGATCGTTGGAGGAGAAACATCCGTGGCCGTTGTCACGCTTGCCTCAACTCACCAGCAGGGCCATAGGGTACGAGCGCTGCTATCGCTATCTCGATTCCATTCCCATCTATCATCCGCCACGGTTCTGGGTCCACTGGCGCGGGATGCTGCGCGGAAAACCTCGAAGCGTTTCTCGCCTGCGATATCAACCGCGCGACGAGTTCTCAAGTGCCGCCGGCGTCCTCGCCAAGCTTGCGCGCGCTTGCCGCGGCCTGGCCGGCAAGGCCGACCAAGATGACCCCGAGCGGGACATGCGCCCACAAGAGGTTCTCGCCTCTCGCCGTCATTTTTCCAAGCATCAGCTCGACCAGAGCGGCCACCGCAAGCCCGAGCAGGAGAAACCCAAGCTTCCGGCCGTTTCGCACGCGGCGAAGCATGATGATGGCGGCAGCACTGGCGAGGAATGCCGCGCCGACGGCTAGCAACGCGTTTGCCATGTGGGCCCTGTGTGCCCATTCGACCCCGGACAGCATTGCTCCGGCGAAAACCGACTGTATGAAAATGTCGGCGACGAGAAGGATCGTGACGACCCGCCACCAGGATGCTGCGGATGTCCGCGCAACCGGTTGGTCGAGATGAACGGCCATTCTGCCCTCCGCGTTGGCGAACCTTGTCAGTCGTACTTCACGAGCTGGATCTCGAGCCCGGCTTTCTGTTTCAGGAACGAGGTGTAGATGCGCGCGAAGTCACGGCGATGAGGGGTCGCTTCATCGTCTCTCCTTATCGCGAGCCCAATGACGCGGCCGATTGAAAGAGTTCGATCACGTTCCCCGACGGATCGAGGAGCAGCACCTGCTTGCCGCCTGGTCCGGACAGGATGTCATTGCGGAACGGCGCACCCGCCGCGCGCAGACGCGCCACCTCCGCTTCGATGTCGGCGACGATCAGATGAATGCGGTTCCACCCGCCCGGCACGGGCTTTTCGCCATCAGGCATCGGGCGTCCGGCAGAGCTTTGCGGACCGCTGAGCAAAAGGCGAAGGTTGCCGCGCGCGACGTCGGCAAACGCCGGCGGAAAACTGGTCAGCACTTCGAAGCCCAAATACTTCGTATAGAAGTCCACGGCCTTCGCGACATCGTCGACAATGTAGCGGACGCTGACCATGTCATTGCTCATCTGCCTCTCCCTTGCTGAGTGCGGCGAGCAGGAACCGGATGCGGGTCGCAAGCTCTGCGGCCGTCTGTTGGAATAGCGGGTAGGTGGCCTCGTCGGGCTCGCCGGTCGCTGGGTTGGGAATGCTCCAGTGAATTACTTCGGCTCGCCCCGGGAATTCGGGACATACTTCCCGAACGCGGTCGCACAGGCTGATCACCCAGTCGAACCGTTTGTCCTCGAACACGTCAAAGCGCTTTGGCGTCTGCCGCGCGATGTCGAGGTTGTAAGTCTCGCGCATCACTTTGATCGCATTCGCGTGAAGCGATTTCGGCTCGCTGCCCGCGCTGTAGGCATGGATCGCGCCGCCGGACATCGCCCGCGCCATCGCCTCCGCCATCTGCGAACGCGCGCTGTTACCGGTGCATAGGAATAGGATTTTCGCGGGACGGATCGCGCCATTTTTGCGCCGCGCAAGCCGAAGCCCGGGATGCAGCGCCGCGCCGGTTTCGGAAAGCGAGTCGCCGATGCGTTCCAGGTTCAGCCTGTAATAGGTATCCCGGCCATCCGCAGAACTGCGCCGCGCCGAAACCAGCCGCCCGCCGCGCAGCTTTCCCAGATGGTAGGAGACGAGGTTCTGCGGCTCGCCGACCAGATCGGTCAGTTCGCTCACGACCCGGTCGCTCCGCGACAGCTCCGCCAGCAAACGCCAGCGCAAAGGATGTCCCGCCAATCGCAGGAATTCAGGGGGCGTAACGGCGGGACTCACGCCAGGGCTCATCAACGCAAATTGCATCAAACTGCCTTGATGAGTCAACCACCCCTCTTCCAACCGCCGAATTCCAGCCTTCGGGAGGCTCGAATTCCGAGGTCGTCGGCCACATGATTTCAGCCCATCCGCGGGCTGAGCGGATGCTCACCAACGTATGTCGTTCAGTGCCGGTGGTTTTTCTGGGTCTCCTCGGCGAACGTTCAACAGCCGGAAAGGCAGGGATGGCGGAGCCGGAGGGATTCGAACCCTCGATACGCCTTTTCAAACGTATAACGGTTTAGCAAACCGCCGCCTTCAGCCTCTCGGCCACAGCTCCGTGGGGCGTCCTTTTGCCTGAGAACCTCCGGGCTCTCAAGCAGGAGAGGGCCGCGGCCGGAATTTCGTGCGAAATCAGCTGCTTTTCGTGCTCGGCGCTCGCAACCCGGCAGGCACGGGCCTGCGGCATCTTGTCAGCGCGGCCGGATCGGCGCAGCATTGCGGGCAAGGGACAAACCCTTGAGGGCTTGCGGCTTGGCCAACGCCCGCGCTTTGGGCGCTTATGTAAGAGAGTCGGTTGAGACTGCGAAGCCTTGAACCCGGCAAGTGCCGGAGCGAGGAGCGACGCATATGCAGGTCAAACACATTCTCCGCGAGAAGGGCTCCGAGATCATCGGCATCGCCGGCGATGCGACCCTTTCGGAAGCCGCGTGCCTTCTCGCCCGCAAGCGTATCGGCGCGGTCATCGTGCGCGGGGCGAGCGGCAATCTCGCGGGCATTCTTTCGGAACGCGATGTCGTGCGCGCGGTGGCGGAGGAAAGTGTGGCCGCACTCGCGCGCCCGGTGAGCGCTTACATGACGCGGGCGGTTGCGACCTGCACCGAAGCCGATTCCGTCGACGATCTGATGGAGATGATGACGCGCGGGCGCTTCCGCCATGTGCCTGTCCTGGGTAGCGAGGACAGGCTCATGGGCATCATCTCGATCGGCGACGTCGTCAAGTCGCGCATCGAGGAGACGGTGCGCGAGGTCGTGACGCTGCGCGAATATATCAGCGCGTCGGGTTAGGCTTTCTTCGCGGCTGCGATGTAGTCGTCGACGACCTTCTCCAGCACGTCCAGCGGCAGCGCGCCCGAGAGCAGCACCGTGTCGTGGAATTTGCGGATGTCGAACTTCGCGCCGAGGGCCGCCTTCGCCCTATCGCGCAAACGCAGGAACGTGAGCTTGCCCACCATGTAGGAGCAGGCCTGTCCCGGCCACACGCAATAGCGTTCGATCTCGGTGACCGCCGAGGCTTCCTGATCGCCCAGCGTGTCGACGTAGTATTTTACCGCCTGCTCGCGGCTCCACTTCATCGCATGCATGCCGCTGTCGACGACAAGGCGCACGCCGCGGAACATTGAATCGTGCAGCTGGCCGATCTTCCCCCACGGATCGCCCTCATACATGCCCATCTCGTCGGCGAGCTGTTCGGAATAAAGCGCCCAGCCTTCGATATAGGCTGTGAAGCCACCCACTTTGCGGATGAGCGGCAAAGGCGATTCCTGGCTGATCGAGATCTGCAGATGATGGCCTGGAATGCCTTCGTGATAGGTGAGCGTCGGCAGCGTCCAGCTCGGCACCTCGGCGGTATCGCGCAGATTGATATAATAGGTGCCGGGCCGCGAACCATCGAGCGAGGCGTTGTTGTAGTAGCCGCCCGGCGCACCGGCCTCGATATATTTCGGCACGCGCTTGATGATCAGGTCGGCCTTCGGCAGCACGCCGAACGTGGCCGGCAGCTTGGCACGGATCGCCTGCACCTTCAGGTTCAGATCGGCCAGCAGCTTGTCCTTGCCGGCGTCGGTGTTCTCGTAACGGAATTTCGGATCGTTATACATCTGACGCAGACGCTCGCCGACCGAGCCGCCGGTCAGTCCGTTCGCCTGCATGATTGCGTCGATCTTGGCAGTGTGATCCTTCACCACGTCGAGGCCGAGCTGATGAACTTCTTCCGGCTTCATCTTGGTCGTGGTCGCGGCTTCGAGCGAAGCGGCGTAATAGGCGGGGCCATCGGGCAGACGCCACACACCAGCGTCATGCACGGCTTTGGGCTGCAGGCTCTTCAGGAAAGCGATCTGGCGGTCGAGCGCCGGATAGACGCGCTGTTCGAGCAAGCGCGTCGCGGTCTTGCCGTAGTCGCCTTCGATCTTCTTTTCCTTCGCGCGGCGGGCGACGGAATCGACCATCGGCGATTTGTCGGCGGCTACGCCCCGCAGCTTCGTCATCTGGTCGAGCGCGCGCGTCAGCACGAAATCCGGCGGTACCACGCCTATCGCCACATCGTGCTCGGCGACTTCGCGTTCCTGATCGAGAACGGTCGCGAACTCCGAAAGACGCGCGAGATAGGCGTCGGCGTCGTCTTTCACTTCGATGCGGTGCTGGCTGTCGAGGAAGTCGGGCGCCTGTTGGTATGAACCGGTAAGTTGGCTCAGCACATAGGGCGAGCCGATACCGCCGCCGCCATACTGGAAGCGCTTGTTGTCGTCTTCCTGCTGCTCAAGCCCATACAGAACGACGTCGTAATTGACGGCATCCATGCCGGTGAGCTTGGCGCGGTTGATCGTCTTCAACCGCCCGAGCTGATCGGTGTTCATGCGCTTGAAGAATTCGACCTGCGCCCAGGAGCGGTCGCTGACCATGAACTTCTGGTAAGCCCTGTCGCCCTTGTCGATGCCGAGGCTGGTTGCGAATTCCGGCGCCTGGTCGATCACCTCGTCCATGAACGCGTCGAACATCGCATTCATCTTGGCGGCTTCTGAATTGGCGGCCTTTGGCGCGGCTGCGGCCAAGGCGCTGCCGGTGGCAGCAAGCGCGGCAGTGGCCGCTCCGGTCAGAAGAACGGCACGACGGTCAAGCATCTGGGAACCCCTCCAATGTCGCGAGGACATTTAGGGAGAGTTCCACCACGCCACAAGACTAATTGGAATCCCGAAGAGATCACCTCGTCGTGTGAACTGGGGCGATTCGGGGGCAGCGCGGAACATCGCGGCGCGCGCGGCGTTTGGTGAATAGCGCGGAATGGCGCACCCAAACGGAGGAACTTCAATGAACATCGCCGCAAGGAACGCGACCTTCGCCGTGGTGCTGACCGCGCTAGGTGCCGGCGCCGCATTCGCGGCAACGCAGGCACCCACAGGTGGGACCACCAGCGGCACATCCACGACAGGGGCGACCACGTCGCCGACAGGCACCACGACGACGATGCCCGGGAAGCCGCCCGCAACAGCGCCAGGTACGACGACGCCAGGCGCGGCGATGCCGAATTCAAACACCTATGCGCCGCAGAACACAGGGGCCACCGGAATGCCGAATGCGAACACCTACGCGCCTTCGACATCAAATCCGTCGGCGTCGACGTTGCCGACACAGTCGGGCTGTCCGACCGTGGCCGGAACGAATGGCTGCATGACGCCAACGACACCAACATCGCCGACCAGCACCGCCCCGCGTCCGTCCCCAACAGGGACATCGCCGACGGCCTGCCCGAACGGCCAGACGCCGCCTGCAGGTTCGACAACCTGCCCTCAATAGGCGCGCGCGCAAGCGGAACGGTTCCGGTCCGATCGGTGTTTCTTAGGCGTGCAACAAAGGTGAGTCCGCTGTCGCTTGCCGAACAGATAAGGAGCGGAGTCATGAATCTCAGGAACATCGCGCTTTGCAGTGCAGGCTTTTTGGCCATCACCATCGGTGCCGCCGCGGCCGATCCGGCAGCCGGTAATCCGTATACGCAGAATCCGACGCCGGAAGAGCGTGCCCAGACGCAGCAGCTGAATTCTGCGGCGAGCCAAGATGCGCAAATGCCGGCGCAGCCGACGCCTGCCGATCAGGCGCAGTACCAAGATCAGCAAGGCCAGTATCAGGCCCAGCAGCAACAGTATCAGCACGATCAGCAGCGCTATCAGGCGCAGCAGGATCGCTATCGCGACGAGCGTGCGGAGTTCTACTACGACCGCTCGCATCCCTATACGTGGTGGCATGATCGCTATGAGCGCGCTTCGCTGAACCTGTTCTACGGGGTGCCGCGCGACGAACTCGTCGATCTGCGTGTTGTGCGCGACGACGGCTTTACGATCGGGCGCATCCATGAATTCGCACGCGCGCCGGACGGGCGCGTGGCCGCGGTGAAGATCGTCTTCCGCAATGGCGGTATCGCCTGGATCAAGGCGCGCGACCTCCGCTACGACCCCGACGACCGGATCGTCTTTACGGATCTGAGCGAGCCGGAGCTTCGTGCGCTGGTGCGCAGCAGCTAATCATTCGCCGGAAACCGCCCGCCTCCGATCTATATGTCGGGGGCGGGCGGTTTATTAACGCTATGCGTTGACGGGTTCCCCGCGCCCTGTTTTCGCCGCTTTTGCCCGTCCACAGCCGCGGCAAAGCGGCTGAAAAAAAGCGCAAAATCGGCTGAAATTACGTTTGACAGTCCGAAGACACCCCCCTATACACCGCGCCTCGCCGCCCGCTGGGCACCACCTTGCGGACGGCGTTTCGTCTCTGGCAGAATGGAAGTTCGCGCTTA
>Ga0157369_10005396_pt1 | contig 14884 bp, 6 predicted proteins | sample C25metaG_FD_113461 | JGI IMG/M metagenome (GOLD analysis project Ga0157369, IMG submission 113461) | Corn rhizosphere microbial communities from Kellogg Biological Station, Michigan, USA - C2-5 metaG | ecosystem: Host-associated > Plants > Roots > Rhizosphere > Soil | place: USA: Michigan...
ACCGATTTCCGGGCAACGCTTAGTTCATGAGCATGGGCGATAGCTGACGCGTATCACCTCACTGATGGACAAACCAGGCCCGGCTGTGCGGCCTTGCTGCGGTGCACCATCTCATTGTATAATCGTGAAATTCCGCTCCCTACGCGGCCCGGAGCCAAGCTTCGGCGGGGAGTGCGACGGCTGAAATAAGCCGATCAAACCCCCGTGGGGACGCCAATTCAAAGCCCTGACACGTCAGGGCTTTTTCTTTTTTGGCGCGGCTACCCAATCACGCTGCAAGTCCGCAGAACCTCGCAGACGCCCGCACCTGTGGTGACAAAATGGTGAGATGGCAGCGCACGTAAATGCAGGCGATTTCAGGTGAATGACATGGAATCGAAGCGCGCAATCCTTCCGCCGGGAACATGATCCGTACTTGGTAGCCTCTGTGCTCAAAGCAGTTTATGGACGAGTCCTCACTTCCCGATATTCAACGAGTCGACATTGATGAAGCGACTCTGCGCACCTTTTCGTCTGAGGACGAATTCGTTGGCTTATCGGTGGACTTGTTAGTCGAAGCTGACTCGTATGTATGCATGGCCGCCAACCTGTTCTCGAATCCGGAAATGGCTTGGGACCGTGAGCACGCCGTAATCGGCGGACACATGGTTCGCTTCTATAAACTGCTTTCAGGGTTACTGGATCAGACTTGTCAGCGTCGCAGAGAGACGTCCTTTGTATTTGCGCGGCTGGATTTGAATGCATCGTAAACACGCTATTTCTAATTGAGAATAACGCACCCCAGTTAGCGCGGTCCTACGTGAATCATTCAATGCGATATGAACGAAGATTGCGAAAACGCGTGCGCGAAAATATCGAGAGGAGGGGTGGCAAGGTCTTGGATATCGAGCGACGCATGCTTGCCTCTATTGAACGCTCTGCCGAGCACTCGGGGATTGATCTCGACGCCCCGGACGAGCGAGATAAGAACTGGGGTGGAAAAAACCTCTTCCAGAAGGCGGAATCGGTAGGACTAGGTGATGCATACCTCGGTGCGTTTGCCGGGCCGTCGCATAGCGTGCACGGCAATTGGCAAGATCTTTTGGAGTACCACCTGGAGCCAATTGGTCCGGGGCTTTACAGACCTGAATTTGGTTGGCATCGCCCGCGGCCTCAGCTGTTGACCACACTTGCGACATTGTCGGCCGATGCAACGGAAGCCTATCTGGACTTCATTGGTGGTGGTGGGATGGACAGCGTTGTAGAGGACCTCGATGACTTGCGAGAGCGCATTCACCGTTTCGTGTTGCTACACGACGAATTTCTCACTCGCACAAAGGCGGATTGACGCCGTCCGAAGCACATTACTGCGCGATCAACGGCGCCGTTCGTCACGAGATTACGAAATACCCAATGCGACGTTTGGTCCGCGTACCTATTCGAAAAGCTCTGCGTGGGTACCAGTCCTAACGAAAATCACCGAGTCATCGTCGGGCAACTGATACATCAGTAGCAGATCTCCGCCTGCGTGGCATTCCCTGTATGCGCTCAATTGCCCTTTGAGTGGATGGTCGCGCCACTCTGCTGAGAGCGGGCCTTCGTTCAAGATTAGAAGGCTAATGACCTCCTTCAGAGAGGCCAGGTTGATGCCTTTATGCTGGAGTCCGCGCCAGTCTCTTTGAAACTCCTTTGTGTAGTCGCTTTTTCTCGGCAGTTTTGCGCTTTTTCCTTTGATTACCTTTTTCAAGGTCATCGAACAACTCCTTTTCGGAGCCGAAGCGCGGTTTAGCGATCGATTCAGCCTGACTGATGGCTCTCATCGTCGCTGCATTTGGGTGACGAATTTCGAAAGGCAAGCCCTGATGCGAGACTACTTGCTTCAGAAAAAGCCGAATGGCAACACTTAGGTCTAGTCCAGCACCAGCCAAAACTCTCGCAGCTCGCTCTTTCAATTCCGGTTCCAAACGCAACCGCACATCGGCAGATTTGGTTTCAACATTGGTGGCATTCATTTTGTTTGGGCCCTCCGTGGCCTGAGGTCGAGCCAAACGATGGTCGACCAACTGACGATGACTGTAGCTACACCGTGGGTACAATGTTATCACATGCGGCTTTGGACGTCTTTATGACCGTGCAGTTCAAGCTTAGAGTGGTGACATAAAGGTGACAGGCGTGTCTAAGTGCTTGATTTTGCGCGGTCTGAGCGGCCCTTTCACGGCGATAACCGGGGTTCGAATCCCCGTGGGGACGCCACTTCGATATTTCCACCCAGTAGGACTCGGGTGCAAATAGCCCACCGTAGTTCGTAGCCTCGGTTTCCGGCCCCTCTCCATGGGGCGGAATTCGATTCGCCCCGGGATCAGCTTCCTCAGGGCTTGTGGGGAGGCCAAACCAACATAAACCGACTCGCAAGGGTCGGTTTTTTGTTTTTGGGGCGACTTGCGTGAGCAGTGCCCCAACCTCGCCGCGAATCGAATAACCGCCATCCGCCAACGGCTCGAACGCGAGCGGCGCCTTGAGGGCCTCCGAAGACTAGCCGGCCCGTCCGCATCGAGCCCGCGGTGATCGCGGGCTGACGCACCCGGCATCGAACATCCCCGTATCGCCTGCGATTGTGATTGAAAGGCAATGCGCGTATGGTCGCGGGTTCGTCAGCACGCGAACCCGCCGCATGCATTCGCTTTGACCGTGCCGCCGATGGCGGCGAGGCAACTCTTCGCCGTTCCTGCGCGCGTCTGTCCGTCCCCCAACAAGAATGAAGGAAAGTCATGCGAACGGGCCTGCGCACCGACGGCGGCATGCTGCACCGATACCGCGCGTGCATCGGGGGCGCGCTGCTGCTCCTCGCGAGCACCACGAATGCGGCGACCATCACGGTCACATCGACCGCGGACGACGGCGTGGGATGCACGCTGCGCAATGCCGTGGCAAGCGCCAATAGCGCGAGCTCCGTCGGCGGATGCGCCGCGGGAACCACCGGCAGCAATACCATCCAGCTGGGTAACGCGACTTATTCCGTCAACGCAAGCGGCAACCGGCCGATCAACCTGATCAATAGCGGCGGTACCGGTGGGAACGCGATCGTCATCCAGGGCAGCACGTTCGCCACCATAGACGCCGCGAACACGGGCCGCATCTTCGACAACGACAGCGCGAACCCGGTGGAAACCGCGATCAGCATCACGCTCAGGAACCTGGAGATTTTTGGCGGCAATGCGGATACCGGCGGTGGCATGTATGTCGCAGACAACGCGACGGCCACATTGGACAGCGTGCTCTTCATCGGCAACAACGGCGCGTTCGGCGGCGGCGCGCTCGAGACCGCCGGGACCGTGTCGATCATCAACAGCTCCTTCAGGCAGAACACGACGACATACGGGCTGGAGAGCCTGCTCGGCGAGGGCGGCGCCATTCTTGCCGACGCGGGCACGCTCACCATCGCCAATTCGAGCTTCAGCGGCAACCAGGCGGCCGATGGCGGCGCCATCTGCGCGAACGGCGCCACGATCGACATCAGCAACAGCAGCTTCCTCGATAACACCGCGGACTGGACGGGTGGGGCGATCTCCTCGGCATACGCGGGGCCGATCAGCCTGAGGCACGTCACCATCGCCCGGAATTCGGTCATCCGGAGCTCGACAGGCACCGGCGGCGGCGGAATCTACCAGGCGTCGCCCGACGCCTTCAACATCGACCGCTCGATCATCGCCAAGAACACCGCGCCCGTCGGCCCGGATTGCCTCGCGGATTCAGCGGACGGCTATACCTTTACGTCCCGGGATTACAACGTGATCGGAAACACCACCGGCTGCGTCATGACGGGTCCCACCACGAACAACTTCGTCGGCGATCCCCTCCTGAGCAACGTCCTCATCGGGCTGACGGAGGCCATCGGTCTGGCGCCGTACAGTCCGGCACGCGACCGGGCACCGAGCGGCGACGCGACCGACCAGTTCGGTAACGCGCGGCCGCAGGGGCTGGCATTCGACATTGGCGCCCTCGAAGCCGCGCCCACGGTGCCGATGATGCCCACGATCGGCACCATCACCGCCGGCGTCGGACAAGCGACGGTGAGCTTTACTCCCTCGGCGAACAACGGCGGCGAGCCGATCACCGGCTACGTGGCGCAAGCCTTCCAGGCGGGACCACCGTTCGTGTTCGTCACCGCGTCATGCGACGCGCCCTGCACGTCGGTCGTCATCCCCGGCCTCACCGGTGGCCTTTCGTATGTCTTCAGCGTCTGGGCTGTCAACGCAGTGGGCGCCAGCGTGGCGTCCAGGGGGTCGATCGCCGTGACGGTGCTGGGCGTGCCCGGTGCGCCCGTCATCGGCACCGCGAGCCCCGGGAATGCCCAGGCGACCGTGAGCTTCGCTGCCCCGGCGAACAACGGCGGCTCGGCGATCACGGGCTACACGGCGACATCAGCGCCTGGCGGATTCAGCGCGAGCTGCAACGGCGCCGCGTGCGGCCCGATCGTGGTGAGCGGCCTTGCGAACGGAACCGCGTATACCTTCACCGTGATCGCGACCAACGCGACCGGGAGCAGCGTGCCTTCCGCCGCGTCGAACAGCGTCACGCCGGCGACAGTACCGGGTGCGCCGACGATAGGCGTCGCGACGCCCGGTAATGGCCAGGCCTCCGTCACCTTCACCGCGCCGGCGAGCGACGGCGGATCGGCCATCGCCTCGTATACCGCGACCGCGTCGCCGGGCGGCGCCGCCGGCACCTGCAGCGCGCCGTGCACATCGATCGCGGTGACGGGGCTCACGAACGGGACGCTCTACACGTTTACGGTCAGCGCGACCAATGCGCTCGGCATGGGGGCATCATCGGCAGCCTCGAATGCCGTGCAGCCGCAGGGCCCGCCGGGACCGCCGATCATCGCAGGCGCGACAGTCGCCAACGCGCAGGCGAGCGTCGCCTTCATCGCCCCAACGAGCGACGGCGGATCGCCGATCACTCTCTACACCGCAACGTCGTCGCCGGGCGCGCTCACGGGCACATGCGCCGCGCCATGCAACTTCATCTTCGTAGCCGGCCTGACCTACGGGACGGCGTATACGTTCACGGTTGCCGCCACGAATGGGTTCGGCACGGGGCCTGCATCGGCGGCATCGAACAGCGTGACCGCGGTATCCGTGCCGGGCGCGCCGACGATCGGCACGGCGACGCCGGGCAACGCGCAGGCGAGCGTGACGTTCGCGCCGCCCGCGAGCAATGGCGGCTCGGTCATCACCAGTTATACAGCGACTTCATCGCCGGGCGGCTTCACTGGCGCCTGCAGCGCGCCTTGCACATCGATCACCGTGGGCGGCCTCGTGAACGGCAGCCAATACGTGTTCACCGTGATCGCGATCAACGCGGTGGGTGCAAGCCCAAGCTCCGCCCCCTCCAACATCGTGACGCCGGCCACGGTGCCCGGCGCCCCCGCGATCGGCAGCGCAACCGGCGGCAATGCACAGGCGACGATCACGTTCGCGGCGCCTGCAAACGATGGCGGCTCCAGCATCACCAGCTACACCGCGACGTCGTCGCCGGGGGGATTGGCCGGAACGTGCCGCGGCTCCTGCACTTCGATCACTGTTGGCGGACTCACGAACGGCACCGCTTATACCTTCACGGTGACCGCCGCCAACGCCGTGGGCAGCGGCCCGGCCTCGAGCGCGTCCAACAGCGTGACGCCCGCATCGGTTCCGGGGGCCCCCGTGATCGGTGTCGCGACGCCGGGCGATGCGCAGGCGACGGTCGCATTCACCGCGCCCGCGAGCAACGGCGGCTCCCCGATCACGAGCTACACAGCGACATCGGCGCCGGGTTTGCGCAGCGGCATTTGCAGCGCGCCATGCACGTCGATCGTAGTCGCGGGCCTCACCAATGGCACTGCCTATACGTTCACGGTGACGGCGGCGAACGCGATCGGGACGGGCGCGCCGTCCGCGCCGTCGAACAGCGCAACCCCGGTGACCGTGCCGGGCGCACCGTCCAACGCCGGCGCCACGCGTGGCGACGCGCAAGCCACGGTCGCCTTCCTCGCGCCTGCAAGCAATGGCGGCTCCCCGATCATCTCGTACACAGCCACCTCGTCGCCCGGCGGGTTCACCGGCTCGTGCGCGGCTCCGTGCACGTCCATCACCGTGGGCGGGCTCGCCAATGGCACCACCTACACCTTCACGGTCGTGGCGACCAACGCAGTCGGCAACGGACCGCCGTCGAATCCATCCAACATCGTGACGCCCTCCACGCTGCCAGGCGCACCGACGATCGGTACGGCGACCCGCGGCAATGCGCAGGCTACGGTGACCTTCACGGCGCCGGCCAGCAATGGCGGGGCCACGATCACCACGTACACGGCGACATCTTCGCCAGGCGCGATCACCGGCACGTGCGCTCTGTCTTGCAATTCCATCACGGTAGGCGGACTGACGAACGGAACTGCCTACACATTCACCGTCACCGCGACCAATGCGGCGGGTACCGGACTGCCATCCGCTGCGTCGAACAGCGTGACCCCCGCGAGCGTTCCAGGCGCCCCCGGCATCGGGACTGCCACACCCGTCGGCAGCCTGGCGGTGGTGACCTTCACGCCGCCGGCGAGCGATGGCGGATCGCCCATCACGTCATTCAGGGCAACCGCCTCGCCGGGCGGCGCGATCGGCACGTGCGACGCGCCGTGCAACACGATTCCGGTCGGCGGGCTCACCCTTGGCACGGCGTACACATTCACGGTGAGCGCAGTGAACGCGCTCGGCGCCGGGCCTGCCTCGGCGGCCTCGAACAGCGTCACGCCTGCCACCGTGCCCGGCGCGCCCGTGATCGGGCTCGCGGCGGCTGGAAAATCCCAGGCGACCATCGCCTTCACCGAGTCCGCGAGCGACGGCGGCGCCGCGATCTCGGCCTACACCGCGACGTCGTCGCCGGGCGCTTTCACGGGCACGTGCGCCGCGCCGTGCGCATCGATCATCGTGGCCGGTCTTGCCAACGGCACCGCGTACACCTTCAGGGTGAGGGCCACCAACGCGGTCGGTACCGGCCCCGCGTCGGCCGCCTCGAACAGCGTCACGCCGGAGGCCGGGGACCTGTTCGACCTGAACGGCGACGGCAATGCGGACCTCGTGTTCGAGCATGCCGACGGCTCGGTCGAAGTGCGCCTCATGCAGGGCACGGCGGTCATCGGCTCGGCGACCTTCGTGCCGAGCGCGCCGGGACGCATCGTGACGACGACCGGCGACTTCAACGGCGACGGCAAGAGCGACCTGCTCTACGCGCGTGATGACGGCGCGGTCGAGATGTGGCTCATGGACGGCACGGTGCGCACGAGCATCACGACGATCATGCCCGCGGGCGCCGGCTGGTCCGTCTCCCACGTCGCCGACTTCAACGGCGATGGCAAGTCGGACATCCTGTGGCGCAACGCGAATGGCGCGGTCGGCCTCTGGCTCATGGATGGCAGCGCGGTCTCGAGCCGCGTGTCGCTCATGGCCGCGGGCTCGCCTTGGACGGCTGAAGTGGTGGGGGACTTTGATGGCGACGGCAATGCGGACATCGTCTGGTACAGTGCCGACGGCAGCGTCTCGATGTGGCTCATGAACGGGACGACGATCGCGGATCGCGGGCCGCTTCTGGGAGCGGGCAATCCGTATTTGCCGATCGAGGTCGGCGACTTCAACGGCGACCGCAAGTCCGACCTGCTGCTGCAGTCCACGGATGGGAGCGTGCAGCTCTGGCTCATGGACGGGCGGACCGCGACGTCCAAGACGACGATCATGGGCGCCAACGCCAACTGGACCGTGACCCAGGTCGGCGACTTCAACGGCGACGGCATGTCGGACGTGGTCTGGAGCGCACGCGACGGCACCGTGGGCATTTGGCTCATGAGCGGCAGCGCCGCTGTCGAGAAGAAAACCGAAATGGCGGCCGGCAGCGGATGGTCAGTGAGCATCGCCGGCGACCTGAGCGGTGATGCGAACTCGGACGTTGTCTGGTCGCACAGCAGCGGCGCGGTCAGTGCATGGCTCATGAACGGGACTTCGATTTCCTCGCGTGCGCCGCTGGAGGCCGCGGGATCGACCAACCGCATCGTGCCTGTACAGTTCCATCACTGAAGCCGGCGCTTTTCTTTTCACTTACGAGGATCCATCAGCGCTTCCCTTATTGGTCTGTCGCTAAAAAGGCGACGGTTAATTCCCCTTGGGGAATGAACCGTCAGGCCCAAATGCGTCTGTCGACATCCTCGATTGCGCGATAGCCCACGCACGCGCGTCAGGCGATCCCGACTCGATGGCGTGCGCGATTGCGTCGAACAGTTGGGCCAGATCGAACGCCCAGCAGGGACGCGGTCCTGTCACCTCGATGTGCATCAGGTGGTGTTCAACTACGCGCTGATCGACAGTCCCAGGTGCGATTGGCGATCACGGGTGCGTGCCCGAGCTTTGCGGCTTCGCCTTACGTGGCTTCATTTGCGTGCATTCGTGTGTGCTGGTGACCGTGGTGACCGCTGGTGACCGGACGACTGGTCACCAGCCACGTCGTTCGGGGGCGATTTACGCCCCGACGACTGGTGACCTGGTTCCCACCCCTATAGCGGTCACCAGTTGCCGCAGGACGTGGCATACGGGGCCGGTCAGGGCGTTTCGACGTGTCGTTCGCCGCGCCAGTGATGGCCGCTCGACCGGCATCGGTCACCGCCAGCCGTCCGGCGCTGTCGTGTACCAGCCAGCCCGAGGTGACGAAGGCTTTCAATTTCGCCAGTCGTGCGCGTCGCCGTCCCTTCAGCGATTGGGCGATGGTGTTGGCAGACAGCGGGGTGCCCGCCGCGTCGATGGCAGCGACGACACGCGCGATATCTTCGGAGTGGCGCTGCTCGGCGGACTTCTCGGCGAAGTCGAGGCGCGTCAACTGCATGCAGGTGACCTTCAGCCGCTCGGCTATTGCCGACACCGACTGCGCGGCGATCATCGCGACACGGTCCTCATTGGAGTCGCCGCCCGAGAACTGGCGTTGCGTATCCAGGGCGACGCAGACAAGATCGGGAATTCCGGACAGGGAGTTGGCGATTCGCTCGGCCACGTCCGTTGCCAGACAAAAACGGCTTGGCGATTTCGCCAGGCCGTTTTCCTTTTCTTTCGCCGTTATCGGCGTGACCTCGAGATGACCACCACCTCCGAGCGCGGGGTCTCGCCATCCCACGGCGCGCCCGGCACGAAGGTATGGCGCGCGCCTACGCGCTGGAAGAGCGTGCGGCGCTCCAACGCGCTCGTAAGCCACACGAAGCCCTTCGCCCTCAGCACCTCCGCGGCGCCTTCGCCGAGCAAATCCAGGATTTGCCGTTCATCCATCGGTGTGTCGCCATGAACGGTCCGTGTACGGAAAAGCTTCTCATGTCCGCGGTCCGCAGGCGCGCCATCGAGCGACCGCCGGCTCTCCAGTCCGAGCAGGATATCGAGCGGCACGTCGGCATGTTGGGCCTCGACGATGGGACGGCCGGGTGCATGGGTCGCGACCCACGCGCGCGCGGCCTCGAAGTGCACGGCATCGACCAGGTCACGCTTGTTCAGCACCACGAGGTCGGCTGCCGCGACTTGCGAGCGGAAAAGGGAGCCGTGACCAGGGTCCTGCGCATGCGCGTCGACCGTCTCCGCGTCGACGAGCGTCACCACGCCGTCGAGGCGCACGGCCTGATTGGCGAGCGCGACCTGCGCAAGGCTGCGGGGGTCGGCGATGCCGCTCGCCTCGAGCACGATGGCCTGCGGCGGCGATTCGCCCTGGGCCACCCGAACGAGCGCGCGCGTGAGGTCGCCCGCAATGCTGCAGCACGCGCAGCCATTCGTGAGCGCGATCGTCTCGGCGGTGCGCGAGGCGAGCAGGGCGGCATCGACGTTGATGCGGCCGAAGTCGTTCACGAGCACCGCGATGCGAAGCCCGTGCGAACCGGCGAGCAGGCGGTTCACGAGCGTGGTCTTCCCGGCGCCGAGGAACCCGCCGATGACCGTGAGCGGAAGCGATCGCGGCGCGGCGCGCAGGGAATCCGGGACGATGCGAGCCGCCTCGATGAGGCCTGCCAGCATCCGGAAGGTATCGTCGGCGGCCGACATGCTCAAGCGGGCTGCAGGCGCCCGCCGAGCGCCGTGCCCCAGATCGCGATGTCCTTCAGCCGTTCCGGCGGCACCTCGTAGGGATCTTCCTCGAGGATCGCGAAGTCGGCGAGCTTGCCCGGCTCCAGGCTGCCGATCTTGCGCTCGAGCCCCAGCGCATAGGCCGCGTCGATGGTGATCGCGCGGATCGCACGCGCCACGCCGATGCGCTCGCCGGGCGCCATCACCGTCTTCCCGTCGAGCGCCACGCGATTCACCGCGATCCACGCCGCGGTGAGCGGATGCATCGGGGCGACGACCAGCGAATAGTCGGAGTGCAGCGCGAAGACCACGCCCTCGCGCTCGAGCGATGCGAGCCGCGCCACGGCCTGCGATCGATCCGGCCCGAACGCCTGGTCGCTGTGCAGGAGGCTGCGGAAGTGCACGAAGTAGCAGTTCACGCTCGCGATGCCGCCCAGCGCCTTCAGCCGCCGCGCCTGCTCCGGCGTGCTGATGCAGTAATGCTCGATGGTGAAGCGATGCTCGAAGCGCGGCTGCGTCGCCTGCAGCCGCGCGAGCGCGTCGAGCGACGCGTCGATCGCTTCGTCGCCGTTCGCGTGGCAATGGATCTGGATCCCCGCCTTCCAGAACGGCAGCATGCGATCGTGCAGCTCTTCCCACGGCACGTCGTTGCGGACCCCGTTGCCGCCGTCGAGATAGCCCGGGAAGTTGAGCCGCAGCGACATCGCCGGGAAGGAGCCGTCGGAGAGGAACTTCACGCCGTGGAAGAAGAGCTTGTCGTTCGAGCGCTTGTCCATCTCCTTCAGGAACTCGGCCGAGCGCGCGCCATGCGTCTTGAAGAGCGGGTTCTCGAGGGGAACGAGGCCCATGCGCATGGGGAAATCCGGCGCGTTCACCGCTTCCTCGTGCATCTTCCACTCGACGTCGAAGTCGGTCCAGCCGAACACCATCTCGGCGGTCGTGGTGATGCCGGCACGCCGGCCGACGTCGGCCATGCGCCGCACGCCCGCCGCGCCGCCGCCCTTGTTGATCTCGGTGGCCATGCTCTTCAATGCGAGGCGAGTCGCCTCGATCTCGAGGAAGACGCCGTTGAGGCGCCCATCCGCATAGTGGCCGACACCGTGGATCTTCGAGCCCGGCTGCACGTCGATGCGCGCCAGGGCGGCGCTATTCGTATAAACATAATGCGGCGCGTACGTGATCACCCAGATCGGGCGCTCACGCGTGATGGTGTCGAGCTCGTCGCGATCGAGATGGCCACCCTGCGAGGCGGGGTCGAGGCCCCATGCGATGAGCGGCTGGGCGGGGTCCTTCTGCGCGGCATGCGCCGCGCGCAGCTTCGCGAGAACGTCCGCGTGCGTGCGCAGCGGCGCGTTCATGCCGGCCGGCCCGGGCGACTCGATCGGGCCCAGGTAATGCAGCGCCATGAATCCCGAGGAGATCGCGAAGTGCGTATGCGGATCGATGAAGCCCGGCATGATCACTTTGCCGGCGAGCGTGTCGTCGATGACGTGCTCGTGGCGCTTGAGCCAGGGCTGCATGGTCTCGAGCGTGCCGGTCGAGACGACACGGCCATCCATGACGGCGATGGCCTCGGCCACGGGGCGGCCGGGATCCAGCGTCAGCACCTTGCGTGCGCGGTAGACAGTGATCTTTCCCATGGTCCCTTCCGGCCGCCTATGCGAGGCGGGATGCGATGTCTTCGAGGCCGGCGGCGCGCGTCGCGGCCGATTCGCCGGCGGCGTCGGTGAGCCATTCGGCGAGGTACGCCGCGAACGAGTCCAGCACGAAGATGCGGAATCGCGGCGTCGCATCGACGCACTGGATCACCACGCGGGCCTTGGCCAGCAGCGTCTGCGCGCACTGCGGCGCAGTGAAAGCGCTGGCATGCATGTCGAGCGAGCAACCCTTCGAGAGGACCAGGCGCGCGTCGGCGCCGGAGATCTCGAGCACCGTGCGCGCGGCCGACACGTCGGTCACCGACTTGCGCATGCCGTCGAGCGACTTGCGCAACGACCGGGCGAGCTCCTCTCCCCGATCGGGCGGGCCGACGATGAGCCATTCGTCGGGTCCGAGCCAGAGCGCCGCGCCCTGGGCGCCGACGCTGTACGTATTCGCCCGGGGCGGCAGCTCCAGTCCCGCCGCGCTGCGCACGCCGCCGATGAACGCCGCATCGTCCGCGTTTCCGCGCAGGTTCACCTGCGACATGAAGGGCAGCTCGCGGATCGCGAAGGCGGCCGGCTTGGTGCTCGCCCGGGCCAGGCGCTCGGTCCAGGCGCCCAGCGGGCTGGTCCGCTCAATCGATGCCATCACGGCGCTTGCCCTCCTTGTCGTAGAACACGGGGTCGACGACCTTCATCGCGCGAAGGCCGCCTTCGAGCGCGCACTGGACGGTCTGGCCCAAGAGTGCACGCCCGTCGGCGACGAGAGCCAGCGCGAAGGCGTGCTCGAGGTTGGGGCTGTAATAGCTCGAGGTGACGTGGCCGATCGAGGGGCTGCCGCGCGCGGGATCGAACGTCGAGAAGCGCGGCGAGGCCACGAGGTGCGCGCCCTCGGGCGCCACGAAGTAGCGGTCCTGCGGCAGCAGTCCCACGAGCTGCTTGCGACCGCTCCCGCGCGCGGTGTCAGCCCGCGAGAACGAGCGGCTGCCGATGAAGCGCTTCTGCTTCGACACGACCCAGTCCATGCCGAGATCCTGGGGTGTCACGGTGCCGTCGGTCTCCTGGCCGATGATGATGTAGCCCTTCTCGGCGCGCAGCACGTGCATGGTCTCGGTGCCGTAGGGCGTGACGTCGTAGGGCTTCCCGGCCTCCATCACCGCCTTCCAGAGCGCCAGCCCGTGCCATGCCGGCACGTTGATCTCGTACGAAAGCTCGCCCGAGAAGCTGATGCGGAAGACGCGCGCCGCGACACCCGCGACCGTCGCCTCGCGGAACGTCATGAACGGAAAGGCCTCGTTGGACAGATCGAGTCCCGGAGCCAGCGCCTGCAGGATGCGGCGGCTGTTCGGGCCGACCACCGCGACGGTGGCCCACTGCTCGGTGACCGACGTGCAGTACACGTCCAGCTCGGGCCACTCGGTCTGCAGCCACTCCTCGAGCCAGTCGAGCACGCGCGCCGCGTTGCCCGTGGTGGTCGTCATGAGGAAGCGGTCCTGCGCGAGGCGCGCGGTCACGCCATCGTCCATCACCATGCCGTCCGGCTTGCACATGACGCCGTAGCGGCAGGCACCGACCGCGAGCCTGGTCCACGCGTTCGTGTAGACGCGATTCAGGAACTCGGCCGCATCCTGGCCCTGGATGTCGATCTTGCCGAGGGTCGTGGCATCCATGACGCCGGCACTCGCGCGCACCGCCTTCGACTCGCGCCGCACCGCCGCGTGCATGTCTTCACCTGCGCGCGGGAAATACCACGGACGCTTCCATTGGCCCACGTTCTCGAACTCGGCGCCGTGCTCCACGTGCCATGTGTGCATCGGCGTGAGGCGCGCGGGGTCCGAAAGCTCGCCACGATCGCGGCCCGCGAGCGCGCCGAAGACCACCGGCGTGTACGGCGGGCGGAAGGTCGTCGTGCCGACTTCGGGAATGGGCTTCGCGAGCTTGTCCGCGAGGAGGGCGAGGGCCACCACGTTCGAGGTCTTGCCCTGGTCCGTCGCCATGCCGGTCGTGGTGTAGCGCTTCGTGTGCTCGACCGAGCGGAAGCCCTCCTGCGCGGCGAGGCGGATGTCGCGCTCGCAGACGTCGTGCTGGAAGTCCACGAAGTGCTTGCCGGGAACCGCGCGATCCAGCGCGAGCTGCACGGACCAGAGCGGCTTGAGGCGCAGCTCGTCCTCGAAGGGGGTCACGCCACTGTTGCTGCCCCGGCCGAGCTTCGCGAGGCTGCGAGCGGCTTCGGCCCTGGCCTCGCGCCGCGCGGAGGCGAGCGTGAAGCGACCGTTGGCCGCGCCGGTGACTCCGACGGACTGCAGCGATTCCGCGGGAAGGAAGCATGCGAGCGCGTCGTCGTAGCGCAGCTTGCCCGGCGATTGGCTGAAGAGGTGCACCACCGGGTTGAAGCCGCCGGAGACGAGCACGTGGTCGCAGGCGAGGCGCCGGGAGCCGCCGCCGGAAAGGGGCTGCGCCTCCACGGATGAAACGCGCTGGCGCCCGTGGGCACAGGCGACCACGTGTCCTGCCAGCACCTCGATGCCCGCCGCCGCGGCCTGCGCCGCGAGCGCCTGCGACGGGGTGGCGCGCGCATCGACGACGTGCGAAATGTTCCGCGACAGCGCGTGCGTGTCGAGCACCAGCTGGAAGCCCGCGTCGTTGTTCACGAAGGCCACTCCGCGCTTGCCGAGCGACACGCCGAACTCATGCGCATATGCGCACGCCGCGTTCGCGAGCACGATGCCCGGCAGGTCGTTGTTGCCGAAGACGACCGGGCGCTCGAGGCTTCCCGTGGCGAGCACCACGCGTCCCGCGCGGAAATGCCAGAGCCGCTGCCGTGCCACACCCTTCGTGCGTCCCGGCCCCATGTGGTCGGTGCGCTTCTCCACCGCCATCAGGTAGTTGTGGTCGTAGTAGCCGAAGACCGTAGTGCGCTTGAGCACGAGCACGTTGGGCATCGAGGCGAGCTCCCGCTCCACCTGCGCGGCCCATCGCGCACCGCGTATGCCGTCGATCTCCGCGGGACGCCGCAGCAGGCTTCCCCCCAATGCGGCACCTTCATCGACGAGAACGAGGCGCACGCCCGCGCGCGCGAGATCGAGCGCCGCGGTGAGGCCCGCGGGGCCCGCGCCCACGACCAGCGCATCGCAATGCCAGTGCGCGCGATCG
>Ga0157369_10005400_pt1 | contig 14876 bp, 14 predicted proteins | sample C25metaG_FD_113461 | JGI IMG/M metagenome (GOLD analysis project Ga0157369, IMG submission 113461) | Corn rhizosphere microbial communities from Kellogg Biological Station, Michigan, USA - C2-5 metaG | ecosystem: Host-associated > Plants > Roots > Rhizosphere > Soil | place: USA: Michigan...
CCTCGCCACGTTGTCGCGCGACATGTACGAGCGCGCCATCACCACGCAGGCCGCGTACGATTCGGCGCGGGCGATGGCCGGCCGCACCGACTCGTCGAGCGCGATGCGCGCGCGGCTCGACTCCCTGGCGCCGCCGCCGGTCGGCGAACCCCGTGGCTTCGGCCGCCGCGCGGCACGCAACGCGCCGCCCACGCTCCAGAGCGCGACCAGTGCGCTCATGGCCGCGGCTATGGCCATGCAGGGCGCGGAGACGGCGCCGACCGCCGCCGAGGTCGCCGCGTGCGACAAAGCGCGGGCGGAGTCGGAGGCGGCGCTCGCGAAGTGGAAGACGCTCCAAGCGGCCGGGCGCGCGAAGCGTTAGGCGCGCGGTCTGCTGTTAGGCGGCCGGGAAGATCGCGAATCCCGCCGCGCGGAAGTGGCCGTCCAGGGTGAGCGCCGAGCGAATGCGGCGCTTGCTCATCACGGCGAAGCTCAGGGCATCGGTCAACGAGAAGTCGTGATCGTCGTCCGGCGCGAGCCAATCCTGCTGGGCTCGCGCTTCTCGTTCCGGTGTGCTGAAGACGATGGCGTGAGGCGGCTTGACGACCGCCTCGAGAAGCGCCAACGCGGCGAGGCGGTGCACGCGTCGCATCAGCAGCGCCTGAGACTCGGCGATCACGAGATTGGTGGTGACGAGGCGGCGACCGCTGCGCATGACGCGTCTGAGCGCGTGCACGACCGCGTCATTTGATGCGTCGTTTCTGACGACGAGCGCATACCAGGCACTCGTGTCGACTCCCTCGTGTCAAGTCCCGTTGCGTCCGTTTGCCCGGGAGACTCGGAGGCCGTAAGTTGTACGCCCGCGCTGCGGGCAGCCGCCGTCTCCCGATTCGGAGTCTGGACATGAAATGGGCCCTCGGCATCGCCGGTATCATCATCGCTCTCGTGCTGATCGTGGTGGTGATCGGCGCGCTCCTGCCGCAGCACCACGACGCCACGCGGTCCGCCCACATCGATGCACCGCCCGACAGCGTCTGGGCGACCCTCACGGATGTGGCCAGCTTTCCCGCGTGGCGACACGACGTACGACGCGTGGAAATCCTGCCCGTGGCCGACGGCCGCCGCGCCTGGCGCGAGCACCAATCGGACAAGCCTAACGATCGAGGCATTGCTTTCGAGATGACCGGCGCGTCGCCGCCGCGGCACCTCGTCACCCGGATCACCGACCGCGGCCTCCCATTCGGCGGCGAATGGGAATACGACATCGCCCCCGACGCGGGCGGCAGTCGAGTCACCATCGCCGAACACGGCGAGATCTACAATCCGGTGTTTCGGTTCGTCTCCCGATTCGTGCTCGGCTACACCGGCACGATCGATTCTTACCTCGGCTCGCTGGATCGGAAATGGCGCGGGGCGACGGGCGACTCTCGCGGGGTGAGCGTCGGGCGCTCCTAACGGGGTGACCAACGCACGGTAGCGCGGGTACAACGAACGTCGGTCTGATGCGCCCGGCCGCTTCGCGGGATGCGAACCGCTGCCCTCTCAGCCCAGGATAAGCCCATGCGAATCGTCTCTGTCTGTCAGGGTACCGCCACCGTTATGCTGGCGCTGCTCGCAGCCTGTTCGAGCTCGTCATCGACCGCGCCGAAAACGACGCTCCATCTCACGGCGCCCCAGGCTGCTGCCCTCACGCAACGGCTGCAACAAATCGCCGCCGCCAATCCCGCCTTCGGCGACCTCGCCGACTCGATTGCCATTGGGATCAAGTCAGGCGTCGGCGTTACGCAGATCGACCTCACCACCGACCTCGGCGCCGGCCCCTTCTATGCATTCGGACTCAAGCGCGTCTTTTCTGGCGCGCCGTCCTTCGGCCCGGATTTCGACATCCTCGCGTTCGACAATCCGTCGGACCCTCAGAATTTCATCCTCATCGATGTCTTCGCATCCAGTTCTGATGCAGCAAACGGCTCGTTCGATGGCACGTCGGGATCGAACGCGACCGGTGTGCTGTTCCAGCTCTCAGGCGATAGCACGCTGACGTGGGTTCCGACGCACGGCGTCGTGTCCATTGTTGGCCGAGGGTCAAGCGGCGATTGCGGAAGTTACCAACCACCCACCGGCATCACGTGCGCACAAGAAACCATGGGCATCTCGTTTAGCGTGACGTCCACGATGCTCAGCATTGGCGCGAGCGGCGGGCCAACCGCTTCCTTCGCGGGCGCCGACCTCACGGGCATCGTGCTCACCTTCTCGCCGAACTCGCCAATCCAATAGCGGTCCTGCTCGCGTCGTGGCCCGTGTAGCCGCCGGGCTCACGACGCGAACCGCGCGCCCAGCTCTTCCACGGCCCGGTACAGCTCGTCGAACGACGGGATCACGAACAGCACGTGTTGGAAATGATCGATCTCGAACGGCTGCGCGATCACGGCCTCGAGGCTGAACGGCCGACGCTCGCACGTCGGGCCTAACGCGTTCGCCGCGTCGCCGTGCGAGGAGATGAGCCCGCTGCCGTACACGCGCGGCCCGTCGCCTTCCTCGATCAGGCCGAACTCGACGGTGAACCAGAACAGACGCGCGAGTGCCTGCGTCTCGTGCTCGTTTCGCGCGGCCGCGCCTAACTCGCCGAACCGCTGCAGAAAGTCCGCGAACACGGGCTCGGCGTGCATCGGCACGTGGCCGAACACGTCGTGGAAGATGTCGGGCTCCGGCAAGTAGTCGAGCTGGCTCCTCGGTCTAACGGCGAGGGTTGTAGGGAACCGGCGCTGTGCAAGGCAGCGAAAGAACTGCGCGGCCGGAATGAATCCGCCCACACCGACGGCGCACCATCCCGTGCGCGGCTGGAGTCGCCGATTGACGTCGGCGAGGTCGGGCACGCGATCGGATGCGATCCCGATGCGCTCGATGCCCTTCAAGAATACTTCGCTGCCCGTGTCACGCAGCGTCATCATCCGGCGCTCGTACAGAATGCGCCACACCGCGTGCGCCTCCGAATCGTAGAGGGCGTAGTCCTGGCCGATGAACGCGGGAAGGTCGGCGTCGATGGGGGTACCGTGCGCCGCCGCCTCGTCGCCGGTCGTCGTCTGCTGCATGGTCGTGCTCCTGCGTTGTTAGGGACAAAAAAAAGACGGCCCGTGGAACTTCCACGGGCCGCCGGGGATCTCATGTCGCAACCTACTCAGTCGCGCACACGCCTCCGCTCGCGTCCCGTCAGTCGGGGCACGTAGTAATAGCGATAGGATGGAGTGCGCAGCGCGCGAATCATGGCTCGTACGCTAGGCGGCGGGCGCCTCAATGTCAACGCCGCCGTCGCTCGCCGCGCATTGCATCCATGCCGTCGGCAGGCATCTTCAGGGCACACATTTCTCAACCGGGCTCTTCCATGACACCACGCTCTGTCCGCATTACAACCGCGGCCGCGGTCGCGGTCTGCGTCGCGTGCGCCGCGTCGCTCGCGTCTGCCCAACAGACGAACGGCAAGTCGCACCCGCTCGATCGCGCGAATCTGGACACGACCTGCGCCCCATGTTCCGACTTTTTCACGTTCGCCAACGGCGGCTGGTTGAAACGAACCACCATTCCCGCCGCCTACTCGTCGTGGGGCTCGTTCAACGAGCTGCAGGACCACAATACCAACGTGGTGCATCAGATCCTCGACGATGAAGCCGCGGCCGTGCGCGACAAGAAGGCCAAGGCCGGCACCAACGAGTGGAAGGTCGGCACGTTCTACTCCGCCTGCATGGACACCGCGGCGATCGAAGCGTTAGGCACGAAGCCGATCGAGCCCCAGCTGCAGGAGATCGCGTCCATCAACAGCAGCGCGTCGCTGCTCGCCTCGTTGGGCAAGCTCGATGCGCAGGCCGGCCTGGCGCCGTTCGGCTTCTTCGTTCGTCCCGACACGAAGAACTCGAGCGAGGAGATCGCCAACGCTGGACAGGGCGGACTCGGCCTCCCCGAGCGGGACTACTATTTCCGCACCGACGACAAGAGCAAGGCGCTTCGCGAGGCATACGTCGCGCACGTGGGCACGATGCTCGCGCTCTCCGGCGAGAGCGCCGGCGACGCATCGGCTGACGCCCAGAAGATCATGGACCTCGAAACCAAGCTGGCGCAGGCGTCGATGCCCCGCGTCGCGATGCGCGATCCGAACGCGACGTACCACAAGATGGCGCTGGTGGACATGCAGAAGCTCACGCCGGACCTCGACCTCCAGGCGGTGATGCACGCGTTAGGCGCGCCGACGGTGACCGAGATCAACGTGGCGCAGCCGGATTTCTTCAAGACGGCCGACACGCTGCTCACCACCGTGCCGGTCGACACGTGGAAGGCCTATTTGCGCTGGCACCTGCTGGACAACACGGCCAGCTCGCTGCCGTCCAGGTTCGCCGACGAAAACTTCAAGTGGTCGCAGCACCTCACCGGCGCCAAGGAGCAGCTGCCGCGCTGGAAGCGGTGCGCCGCCACGGCCAACGGCGTGTTAGGCGAAGCCATCGGACAGGAATACGTGAAGCGGACCTTCACGCCCGCCGCCAAGGCGCGCGCCCTCAAGATGGTCGACAACCTCGTCGCCACGCTGCGCGCCGACATTCAGCAGCTGGCGTGGATGAGCGACAGCACCAAGCAGCGCGCGGTCGAGAAGCTCGATGCGTTCACGAAAAAGATCGGCTATCCCGACAAGTGGAAGGACTACAGCAAGCTCGAGGTCGAGCCCGGCCACTACCTGGCCGACCTCCGCCACGCCGCTGACTTTCGCCGAGCCGACAACTGGTCGCGGTTGGGCAAGCCGGTCGATCGCACCGAGTGGGGCATGACGCCGCCCACCGTTAACGCGTACTACAATCCGCAGATGAACGAGATCGTGTTTCCGGCCGGCATCCTGCAGCCGCCGTTCTTCGATCCGAACGCCGATGACGCGGTGAACTACGGTGCCATGGGCGCGGTGATCGGACACGAGATGACCCACGGCTTCGATGACGAAGGCCGTCAGTTCGATCCCAAGGGCAATCTCCGCGATTGGTGGACCGCGGAAGACGCCGCCAAGTACAACGCGCAGGCCAAGCTCGTGGTCGACCAGTTCAACAGCTACACCGTCGTCGACTCGAACACGCACGTCAACGGGAAGTTGACGTTAGGCGAGAACATCGGCGACCTGGGCGGCCTCAAGATCGCGTATCTGGCCATGGAGAAGTCGCTGCAGCAGAGCGGCCGGCCGGCGCCGATCGACGGCTTCACGCCCGAGCAACGCTTCTTCCTCAGTTGGGCGCAGGTGTGGCGCGAAGAGATGCGGCCCGAGATGCAGCGGACCCTGGTCAACATCAACGAGCACGCGCCGGCCATCTGGCGCGTGAACGGCCCGCTCTCGAACATGCCGGAGTTCAAGACCGCGTGGGGCTGCAAGGACGGCGATCCGATGGTCCGTCCCGACAGCCTGCGCGCGCACATCTGGTAGCGGCGCTACGGCGATTGTTTCGCGAGGGTGATCGTGCCCTTGAACGTGCGCACGGTCACCCGCGCCGCGCCTAACCCGAGCTGGAGGTGCAGCACCCCGCCGTGTCCGTTCTGACCGGCGGCGGGGCGCACCTGCGTGAACCCGTTCGCGATCGTGCCGACGATCGTGGACAGGTCCACGAGCGCCGACGCCGAGTCCGGCAGGGTCAGGGCGACGCCGCCGGCGTGATTCGAGAACTCGAACACGCCGCCGGAGGGCGGCTCCCCGCTGAATCGGATGTCGCCATCCACGGATGCGAACCGCCCGCGCATCACCTCCGCATGCTGCACTTCGAGTGTCCCGCGGACGGTCGCCGCATCCAAGTCCTCGGGTGCGCCGGTAATCCCGAGACGCCCCCCACCCGTGCGGGCTCGCACCCATGGCGCGACGACGTCGAGCGCCACGTCGCCCGCCATGGACTCCACATCGATGCTCGTCGACGTCCCCGTTAGGCGGATGGGTCCCGATACACTGTAGAACCACCCGGACGCATCCCGCGCATCGATCGCCGCGCTCACCGCCTTCACCGACAGCTGGCTCCGGCGCGGCACGTGGAGCACGAGTGTCGAAGGCAACACCGGCGTGCCATCGGCATGATCCATGATCCCCACCTTCACGCCGTGCACGTCGCCCGCCAGATAGAACCGCTCGCCGCGCGCGATGGTGCCGCGCGCCTCGATCGAGTCCCTGTCCCACACGGCAACCGAGATCGTGCCGGTCGGGAAAAACACCTTGATCGGCGCGACGGGATCGAGGTGCTGCGCGCGCAGCAGCCGCGCCGCCTGCGCGGGCGCACCGGCGGCGCCGCACGCCACCGCGATCGCGATGACAGCGACCCACCACCGCGCCGGCCGCCTAACGAGTCTCACGTCACGAGGCATTGTGCAACCGCTTGAGCAGGTCCTGCTGCTGCCGGTACGACTCGGCCAGCATCTGGTGGAGCGCGGGGTTGCTCGGATCGCGTGCGATCGCCGCCTTGAGCTCGGCGATGGCCTGGTCGATCGCCCGCAGATCGCTGTCCGCGACCGCCGCCGTCGCCGGCGGCAGCATCGCCTTTTCCAATTCGATCTCATCGAGCAGGCGTTGCATTTCCGCCTGGCTCGTGCCGGTCGAGTCGGCCGCCGGGGTGAGCGCCCCGCCGTTAGGCACGAAGCTGCCGGGCGGCGGCGACGAGGCCGGCGGCTCGTGCGGCCGCACGCGGAGCAGCAGCGCCAGGCACGCGATGGCCGCGACCGCGCCCGCACCGATCCACATCGCCCGCCACGGCCGCCGCGCCGGCGGCACGGAGGCGGCCAGCGCGCGTACCTTGCCGCGCTCGATCCGCTCCCGGATCGCCGGCCACATCGCCGCGATCTCTGCGTTAGGCACCGGCTCGGCGACCATCCGCTGGATGATCGCGCGGAGGCGCTCCACATCCGCGGCGCACTCGGCGCACGCCGACAGGTGCGACGCGAGCGCGTCGGCGTGATCCGGGGCCAGCGTGGCGTCGGCCAGACATTGGCGCTCCGCCTCCGTTAGATGGGTCATGCGTCGAGCATCCTCGAGAGATGGCGGCGCGCCCGCCACAACTGCGCCCGCGATGTGCCCGGCGCGATACCGGTCATCGCCGCGATCTCCTCGTGCGAGTAGCCTTCGATGTCGTGCAGCACCAGCACCATCCGTGATCCGTTAGGCAGGCGGTCCAGCGCCGCCGCCAGGTCGATCTGCGCGTCGAGCCGGCGGTCCAGGGTCGAGCCGCCCGCCGGCACGTCGCCGGTGTCGTCGGCGAACCGCAGCGCATCCCGGCGCGCCGCGCGCAGCCGCTCCAGAATCAGATTCATGCCCAAGCGATGCAGCCACGTGCGCAGCGCGCTCTCGCCCCGGAACGACGCCAATTTCTCCCACGCGCGAACGAACACGTCCTGCACCATCTCCCGCGCATCGTCCTCGTTGCCTAACATCCGGCGGCACAACGCGTGGATCGCCGGCGCGTGCGCGCGATACACGTTCCCGAACGCGTCCACGTCGCCCGACAGCGCGCGGCGCACGGCGTCATCCATCGTCGTGTCCGACGTGTCCGCCGCGCGGCGCGGCGGCGCAAGCGAGTCACCGGTCATCCCGTCGGCAGGCGCGCGGCCCGGCCATCGAAGCCGTGTGATGTCACAGCCTGGGCGCCGAGCCGCTGAGTGTGCGCCATCATGCCATGGAACGGTTGCTGGACGCAAATCGCCGCCGCCCGATCACGGCTGCCGCGACGCGATCACAGCCAGCGTCGAGTCGATGTCGTGCGCCGCAACTGCGCGGGGAAACGGCTCGCCCGATCCTGTCTTCATCGGAATGTTCACCGATGACACCGCACCGGATCGGTCGAGCGACACGAGTGCAGTCGTCGACCTGGCCAGCGTGATCTCGAGCATCCATGCCCCCTGCGTCGGCCACGAGCGCCGTACGGCGAACACGCCGGGCTGCGATGTCTCATCGAAGCGCAACGCCACTGATTGTCGTTGTCCGTTCACGATGCCCTCGGCGGTGCCGGAGAGATCGCGCGTCGTCGGCACACCGTCGCGCGTCGCTGCATGCACCAGCAACAGAGCATCGCGATTGGCTCGATCATACGGATTCACTGGATATTCGACGGACAGCCAGGGCGGCCACTTGAACGCTGACGTGGCGAACGACGCTGCTCGCGACGACACCGGCGTCAGGGCAAACGCCGCGGCCAGGGACACGAGCGCGAATGCGACTCCATGCAGTCGGCGGGTCATACGACCTCCAGTCGAGTCGAGTGCAGGCCGGCGCATCGTGAGCTGCGCGCCGGACGCCTTGTATCGATTGGATGACCGCTGCCCGCGGAATGCTTACGCGGCTTTTCGCCGGCTTGCGTCTAGCACGCTGATCAACCCGCGCGTGCCCGCGCCCGGTGACGCCGGTCCGCTGCTGCTGCAGCGGCGTCGACGAACGCCCCAACCACAGGGTGCGACCGTCCGCCGAGCGCCGCACGTTCGGGCTGGAACAACGTGGCGACAAAAAACGGATGATCGATGAGCTCGACGCCTCGTGCCGCGCCGTCATCATCATGCGCGGTGATGCGCATGGTCGCGTGCGCGAACCGCTCGGCGTGGCGCGGGTCGAGGCCGTAGTTGCAGTGGTACGCCTCTGTGGCCACGTCACATCCATAGATCGCGCGCAGGCGCGAGGCCCCGGCCAGATGAACGCGACCCTCCACCTCCACCAAGCTGCACGACAACGCCGTGATCAGGGGACGGTGCGCCAGCGGATTGCTCTCCGCATGGTCCGCGTCCGTTAGGCCCAGGATGGATCGCGCGTACTCGATGATCGCGTGCTGAAAGCCGGCGCACGTGCCGAGGAACGGCACGCCCGACCGGCGCGCAAATCCGATGGCGGCGAGCGCCGCTTCCATGTTCGCGTATGGGCTGCCCGGGACGCACCACACGCCATCGGCGTCCGCGAGGCGCGCGGCCATCTCCGGGCCTAACGACGCTGTGTGCAGCCACTGGGCGTCCAGGGCGCGCTGCGCGTCGTGCGCGGCGCGGGCGAGCGCAACGGGGATCGCGCGATGCGCGACGACGGCGTCGGCGCGGTCGCCGACGAGGACGATGCGAACGGTCTGCGACGACATGGGAGCTCCGGTGGATCGGTCGGCCGGGTCGGTTCGACACGCGCTGGTCGGCGCGTCCGCCTCTATTTGGGCAGGAGCGCGCCGCCGCGCCAGGTCCAGATCGCGGCGCCGCATCGTGCATACCTTGACATCCGACAACAGCACTCGTATATGTTGTCGAACGACAAGGTATCAGACCCCGGACCGGAGGACGCGCATGGCCGACCGCGCCGATCTGCTGCAGGGCACCCTCGACCTGCTCATTCTCAAGACCCTTGTCCTCGGACCGCTCCACGGGTGGGCCATTTCCAAGCGCTTGCGCCAACTCTCCGACGACGTGCTCGAGGTCGGGCAGGGCAGTCTGTATCCGGCGCTCTATCGTCTCGAGGATCGCGGCTGGATTCGGGCCGAGTGGGGGACGAGTCCCGAGGCTGGCGGCCGCCGCGCCAAGTTCTACAGTCTCACGGCCGACGGTCGCAAACACTACGCCGCCGAGCGCTCGCAGTGGCGGCTGTTCTCGACGGCGGTCGAGCGTGTACTCAAGGCGACCTGAGGATTCCTCCATGCATCAGTCCATCCGCCGCACGCTGCGTCGCATCCGCGCGCTGACGCACCGTAATACGCTCGAGCAGGAGCTGGATGAGGAAGTCCGGCTGCACGTGGCGCTCGAAGCCGCGGAGCTCGCGCGGCTGCATAACCTGTCGCCGGATGACGCGCGGCGCCGGGCGCTCGTCGCGTTCGGCGGCGTCGAGCGGTACAAGGAAGCGCACCGCGATGCACGCGGTGTCCGGTGGCTCGACGAACTCCAGCAGGACATTCGCTATGCCGCGCGTGCGCTCGGCCGCAGCCCCACGTTCACCTTATCGGCCATCGCCATTCTGGCGTTAGGCATCGGCGCCTGCACGGCCGTGTTCAGCGTCGTCGACGCGGTCGTCATTTCGCACCTGCCGTATCCGCACGACGACCGCCTGATCCAGATCTACGAGCGTAACTCGCCCACCAACCAATGGCCGCTCTCGGTAGCGGACTTCCAGGCCATCGAGCAGTGGCAGCGGACTTTCACCGACGTCGGCTTGCTGCGCCAGGCCGACGTGCCGGTCGCCACGGGCGGCGAGCCGCAGCGGATGTCGGCAGGTTACGCCACCTCCGGTTTGTTCCGTGCGTTAGGCGTGGCACCGGTTGTCGGGCGGGCACTCGGTCCGGCGGATGACGCCCCTGGCGCCCCGCCCGTAGCGGTCGTGACGCATCGCTTCGCCGTCGACCATCTCGGCGGCGACTACGCGGCGGTCGGCCGGTCGGTGGACGTGGACGGCGTCGCGTACAGCGTGGTCGGAGTGCTCGACCAGCGTTATACGGACCTCGGCGGGCGCAAAGGCGACGTGTGGCCAGACGCGCGCCTCGCGCCGCCGCAGCGCCGTGGTCCGTTCGGCATGGTCGTCATCGCGCGGCTCAAGGACGGCGTGACCATCGATGATGCCGCTCGGGATCTCGCGCGCATCAGCCGGCGAGAATTCGTGGTGTGGCAGGCGAGCTTCCAGGATCATGAGGCGACGTTGGTCCCGTTGTCTCTGCGCCGGGTCATGCTCGGCGATGCGCCGAAGACGCTCATTCTATTCAGTGCGGCCGTGGTCCTCGTCATGCTCATTGCGATCGCCAACGTGGCCGGTCTGATGCTGGTGCGCGCCGCTGGCCGCTGGCGCGAAGTCTCACTGCGTGCCGTGCTCGGCGCGACGCGAGCCCGCATCGCGCGGCTCCTCGTCACCGAGAGTGTCATGGTCTCGCTCGCCGGTGCGGCCGTTGGCGTAGCGTTAGGCATACTCGGCGTTCGCGTGTTGGTGGCAGTCGGCCCGCGGGTGGCACGCCTCGCGGAAGCACACGTACACGTCCGGGCAATTTTGTTCGCGGTTGCCTTGGCGTTGGTCGCCGGAATCATCATCGGCGCGTATCCGGTTGTGCATCTGGCGCGCGGCGGCGCCGGTGGCGGCGTGCTCGGCGGCGAGCGCTCCGTGGGCGGTACGCGCCGCACGCAGGCGTTGCGTGCGGCGTTTGTGGTGGCCGAGTTTGCCTTGGCGTTGCCGCTGCTCGCGGCGGCTGCGCTGCTGCTCAACAGCTTCGTGCGTCTGCAGCGAGTGAACCCGGGTTTCGATCCCTCTCACGTGATCACGATGAGTGTGTCACTGCCGTCCGGCCGCTATTCGCCGATCAACGGCAGGGATACGGCGATAGCGACGTATTGGACGCGAGCGCTGAACAACGTGCGCACCGTGCCCGGCGTCGTGGCTGCAGGGTTAGCCGACCAACTCCCGCTGTCTCGCGATAACCTCGACGAGAACAACTTTGATTTGCTCGACCGGCCCGTTCCAGCGGGTACTGCGCAACCTGTCACGCCCTGGACGGTCGTGACTTCCGACTATTTCACCGCGCTCGGCGTCCGGCTGCTAAGCGGCCGCATGTTCACGCCGACCGACACGGGTGGGCAGAATCCGGTGCTCATCGTCAGCCAGTCGTGGGCTCACAAGTATTTCCCGGACGGCACCGCGATTGGTCGCAAGATGGTGTCGGGCGGCTGCACATCGTGTCCGCCGGTTATGATCATCGGGATCGTGAGCGATGTGACGTACACGAATCTTGGTGACCTTCCCGAAGGTGCGTACGAGCCGCTGACGGAAGGGTGGGGACGCACGCTCGCGCTCGTCGTGCGCACGAGAGGAGATCCGGCCGCGGCGATACCTGGCGTCAGCGCGGCGCTCCGATCCGTCGAGCCGTCGGTGACGATTGCCGACGCAACGCCGATGGCCGAGCGACTCTCGGCCTCCATTGCCGATCCGCGGCACGCCGCGTCGCTGGTCGCCGGTTTTGCGCTGGTCGCGGCGCTGCTGGCGGCCATCGGCATTTTCGGCACGCTGTCCTACACCGTGAGCATGCGGCGCCGCGAGATCGGGGTCCGGCTCGCGTTAGGCGCGAAGCGTCAGGCCGTGACCGGCATGATCGTCCGGCGCGGCATGGCGCACGCCGCGTTGGGGGCTGCGTTGGGCCTGGTGGCCGCGTTGATCGCGACCCGCTGGCTCAGGTCCAAATTGTTCGAGGTGAGTCCGGCCGATCCGTTGACGTTAGGCGCAGTGATCGTCGGGCTGCTCATCGTCGCGCTCGCGGCCAGCTGGGCGCCGGCGCGGCGCGCGGCGGCCATCGACCCGGCGGAGGCGATCCGCGCCGAAGCGTCCGGTTAGGCGATGGCCGGGTCGCGCTCGAGCACCATCACGACGTGCAGGTGGCGGCCGAACACCCACGACGCGGGTGGGGCGTATACGTCCCGCAAGCGCTCCCAATGCGTCACCTGCGCGCCGGCGCGTTCCGCCATCTCCCACCACTGGCGCTCCGTCCAGTAGCGCAGCGTCTGCGGGGAGCCGTCGCCGAGGTCCAAGGCGCGCAGTAGCAGGCGGTCGCCGCGTCGGCGCACCAGGCGATCCGTGAGAATCACGCCGTGGCGTCCGACGCGGAGCGCCTCTCTGAGCAGCGTCACGGGATCGGCGGAACGGCGCAGCACATCCGCCATGAGCACGTAGGCCGCGGCGCCGTCGGGGAAGGGCAGGCGGTGGGCCGCGGACGCCACCACCGGGATCGAGACGCGCGCCGGCGGAGCCGGGTCGGCGCCTAACGCGGCCCGCGCGGCTCGGGCGGACACCAGTGCGGCCACTCGGCCGTCGCCGCATCCGATGCTGACGAATGGTTGTGCCGTCGTCCCATCGCCCCGCAACCTATCCCGCATCCGCATGATGCGCGACACCGACGCGGCGATGGCTCGCGCGCGGCGGTCGGGTTCCGCACGCGTGTGTCGAGTCGTCATGATCTCGTGGCTCCGTCCTGTGTTCACGCCATGATGGTCGATACGGCGGGCGCAGCCGTACTGTTTCGACCGTCGTTCCTCGACAGGGCGCGCCCCCGGCTTTAGCATCGACGCACCCCCGCCAACGCCCTCCTCCCTTCGACAACGCATGTCCTCCGTCGGTTTACGCGCCCGCCCCGCGACCGGCCTCATCGATACCGTCATTGTCTGTCTTCGGCGACGCTACTGGGACTATTTCGTGGCCGCGCTCATTCCGGCGCTTCCGCTTCTCGCGATCGCGGTCTTCGTGTCGTCCCCGACGCTGCGATGGGTCGAGTGGGGCGAAGTGCTCACGTCGGGCATCAGCGCCGCCATGACGGCATGCCTCGTGTCGCAGGAATTTACCGGCCAGCCCGTGGCGTTAGGCGAAGCGCTCTCGAGGTCGCTGCGGCGCGCGCCTGGTATCGTGGCCGTGGAGCTGCTCTGCTACCTCTACATACTGTGCGGCCTCCTCGCGGTGATTGTGGGCGCGTTCCTGTGCGTCGCGTGGACGTACGCCGCCATACCCGCATTTGCCCTCGAGGAGGTGGGGGTGTTCGGGGCCCTCGGCCGCTCGAGGCGGTTGGCGAGCGGGCTCGTTCCGCACGTGCTCGGTGTGGTCATCCCTGCCGTGTTAGGCGCCAACCTCTTGTATTACGGGGCGGCGTTCGCGATCCGCGCGGGATGGGCCGCGCTACCCGACCACCACTATGTTCCGGCTCGCGTAGCGACGCTGCTCATCTTATTGGCAAACTTGGTGGCGCGCCCGATCGTCTACGTCGCGCATGCCGTCGTCTACTTCGATCTCCGGATCCGGCGTGACGGCTTCGACATCGAAGCGTTGGCTGCGTCGCTCGACTCTGTCTCGCAGGCCGAGCGGGCTGCCAGCCTGCCTAACGCGCCCGCGGCAGATCCAGCGTAAACGCGGAGCCCAGATTCGGTGCGCTCTCGACGGTCAGGTCGCCGCCCATCGCCCGCGCCAGATCGCGGCTGATCGCGAGGCCCAACCCGGCGCCTTCCCCCGGGTGCGCAAAGCCGCGCCCCACCTGCACGAACGGCTCGAAGATGTCCTCCAGCCGGTCTGCCGGAATGCCTCGCCCGGTATCGCGTATCGTTAGGCTAACGCGGTCGCCATCCGCCGCGCACGTCCACGTCAGGCGGCCGCCCGGCGGCGTGTATTTCACCGCATTGGACAACAGGTTGAACAGAATCTGCTCGACCTTGGCGCGATCCGCGCGCGCCATCACCGCGTCGGGGCACGCAACGCGCTCCTCGACCAACTGACGCGCCAATACCTGCGGCGCCATGGTCTCCGCCACGTCACGTAGCGCGTCCGACAAGACCACGTCGTCCAGACTGAACGCAACGTGACCCGACTCGATCCGACTGAAGTTCAGCAGATCGTTGATCAGGCCGATCAGCCGCAGCTGGCTCGCCCGTATCCGGTCGACGTCTGCACGCTGCTCTGCGGTGAGCGGGCCGCGAAGACCCATCGCCAGCAGCGACGCGTACCCGCCGATCGCGTTGAGCGGCGTGAGCAGCTCGTGCGACATCGTCGCGAGAAAATCCGTCTTCGCGCGGCTCGCGGCATCCGATTCGACACGCCGCTGCTCGAGCTCCGATGCCTGTGCGCTGATCTGGTCGACCAGGTCGGCGAGATCACGCGCGCGCTCCTCGGCGTCCAGTCGCGCCGCGTCGCGAGCGGCCAGCTGCAGTGCGTGCTCGTACTGTTGCTGCTCCATTTCCCGTTGGGCAGTGAGATCCTGCAGCACGATGCCGAATCCCTGGAGCATGTCGCCCGAGTTTCGGAGCGCGGTGACCACGACCTTGGCCCAAAAATGCGAGTGGTCTTTCCGCACGCGCCATCCCGCGCTCTCGAACCGCCCAACGGCCATCGCTTGCTCGAGCTCGCGCGCCGGCAGGTTGCTCGCGAGATCCTGCGGCGTGTACAA
>Ga0157369_10005401_pt1 | contig 14876 bp, 16 predicted proteins | sample C25metaG_FD_113461 | JGI IMG/M metagenome (GOLD analysis project Ga0157369, IMG submission 113461) | Corn rhizosphere microbial communities from Kellogg Biological Station, Michigan, USA - C2-5 metaG | ecosystem: Host-associated > Plants > Roots > Rhizosphere > Soil | place: USA: Michigan...
CACCGAAGTTCCCATCAGGAGGGACGATGGCCCGACCGTCCTCCGGGATCTTCGCCGCCATCGCTGCTCTGATCGTGCTGGCTGCGCCGACAGCAGCTGCTGCCGCCTCGCCGAGCAAGCCGCACGCGAAGCCGACCCAGGCGCCAAAGGTGAAGGCGCCCAAGGCGAAGGCAGCGGCTGCACAGTCACCGCTTCCCGTCTTCGACTGCGCCGCCGACAACGGCGACGGCACGACGGAGTTCTTCTTCAGCTACTCCTTGCCGGGCGACGCGACCGTCAGCATCAAAGTCGGAGGCGCCAACGATGTGGACCCTGACCACAACGTGGGGCAGCCGACGCTCTTCCAGCCGGGCACGCACAGCGCCTTCAGCGTCGTCACCGATCACTCCGTCGTCCGCTGGCGCCTGGCCGGACACTCGGCGGAAGGCAACGCGGGCAACCTTTGTACGACGCCGCCCATCGTGGCCGAGGCGGGATCATGGCTGGTCCTGCCCGCGGCCACCGCCGGACCCTTGCTGATCTGGTTCGGTTGGCATGTTCGTCGGCAACGGCGTGCCGGCGTCGCGCCGAGCGATGAACTAGTCGGCGACTGACGGTGACTGCGGTTGCCCTGCCGCTCTCGGCGTGGAATGCCGGCGCACAGGTCTGGCTGCGTGGCGGGCTGACGCTCCGGTTTCGGCTCGTGCTGTTCCTCGCCTGCCTCGGCATCGCTTTCGCTCGTCCCATCGCCTACACGCTCAGCTCGATGAGTGCGATGGCGGATCCGACAGGGCCGACCGCGTTCATGCCGATCGTTCCGGTGGCGGCCGGTTGCGTCGCAGTGAGTCGGTGGCGCGGTCGCAGCAATGAACCGGAGGCTGCGCCACAGCGCGCTGCCGACTACCTCCTTGGCGTGTTGCTGCTTGCGGTCGGCGTGCTGGTCGAGCGCGAGGGGCCACGCATCCTCGGTGTCGAGACGCTGACCTGGCGCGGCGATCTCGCCGGGCTGGCCCCGGTCGCTGCGGGTCTCGTCACCCTGCTCTTCGGCACGCGCATGCTCTACCGGCAGCGGGCTGCACTTCTTCTGCTCACGGCGTCGAGCCCCGTCTACTACCGGCCGTTGGTCACCCTCCTGCGCTCGGCGACCGATAGCGCAACCGAGCATGCGTTGCCGTTGGTGGCCATGCCGCTGCGCGCGTTCATGCGGGTGCGCCCGGGGGCAGGCGGCACGTATCTCGACGTCGCCCACCGCGGTGGCTGGCTGACCGTGCAGGTGACCCAAGCGTGTGCGGGCGACGGCGCCGTACTCGCCGGCGCTCTCGTCGCGGTGACGGTTGCCTTGATGACGCGGGGCACACGCGCCCGCCGGACAGCGTGGGCCCTGTCGGTCGTCGGCCTTTGTTGGTTGGGCAACCTCATGCGGCTCGTCATCCTCGTCATGGCCGCGCACTGGGGCGGCACGGCCCGCATGATGACCGACGTTCACCCCTGGCTCGGCGCGGCGATCGTTGCCGTCACACTTCGGCTGTCGCTGGAGGCAACCGGGCTGTTCGGCTTGCGTTTCGGGCGCCCGGTCGACCAGCATCCCCGACCGACATCAGCTCTTGCCGTGCCCGGACCGCGCCTTGTCGCCCTCGTGATGGTGGCGGCCGCATTGCTCGCAGTGCCGATGAGTGCGGCAACCGCGTCGTACAACTTCCTCGCCGGACGATCGGCCCAACCGCAACCGTTCCTGGGCACCTCGGTCGGACAGTTGCCGGGCGCCGTCAATCTTGCGCCGGTGTCGTGGGCGCCACTGTTCTTCGGCGCCGGTGCGCGATGGGATCGCTGGCTCGTCTTCCCCGCCGACCGTGCCGGCAGCGACGCGGCCCCGGTCGCAGTCGACGTCGTTCGGGCGGCCGAGTCGGCCGGATTCGATACGTACGGACTGGCGGCTTGCTACGGCTTCCACCACTACCGGGTGTTGTCCGACGCGACGGAACGGTTGCCCGGCGGGCGGCTTGCCGAGAAGGTGACGTTCGCCACCGAGGGACGCTTCTTCAGCGTCATCTCGTGGCGCCAGGTCCTGGTGGGCGGTGGCGTTCAGCGCATCGTCGTATCGCAACAGTCGCCCGTCGCCGGCCCGGCTGTCGCCGAGGCGTTGCACGCGCTCGCGGTCGAATTGACGCAGGGCACATGAGCGCGATCGCGCGGGGGCATGTTGACGGCATCGGACAACGGTTGCTGCGGTTGATGTTGTTCGCTACCGCCTACGCCGCGATCGTCGCGATGCGCACCTCTTTGTTTCCCCATGGACGGCCGGCGGTCACGTGGACCGAGCGTGTGCTGCGGCTCGGGTCGTGGTGCTGGGTGGCAGCCGCGCCGGCGGCGTTCGCCGGTCTGGTGTCGCTGGTCAGCGCACCGGCACGACGCCGGACCCATACCCGTCGATGCACGTCGCTTGTCTCGTTCCGAATTGTCTCCAGAGGGCGCAACGCATCAGCACTCGCGGAGACCGTCGGTTCGATCCGCGCGGTGATGGCCTCGCAACCGCTCTTCCGCTACCTGATCGAAGTCGTGACCGATGAGCCGGTCGACCTTCCCAGCGGGCGTGACTTGAGGGCCTACATCGTCCCGTCCGACTACCGCACGCCCAACGGTTCGCTGTTCAAGGCTCGAGCGCTGCACTACCTCGGGGTCACGTCGGACCTTCCCAGCAAGGCGTGGATCTTTCACTGCGACGAGGAGTCGTGGGCCACGCTGTCGTTGGTGGCCGGGATCCGTGACGCGATTCTCGAGGAAGAGGAGCGCGCGCAGGCCGGTGTGACGCCGCGCATCGGCCAGGGCACCATCCTCTACCACCGCAACCTGCGCAAGCATCCGGTGCTGACGCTCGCCGACATGTTGCGCACGGGCGACGACATCACCCGCTTCTATACGCAGTTCCGCACCGGCGCCTTGTTTTGCGGGATGCACGGCTCGTTCATCCTCGTTCGCGGTGACGTCGAGCGCACGGTGAGCTTCGACGTCGGGCCGGAGGGATCGGTCACCGAGGATGCCTGGTGGGCATACGCCCAGGCTTACCGCGGTCGCGAGTTTCGCTGGGTCGACGGCTACCTGCTCGAGCAGTCGCCGGAAAGCTGGCGCGACTTCATCCGGCAGCGACGTCGCTGGTACAGCGGTTTGTGGAAGGTCTACGTGTATGCACCTGCGCCGCTGCTGTCGCGCGCCGCGCTGCTGGGTTTCCTGATGGCCTGGGCAGTCTCGTGCGTCGGCGGTCTCTACACCGTCGTCAATTTGTTCACCGGTCTCACCACTCCCGCGGTGCCGCACGTCGTCGGCGCGGTGGTGTTCGCGTGGTACCTCGCGACGTATCTGGCGGGATTGCATGTGAACCTTGCCGCGATGCAGGAAGACGAGCGTCCGCGGATACCAAGGCGGATCCTGTTGTACGCCGGCCAGGTCCTGTTGATGCCGATCTTCGGGGCGCTCGAAGCGGCCGGCGTCGCCTACGCATTGATGAAACCGGAGCGCGGGTTCCACGTCGTGCAGAAGTCACCGACGGCCCGAGTCGCGAGCGCCACATAGCCTTGGCACGTGCTCCTGCTTGCGGTCGACACCTCCACTGCCCAGGTGTCCGCGGCAGTCGTGCGCGTCGATGACGACGCGTCGACCAGCCTGGTAGCGAGCAGCGAGACGGTAGCGCCGAACCGCCATGGCGAGCTTCTCGCCGAGGCGATCCACGAGGCACTCACCGAGGCACAAGTCGGCTGGGACGAGATAACGGCGATTGCGGCGGGACTAGGCCCCGGACCGTTCACCGGTTTGCGGGTCGGGGTGATGACCGCTACGGCGATCGCGGACGCGCGCGGAGTTCCGTCGTACGGCGTTTGCTCGTTGGACGCGATCGCCGAAATGCACGGACCGGGTCGCGTGCTCGTCTGTTCGGACGCCAGGCGCAAGCAGGTCTACTGGGCCTGCTATCACGACGGGCGTCGGGTCGAGGGGCCGGAGATCGGACTGCCGGTCGATGTCGGCCGCCACAACGCTGCAAATGCCGATCGAGCGGTCGGCGCGGGCTCGGTTCTTCATCGAGAAGCCTTCGCCGACTTCGTGGTCGTTGAGAGCGACGCCTACCCGCCTGCAGCCGAGGTCGCAAGGCTGGCTGCCGGGCGCACACTCGCGCGAGCGCCGTCCGAGACGCTCGAGCCCATGTATCTCCGCCGGCCCGATGCGGTGCCGCCCGGCACCCCAAAGGCAGTGACGCCCACGTGACGACGGTGACAGTGCGCGCGATGCGGTGGTGGGACATCGAGCCGGTGATGGCACTCGAGCACACGTTGTTCGGTGCGGAGGCGTGGACGGACACGATGTTCTGGAGTGAGCTCGCCGAACACGACACGCGCCGCTACGTCGTGGCGGTCGATGACGACGATGGGCTGCTCGGCTACTCGGGTCTGTGCACCTACCCACCACACGAGGCATATGTGCAGACCATCGCCGTCGCACCTCAGGCACAGCGCCAAGGACTCGGAACGCGGCTGCTCGTCGACATGATCGGGGAGTCGCGACGCAAAGGCTGCCGCCATCTAGATCTCGAAGTCCGCGCCGACAATCGAATAGCGATCAAGCTCTACGAGCGCCACCACTTCACAAGCATCGGTCGCCGGCGCGCCTACTACCAACCGAGCGGCACGGACGCACTCGTCATGCGGCTGGACCTGCAGTCGTGAGCGGTCCCTTGGTCTTGGGCATCGAGACGTCGTGCGACGAGACCGGCGTCGGGATCGTGCGGGGGGGAGACCTGCTCGCCGACGCGCTCGCGTCCAGCGTCGATGAACATGCGCGCTTCGGCGGCGTCGTGCCGGAGGTCGCGAGCCGCGCCCATCTGGAGGCGCTGGTGCCCACGATGCACCGCGCGCTGGAGCAGGCCGGTGTGCGCATGGCCGAGGTCGATGCCATTGCCGTCACCGCGGGCCCAGGACTCGCCGGCGCGTTGCTGGTCGGCGTCGCCGCGGCGAAGGCCTACGCGCTGGCATTGGACAAGCCGTTGCTTGCCGTCAACCATCTCGCCGCCCATGTCGCCGTGGACCGGCTCGCGCATGGCGACCTGCCGCAACCGTGCGTCGCGCTGCTCGTGTCGGGCGGACACTCGTCGCTGTTGCTGGTCGACGACGTCACCAAACCGGTGCGCTCGTTGGGGTCGACGATCGACGACGCCGCCGGCGAGGCGTTCGACAAGGTGGCGCGGTTGCTGGGGCTGCCGTTCCCGGGCGGTCCGCACATCGACCGTGAGGCCAAGGGCGGTGACGGCGCAGCGATCGCTTTTCCCCGCGGCGTCGTGCGTGATGCGCCCTACTCGTTCACCTTCAGCGGTCTCAAGACAGCCGTCGCCCGCTGGGTCGAGGCGCGGCGACGAGATGGAGTGACCGTGCCGGTGCCCGATGTCGCGGCGTCCTTTCAAGAAGCGGTTGTCGACGTGCTCACCGACCGCGCTGTGCGCGCATGTCGTGACAACGGCGTGGACGATCTGCTCATCGGTGGCGGCGTGGCCGCGAACAGCCGGCTTCGAGCGCTGGCCGAGGATCGTTGCAACGCCGCCGGCGTACACCTGCGGGTGCCGCCGCCGAAGCTGTGCACCGACAACGGAGCCATGGTCGCCGCACTGGGCGCACTCCTCGTCGACGCCGGCGCCGCACCCGCGCCGTTGACGCTTGCGGCCGATACCGCCCTTTCGGTGTAGGGCGGTTTCGGGGTAGACAGAGTTCATGTACGACGCGACGCTTGCCGAGACCGTCTATTTCGCCGGCAACAACGGCGACCAGATCGAGGGCTATCTCGCCCGGCCGCTGGACCCGACGCCGCGTGGCGGTGTCGTTGTCATCCATCACTTCCCGGGCTATGACCGGGAGACCAAGGAACACGTCCGCCGGTTTGCCGCCATGGGCTACAACGCGTTGTGCCCCAATCTCTATACGCGCATTGCGCCCGGTGCCAGCGCCGAGGACCAAGCAGCGGCTGCACGCGCCCAGGGCGGGTCGCCGGATGCGCAGGTGGTCGGTGACGTCGCCGGTGCCAAGACCTACCTGCAGGCGCTGTCCAACAGCAACGGAAAGGTCGGTGTCATCGGCCACTGCTCCGGCGGCCGGCACACGTTCCTGATCTCGTTGGAGCTTCCGATCGACGCCGCTGTGGTCTGCTATGGCGGCTTGATCGTGGGCGAGACCCCGCCGCAGATGCCGACGATGGTGCCTCTGGTCGATCGCGCCGCCGAGGTCAAGAGCCCGATCCTCGGGTTGTTCGGCAACGACGACAAGTTCCCGACGCCCGAGCAGGTCGACATCCTCGACAAGGCCCTGACCAATGAAGGCAAGGAGCACGAGTTCCACCGCTACGACGGTGCCGGTCACGCCTTCTTCTCGGTCGACCGTCCGGCCTACCGCGTCGAGGCGGCCGTCGACGGGTGGCAGCGCATCAGCGAGTTCTACGGCCGACACCTGGCGGGCTGACCCGTGTGCACCTACATCACCGACACGTTCGAGGTCGCCGGCAGCGCCAAAGGGCCGGACGGTTGGATCCGCGTCACTGACGCCACCGTCTACTTCGACCACCCGCAGCACGCCTTCGCCGACCACACCCTCAACATCGATCTCCGCCGCCCGGCGGACGGGCCGAGCGCGCGAGTTGCGATCGAGCTGACCGCCGACTCCGCCCGGGCCCTGGCGACGTCGATCCTCGCCGTCCTCGACCAGGCGCCGGAGGGCCTCGTCACCGCCTGACCAGCGGCAGGAATCCCGTCGTACGCCGTCGAAACAAATGGGCATGAATCGCCCAGCCGGTCTCGCACTCTGCGCCTTGGTGGCCGTGGGCGCCACGGCGGCGCCGGCGGTTGCCAAGAGCAAGCCGCCGAAGCCCTTGAAGGGCACGTGGTCTTACACGGACACGACGCCCGACCCCTCTTCGACGGCCAACTCGGACGCCTCCAGTCACTGTCACGGCAAGCTGCCGGCAGCGCCGACGGACGTCAACAGCCACACCTTGACGGTCAAGCGCGCCGGTCTGCTCACCGTCGTCGGGCACAACAAGCTCGACTGGGGGATGGAGATTCGCGACAAGAAGGGCAACGTGCTGACGGGCTCTGACGGCACCTCTCCGACGTCACCGGAGGGCAGCGGGGTCTTCGTGCGCCCGGGCACCTACACGGTCGTCTACTGCAACATGGAAGGCGAGCCGACCATCACCGCGAGCTACACCTTCGTCTTCCACTAGACCCGAATTGACGCTGCCGCTCGAGGCAACGTAAATTGGCACTCGGACCGGGAGAGTGCTAGTTGCTCTCGCGGTCACGGAGCAGCACCGCCTGACCCCCGCGACGGCAGGACGGGGACGCTCCGACCCACCGTCCACCATTCCCGCTAGTTGGGGGAGGCAGGTCGTGACCACGGCCACGAAGGTCAACATCAAGCCGCTCGAGGACCGCATCGTCGTCACGGTGTTGGAATCCGAGCAGACGACGGCGTCGGGCATCGTCATTCCCGACACCGCCAAGGAGAAGCCGCAAGAGGGCACGGTTCTCGCCGTCGGCCCCGGCCGGTTCGAGAACGGGCAGCGTCTGCCGCTCGACATCGAAGAGGGCGACACCGTCATCTTCTCGAAGTACGGCGGCACCGAGGTCAAGTTCGGCGCCGACGAGTACCTCATCCTGTCGGCCCGCGACGTACTCGCGGTCGTCCAGAAGTAACACCTGCGTCAACGAACGACGCCCCGAGCCGCCTCACCGGTAGGTCTCGGGGCGTCTTCATGAGAGGAAGCAATGCCCAAGATCCTGACCTTCGACAGCAACGCGCGGGACGCGCTGCAGCGTGGCGTAGACGCTCTCGCAGACGCGGTCAAGGTGACGCTCGGTCCGCGCGGACGCAACGTCGTCATCGACAAGAAGTGGGGCGCCCCCACCATCACCAACGATGGTGTGACGATTGCCAAGGAAGTCGAGCTGCCTGACCCGTACGAGAACATGGGCGCGCAGCTCGCCAAGGAAGTTGCCACCAAGACCAACGACGTGGCCGGCGACGGCACGACGACCGCGACGGTGCTCGCACAGGCGATGGTCCGCGAGGGGCTTCGCAATGTGGCGGCCGGCGCGAATCCGCTGTCCTTGAAGCGCGGCATAGACAAGGCTGTCGAGGCGATCAACGACAAGTTGCTCGCCATCGCCCGTGATGTCGATGACCAGTCCGAGGTGGCACACGTCGCGACCATCTCCGCTCAGGACGCCAAGATCGGCGAGCTCATCGCCGAGGCATTCAGCAAGGTCGGCAAGGACGGCGTCATCACCGTCGAGGAAGCCCAGACGATGGCGCTCGAGCTCGAGTTCACCGAGGGCATGCAGTTCGACAAGGGCTACATCTCGCCGTACATGGTGACCGACCCCGAGCGGATGGAGGCCGTGCTCGACGACCCTTACATCCTGCTGCACCAGGGCAAGATCTCCTCGATCGCCGACTTGCTCCCGCTGCTCGAGAAGGTCGTGCAGGCCGCCAAGCCGCTGCTCATCGTTGCCGAGGACGTCGACGGGGAGGCGCTGTCGACGCTTGTCGTCAACAAGATCCGCGGCACGTTCACTGCTGTTGCGGTCAAGGCACCGGGCTTCGGCGATCGCCGCAAGGCGATGCTGCAGGACATGGCGATCCTGACCGGCGCCCAGGTCGTTGCCGAGGAGGTCGGGTTGAAGCTCGACAACGTCGGGCTGGACGTGCTGGGTCGTGCCCGTCGCGTGACCGTGACGAAGGACGACACGACCCTCGTCGACGGCTCCGGTGAGCAAGCAGCCATCGAGGACCGTATCCGGCAGATCCGCGGCGAGATCGACACGACGGACAGCGACTGGGACCGGGAGAAGCTCCAGGAGCGGCTGGCCAAGCTCGCGGGAGGCGTCGGGGTCATTCGCGTCGGCGCGGCCACCGAGGTGGAGCTGAAGGAGAAGAAGCACCGGCTCGAGGACGCGATCAGCGCCACCCGTGCCGCGATCGAGGAGGGCATCGTCGCCGGCGGCGGCACCGCACTGCTCGCCGTGCTGCCCGCGCTCGAGAACGACTGCGGCCTCAGCGGTGATGAAGCCGTTGGCGTCGCGATCGTGCGGTCCGCACTCGTCGAGCCGTTGCGATGGATCGCGCAGAACGCCGGACATGAGGGTTATGTCGTGGTCAGCAAGGTCCGCGAGCTGCCGGAAGGCCACGGCCTCAACGCCGCGACCGGCGACTACGTCGACCTGGTCAAGGCCGGCGTCGTCGACCCCGTCAAGGTGACGCGTTCCGCGGTACGCAACGCCGCGTCGATCGCCGGCATGTTGCTGACGACCGAGACGCTGGTGGCGGACAAGCCCGAGGAGCCTGAGCCCGAGGCGGCACATGGCCACGGGCATGGGCACGGCCATACGCACTAGACGCGGCTAGCCGCACCTAGTCATTTCGAGGCAGAAGCCGGCTACCTTTTGGTAGTCGGCTTCTGCTGTTTTGCATGTATTTGCAACAGATTCTGCTTTGAATTTGTGGGGTCCGAGGGCTCAAGAGGTTTGCTCGCTAGCCCGAATGGGTTAGTACGACGTAGTCATCCGAGCCCAGCGGAGTCGACATGCGCACGCGCCTCACCCTCGCCGTTCTCGCTCTCTTCGGTTTCTTCGGCACGGCCGCGGCGATCGCCCCGGCCGCACACGCCGAGTCGACCGCATCGGCGTTCTCGCTGCGACTCGTGCAACTGGTCAACTCGGCCCGTGCCGACCACGGCCTGCGTCCACTGACCGTGGCATCGGGGACCTCGACCGTCGCCGCCGGCTGGACCGAGCACCTCGCGGCGGCACAGGCGCTGTCGCACAACCCGAACCTTGCCGCACAGCTCGAATCGCACGGCAGCCCGAACTGGACGTCGTACGGCGAGAACGTCGGCATGGGCCCCACGTCATCCGCGCAGACGCTCTTCAACGCGTACATGAACTCGCCTGAGCACCGCGCGAACATCCTCGGCGCGTCCTACCGTTACCTCGGGATCGCTGTCGTCTACACCGGTGGCAAGGCCTGGAACACGATGGACTTCGTCGACCAGTACTCATCGCCCACGCAGACGGTCAGCCAGCCCGCCCCGGTGCGCCGGACGACCACCGTGCGTACGACCAGCATCGTGCATGCGACGACGGCCAAGACCGCTCCGGTGCGGCACGTCGCGACGCGCCTCTCGACCGTCCACCGGGTATCGCCGGTGAGCCCGGTGCGGGCCACGGTCAAGGCGGTGGCCTCGACGCTGCCCCTGGATGGTCCGTCGCCCGCGCAGGCGCGCAGTGTCTCGCTGGTTTCCCCGATGGTTCCCAGCGCTGCGACGCACGGTCACTCGCGGCTCACCGCGCTTGTGATCATCGTCGCCATCTGGTTGATCCTGCTCGGATTCACGCGCTTCGTGCTGATCCGCCGCCAGCGCGCCTCGTGACCTCGCGCTGACCGGGTGGTTACCCTGCGCCCGGTGACCGAGGACCTGGCTTCGTTGCTCGCCGCGGGCGAGCGGGCCACCTTCCACGGCCCGCCGGCCGCCGCCGTCGCCGATCTCGAGCGGGCGGTCGTCATCGCGCAGCGCGAGGGTCGCCGGGCCGAGGTGACCGCCGCCGCCTGGCTCCTCGGTGTCGCGTTGTCAGCGGCGGGTCGGTACGGCGGAGCACTGCGTGTGCTCGGTCCGCTGGTCGACGCTGGCGCGGCCGCTGACGCGTCAGCCGAGACCAAGCTTTTCGCGGCCTTCGCGGCGGCGAGTTCGGCCAGTGTTCAGCGGTCACTCGGCCGCCACGAAGAGGCGCAGCGGCTCGACGAGCGCGGCCGGGTGTTGGCTGACGGTCATGCTGAAGCCGTCTTCGACTGCGTGCTCGGACTGGCCAGTGACTCGGTCGGCTTGGGCGACCTCGACGCCTCGCGTCGCTGGCTCGCGGAGGCGGAGGAGCTCGCCGCCGCGCATGACGCCAGTTGGTGGCGCCAACGTGTCCGGCTGGGCTGGACGCGTGCCGAAGTTGCCCTTCTCGCCGACGACCCCGCTGAGGCCGTCGCGGCAGCAGCCGCAAGCGTCGAAGAGGCCGAGCGGTCACGAGCTGCACGACACGTAGCCAAGGGACTGCTCTTCCAGGGGGTCGCCGAGCTGTCCGCGGGCAACCCGCAGGCGCCGACCACCTTGCGTCGCGCCGCCACGCTGGCCGAGGGCCTATCCGCGCTGCCGGTGGCGTGGCAGGCGCGCGCGCTGATGGGTGCACTTGTCTCCGGCAGCGATCCCGAAGAATCGGCTCGTTCGTTGGCCGCAGCCCGAAAAGCGGTGCTCGCCATCGCCGGCGACCTTCCGCCCGAATTGCGCGACGACTGGTTGGCACGCCCCAACGTCTCCGCGTTGCTCGAGGGCTAACTCACGGGCCAGATTCTGCAATCTTCGCCTTCGGGTTCGCGCGCGCGAGCCGACACTTTCTCGGTGACGCAACCTGCGCGACCGCGATCGACGGTCGCCGACGACACCGTCGCGGCCGCGACGCGACTCTTCGTCGCCCACGGTGCCGACGGGGTGAACGACGTCGTCGCGATGTTGAGCGACCGGTACGACGCCCGCGTCGTTCTGCGGGTCTTGCCTGAAGGCGACGTGATTGCCCAAGCACCGTTGCTGACGCCCGTCGACCGCGGTGCCTACTCCCTGGAGTTGCCGGTGCGGCACCGCGGGCGGGTGCTGGCCGTGCTGTCGGTCGCGCGTCCCCGCGCGTGGCCGCTCCGGGCTGCCGAGGCGCTGCGTGTGGTGGCCGACATCGTCGGGCTCGCTCTCGCCGAGTTCTCGGCGCCACGGCGCGTCGCCGCGCAGGCAGTGCTCGACGCCGAGGCTGACCGGGCGCAGCTGGTAGCCGACATCGAGGAGCTTCGCGAGGCGTTGGTCGCGCTGCCGCACACCGAGTCGGCCAACCTCCCGACGGCGACAGCGGCCGCCCTGGGCGCCGTCCGCGCCATCGGTCGCGAACTCCGCGTGACCGCGCTGGCGGACGGCTTGCGGCACGCGCTGGCGGACCTCGCCAAAGCCGGCGCTTTCGTGGCTGCCGACGATCCCGCCCTGGACCGGCTCCCGCCGGCGGTGGCCGTCATCGTCGAACGGGTCGCGGAGGCGGCGACGCGGGGGGCCGTCGAATCCGCCCAGATCGTCGCAACTGTTGCCGACGGCTGGGTGAAGTTGTCGGCCGAATCTGCCGACAACTCCGTTGACGCCTCCGAGTTGGAACGGTGGGCCCGGCGAGCACATGCGCTCGGCGGTGACCTGCAGCAACGACACGGAGCGATCGAACTGACCCTGCCGGCGGCTACGAGCGACGACGAAGGAAGACATGACGACCGTCCTCATCTGCGACGACCACCGCTTGATCCGTGAGGGTCTGCGTCAGTCGGTGCAGTCTGTGCCGGGCGTAGACCGCGTCGACACCGCGGCAAGTGGCGAGGAAGTGCTGGCCCGATGGCCGGCCGAGCGCCAGGACCTCGTGCTCATGGACGTGTCCATGCCGGGGCTGGGCGGCCTGGAGACCACTCGCCGGCTCGTCGCAAGGCACCCCGAAGCCAACGTCGTGATGCTGACCGGCACCGGTGACCGCGAGGCCGTTGCGCTCGCCATCTCCGGTGGTGCCCGTGGCTACCTGCACAAGAACTTCTCGCGCGAGGAGCTTTGCGCGGCGCTCATGACGGCGCTGTCCGACGTTCCGCTGCGCGACGGCGGTGCCCACCCGGACGAGCACGGGGCGCAGCCGCCCGAGCTCACCGAGCGCGAGATGCAGGTGCTGCACGGCATGTCGCACGGACGTAGCAACGCCGAGATCGGCCGCGAGCTCTACCTCTCCGAGGACACCATCAAGACGCATGCCCGCCGGTTGTTCCGGAAGATGGGCGTCAACGACCGCGCGCAAGCCGTGGCGTCAGGTTTCCGTTGGGGCCTCGTTCGCTAACGCGCAGTGCTCGTGCTTGCCGACTCCGTTAGCTTTGCGCGTTACTCCTCGTCGGCCGTGAGTACGCCGTCGGCGAAGCCGCGGGCGTAGTCCCAGCTGACGTAGTCGGCCGGGTCGGGGGAGAAGGCCGGCTCGTGCACGCGGGGCATTCCCTCGTCCAGCAGATGCTTGAGGTTGCCGCGAAGCAGGTCCCAGGCGAAGTAGTGCGGCTCCTCACAGTCCTGGCAGTCGACGACCAGCCCGCGAACACCGCGTGGTTCGAGCAGGGCCTGGAACACGTCGAGGTCTTCGAGGTCGGCCAGGATGTCCGACCGCTCCTCCGGCGTGAGCGGCTCGAGATCCTCGAGTTCGCCGTCATCGAAGCCCTCTGAGCCGAAGCCCTCTGTGCCGAAGCCGCCGGAGCCGAAGTCTCCGGAGGGGTCGCCTGGGTCCTCGGCGAAGGGGTCGAGCGGCGGGTCGTCGCGCACGTCCGACACGTTAGCCCCCCGGCTTGCATAGACTGACTTTTTCCCGTCACGAGTAGTAGGTGGGGCGTAGTGGGCGACACCGGCAAGATTCCGGAGAAGTTCGCGACGCTGGGGCTGACGTTCGACGACGTGTTGCTGGTCCCGGCCGCATCCGACATCCTGCCGAGCGAGGCGGACACGACCTCGCGGTTGTCTCGGTCCTTGACGCTGCGCACGCCCATCTTGTCAAGCCCGATGGACACCGTCACCGAGGCGCGGATGGCGATCGCGATGGCCCGACAGGGCGGCGTCGGCGTGCTCCACCGCAACCTCTCGGTCGAGGACCAAGTTGCCAACGTCGACATCGTCAAACGATCCGAGGCTGGCATGGTGACCAATCCCGTCACCTGCTCACCGGACGACACGATCTCGGCCGCCAACACCCTGATGGGTCGTTACCGCATTTCCGGCGTACCGGTCACCGACGCCGACGGCGTGCTGGTCGGCATCGTGACCAACCGCGACATCCGTTTCGAACCCAACCATGAGCGACTGGTCCGCGAGGTCATGACGCCGATGCCGCTCGTGACAGCGCCGGTGGGCGTCTCGCGTGAAGACGCGCTCGCGCTGCTGCAGGGCAACAAGGTGGAGAAGCTGCCGCTGGTCGACGGCGACAACCGCCTGTGCGGGCTCATCACGATCAAGGACTTCGCGAAGACGCGCGACTATCCGCTGGCCACCAAAGACGCCGAGGGGCGCTTGGTTGTCGGGGCGGCCGTCGGCGTAGGCGAGGACGGTTACAAGCGCGCGATGGCGCTGGTCGAGGTCGGTGTCGACTTCCTGGTGGTCGACACGGCGCATGGGCACTCCCGCGCCGTCGCCGACACCGTCAGACGACTCAAGGGCAACGTCGCCATCGATGTCGTCGGCGGCAACATCGCCACCGCGGACGGAGCCAAGGCGCTGATCGACGCGGGCGCCGACGCGATCAAGGTCGGTGTCGGCCCCGGGTCGATTTGCACGACCCGCGTCGTTGCCGGCGCGGGCATGCCGCAGATCACCGCGATCTACGACTGCGCGCAGATCGCGTCCCCGGCCGGTGTGCCAGTCATCGCTGACGGCGGGATGCAGTATTCGGGTGACATCGCGAAGGCGATCGCTGCCGGCGCCGACACCGTGATGCTCGGATCGCTCTTGGCCGGCTGCGAGGAGACGCCCGGCGAGCTGATGTTCATCAACGGCAAGCAGTACAAGAGCTACCGGGGGATGGGCTCGCTCGGGGCGATGCAGTCGCGCGGGCAGGCGCGGTCCTACTCGAAGGACCGTTATGGGCAGGATGACGTGCTCTCCGACGACAAGCTCGTGCCACAGGGAGTCGAAGGCCAGGTGCCTTACCGCGGTCCCCTCGCCGGCGTCATCCACCAGCTCGTCGGTGGACTGCAGGCCGGCATGGGTTTCGTCGGCGCCCGGACCATCGGGGACATGCA
>Ga0157369_10005403_pt1 | contig 14874 bp, 12 predicted proteins | sample C25metaG_FD_113461 | JGI IMG/M metagenome (GOLD analysis project Ga0157369, IMG submission 113461) | Corn rhizosphere microbial communities from Kellogg Biological Station, Michigan, USA - C2-5 metaG | ecosystem: Host-associated > Plants > Roots > Rhizosphere > Soil | place: USA: Michigan...
GCCGCCAGTCACGCCGCCGTCGGTGCCGAACGAGCCGATCGTCATCCCCGCCGAGGCCGGGTTCGGCTGGTCGATCGTGGGCGCGAACCCGCCGACGTCGTCGTACGAAAAGCCGTATGCCAGTCCGCTGAGGGAGTTGTCGTGGATGGTCTTCGAGTACAGGTTGGACGCCGACTGCTGGTAGAAGGCGGTCGGGTCGGACGTCGGCTGCGTGTCGGACATGACCCGGCTCGCGGTCGACAGCGTGGCCCGGTTGAACGCCGCACACACCCGCGCACCCACTGCGAGGATCGCTGTCTCATTGGGCTGCCCTTGCGGCTGCATGCCGCCGTAGCACCCGAAGACCTCAGTTGTCGGTGGCTGGGTCAGCGAGCCGATGTAGCTGCCGCTCGAGTCGTAGAACGGCCAACTGCTACCCGACGTCCGACCAGTGAAGTTGCCAAGCGACGTCTGCACCGTCAGCGTGTGAGACGCGTAGTACGACCACGCCGCTGAGATGTAGGAGTCCAGGTACGTCGAGGAGAACGCGCCATTGGCGATCCCGTGCACTGGCGACAAAACGCGAAGCGGGAGGCCGTCCGACGAACGCGTCGTTACCAGGTTCGGCCACGGCGAGCCGAGTGAGCCGAAGGCGTTGAAGATGCCCTGCCGGTCACCCGGAATCCCGCGTGTCTCGGTGTTGCCCGACCCATCGGTCACGCTCACCGTCAACGGGATGCTGAACATGTCGACGGTCGTCGAGTTGATGAAGATTCCCGTGCCGCCATTGCTCGCCCTGGCGAATTCCGTCCAGTCATAGAGAATATTGGCGTTGGGATCGGACGCCACCCATGGTGCCGGCTCCACCAAGCCGCTGGTCGTCAAGAAGAATTGCAGCTTGGCACCCATCGACAGGTAGACGCGCCCGCCGGACAGGCTGGGTGGCAGCGTAATTGTCTCGCTAGCTCCATTGCCCGGTCCGGGAATGGAGACGTCCGGTGCGGGAACCGGGCCGTTCGGGGTCGACGACGGGAAGCTGTAGGCGTGCCATGCGCCGCCGCCGTCGACGTACCCCTGCTGATTGGCTGAGTTGCGAGCGACCACGTAGATGTAGGTCGCGTCGGCTCGCCCTGAGTTGTTGGTCACGGTGAACGGCAGTTGTGTCGGCGCCGCGTGCGCTTGCGCGGCGGACAACGCGGCGGTAATCGGCGAACAGAGCGCCAACGCCGCTGCTGGCGCAATGATCCTGCGGGTGATTGAACTCGTCTTCATCGGCAACTCCGAGCTAGAGGTGGAAAGACCTTGCCCCTCCACGGCCAGCGACCTTTCGTGGAGCGACACATCGCCCGAGGGCGAAGGTCGTCACTGCCCGTGAGACTTGCGGAAATGCTGATCGATTGAGCAGGCCCTGCCAGGCGCGCAGGGTGCGGATGGGAGCGCTCTCACAGAATCTAACGCTTCCCCGGCGTTCTGTGAAGCCTTGAACCGAATTGCATTTCCGCGCACCGATGCCGGTTGTCTGAGCCGGGCTACCGAATGACGTAGTTGTCGACCGGGCCAAGCTGCGACTGGGCGAACCAGCGGTGCAGCACCCGGCAGGTGCCGTTAAAGACGCCGGCGTGGCCGGCCATCGCGTGCTGGTTGGCAACGCCGCCTTTCTCGCCGCGGAGGGCATAGACGCCGAGATCCTGAAGCCCTTCGCCGTCGATGCGGCGTCCGCGGGCCGCACACCGATGCTAGCCGCCGTCGACGGTGTTCCTGCTGGTGTCGTCGTCGTCGCCGACCCGGTCAAGGACGAGTCGGCGGAGGCGGTCGCGCAGCTAAAGGCACTCGGCCTAGACGTCTGGATGCTGACTGGCGACAACGGGGCGACAGCACGCGCGGTGGCCGACCAAGTCGGCATCGACCACGTGATCGCTGAGGTATTGCCGCGCGAAAAAGCGGAGCACGTCGCGAGGTTGCAAGAGGGCGGACACGTCGTCGGCATGGTGGGCGACGGCCTCAACGACGCCGCTGCACTCGCTCGCGCCGATGTCGGAATCGCCATCGGCACCGGTGCGGACGTCGCGATCGCCGCTTCCGACATCACGCTTGTCGGCGGTGACCTACGCGGTGTCGTGTCGGCGATCGCGCTCTCGCGGCGAACCGTCAGCACCATCAAGCAAGGGCTCGCATGGGCGTTCGCCTACAACGTTCTGCTCATCCCGGTTGCCGCCGGCGCGCTTTACGCGTGGCGCGGCGTCCTGCTTGACCCGATCCTCGCCGCGGCCGCGATGGCGATGAGCTCGGTGAGCGTGGTGACGAACGCGCAGCGGCTACGCCGTTTCCGCCGGCCCACGACCGCGCACGAGATCCTGCACCCGAAGCTGCGCCACCGGATTGGCCAGTACAGCTACTTGACCGTCATCGGTGCCACCGCGATCGCCGTCGGCGTCGGGCTGACTGCCCTCAGCCGCACCGACACAGCGCAGCGCGGCATGAACGGCATCCTCGCGTGGACCCAGTCCGTCGGCATGCCGATGCGCCCGTCGATGAGCACGATGATGACGACCGAAATCCCACCGGTCGACGCCGACGAGGCACATGTTCGTGCGCAACTCGCATTGCCGGCCGATGCCCGCCCAGGAATACCGACGCGTGTCGTCATCACACTGACCGACAGCCGCACTGCCGAACCCATCGAGGATCTGGGGCTCAGCCACTCGGTGTGGATGCACCTGATAGCGACGCGGTCCGACCTCGGCACCTTCGCACCTCCACCCCGAACCAGCCGGTGCTGCAGGGAAACTCGCCACCGAGATGACCTTCCCGACGCCCGGCGAGTACGTCATCAACACCGAGTTCCGGCGCAACGCCGACATCGCCGAAATCCACGACCGTCAGGTCGTCACGATCGCCGGTACCGCGCCCGCTCCTGTGGCTGTCACGGCCGGACCATCAAGCCAGGTGGTCGATGGCGTTCAGGTCGATCTGATCGGCACAGCGCGGGTTGGCGAGACCAGCGACCTGACATTCAGGTTCCGCGACGCCGCGACCGGCGCACCACTGCACAACCTGCAGCCGTATCTCGCCGCGCCCGGCCATGTCGTCATCATGCGTGCCGATGCGGAAACATTCGCGCACGAGCACGCCGACGTCCGCGACTCAGACGACAAGCCTGTGTTCGCCCTGCCGGGGCAAACCTTCGGCCCAGAACTGCCGGTGCACGTGCACTTCGACACCGCAGGCACTTATCGGCTTTGGGGCCAGTTCCGCGTCGCGAGCGGACAGGTCATCACGGTTCCGTTCACCATCACCGCGCATTGACTACCTGGTCAGCTGGCAACAACTACGGCACATGCAATTCCGAGCGCAACCGTCAAGAAGGCCGGCACGGCGATGCTCCACATGGCAGCGGCACGTGGCACCGAGTTCGCGGCGAACTCGCGCTGCCGGGCTCGGCCCGCGAGCCACACCGCAACGGTTCCGGCAAACGCGAACACCAGCACGACAGCGCGCAACACCACACCGAAATCCGTGCGTGCCAGCAGCGCAGTCGCAGCGCCGAAGGAAAGCGACGTGCGCGCCCAGGCGAGCTGGGTGCGCTGCGCCTGGAGCCCCGCCGGGGCCGACGTCCGGGTAGTCATCACGAGTCGCCACCGGCGATGACGATAACCAGCGAGATGACAGTCACGATGCTCAAACCAACCGCGAGCACGAGCGGCATTCGGGACGACGGAAGCGGCTGGTCGCGCCGCATCGCCGATTCGTTGCGCCGCCACCTGCTGAAGCTCATCGCCGAAAGACTGACACTGAGCACAATGCAGGCCAGCGCAAGGGCGAGCCGCCCACCGGGAAGGTCGGCCGATGGCACGAGTTGGTGGACGGCGACGCCCCCGGCGAGCAACGCCAGCGCGGTACGGATCCAGGCCAGGAAGGTCCGCTCGTTGGCCAGGGAGAACCGGTAGTCGGGCTCGTGCTCAGCCTCGGGCTCGCCTTCGTCCTCGGCCGCCGAGCCGACGGTCAACTGGTCGCTTCCCACGACGGCCCTCCTAACCCGAGAACGACACGACTAGATGCTGCGCGCTACCCGAAACCCGACGTTGCCGGCCGAACTGTCAGCAGTGTTCTTGGTGCGGGCCGCGACGCGATACCGGTTGCAGTAGCTGTGATGACAAAGGTACGAGCCGCCGCGCATCACCCGTGCGTCGCCTTCCGGCGGGCCGTGTGGGTCGGTTCGCGGACCCGTCACGTGCCAGGTGGTGCTGAACCAATCGCCGCACCACTCCCACACGTTGCCCGCCACGTTGTACAGGCCGAAACCATTCGGGCTGTACGTGGTCACCGGCGCAGTCGACAGCCAGCCGTCGTCGATCGTGTTCACGTCGGGAAAACGGCCCTGCCAGATATTGCACTGATGCCGGCCCGCCGGCATGAACTCGTCCCCCCACGCATACGTCGCGCCCTCCAGCCCGCCGCGTGCTGCGTACTCCCACTCCGCCTCCGTCGGCAGCCGGGCGCCGGCCCAAGCGCAATAGGCGTTGGCGTCGTTCCACGAGACATGGACGACGGGGTGGTTCTGCCGGTTTCCGACACTCGACCCCGGCCCTTCGGGCGCCCGCCAGCTCGCCCCTTCGACCGGACGCCACCACGGCGCCTCCACCGGAACCGAATTGATCGTGCGATCAAGCGCTGCCGGCACCAGCAGATGGAAGACGAACGACCACCCGTACCGCTCAGCGTCGGTGACATATCCGGTTGCCTTGACGAAGGTGGCGAAACGCGCGTTCGTCACGGCCACCGTGTCGACCGCGAACGGGCTGATCGTGATCCGACGGACCGGACCCTCACCGTCGCCGGCGTTGGCATCCGGCCCCTCGTTGCCCATCAGGAATTCTCCACCGGGCAGGTCGACAAGCGTGGAGATCTTCTTGACGCCGGTGGGAATCGTCGACGTTGCCTGGAAAGGAGAACCCTCGCCCCTGCCCGGCGCACAACAGCCGCCACTCACCGCATCATCATCCTCCGCACCTGAACGTCAGACCCATGGTACGAGAGCCGACGGGGTAGTGCCGTTCGATCAGTTGCGCGGCGTGTGGCCGCCCCTGGCCTCCCTATCAAGAGGAAGAGCTGTCCTCCTGCCACCGGCCGCGGACCGGTCACACTGATCTGTCGCCATCGGACGCCGCACTCTCCTGAATCGCGGCGAGGTGGTGCATCGTGGTCGCGGTTGCCGGATAGAGGTCGGTGTACAGCTTGTAAAGCTCGTCATAGCTGGCCCGTTGAGCGACGTCGGGGCTGACGACACCGGCGGTGGCAAACCACTGACCGCCTTCCCGATCGGCGGCGCCCACTGCGAGCGCCGCGAGCAGCGCGTCACCGTAGCTCGCTCCAATCGTCTGCGCCGGAATGACCTGCTCCCGCCCTGTGATGTCGCTGACGATCTGCAACCACAGAGCGCTTTGCGTTCCGCCGCCCACCGCGACTACCCGGTCAATCGGCTCACTTACCGAGAGGTGGTCGACGATTTGCCTGATCCCGAAAGCGATTCCTTCGTAAGCTGCCCTGAAGATATGGCCTCGCGTGTGACGCAGCGTCAGGCCCGTGATCGTTCCTCTGGCCCGCGGATCGAAGATCGGCGTTCGTTCGCCGGCAAAGTACGGCAGCAGCAAGAGCCCGTCTGCTCCGGCCGGCACCACCTCAGCTTCGCGCACCAGCTCGTCGAACGACGGACTGCCGGCGAGTTCGCGCACCCATTCGGTGAGCGTGCCGGACGTCGACATTCCGGCCGCGAGCGTGGTAACCCCAGGCTCGACACCCTTCGTGGTCCAAAGCTTCGCGTGCGTTCGATATTGGCGAAGCACCTGTACGAAGAACATCGTCGAGCCGTACATGAGCATGAGGTCACCGGGGCGTCGCACGCCGCCGCTGAAAGCCTCGGCCCAAGCGTCAACGGTTCCTGCCGTGACCGGCGTCCCTACTGGTAGCCCGGTGAGCGCCGCCGCCTCTCGCGTCACCTGGCCAACGATGTCGCCGGCCCAAGCAAGGCGCGGCATCTCCAATCCAGGCGCCACATGCTGTGTCCAGTCCCAAGCCCAATCCTCTGCTGTCATGTCGTACAGGGGATCGCATTGGCTTGCGGTGTGGTGGTCGAGCACATACTCGCCGGTGAGGCGCGCAACGACGTACGAACTTGCGCTATACCAGCGCCGGGTTTGCTGCCATACCGACGGCTCACGACGCCGCAGCCAGGCAATCTTCGGCCCGACGGCCTGTGTCGAAAGGGTCGATCCGCCCCGGGCGACGATCTCTTCGGCACCGAACTCCGCTGTCAGCTCGACGATCTCCTCGCGGGCGCGCATATCGATGCCGTAGAGCATCGCGGGTCGAAGCGGCCGGGCCCGGTTGTCGCACGGCACGAAGCACGGGCCGAGCCCGCTGCACGTGAGAGCTCTAATATCGGCGCCGCGAGCCTGTGCAACGACTTGCCGGCAAAGCTGTACGACGTCCGCCCACCACACTGCCTCGGCGTCCATCTCGGCCCACCCAGGACGCGGCAGCGACATGCTGTGCGCCGTTGAGGCGGTTGCCACGATCTCGCCATCCGCGGTGACGAGTACGGCCTTGGTGCTGCTCGTGCCGACGTCGATGCCGAGGTAAACGTCGCTCATCGGTCGTAGGCGTTGATCGCGGCGACCTTCTGGGCGGAGGCCGACTCGGGGTCGAAGGTATAGCCGAGCCACTCGCTCGCCAGGCGACGCGCGAGCTCGAGACCGATCACCCGTTCGCCCATGCAGAGGACCTGAGCGTTGTTGCTGCATACGGAACGCTCGACCGAGTAGCTGTCGTGGGCCGTGACCGCCCGCACGCCAGGAACCTTATTAGCACTGATCGCCACCCCAAGCCCGGTACCGCAGATCAGGATCGCGCGGGCGACACGTCCCTGGGAAACTAACTGCGCCACTCGCGTGGCCACATGCGGATAGTCCTCGTGCTGACCTTCGGTCACCCCGACGTCGACCACTTCGGTTACGCGATCGTCCTTCTCCAGGTCGCGATACAACACCGTCTTGTAGCCGAACCCGGCATCGTCGCTACCGATCGCGACCCGAAATCGCGACTCACTCATGGCCATCTCCCCTGCGCGGGTAGGCCGCCGGCCGCAGCACATCCCCGACTGCTTTCAAACACAGCGCCATCGAGACCGCGCCCGCGTCGGGCGTACCGACGCTCCGCTCGGCAAGCGGGCGCGCGCGGCCAACCTTCGGGCGAAGCTGTGCCGTCGCCGCCGCGCCTTCGGTAGCTGTGTTCGCGGCGCGGGCCCAAGAATCGGCGAGCGGGTCGCCGCGCGAGACAGCCTCGGCGAGCGACTCCCCGAATGGGCCGAGCGCATCAAGCATCGTCTTGTCGCCTCGCCTGGCGCTGCCCAGCCGTGAGATCGCCGCGTATGCCGTTCCAACCGTGGCAACGACATCGGATGACGACGGCTGACCGTGATCGCCGAGATGTGCGCCAGCAGCCCGCAGAGCCGCTCCCCAGAGGGCGCCCGACGTGCCGCCCGCTTCTGCTGCCCAGGCCGCGCCAGCCGCGCTCAGAACTGTGCCGAGCCCAGCACCCGCTTCCGCCGCCTCGCCCGCCGCCGCCAGCGCGGCATTCGTGCCACGCACCATGCCACGGCCGTGATCGCCGTCGCCGGCGACCGCATCGATCTCGCCAAGACGCGCGGCCGCATTCGCAACGGCGCCGGCCATTTGCCGAAGCCCCACGACGGCAACCGCCGCGCATGCCCGGCTGGGCTCGTCGGCCGGCGGCACCGTGGCGGCGGTTGCGCTGCCCAGCCGCGTGGTACCGATCTCGGGCCTTGGCAGAGCAGTACCGTTCGCCTCTCGAACCAGCGCGCCTTTGCGGTATGCAGGCGTGTCGGCCGGTGCACACCACAACCGTTCGAGCTCTTCATCGAGCCACGTAATCGTCAGGGAGCAGCCAGCCATGTCGAGGCTGGTGACGAGCTCACCGACTTCCGGCTCGACCACGGTGAGCCCGGAGTCGCGTAGTAGGCGACTCACGGTGCGCCACGCCACAAACAGCTCTTCATATTTGGTGCGGCCAAGGCCGTTGAGGATGACGGCGACCTTGTCGCCAGCCGACGACGGCACTTCGGCAAGTAAACGCTTCACGAGCAACTCAGCGAGCTCGGCGGCGGTCGGCAGGTCGGCGTCTGCGATCCCCGGCTCCCCGTGAATCCCGAGGCCGACGCCCATCCGGCCTGCCTCGACCGCGAAGAGCGGGCCAGGCGCGCCCGGCATTGTGCAGCCGCCGAAGGCGACGCCCAGCGTGCGGGTGGCATCGTTCGCGGCGGTCGCCGCGCGAACGACGTCGTGGAGCTGGTACCCGGCTTCTGCGGCTGCCGACGCAACCTTGAACACCGTGAAGTCGCCTGCGATGCCACGACGCTTGGCACGCTCGGATTCGGGGGCGCTGGCGACATCGTCGGTGACGACCAGGTAGCGCGCAGGCAGTCCCTCAGCGGAGAGTTCCTCGACGGCCCGCTCAAAGTTCATGACGTCCCCGGCGTAGTTGCCGGTGATGAACAGGACGCCGGCTCCGCCGTTCGCATGGCGGCCAACCGACAGGGCGTCGGCCGTTGACGGTGAGGTGAACACGTTGCCGACCACAGCGCCATCGGCAAATCCGCTACCTACCAGGCCACAGAAAGCCGGATAGTGCCCAGAACCACCGCCTACGACGACAGCCACCTTCCCCGGACGTGTACGTCTAGCGCGGACGACGCCGCCTGGCACGCGCGCAACGTAAGCGGCATTAGCGTCGGCGAAGCCCTCCAGCATGTCCTCGGTGAAGGTTGCCGGATCGTCGAAGAGCGCCGTCATCGGGAGCTGTTGTAGGCGGCGTCGGGAATGAGGCTGACCTTGATGGATTTCGTGCCGTCGGCCACGAGGTCAAGGCCCTCTTGAAACTGCGACAACGGGAACTGCCGGCTGCAGATGCGATCCATCGGCAGTGTGCGCGATTCGAGCAACCGGATGGCGGGAGGCCAGCAGTGTGGGCCGAGGTGCGCGCCTCGCACGTCGAGCTCCTTGTCGTCGCTGATGATGCTCCAGTCGACCGTGACGTCGGAACCGAAGACGCTGTACTCGACATACGTGCCGAGCTTGCGGAGCAAGTTCAGGCCTTGCCCCACCGCAGAAGGGTGCCCGGTGCCTTCGATGTAGACGTCCGCGCCATAGCCGCCGGTGAGTTCTTTGACGAACTCCACCGGGTCGCTGTCGCGAATATTGACGGTACGCGTCGCGCCACAGAGCTTGGCCAGCTCGAGCTTGTCGTCGGCCATGTCGAGAGCGACCAGCTCGGCGGGTGACTTCGCGGCCGCGCCGGCCACCATGCCCAGCCCGATCGGGCCGCATCCCGCCACGACAACGACGTCGTTGAACTTGATGTCGGCGCGCTCGACGGCGTGCAGCGCGCATGACAACGGCTCCGCAAAGGCCGCATGTGCCGCCGGCAGGGACTTGTCAATCTTGTGGACCAGCGACTCCTTGGGGAACACCATGTATTCGGCCATCGCACCTGGCGTGCGGCGCTTGAAGCCGAACATTCCGTGCGGAGCGCACATCCAGTACTGTCCGCGCTGGCAATATCGGCACTCCCAGCACGGAACGATCTGCTCCGCCACGACCCGGTCACCGGCGGTTATGCCCCAGCGGGCCGCGGCGTCGGCGTCCAGCTCGATGACTTCGCCGACGAACTCGTGGCCCGGGATGACTTCGGTCTCCGCCCACGCCGGCCGGTTTGCGTCACCCCAGAACTTCGCAGCTCCGTGGTAGCACTTGAGGTCACTCGCGCAGATGCCGACAGCCTCGACACGGACCAACGCCCCACCCGGACCTGGGCGCGGTACCGGGACGGTCTCCAACCGGTAGTCCTCCGGTCCATGAACCACAACTGCTTGCATCGTGTCAGCCACGACGAACTCCTTCTCCTGCAGCGAACCGACTTTGCTCAGTCAGCCGGCTCGTAGTCGGGTACGCTGACGTTGTCGTCAGCGAGATCGAAAACGACTCGATCGATCGAGCCGGTGAACAGATAGGGCGCCGAGTAGGCGGTGCTTGCAGGCGCCATCCGGTCCATGCCGATGTCGAGACCTTCCCAGGCGATGAAATAGCGGTAGGTCGCAGGGATCTCGACTTCGGCGACCAGCGAGGCGTCGATGTAGAGCCGGCCTGTACCACGCAGTGCCCCCGTCTTCGTGAACTCGTACGACAGGACGTGCGAGGCGCGGGCCTCGGGCAGCGGCGCGCGAACGCGAAACATCTCCCCGTAGTAGTTGTAGTCATGTACGACGTGCCCGTCTTGCAGGTAGAGCGAGTAGCCACCGCAAACACCACCGCAGGCGACGATGACGCCCTCGTCAGCCGAGCCCGCTTCGACGTGGGCGTCAATGCGGTACGAGCGGTCGATGACGAAGGGGGACGCGCTGCCGGGGATGTGTTGCTGGCCGCGCCGGAAGACGAAGTGGCTCTTTTCTCGCGGCGCGCCCGGCCGACCCTTCGATTCCGCTCGCCGCTCGGCGAAGCCACGGTCGTCGAGCGGCAGGACGTCGTAGGTCTGCGCCTCCTCCCACCAGAGCTGAATGAGCTTCTGGAGCCGCTCGGGTTCGGAGTCAGCCAGGTTTCGGCACTCCGAGAAGTCCTCCGCGAGGTTGTACAACTCCCACACGTCGTCCTCGTAATCACTGCCACGCACGTGGTACGCGACCGCCTTCCAGCCGTCCGCCCAGATCGCACGATGGCCGAACATCTCGAAGTACTGCGAAGCCTTGCGGGTCGGGCCGTCCGCATCGAACGTGTACGCCATGCTGACGCCGTGTAGCGGCATCTGCTCGATGCCCCGCAACACGTCTGGCGCTTCCACGCCGAGGATCTCCAGAACGGTTGGCGCAATGTCGGTCACGTGATGGAACTGCGTGCGGACTGCTCCGCCGTTCGCGAGTCGACGTGGCCAGCTGATGATCAGCGGGTCGCGGACGCCACCCGCGTGAGTGTTCTGCTTGTACCGCTTGAGCGGCGTGTTGGCAGCCATCGCCCAGCCGAGCGGGTAGTTGTTCTGCACCCGCCCGGTGCCGATGTCGTCGATCCGCGCGAGGTTGTACTCGAGCGGGTCTTCCTGCCGATTCTCGTAGAACGTCGTGTTCAGTGAGCCGTGAGACTGTCCCTCCTGGCTCGCACCGTTGTCGGAGAGCAGGATGAACAACGTGTCGTCGAGCTGGCCTGTCTGATCCAGGAAGTCGACCAGTCGGCCGAGTTCGTAGTCGGTGTGCTCGAGGAAGGCGGCGTAGGCCTCCTGCAAACGGCAGTAGAGCGCACGCTGCTCATCTGACAACTCATCCCACGCGGGCACGCCCGGATTTCGCGGGGCGAGCAGCGTGTCGGGCGGGGCGATGCCGAGTCTCTTTTGCTTCTCCAGTCGTTGCCGCCGGATCACGTCCCAGCCGTCGTCGTACTTGCCTCGGTGGCGACGCAAGAAGTCGTCCGGCGCTTGATGCGGCGAATGGGTGGCACCGAACGCGAGATACATGAAGAACGGCGCGGCTCCAGCGACAGTTACCTGATCCGTGAGGAACGAAATGGCGTGATCGACGAGGTCCTCGTTGAGGGTGTAGCCCTGGTCGGGGGTGCGTGGCGGGTCGACGCGGTGATTGTCGTGCACGAGGTCGGGCGTGAACTGGTCGGTGAGCGCATCGAGAAAACCGTAAAAGCGGTCGAAGCCTCGACCGAGGGGCCACTGGTCGTACGGTCCGGCGGCAGAGGTCTGGTCGGCCGGCGCCAAGTGCCATTTGCCCACGGCGTAGGTGCGATACCCCTGTGCGCTCAGGATTTCGGCAAGTGTGCCCGCCTGCGGGCTAACCGCTCCGCGTTTGCTCGGATAACCACTGTCGGCATTCGAGATGATAGACATTCCGACCGAGTGATGGTTGCGGCCGGTCAAGAGTGACGCGCGAGTCGGTGAGCACAGCGCCGTCGTGTGAAAGTTGTTGTAGCGCAGGCCCTGCTGCGCAAGACGATCCATCGTCGGCGTGTCGATCTCGCTCCCAAAGCAACCCAGGCTTGCGAAGCCAACGTCATCGAGCAGAACCAGCACGACATTGGGATTTCCCCGCTGAGGAACAGGGGTCTTGGGCCACCACGGCGTGGAATCCTTGTAGGTGCGGCCGATCCTTCCCTCGAACGGCGCCCGCCCGGCCCGCTCGTAGGCCGCTTCTGCGTTTTCCGGGGCCTCGCTCGTCACTATTCGCCACTCCTCGGGAAATCCCTAGATCGATCTACTTATACCAACACGAAGCTGCGTGGTGTCAAGGTTTCCGTTATTACGTCGCCGATTGCCGAAGGTAGCTGGCGGTGCACTCGTGCCCACACGAAGCACGCACCACGAGTTCTGGTGTGAGCAGCACTCGCTCCGGTGCACCATTCGGCTCAACGATTCTGCGCGCCAGCGCGCTTGCGGTAAGCCGCCCGACCTCGCGACCGTTGACCGCGAGAGTCGTGAGCGGAGGCTCCCAAAGGCCGGATTCATCGACGTTGTCGAAGCCGATGACGTGAATGTTATCGACGCGTTCAGGTGCAAGGTCACGCAAGGCTCGGTACAAGCCGAAGGCCACAGTGTCGTTGTGACAGACGATACCGTCCGGCAACGAGTTGCGAGCGAGCAAACGGCTGGTTGCTTCATAGCCGAAGCGCCCGGTGGCGGGGCCGGCGATGTCCGCGACGATGCGCCCGCGCCGCGGCGCTTGAGCCAATCCACGGGCCACGCCGTCGACGCGATCCGCACGGGGACCGAGGCCCTCGAAGCCGCCCAGATAGGCGACGCTGCGTGCACCGTGCGCGGCAAGATGCGCGCCCGCCAGTTCACCACCGCGTACGTTATCGGTGCCGACGTATGGAAGCGATGGATCGTCCACCGCACGGATCGAAATGACGACCGGTATCCCCGAGCTTGCAAGTTTCGAGATGAAGGACTCGCTGGAGCCCAGCGCGGGGGTAATGACCAGGCCGTCAACCTGCTGCTCCATCAGCAGGCGCACAACCTTCTCTTGGCGCGCACCCGACTCATACGCGTTCGACAACCACACGACGACGTCGCGTTCCATGAACTCGCTTTCCAGACCGATGACGTACTCAGCGGTGAATGGATTCGAGATCTCCGGTACGACCACGCCGATCGTCTGCGTATGCATCGCACGCAAGGACGCCGCCCCGCGGTGGTACACGTAACCCAGTGCGTCCATCGCCTGTCGAACTCGGTCGCGCGTCGCATCGGTGAGCTGACCGGCGTCGCGCACGACTAGCGATGCCGTCGCCCGGGACACCCCCGCGTGCACTGCGACGTCCTTCAACGTCACTCGCCTGTTCACGTCGCCCCCCGGCTCCTGTTGTATCCAAGATGGGCGGATCTGCGCATCGTGCTACGCGTTTTCGATCCGGAACCGGTCGACGCGCTCGGCAACCTGCTAGCAGGACAATAGTGACCGCGCACGGGACCGTCGAGCAGGTCGGCTCTGACACGCGACATCGCTGGTTCAGTCCTGCGCAAAGCTGGAGGCGAGGTCGATTTCGCTCGCGGCGTCCGACCGGTCTCCGAGGTCTACCGCCACCCGGCGCAACTGACCGGAGAACGCGAACGGCGCTTCGTAGCGGGGCGATACCGCAGATGGCGAGTTGTGTCCACACTGCGTCGACAGGCAGCCAAGACCGCCCGGCATCGGTCCCGGCAGCGACGCGTAGGCGACCTCGTCACCGTTGACCGACAGCCGAGCAGCATAGGAATCGCCTTCTCGCACGATCTCCAGACCCAATTCCGATGCACCGACCGGAACGACGGGCGGTGTTTCGACGATGGTGTGGGCGCCGGCCAGGTTGTAGTCCAGAACCAGACGGGCGTCCTGGACGAAGAAGGAGAAGCCGGCGGCCCGCCGCCCGTGCGCGAGCAGCACGCCGCCATCCGCCGCAGTTCGGTGATCGACCTCGGCCATGACGCGGAAGGTGCGACCCGTGAAGTTCGGTCCGACAATGCTCGTCGGCATGCGCGAGCCGGGGAGCATCTCATAGTGAGAGCGCTCAGTAGCGGGATCCCGCGAATCGACTCGGGTCTGCATGCGATCGTCGAGGGGCAGCACGCCGTAGCGCCGGGCCTCCGTCCACCACTCCTGCTCCAGCTCACGCACAAGCTCGGGCTTGTCGTCTGCGATGTCTCGACACTCGGAGAAATCCTGATCCAGGGCATAGAGCTCCCACTGGTCTTCGTCGAACGGCAGCCCGGGCCGGTGATAGGTGACCGCTTTGAAACCATCGCGATAGATGCCCCGGTGACCGGCCGTCTCGAAGTACTGCTGGCCGTGACGGGTTGTTGCTTCGCCGTCCTCGAACGAGTACGCCATCGACGTTCCGTGGACGTCGAGTTGTGGCACGCCGCGATAGACCGACGGGGCCTGTACGCCCGCGAGTTCGAGGACAGTCGGTACGACGTCGATCACATGGTGGAACTGCCGTCGTACGCCGCCTTGACGCCCGAGCCGTGCGGGCCAATGCACGACCATTGGGGCTCGCACGCCACCGCCGAATGTGTACTTCTTGTAGTGCTTAAGTGGAGTGTTTCCGGCCTGCGCCCAGCCCATCGGGTAGTGGTTGTGGGTGGCTGGCCCTCCGAGTTCGTCGGCAGCGGCCAGCGTGTCTTCGAGCGGGTCGTCAAGGCCAAGGAAGTAGCGGTACTCGTTGGCGCTCCCGTGCTCGCCGCCTTCCCCACTCGCTCCGTTGTCGGACAGCAAGACGATAACGGTGTCGTCGAGCTGGTCGTACGCCTCGAGGAAGCTGAAGAGCCGGCCGATCTGGCTGTCGGTGTGCTCCA
>Ga0157369_10005404_pt1 | contig 14873 bp, 10 predicted proteins | sample C25metaG_FD_113461 | JGI IMG/M metagenome (GOLD analysis project Ga0157369, IMG submission 113461) | Corn rhizosphere microbial communities from Kellogg Biological Station, Michigan, USA - C2-5 metaG | ecosystem: Host-associated > Plants > Roots > Rhizosphere > Soil | place: USA: Michigan...
ATGACGTCGTCCGCGGAAGCGTGGAAGTTTCGCCTCGGCGCGGACATCTGGGCCAGTGACGGCACGGCCGGCAAACTAGTAGCGGTAGCGGTCGTGGCTGATGAGCAGGGACAGACTCTCACTTATCTTGGCATCCGCGTGCGCCTGTTTAGCCGCCACCACTATTTCGTTCCAGTGGAGGTCGTTACTGGCGCCGACGCCGAGAGGGTCACTTTGAATATCGCACTCGCCGAGATAGAAAAGTGGCCCTCGATGCCTTCAGATAGCGGTATCGTGCTCTCCAGCTCTACACGGATGAACACCATCGACACTCGTGACGCACGCGACATGGGTGACGCGGCTGGAAAACAGCTGGGGCGCCTCGTTCAGATAACGGTTGATCCCATGACACACGCGTTACGTAGCCTTGTCGTGGATCGCGGATGGCGGGGGGAAGTACTGGTACCAGTGCGCGCGGCGACCAGTGTCGCCGCCCAGCAAGTCACGGCGCGCCTGGGCATATCGCCGGATCACCTGTTGCCCTATCGCCCCGATGAGCAGTTGCGCCAGGACATCTACGATCGGTTGTTCGATCATGCGCCTTTGCGCCTCGACCTTGCGGCGATCGAGATCCGCCCGCTCGACGGGGTCGTCCAGTTGCGAGGGTACGTCTCTAATGACCTTTTGCGCCGTATGGCCGCGGATCAGATCCAGGGCATCACAGGAATGTCGGAGCTACACAACGACCTCGTGGCAGACAATGACCTTGCCGCGACCGTCTCGATGGCCCTCGCGCTCGACGCGCGAACGACCGGGCAACACATAGGCGTCTACCCACGCCTCGGCGAGATACATCTGCGCGGAAGTGTCGGGACGCGCGCCGCCTACGAGGGAGCGAGCAACGTTGCCAAGGCTGTTCCAGCCGTGACGCGGATCATGAACGAGCTGCGCATCGATCCTGATGCCAATGTGATTCCAGTGCTGGCTGGCGTCACCAATCGTGAGGATATGGTCCCTGGTGGCAGATAGCAGACCCTGTTGTGTTGCCGCTGCCGCTAGCCCGGGTCTGTCTCCGCGCTCTCTCCCGCCGACGCTGCTGGGTGGCCATGCTGGCGTAGCCAGGTAAGCAATGTGCGCACACTTGCGGTCGCCAGCGCAATGCAGGTGTCGGCCGCACCGTAATACATATACAGGGTGTCGCCGTCTTCAGCGATCGTGTATCCACACGGGAAGACAACGTTGTCGACATCTCCGGCGCGCTCATAGGGAGCTTCTGGCCCGAAGACCCACTCGTCTCCCCGGAGCAAACAGCGTTCCGGCTGTTGCAGATCGAAAAGGGCCAAGCCGAGTCGATAGAGTGCGCCTGACGCAGTGATGCGCACGCCATGATAGATCATGAGCCAGCCATTGGGCGTCTCGATCAACGGACAGGAGAGGCCGACTTTGTTGGCGTCCCACCACGCCCCCTCGCGCGCCGCCAAGATGCGCCGATGATCGCTCCAGTGCTCCAGATCCGACGAATACGACAGCCAGATATCCGCACTGTCCGGTCCCATGGGCCGATGGAATAGCGCCCAACGGTTCCCAATGCGATAGGGCATGAGGGCTGCATCTTTGTCTTCAGGCGGCATGACGGCCCCAAGCCGTTCGAACTCGGCGAAATCGGTGGTCCTGGCCAATGAGACCTCCGGACCAGCACGTGAATACGCGGTATAGGCGATGTAGTACGCCTGGTGTTCGGGCACATAAGTAATGCGTGCATCCTCAATGCCCCAGAGCTCCTCAGGATGGCCGGAGGGATCCGGCTGCAATGTTGGATGTGGATCAATCCGCCAGCCATCGATGCCGTTACGAGAGCGTGCGGCGCAGAAGTGCGAGAACCCACGACGATCTTCCACGCGGCAGAGCAGGAGCGTTGAGCCATCTGAGAGGCGCGCTACCCCTGGATTGAATGCTGTATTGATAGGATACGGCCAATCCGATGGTCGCAGAATGGGGTTGCGTGGATGCCGGTGGAAGAGGACTTCGTATAGCGTGTTCTCAAAAGGCATTGATATACTCCAGCGGCATTGTAGTCCTGTGAGGACGTGATCCCTCCACGTCAGGCGGGGTGCGGTCATGCATGAGCGGATATCCCCTTCGCCAGCATGAGTCGCTCGGCCTCGCGGGCGGCTTCCTCCGCGAAGAGCTCGGCCTCCGTCGCGCGCAGCTCCAGCAGCGCAAGCAAGAACGCCAGGGCCGATTCGGCGCCCTGATTCTGGTTGACCCAATCAGGCTGGAGGCCGTCGTAGCACGCCCCAGTCGCGGGATCGACGAGCGAAACGCCGAGATCATTGCGTCCAAGGAACCAATCGAAGACAACTTGGGCCTGTGCGTGCCAGTGTATGTCTTCCGTCGCTCGGAAGGCAGTGAGGCAGGCAGCGATTGTCGCGTAGGCTTCAATAGGCTGCTGATCAAAGCGCGCACGCTCTTCGCCACGCCGGTAAAAGCCGTGGCAACCGATGGGTATGAAGTGCCCTTCCTCGCCAAACTGGAGTTCCATCAGCCATGCCAGCGCAGTGACACCTGCCTCAGTATAGGCGGCATTGTTCATGTCAGCGCCAGCGAGCAACAATGCACGGGGCAGTGTAGCATTATCGTAGGTCAGGATGTCCTCGAACCACGGCCAGTCCTGCGCACTGTTGACGCTGAATGCTTGCATCAGTTGGCCAGCAAGATCGTCGCGCGCTCGTTGCACATTGCGATCACTGGCGAAGCGTTTGAGGTATTCGTGGATGCCGAGCAGTGCAAACGACCAGGCACGCGGAGCGGTAAACTCGGTGACGGCGAGAAGCGCGCGATTGAAGAGTAAGCTTGCTAGACCCACATGCCCTTCGTCGGTCGAGCGCCCAATCACCATACCAAGCGCCCACAAAGTGCGCCCGTGGCTATCCTCCGAACCGACATCCTCCAACCAGCGGCGGTCGAAGGACAGTAGGTTGCGAAAGCGGCCAGCGTCTTCGTTGAACGCGTGCGTAATGAACGCCAGATAGCGTCCTGCCAGCGCGGCAACCTCTTCGGCTGAACCCAGACCAAGTTCCTCCAGTAGTACCGTCGCAATCAGTCCACGGGCATTATCGTCGATGGAATACCCTTCCCCATAGTTTGGCACTGAGAATGTGGCATGCTGAAGAAGGCCTGTGTCGTCAGTCATACGTCGGAGATGACTCAGACTAAGTGGGGGAAGCGAATGCGCGCGCAACAGGCGCCGCGAGACGCTCCCGGCTTGAGGCACAAGGAGGCGTTGCTCGCGCACCTGGTCGAAGAGTGACATGTAGCGTCGAGCAACCTGCGACCAGGTCATCTCGCGGCCAAGTTCGTACGCGCGCTTGCGCATGGCATGACGCTCAGCGTCGTGATCGAGCAGCCAGATGACTTGCTCCGCAATCGCGGCGGAGTCGCGGAAAGGTACGACAACGCCTCGCCCCTCGCCGAGCAATTCTTCGGCGTGCCAGTAGGGCGTGGAAATGACGGCCTTGCCCGTGCCGACAGCGTAGGCGAGTGTGCCAGAGACGATTTGCTCACGGTTCAGGTAGGGTGTGACATAGATATCGGTCGCGCCGATGAACTCCACCAATTTCTCGAGTCGAACAAACTGGTTGTAGAAGACGACCGCGTGCTCGACACCATGCTCCCGGGCAAGCCGCTGGAGCATCAGACGATAGGCTTCGCCTTCTCGCCGCCTGACGTGCGGGTGTGTTGCGCCGAGGACGAAGTAGAGGGCGTCGGGATAGCGCTTCCGAATGGTTGGCATAGCGGCGATGACATGCTCGATGCCTTTGTTCGGTGAGAGCAGCCCGAAGGTCAAAAGCACCACCTTCCCTGCGGCATCAAACTCGTCCTTGTAGAAGTTGGGATCAACGAAGGGAACATCGGGAATGCCGTGGGGGATGTAGCTGACCTTTTCGCGCGGCACCAGGTAAAGGTCGTGCAGCACGTCGAGGGCGTGATGGCTCATGACCACCAGGCGGTCAGAGAGACGCGCAACCTCGTCCAGCACTTTGCGCTGGTTGCGATCAGGCTCGTCCAGGACGGTGTGAAGAACACTGACAATCGGCATGCGGAGCTCGCGCAGTAATTCTAGGATGTAGCTGCCAGAGGGCCCACCGAAAATGCCATATTCGTGCTGGAGCACAACCAGATCCACGCGATTGATGTTGAGATAGTCCGCAGCCTGGCGGTACGACTCGATGTCGCGTTCAGCGATCTCGAACTCCACACGAGCGGGATAGGGATAGCCTTCGCTTGTATCGTTTACTGGAATCGCGCAGATCGCGGCTTCCGGGTATTGGGCGCTGAGAGCCTCGCAGAAGTCGGTGGTGAACGTGGCCACCCCACATTGGCGCGGCATATAGGTGCCGATTACTGCAATCTTGCCGATTTGGAACTTCTGCACTCGATTCATCCTTTTCTTGTATAGCCACACAACGTCATGCACAGTCCATACACAGCCACGGCAATGCCGCGACCAAGCAATCGCTCAGTGCATGGGAAGGACCGGAGTCATGGCATGTGACACAGCATCGGGCGCTTAGCTCACGGACGCCAATCAAATACGTATAGCAGGCTGCCTAAACCGCAGCTGCATCTTTGACTTGCTGTCATGTGCTGCAAAGCGACGTGGGTCATGTCGCTTGTGAAAGACGGCACTGGTTCAGTGGGGAGGAGGGCAGGTTTGCTAGAGCTACACCAGCGCCAACACCGAAGAGATGCATACATGATGAACGGACAGGTGGAGCATACCACATTCATGTCCTCATGCGGAGCGATTGATGGTGGCTAGTTACGGGAGGACGATTTGAATATTACTGTACGCTATGCTGGCGTTGACAAATATGAGTTGCCCACTGCCGAAGCGCAGGCCGCGCGCAGGTCTTGTCTGGTGGAATGATTTTAGCTACTGGGATTACATGGTGCAAATAGCTGGACCTTCACAATTAACGGTTATCCTGTCATCCACAAGCCGGCCGACTATCGGCACGCCGAGGAGCCGAAGCGCCCGCTACGCGGCGAGGAAGTAAGTTACCTGAGCAAATTGATCCAGTTCATCGTGACAATCCCGGAGCTTGAACCAGTATATCGCACCAACAAAGGCAGCACTCTCAATTCTCTAGAGGCGGTTCCAAAACACTCGAAGGAAGAAGATGGTGCGGCTGCGTGAGCAGGACACAGGTAACCGCGGCCTACTCATCCTTCATGCGGCTTTCCGTGGCCAGTGCGCGTATCATAGCCCGCCCCTTCGCAGTGATCATGTGAGGACGCCGTGACGCCGCATCACAGATTCGTGAACAGTTCGTGACGAAGTGCATCTAGGCTGACGCTAGGGCGCGTGAGGGCGACGCGCCGTGTGACGCAAGAGGAGGATCGCTTCCTATGAATACTAGCCACCTCGCCAATCTTAGGATTTGGAATATTGCCGTAGGTCTAGTTCTAGCCGTTGAAGCTGCAGCCATTGCAGTTTTGACTAATAGCTTTTCTTTGCCGGTAACGGCGACCTATATGTCCGGTCCTCCCGGCACGCCTGCTCAGCTTAGGCATTTGTTCAACATCCCGCTGGGCTGGGGAGTTTTTGCATTTGTGCTGATTTCTTCGCTTGCCCTGTTGGTGATTGCCTCGCCAAGAGTCTATGAATGGTATAAGGCTAACCTTCAAAACGACAGGAACTACGCTCGTTGGATCGAGTATTTCTTTAGCTCCGGCATAATGATAGTCCTTATAGCGATGCTCACAGGGGTTAGCGATATAGCTGCGCTCATTGCGATTTTTGGCGTCAACGCAAGTATGATTTTGTTTGGTCTGCTCCTCGAAAAATACGAAACGCCGGGGGCGACCAATTGGCTCAGTTTTTGGTTTGGCTGTTTTGCCGGGGCTATCCCCTGGGTCATAGTTGCCATATACGTACTAACGCCAGGATTTAACGGTCCTACACCACCCGGCTTTGTGTACGGCATCGTAATTTCAGAGTACATCTTCTTTAACATCTTTGCGTTGAATATGTGGTTGCAGTACCACAGGATAGGTAAGTGGCGAGATTACATTTTTGGGGAAAAGGCCTACATAATGCTGAGCCTAACGGCCAAATCGTTGTTGGCGTGGTGGGTATTTGCGGCCGTACTAATAAAATGAAGGAGCTCAATTAGCTATAAGCGGCTTCGAAACGCTGAGCAGATGCCTAAGAGCGTGTTATGAACTGAAGGCCAAATGGATCAACTGAGACAGCAGCAAGCAGGTGAACGCCAGAAAGGTCAGTCCTGCCACGGTCTGCGGCAACCGTTCATAGTCCCGAGCCAAGCGCCGGAAGCGGGCGAGCCAAGCAAAACTCCGTTCGACGACCCAGCGTTTTGGCAGTAAAACAAATCCTTTCCGCGGTCCCTGGGCGTCGGGCAGCTTGACCACCTCCAGCTGAATGCCATGGGCAGACGCCGCTTCGGCCGGATCAGTGCCGGTGTAGCCCTGATCGACATCGGCCAGCTCCACGCTGTCCCCAGTCACTGTCTGCACCTGCTCAGCCAACTCTGCCACCTGGGCCCGCTCCTGCTCATTGGCCGGGGTCACCACCATCGCCAACAACTGCCCCAAGGTGTCGACGGCCACGTGGACTTTCGCTCCCTTGCGACGCTTGTGCCCGTCATAGCCGGCATGCGCGCCACTCTCAGAGGTCGACTGCACCGTGCGGGCATCCAGAATCACCGCCGACGGCTGACCAGGGCGTCCCGCCGCCAGCCGCCAGCCGCAAGAGCAGGCGCAGGTCATGGGCCATCGCTTCAAAGCAGCCCGCCCGCAGCCAGCGTTGCGTCTGCTGGTAGACCGCTTCCCAGCGCGGGAAATCATGCGGCAGCATCCGCCACTGGGCGCCGGTCCGAACCAGCCAGCGCAGCCCGTTGTAGACCTCGCGCAGGTCGTGGCGGCGTTGCAAGGCCTGTTCGCTTTGCAGACTCAGATACGGAGCGGCGAAGGACCATTCCTCGTCGCTCACATCCGAAGGGTAGGGTTTGCGTGCAGTACTCATGCTGCATTCTATCCCACCTCCAGCTCAACCACCTCAAGTTCATAACTGTCTCTAGGGAGTGCCAAAGGCGGCTTGTCGTGCCCGCAACTGGTTGGCAAGCCTGTGTTGTACTCGCGTATTCTATCCCCGTCGGGTCCGCCAGTACAACGTGCATGTGACATGCCTGCTCGCTGTTCCTAAGTCGGGCAGGAAAATCCAGCCAGTTCAGGTCGTGGCTTCACTGCCGCGGCCTGTTTGTCGTAAATGAGGGTTTCCTCGACATTGCGAGATGGCTCATGGTGGCTACCGAGCACACTGGAAAGCGGTTGACGAAGCGGGAAGGTCAGGCCGCGTACCTGGACGGGTGAGGTGAGAAGCAAACATGCATTAGGCCCAAGACAGAGGCGGTCGGCATTGCGCCATTGCAGTGCTGGCGGATGGTTCCTCTGTCCGGGGCGCTTCGTACGCGATTAGCGCACCACGCTCAAACGCAAGTCTTTCGCTTTTGCTTTCACCTTGCCACTGCCATGACACGCCGCGCATCTTCGCACAGGACCGATTGTGCCAAAGCCATGGCAGAGGGGACACTTCGCCCCAGCGGCCTTCCAGAGCGAGGATGGGGTTATCCCCGCGCTGTCACACATCCGACAAGTGCTGGTGGAACGACCCCATTCCCCTCACAAGCAGGACACAGTATTTTCGCCATCGCACCATCGCTCCTTGCGTCTTCCTGGCTGCCAGCGGTGTGCGTATACATCCTGTTGCCGTCAATAGCATGCTCCGTACCAACATGATGCCATGAGGCGAGTTCTTGTCTCGTCATCGTGTGCGTTTGGATGACTTGCTAACCTACGCGCGAAGCTTCTTGAAAATAGCCAGGTAGTCGCCAGTGAGATCATGACTCATTAACCCAGGAAGTGTTTCGTTGTCCCGCGGCACTCGCTGCGCCACTGCCTGAATGGTGACGAGCTCCCACCCATCAGCGCCCTCCTGGTTAAGCATTGCCACGAGCGTGTCCTCGGCAAGATCATGCAGCAGGTGCGTTTTGTACTGCCAAACCTGTAGGGTATCCATGTGCCGCCTCCTTGTCCATTACATCGTTTTCACCTGGCGGCGTATGGCGCATGAACTGTACCAGCAGCAGCAGCGCGCAGTCGTCTCAACGACAGCTTTGCCAGGTTCGATACAGTCCCTGAGTGCGAATTCGTAGCGCATAAGATTCGTCTATCTCCATCACAGTTATTGCTATTTCACGATCACATCCAGCGTTTTCTTTACTAACAGTTTGCAATCCAAGCACTCCTATGAGTTTGTCCAGTCCCCGTCACTTTCTCCCTTGAGCCAGCCACCGTGAAAATCCCAACAAATCGGAATGCTCATCATGGGGCTGTTTGTTTTTGCCGGTTTGCTGCTGAAAGAGCGACGGTACAAGGCTTAGTGCCGCCGCTTTCTCAGGATTTGTAACGGCCCATAAAAAGTAGTCCTGGATGAGTTGAGATAACTCGGTGAGCACTTCTTCGTGGATCATGACTCGCCTCCCAACTTGCCTTCTTCAGCGTAGTAACTCAATGGTTTGTTTAGAGTTTGGATATTGTCGCACGCTTTGGCATCGTCGGGCTGTGCCATTCCCGTCATGTGACAAGGTACCTGTCCGCTTTGAGTGGGTCATTGGCTGTGCCTGACCCATTGCTGCCTCCGTTATTGGCAGCCACCAGCCACCTGCATACTGAGATAATGGGGTCAATAGGCCAGCGCAAAGGAGAGATACGATGGGGCTGTCTTCACAGTGACCGAGTCAGATGCAGTGTCCCGTCGCATCCACCGAAGCTTCTCGGTCATAACCGATGTGATGCATCCGCGTGAGTCTGATTTGTATGTTCAAAGGGGACATCGAACAGGCTAACCTGGCCAATTCTTCAGCATGTCTTCGACTTCGAGGCGTGTGGGGAGAGAGGGAGCCGCGCCCGAACGAGTCGCGGTCAGCGCGCCTGCCGCCAGCGCGAACGTCATCGCTTCGTCTATCGGCGCTTCCACAGCCACCTTGCTGGCAAATGCCCCACAGAATGCGTCTCCCGCCGCGGTTGCGTCCACCGCGCGGACAGTGTATGCGGGCCATTCACGGTGAGTTGTCTCTGCCGCCGCGTCGGCGGCAGCGTCATCTCGCGCACTGTATGTTGCACCCAACGCTCCCAGGGTAATGACCACCTGCCCTGGGCCACGCTTCACAAGCGTTTGCGCCGCGAGTGCCGCGGACGCGAAACCATCAACTGTCATCTCGGTAAGCAAACCCGCCTCGATCTCATTGACGATGAGAACGTCCGACAACTTGAAGAGGTGATCGTCGAGTGCTCCCTGCGGAACAGGAGCAAGATTCAGAATGGTGGTCATGCGCAGATCGCGCGCCCGCTGAAGGCCTCGCACGACGCCGCCAATTTCCGTTTCGCATTGCGCCAGGAATACGTTCGGACGGACCTCAGCAGGTGCGGCAGCCATCTGGTCAAAGGCAGCGTCGACCATGGCAGCGTCCAGCGCCATATTGGCCTGCCTGATGCTGCCGATCATATTCTGCCCGTCGGCGATGCTCACCAGGACGCAGCACACGCCCGTCCCGAATCGTGCCTGTCGTGTGACAAGGGAGGTCTCCACGCCATCGGCAACAAGCGTCGCGTGCAGGAGGTCGCCGAGGTGATCCTGGCCGATGCATCCAATCAAGCTCACATCAGCGCCGAGACGTTGGGCCGCGATGGCCTGGTTGAGTCCCTTCCCTCCCGCGTAAATATAGAAAGCCTCACCGAGGACCGTCTCACCGGGAATTGGAAGATGGGGGATCTGTGCCACGTGATCGACGTTGAGGCTGCCTTGCACGAGAACACGGCCCATATCTCCTCCCTACCGGTGTAGTATGAGCAGCTTGAAAGCGTCAGGAGTCGTCGGGCGCTGGATTCTAGAGCAATCCTCCAGGTGCCCGACGACGGTCGCGGTGACTGTCACTCGCCCCGTCTATCACTCGCCGACGGCGGGCAGGCCAGCTGTCTGCACAAGTTTGTTGAATGCGGCCACATCGCCATCGAGCAGCTCTTGCAACTGGCGCCGCACGGTGGCCACCTGTTCGCTGAGTGCCGCGAAGACCTCGAACGCGCCTTGCGTTGGGGCATCGTCCGATTCGTCCACCATCTCACTCAGGGTCGCCAGCTTCTCTTTGATGCGCGCCGGGCCAGGCTGAGGTTTGTCGGGTTCGGGATTGGTCATCTCCCCCTCAAGCGCGGTGAACTTCTCTTTGAGCGGACCCGCAGACTCGACTATGCTCTCGTGGCCTGTGCCAGCCTTCGCGCGCTCTTCCCAAGACGCTACCTGCTTGCGCAGTCGACGGATCTGGTTGATGGTGCGGTGCGCTTCATCCACCTGGTCGCGGATCTTGCACCGGAGGTCAAATTGCGCCCGAAGTTGCTCCGGTGTCACTGTGAGGCGTGGATCCGCCAACACGGCGAAGCGCTGTGTGACGGTGGTGTCGCCGACAGTCAGCCGCGCCTCATACTCGCCTGGCACTGCACGCGCCGCCAGTGTCTCAAGGGCGATGCGAGCCTCCTCCTTCTCTTTCTGATCCTGCTTCTCGGCCTTGTCGTTTTCCAGAGCGGCTGGCGGCTCGTAACGGTAGTCCCAGACAATCCGGTTCGCGCCAGGCTCAGTGGGAAGCTTCGCGCCGACCTCTGCCGTGCTCGTGAATGTGCGGACGGTGCTGCCCTCGGCGTCGAGGATCGTCAGAGTCGCTTCGCTCTCTGGTTTCTCGGTAAGAGCGTAATGGAGGATGACTCCAGCGGGTGGATTCTGGCCGCCGTCGAGCAGCTTGCGCGTCTGCACACCCGCGGCATCCTCGTCGTGGCGGAATGCCACCGTAACCGGGCCAGCCATGAGGTAGTCTACGTAGCCCGGCGTGCCTTCCGCTTCAGTGTATTCATAGATGCGATAGCGTGGGGTGTCGCGCGGCTTATAAAGTGTAATCGGCGTGTTGCCGTCTGCCATCTGGTGCAGCGGCGTAATATCATCGAGAATCCAGAACGAGCGGCCATGGGTGGCAACAATGAGGTCTGTACCCTTCACGATCAAGTCGTGAATCGGCGTCACCGGGAGGTTGCTCTGGAACGGCTGCCAGTTCATGCCATCGTCAAACGAGATATACAGCCCAGTCTCCGTGCCGCAGTAGAGCAGGCCGCGCCGGTTGGGATCCTCGCGGATGACTCGCGTCAGGGCTCCATCGGGCAGGTTACCCGTGATCTTCGTCCACGTCGCGCCGTAGTCGCTGGTCTTGAAGAGATAAGGCGCGGTGTCATCGACCTTGTAACAGGTCGCGGCGAGGTAGGCTGTCGCGGGATCGTGCGGCGACGGCTCGATGATGGAGACGAGCGCCCACTCAGGCAGCTCGGGTGGGGTGATATTCTGCCAGGAGGCGCCGCCATCGCGTGAGATGTGGACCAGTCCGTCGTCCGAGCCGACCCAGAAGACGCCGCGCTCATGCGGCGACTCGCGGAAGGCAAAGATCGTGCAGTAGATTTCCGCGCCACTGTTGTCGTGCGTAATTGGCCCCCCAGACGGCCCTTGCCGGTCCGGGTCGTTGCGGGTGAGGTCGGGACTGATAACCTCCCAGGTGGTACCCTCGTCGGCGGAGCGGTGCACGTGATTCGAGCAGATGTAGACCACATCCGCATCGTGTGACGAAACCTCCACCGGGAAGGTCCACTGAAAGCGGTATTTCAGGGTGCTCGCGCCGACACCGGCCACGCTGGCGCTATGCACCTCCGGCCAGACGGTGACGTTGCGCTTCTGCCCGGTATCGGGATTCCAGGCGATCAGCCGACCGTGCCCCGGCCCCGTCCCGATGCCGCCACCGAAGACCGTGTACGGGGGAGTGCGGCCGATGGCGATGTAGCCGCTCTCGCCGCCACCCGGCTCGACGTAGTCCTTCCAGCTGATAGCGCCCTCGAAATCAATGCTTGGCAGACGCATTGCCCAGTTGTCCTGCTGCGAGCCGTAGACGTTATATGGCACGCGGTCGTCGGCGACGACATGGTAGAACTGCGCGGTGGGCTGGTTGAGGATAGAGGACCACGTGCGCCCGCCATCGAACGTGACGCATGCGCCGCCGTCGTTGCCCTCGATCATACGGTTCGGGTCGCGTGGGTCAATCCAGAGGTCGTGGTTGTCGCCATGCGGCGTGGGCACTCCGATGAAGCTCTTGCCGCGGTCGGTTGATTTCCAGCAGCGCAGGTTGAGGATCCAGACGGTATCGGGATCGCGTGGATCAGCGTAGATGTGCATGTAGTACCAGGGACGCTTGCGCAGGTCCATCTTGTCGTTCACACGCTCCCAGGTTCCGCCCCAATCCTCAGAGCGGTAGAGTCCGCCAGCGTCTTTGCCGTCCTTGTCTGCCGCCTCGATAATGGCCCAGACACGGCCAGGTTGCGCGGGCGAGGCCGCCACACCCAGCTTGCCGTAGATGCCGCTCGTTGGCAGCCCTTTCGCCCGCGAGATATCCTCCCAGGTGTCGCCGCCATCGGTCGAGCGCCACAGGCTGGACTCTTCGCCCCCACTGACCAGCGCATGGGGATAGCGCCGCGTCTGCCAGATGGTCGCATAGATGATATCCGGTTGGTTCGGGTCCATCGCGAGGTCAACCGCCCCGGCGTTCTCGCTCTTGAAGAGCACCTTCTGCCAGGAGGCGCCACCATCGCGCGTGCGATAGACGCCGCGCTCCGTATTTGGTCCCCAGGCGTGGCCTAGCGCCGCCACAAACGCGATCTCAGGATTCGTCGGGTGGACCACGATGTCGCCGATGTGGCGCGTATCCGCCAGGCCAACGTTGCGCCACGACGCGCCGCCGTCGTTGGACTTATAGACGCCATCACCGTGCGAGACGTTGCCGCGGATCGTCGCCTCACCCGTACCCACGTAGATGATGCTCGGCGCTGATGGCGCGACCGCGATCGCGCCTACCGCGGATGTCGTGAAATAGCCGTCGGAGACGATTTCCCAGAGAGCGCCGCCGCTGGTGGTTTTCCATACGCCTCCAGCGCAGCCGCCGAAGTAGAACGTGCCGGGCTCGGTGGGGTGTCCGGCTACAGCGACCACCCGACCGCCGCGATGCGGTCCAATACAGCGCCATGAGAGCGATCGAAAGGGCCTGTCGTCCATGCTGCTGTCCTCTATTCCACTGAGCGTGTTCGATGTCCGTCAACACGGTATGATGGCATTCTGACGCTGAAAGCGACCAGTGTCAAGGTGCTGTTCGCTGTTGCGATAGAATCCATTTGATTCGGCGGAGTTTGGCCAGATCGGGGGCCGTGTATTCACACGTACATGATACGGCAGGATACGCAGTACCACGTCCGCTCAGAGCGGACAAGTCGAACAACGTCCCTGCAATGAGGTTGACGAAGTATGAGTCCTTCGTGCACCATATCTCACGCGGTTTGGCAGAACCCGAGCGGACCATCTTTTGGCGGTCAACGACCAGAAAACAAAGAGATTTCCAGGTGAAAAGAGGATACGATGCAGCGGCGCGACCTTGTTGATGGCTGGTCATTCAAACAGCGCGATCCGTCGAAGACGCTGGACGAGGATTGCGCAACGGAGGTGGGCTGGCTCCCCGCGTCTGTTCCTGGCGTTGTGCAGGCCGATTTGCTGGCTCTGGGCCGCATCCCCGACCCCTTTCAAGCGCTGAATGAGGCGGCTGTGCAGTGGGTCGGCGAAACCGATTGGATATATCGGTGTCATTTCTCATGGTCGCCAGACGATGCAGCGCATGGCGAGACGACGTTGTGTTTTGGTGGGTTGGATACCTTTGCGACTGCCTGGCTCAACGGCCAACAGATTTTGGTCAGTGACAACATGTTCATCGCCCATCGCATCCCCGTCCAGGCACATCTGCTGCCGGGCGACAATGAGTTGCGCATCGTGTTTGAGTCGGCGCTGCGCCTCGGCAAAGTGCGCGAGGCCAAGATGGGCGCGATGCTCGCCTGGAATGGCGATTCGAGCCGCGTCTACGTCCGCAAGGCCCAGTATCACTATGGTTGGGATTGGGGTCCGTGCCTCCTCACCGTTGGCCCATGGCAGCCCATCTGGCTGGAAGTCACCGCGACGCGCATTGCGGACATGCACTGCCCAATCGAGTTGAGCGAAGACCTTCAGCATGCGCGGTTTCCCGTACGTGCTACGGTCGAGCATCCTGAGAACTCACCCCTCGCTCAGCTACAATTGGCCCTCTATGATCCGGTAGGAGCGCTTGTTGACGAGCGCACCTTCTCGCCGCTCGTAGAGACCATCGAGCACGCGTTCGATGTCGAGCAGCCGGTGCTCTGGCGGCCGCATGGCTACGGCGCGCAAGCGAGGTATCGTCTCGTCTACACGTTGCGCGAGGGGGACGTTGTCATCGAGGTGAAGGAGCAGTTGCTCGGCGTTCGGCGCGTGCGGCTGCTGCAGGAAGCAGTAGTGAGTGAGGCCGGTACGAGTTTCTACTTCGATGTGAACAACGTTCCGATTTTTTGCGGCGGAGCCAACTGGATTCCCGCCGACATGATGCTGCCGCGTGTGAGCCCTGACCGCTATCGCGCCTATCTGCAACTGGCTGCCGATGCCCATATGCAGATGATACGGGTATGGGGTGGTGGCATCTTTGAGGCCGATAGCTTCTATGATCTCTGCGATGAGCTTGGCCTGCTTGTCTGGCAGGACTTTCTCTTTGCCTGCGGGATCTATCCGGCACATGAAGCGTTCTTGCAAAGCGTGCGCGCCGAGGCTGAGGCTGCCATCCGGCGTCTGCGCCATCATCCCTGCCTGGCAGTCTGGTGCGGGAATAACGAGGACTACGACATTG
>Ga0157369_10005405_pt1 | contig 14872 bp, 12 predicted proteins | sample C25metaG_FD_113461 | JGI IMG/M metagenome (GOLD analysis project Ga0157369, IMG submission 113461) | Corn rhizosphere microbial communities from Kellogg Biological Station, Michigan, USA - C2-5 metaG | ecosystem: Host-associated > Plants > Roots > Rhizosphere > Soil | place: USA: Michigan...
ACGGTCGACGGCGAGCCGGTCGGCAAGGGCGTCGACGTTCCGGTCAAGAGCGGCACTCGCATCGTGGTCGCCAACACGCTGACGCTGCGGCTCGCCGGCCCGGCGCACCCGAGCGCCGACGACGAGAACAGCCGGACCATGCTGCTCGACCCGGCGCGCTGAGCGCGTCGCGGCCGCGCGCCGTCTTCGCCGCGCGTGGCATCATCGATCGCTCCCGAGGAGCAACCATGATCGTCGAGCGCATCTGGACCGGCAACGCCTATCGCAACTACAACTACCTGATCGCGTGCCCCGAGACCGGCGACGCGCTCGCGATCGATCCGCTCGACCACGAGAAGTGCCTCAACGCAGCGCGCGTCAAGGGCTGGCGCATCTCGCAGGTTCTCAACACCCACGAGCACCACGACCACACCGGCGGCAACGCCGCCGTCATCGCGGCCACCGGCGCCAAGCTGATCGCGCACCACCGCGCCGGCGCGCGCATCGCGGGGGTCGACCGCGGCGTCAAGGCAGGCGACGTGATCCACGTCGGCAAGACCGTCGAGCTCGAGTGCATGGACACGCCCGGCCACACGATGTGCCACATCTGCCTGCGCTCGCACACCGACGAGCCGGCGATCTTCTCCGGCGACACGCTGTTCAACGCCGGCGCGGGCAACTGCCACAACGGCGGCAACCCGTCCGATCTGTACGCGACGTTCGTCGATCAGCTCGCCGCGCTGCCCGGCAACACGCGCGTTTATCCGGGGCACGACTACATCGAGAACAACCTTCGCTTCACGCTGGCGCGCGAGCCGGACAACGGCGATGCCGAGCAGCTGCTGCGCGAGGTCAGCGGCCACGACCCGAAGACGATGCACGTCACGACGCTCGACGAGGAGAAGCGCATCAACACGTTCCTCCGGCTGGCGAGCCCGAGCGTCATCGCCAAGCTGCGCGAGGCGTTCCCCGACCTGCCCGAGCGGCCGGACGCGAAGACGGTGTTCCTCAAGCTGCGCGAGCTTCGCAACAGCTGGTAAGCGCGAGCGGCGCGCTCAGCCGGGCTGCAGCCCGGCGGCCTCGATCCCGGCGCTGCAGATCGCCTCGTCCTCGTCGCCGGTGCCGCCGCTCGCGCCGGCGGCGCCGACGATCCTGCCGTCGGCGTCCTTGATCAGCACCGCCCCCGTCTGCGGGATGAAGCGTCCCTGGCCGGTCGATGCCAACGCGCCGAAGAACGCCGGCAGATCCTTGGCGCGTTGCGTCAGCACGCGCGACGCGACGCCCATCGCGACCGATGCCCACGCCTTTCCGCTCGCGATATCGATCCGGAACATGCTGGCGCCGTCCTGGCGCTGCGCACTCTTGACGTGACCGGCGGCGTCGACGACGACGACCGCCATCGGTTGATACCCGCAGTCGGCCGAGCGCTGCAGCGCGGCGGCGATGATCTGGTTGGCTTGGGCGAGGGTGAGGTCCATGGGCCGGCTCCGCGTTTCGGGGGTGGCGAGAATTGTCACGTTCCGGAGCGGTACGCTCCTTGCCTCGCGTCCCCAGATGGCCAAACCGCGCTTTGGAACGAAATCGCCGACCGAGTGCTTCGCGTGGCACTACGCGTTCTTCGCGCGCCTCGCGAATCGCCGGGCGCCGGGGTCGGCGACGCAGCTGCTGCACCTGACGCAGGCGGTGCACGCGTTCCGCGGCCACCTCGACCCGATTCGCGTCGCCGACGAAGTGTTGCTGACCTGGCCGTTCGACGTCCACGAGCCCGGCGCCTGAGCCCGACCTGACGAATCGCGCAAAGCGTTCGCGCCGTTCAGCGCGGCGCCGGCGCGATATCGAAGTGGAGGACGTCCTCACGCGCGCCGAGCTTCGTGTAGAGCGCGATCGCGGCGTCGTCGCCGTGGTCGGCTTGCACGAACACGACCCAGGCGCCGCGATCGGCGGCGAGCCGCTGCACTGCGCGAACGAGCGCGCTCGCGATGCCGCGCCGGCGCTCGCCTGCCGCGACTGCGAGGTCGTAGATGTAGAGCTCGCTTCTCGCCTGCTCGAACTTCGGCAACAGGTAGCCGGCGAGGCCGCCGACGACCGCGCCGCGGGCGAACGCGGCGATCGCGACGAAGGTGTCGCGCGCGAGCAGGCGCTCGAGATAGTCGTCGTCCGGTTGCCGCGCGGTGTACGTCTCGAGCTCGCCGAACGCGCCGGCGAAGACGGCGAGCATCGCGCGCAGCGGCGCGACATCGTCGCTGCCGAGCACGCGAACCTCGAACGGATCGTGCATCGATGCGAGCCGGTGCGGGCGCTGCCCGATCGTCGCAGTCTAGGCGCCTCCGTTCAGCGGGGCGCAGCGAGCGCCGCGGCGTGCGCAGCGACCGTGGTCATTTCGGTGCTCGCCGACGCGGCGAGCGCCTGGCCGACGAACGCGACCGCGCTCAGCGCGACGATGGCGACGAAGAGGGTGGCGGGCGAACGATGGGCGGCGCAGCAGCTCACGGCAGACTCCTGGGTCGCGGCGGCTGCCGCGATCGAGGCGCCACTGTCGCCCCGCCGTGTATCGGGACGACATCCGTGGCCGGCGTTGTTGTATCCAGGTTGTTTCGGCCGCGCAGAACGACCGATCGCCGTCTCCCCCGGAAGGGCGGCATCATCCGCCGTTCTTCCTCCTTCTCGGCAAGACACATGGACCTCGAACTCGGAAACAAGCGCGCGCTCGTCACCGGCGGCTCGCGCGGCATCGGCAAGGCGGTGGCGCGCGGGCTCGCGCTCGAGGGCGCTGCGGTCGCCATCCTCGCGCGCGACGCCGAGCGCCTCGCCGCGACCGCCGCCGAGCTCGTCGACGAGACCGGCGCCACGGTCGTGGCCGTGGCGGCGGACACGACCGACGACGCGCAGGTCGCACGTGCGGTCGCCGAAGCGGTCGCAGCGCTCGGCGGCGGCATCGACATTCTCGTCAACGCCGCCGCCGAGCCCGGTGGCTATGCGCCGCCGCCGAAGCTCGCCGAGATCGACGCCGCGCAGCTGCAGCGCGAGATCGACGTCAAGGTGATGGGCTACGTCCGCTGCGCGCGCGCCGTCGCGCCGCACATGCAGGCGCAGCGCTGGGGTCGGATCGTCAACGTCAGCGGCCTGGCGGCGCGCCAGGCGGTCCACACGATCGGCAGCATCCGCAACGTCGCGGTGTCGGCGCTGACCAAGAACCTCGCCGACGAGCTTGGGCCCTCCGGGATCAACGTCACCGTCGTCCACCCCGGCGTCACCCGCACCGAGCGCACCGCCGCGCTGCTGCAGTCGCGCGCCAGGGCAGCGGGCGCGAGCGAAGAAGCGATCGAGCGGCAGATGGCCGAAGGCAATGCGATCCGCCACCTGATCGACGCAAGCGAGGTCGCGAACGTCGTCGTCTTTCTCTGCTCGCCGAAGTCGGTCGCGATCCACGGCGACGCGATCGCTGCCGGCGGCGGGACGCCGCGCGCGATCCACTACTGAGGCCGCCGGCGCGTCAGGTCGGCAGCGCGGCGAACGCGCGCAGCGTCGCTGCGTCGCCGGGTTCGCCAAGCGCTGCCGCGAACAGATCGGCCGCGAGCGCGCGCTCGCGCGCGCCGATCGTCGCGACGAATTCGTCGGCGCCGTTCATCGCCCGGAAGGTGTCGAAGCCCGTTTCGAGCATCCGCTGCAGCTCGCCGAGCCCGGCGATGCGCGCCGGCGCCCGCATCGCCCGCAGCACGTTGCGCAGGAGCGGCATCCGCGTGACGCGATCGAGCTGCTTCGCGATGTCGAGCGTCAGCGCGATCTGGCGCTCGCGGTCGCTTGCCCGGCCGACGCGCTGCCACGCGCCGGCGTACTCGATCGCTGTGATGCGCGACTCGGCGAGCTCGCTCGCCATCGCGGTGTCGAGGACCTCCGACAGCGCGTGCAGCCCCGCGAGGATCGTGACCGTCTCGGCGAACTCGTGGGGAAAGACGCGCGCGACGGCCGGCGCGACGCGGGCGAACTGCGCGTCGCGCCGCGTGAAGTCGTTGGGGCCGTAGAGCTCGGCGAGGAAGAAGCGCGTCGCAGCGCCGTAGCGGGCGCTTTGCAGCAGGTCGGCGTAGGTGTGTTCGAAGCGGCGCTGCTGGAACGCCTTCAGCGAAGTCACCCGGGCGAGCAGATCGGGATCCGCGGCGCGGCGTTGCCGCTCGCCGGCGACGACGTGCAGCTGCTGCGCGATCTCGTCGCTCACGGCGCGCCGGCGTTCCCCGCGAGCGCCCTCGAGATCAGGACGAGCCATTCGGGCTCGCGCAGCGCGGCGCCGGCGGCGACCTCGGCGTCGAACGACCCGCGACCGAGCCCGAGCGCCGAGCGCAGCCTGGCGACGATCCGCGCCTCGTTGTAGGCGGGCGGGGTCGGGACGCCGACCGCGGCACCGACGGCGGCGATGCGCGAGTCGCGCTCGACCGTCGCCTGGCGGAGACGCTCGCGGTCGGCGGCGCCGAGCAGCGCCTTGCTGACGTCGAGCTGGCCGCGGCACCAGAACAGATACGCCCATTCGTCGAGGTAGTAGGTCTTCGCGCGCCGCATCACGGGCAGCGCTGCGCGCGCCGTCTCGGTCGCCTCGTCGATGCGACCGAGATCGCACAGCGTCCCCATCAGGTTGGAGAGCACCATCGCTTCGTCGAGCGCCGTCGCCGGCCGCGTCCGCAGCGCGTCGGCGAGGCTGCGGCCGACCTCGGCCGCCTCGTCGAGCGGGCCGACCTGCCAGAGCAGCTCGGCCAGGTTGGCGCGCGCGATCACCTCGAGCCGCCAGTCCTCGGTCAACGCGCTCAGGCGAACGGCTTCGCGGTGGATGACGATCGCCTTGTCGAGCTCGCCCGCATCGCGCGCGAGGTAGCCGTCGACGCGCAGCAGGTGGACGCGCAGCATTGCCGGCCATTCGGCGCGCTCGAGCGCGCGCGCTTCGTCCGCTGCGCGCCGCGCGGCGTCGTTCTCGCCGCGTGCGGTGCAGTGCTTGGCGAGCTGGATGAACGCCGAATACGCGCGGCGCGGCTCGCCGAACTCGGCGTACAGCGACGCCGCGCGTCGGGCGGCGTCGGCCTGCAGCGCGCGCGGGATCCTGCCGTTCATCGTCGACGCCGCGACCGCTCGCCAGTAGCGCGCGCGGACCGCGCCGTCGAGCGCTCCGCCTTCGACGTGCGCGCGCAGCGCGAGCAGCCAGTCTGCGCATTCGACGCCGAAATCGTCGAGCGCCGCCGCACACGACGCGAGCGTGACCGCGACCTGCAGATGGTTGTCGCCGCCGGTCGCCCAGCCGTAGGCGGCGCGCAGGTTGCCCAGCTCGGGCCTGAGCAGCGTGTCGTGCTCCTCCGACGTCACTTCGCCGTCGCGGTTGGCGTCGTCGGCTCGGGTGAAGAGATCGGCGAGCGCGCGCGCGTGGCGCGCGAGCGTCTGCGCGCGTTCGCCGTCGGCGAGCTGCTCGAGCGCGAACGCGCGCGCCGACTCGAGCAACCGGTAGCGCGGCACGTGCCGTCCCTCGGCCATCACCAGCGACTTGTCGACGAGCGTCGCGAGGTGGTCGAGCGCGATCGTGCGCTCGAGCTCGCCGTCGGCGGCGACCGCCTGCGCCAGCTCGACCGAGAAGCCGCCGACACAGACCGCGAGCCGGCGAAACACCGCCTGCTCGTCAGCCTCGAGCAGCTTGGTGCTCCATTCGAGCGCGGCGCGCAGCGTCTGCTGCCGCGGCGGCGACGAGCGCGCGCCGCCCGTGAGCAGCCTGAAGCGCGCGTCGAGGTTGTCGCGCACGGGGGCAAGGCCGAGCGTCGCGGCGCGCGCGGCGGCCAGCTCGATCGCCAGCGGCAGCCCGTCGAGCCGACGGCAGATGTCGACGATCAGCGCGAGGCTCCGGTCGCTCATCTCGAAGTCGCGCGCGGCGGCGCGCAGCCGGGCCTCGAACATCGCGATCGCGCCGCAGTCGCGCGCGCCTTCGCTGGTGGCGCGCGCCGGCGTCTCGAGCGGCAGCACGCGGTATTGCTGCTCGGACGGCAGGTGCAGCGGCTCCTGCGTCGTCGCCACGACCGTCACGTTCGCCGCGCGCTGCACGATCGCCTGCGCCAGATCGGCGACGGCGTCGAGCAGGTGCTCGCAGTTGTCGAGGACGAGGAGCATCGAGCGCGCGGCGATCGCTGCGACGAGTTCGTCGCCGGGAACTTCGCCCTGCAGCGACAGCGCGAGCGCCTGCGCGATCGCGTGCGGAACCCGCCGCGGGTCGGCGAGCCCGGCGAGATCGACGACCCATTCGCCTTCGGGCCAGCGGCCGGCGAGCGAGTGCGCGACCGCGTGCGCGAGCGAGCTCTTGCCGATTCCGCCGGCACCGACGACGCTGATGAGCCGGTGCGCGGTGACGAGCGCGGCGAGTGCCGCGAGCGCCGCGCCCCGGCCGAACAGCCGCGGCGGATCGGCCGCGAGGTTGCCGCGCGCGCGACCGGAAGCGGCGCTCGACGAGCCGGCGGCTCGCATCGTCGCGGCATTGGTCGGCTCCCCTTCGTCGACGACCGGTGCGGTGAAGCGGTAGCCGCGTCCGGGAATCGTCGCGATCGAGCTCGCGCCGAGGACCTTGCGCAGCTGGCCGATCTGCACCGGCAGGTTGTTCTCCTCGACCACCACGCCCGGCCACGCGGCGTCGAGCAGCTCGCCCTTGGCGACGATTCGCGCGCGCCGTTCGACCAGGGCCGAGAGCACGTCGAAAGCGCGTGCGCCGATGGGCACGACGACGCCGTCCTTGACGAGGTGCCGTCGCTCGGGCCACAGCTCGAACGATCCGAAGCGAATCACGCGGCGATTGTGTCCTCCGTCGACCGCCGCGGGACCGGTCTTCAGAACGCTTCACCGACGTTTTAGAGCGCTTCAAGACGAGCGCCACGGCAGCGCCGAGAGTGCCTGGCGTGTTCAAGGAACGTCGACCCACATGCAGATGCCGTCGCTCTCGCACGCGCACGGCGGCCTTCGTGGCGGCGTCGCCGTGACGTTCACGAACGTCTGGATCATCGCCGACGACGCCACTCCTCCGTCGGATGCGCTCCTCGTGCTGGCGGCACGCGGCCACTGAGCGCGCGTTCGAGCGATGCAAGGGTTGCAGACACTCGGCGCCGGCGCCGACTTCGCTCTGCTCGCCGTGCTCTCCGCGATCTTCGCGGTTGCCGCCGTCCTCACCGGTCTTTCCGGGCTCGGCTTCTCGGCCGTCGGTTCGCTCAGTCTCGCGTTCCTCTCGCCCGAGCTCGCGCTCGCGCTGCTCACGGGACTGTCGATGCTGACGCAGATCTCGGGCGCCGCCGCCCTCTGGCGCGACCTGCGACCGCATCTGACGCCGTGGCACCGCCGCGACGGCATCGTTCCGTGCGTCGTCGGCGGTCTCATCGGCCTTCCGCTCGGCCTGACGATGCTGTCGCGGGTCGGACTCTGGCATCTCGACGTCGTCCTCAGCCTCGTGCTGGTCTGCCATTCGACGTGGTCGCTGCTGCGGCCACCGGGCGAGCGCGACCGCGAGGACGCGAGCCCGAGCTGTTCTTTCCTCGTCGGCACGGTCGCCGGCGCTCTCGCGGCGTTCGCGGCGCTTCCCGGGTCGGCGCTCGTCTTCTGGACCGCGCGCGCCGGCATCGGCAAGGCGCACGGGCGAGCGCTCACGCAGTCGTTCGTCCTCGCGATGCAGCTCGTCGCGACGGCGCTCCTGCTCGCTCGCCATCCGGCGCTCTTCGGCCGCGCGTTCTGGGGCTTGTTCGTCGCCGCCGCGCCGGTCGCGCTGCTCGGCAACCAGCTCGGCGTCGCGATCTATCGACGCACCCCCGACCGCTGCTATCGCCGCGTCACGCTCGCCGCGCTCGCGATCGCCGGCGTCGGCCTGCTCGGCCAGCTCGCGTGGCGCTGACCCACTGCGAGGCGGCGCGCTGCGCCGACGATCAGTCGCTCGACGGACGTTCGCGCCGAGCCGGAGGCGTGATCGGCTTGACCTCGACCTTGGCGACGCCTTGCTCGCGGGTGATGCCGATCTTCTCCGCGGTCGTCGGCGACAGATCGACGATGCGACCCTTCGCGTACGGCCCGCGGTCCTGGATCGTCACGGTCGCGCTCTTCCCAGTCTCCAGATTCGTGACGCGCGCCTGGGTCCCGAGCGGCAGCGTTCGGCTCGCCGCGTTGTCGTCGTCGGCCGCCATGCGCGTGCCGTCGGCCATCTTGCGGCCGACGAAGCGGTGCGAGTAGACCGACGCGACGCCGACGCGCTTCTTGCCCGAGCGATCGAGCGCCGGCTTCGCGGCGTGGTGCTCGGCGTCGGCCGCGGTCGTCGCCGCAACCGAGTGGTCTCTCGCGATCGCGCGCGGCGCACACGCGATCGTCAAGGCGGCGAGCGCAGCGAGCATGGCGCGGTGGTTGCGTGCATCCATGCAACGAATCTGGCGCGGCGCCCGCGCGCCGGCGGTCGGGCACCGCCGGTCGCGCGCGTAGGACTGCCGCCTTCTCGCCTGCGGGCCGCTGCGCTCAACGCATTGCTGCTTCGCGTCGCTGGCGCCGCTTCGCGACGCTCGCGACCGCGGCGAGCCCGGCGATCAGGAGCAGGTAGGTTTCGGGCTCGGGAACCGCAGCCACCGCGGCGACGTCGCCGCGGATCACGAAGGTCATGTCGGGAAGCGCGCCGACGAAGCCGCTCGCATTGCTTCCCGACGCGTGCAGCACGATCGTCGCGGCGAAGTCGCCGACGCTGCCGTCGTCGAGCAGGATGTCGAGGCCGCCGAACGACGTTCCGGCGACGAGGTTCGAGAACGATCCGAAGCCGGCGAGCGCAAATGCGTTGCCGGCGCCGGTGAGGTCGAACGCGCCGCTCAGCAGGTCGGCCGGTCCGATCGCGCTGTTCAGCACCGCGAGGCTGGCGCTGCGGTCGCCGCTGCCGAGCGCGAACGTGCCGAGGTCGAGCGTCCACGTGTTGCCGCTGCGGCTGAGCGTTCCCGCTCCGCCCGTCTTCACCAGCGACGCGTCGGCGAAGTTGTTGACCTGCCCGCGCAGCTGGACCGTCGTGCCGCCGAGCGCGAGGTCGGCGAGCTCGCCGTCGTGGCTCGCGAAGCCGACGTTCGCGCTGCCCGCGAAGACGCCGGCGTTCGCGGTGCCGAGGCCGACGCGCAGGTTGGTCGCGTCGGTCGCTCCCGCGGCGAGGCCGGCGACGCTGCCGCTCGTCGTGAACGGCGCCGGCGCGCCGCCGATCGACGCGGCGAGCGCGTCGTTGAGCGGCGTCACCGCCGCCGCGTTCGTGACCGAGACGGCGCGATCGACGACGACGTCGCCGCGGTGGACGATTCCGAAGTCGACGACCGTCGTGTTCGTCTGCGCGACCGCGGGGGTGTAGACGTGGCCGCTCAACGCGACGTTCTGCGACGGCAGCGCCGCGTCGGGTGCGTTGGTCGTTCCGGCTCCGCTCGAGACGAGATTGACCGTCGCGTTGCCGTTGAAGCTGCCGGCGGCGCCGGTGTTCAACGCGACGCCGAGCGCGTTGCTCGACGCACCGGCGGAGAGCCCGGTGACCGTTCCCGAGCCGCTGAAGCCGGCAGCGATCGGACCGAAGCCGGCGTTGAGCCGCTCGGTGTACGCGTCGGGCGACACGTTCGTCACCGTCAGCGACGACGTCGGCGCAGCGTCGCCGACGCGTGCGGCGAGCGCGATCGACGGCGGCGCGACGGTCGGGTTCGCGAGGCGATACACCGCACCGCCCACCGTGACGTTCTGCGACGGCAGCGGCGTGACACCGAGCCCGCTCGTTCCGGTGCCGTCGGAGGCGAGCGTGATCGTCGCCGTCCCCGCCTTCGCGCCGGCGCTCGACGTGTCGATGCCGACGACGAGGCTCGAGCCGTTGCTCGCCTGCGGAGCGAGCAGCGTGAACGATCCGCTCGCGGTCACTCCGGCCGTTGCGCCGCCGATCGAGGCGTTGAGCTTCTCCGAGAAGCCGTCGTTGGGCGCCGTGTTGGCGATCGTCAGCGCCTGCGTCGCGATGCTGCCGATGCGGACGTTGCCGAAGTCGACCGGATTCGGCGCTGCGGCGCTCGGGCTGGCGAGCCGGAAGACGTTGCCGACGGTTTCGATCACGCCGGTCACGCCGACTGCCTGGCTTGGCAGCGCGGTGATGCCGAGGCCGCTCGTGCCCGCGCCGTTGGATGCGAACTGCACGGTGACCGTGCCGTTGACGGTGCCCGCCGCCGCGGTGTCGAGGCCGACGACCATGGTCGTCGAATTGCTGGACCCGGCAGCGAGGCCGGCGATGCTGCCCGACGTCGTGATCCGCGCATCGCTCGCGCTGCCGAAGCTCGCGTCGAGCCTTTCCGAGAAGCCGTCGTTCGGCGCCAGGTTGGCGATCGTCAGCGCCTGCGAGACGGCGTCGCCGACGTGGACGTTGCCGAACGCGACCGGGGCGACGACGTTCGGCTCGGCGAGCCGGTACGCGGCGGCGCCGGCGGCGAGCCCGAACGTGACCACCTGGCTGCGCGTGTTGTCGAAGTTGTTGACGATCGCGACCGACTGCCCCGTCAGCGGCGCGAGCGAGCCGGCGGTGCCGACGGTGACGACGACGTCGCGCGTCAGCGAGCTGCCGGTCGCGATCGGCCCCCAGTTGCCGGCGGTGACGCCGTTGCCGGAGAGCCGCGGGTCGGTGATGCTGCCGCCGTTGACGCTCGTCTGGACCGCGCCGCGCAGCGCCGGCCCGGTCGTGCCGACGTTGGCGATGTCGTAGTGGTACGTGGTGCCGCCGACGTGGACGTTGCCGATCATGACCGTCGGCGTCGCGGTGTTGCCGTTGACGACGGTGGCGCCGGCGATGCCCTGGTTGGCGTCGCCGCCTGCGATCAGCCGGTTGCCGGTGCCGGTGGTGACGACGTTGGCGCGGCGGTTGAACGCGTTGCCGGTGCCGAAGTTCGCGTTGTCGTAGTCGCCGAAGATGGTGAGCGTGTTGGCGCCGAGGTTGAGCGTGCCGGCGGTGTGGAGCGTCCCCATCGTGCTGTTCGCGGTGTGCTGGTAGGTCGCGCCGCTCGCCACGTTGACGGTGCCGGCCGGCCCGGTCGTTCCGCTGTTGAAGAGCATCGTTCCGGCGTTGATGTTGAGCGTCCCGGAGTTGGTGAACAGGACGCCCAGGTCGACCGTCGTGACGGTGTTGTTGAGCTTGTTGTAGGTGCCGACGTTCGCGAACGTGTGCGGGCCGCCTACGTTGTGCTCGATGAACGACGCGAACGCGTTGGCGTCGTTGAAGGTGCCCTGGTTGGCGAGCGTGCCGCCGTTCCAGAACTGGATCGCGTTGTTGTTGGCGGCGGTGTTGCCGCTCCACGTCGTCGTGCCCATCAGGTTCAGCGTGCGGCCGCCGAACAGCACCTTGGTGTTGGCGCCCGTGATCGCGACGTCGTTGGTGAACGTCGTCGACGCCGCGCCGGCGATCGTCCCGCCCGTCCACGCGACCGGGCCGGTGAAGGTGTTGTCGGTGCCGGTCAGGGTGCTGCCGCTCAGCGCCAGCCTGGCGGTGTTCGTTCCGCCGTTGATGGCGACGACCGCGTCGCCGCCGACGTTGTCGGTGCTGATCGCGAGCGTTCCCGCGCCCTGGATCGTCGCTCCGTTGAGCATGCTGTTGCCGTCCTGGAAGTCGAGCACCGCGCCCGAGGCGATGTTGAAGGTGCCGGTGCTCGTGCCGCCGGAAGGCCGGAACGTTCCGGCGTTGACGTTGACGGTCCCCGAGTTGTTGAACGCGACGCCGAGGTCGACCGTCGTGATCGTGCTCGCGTTCTTGTTGTAGGTACCGACGTTGTTGAAGTTGTGCGGCCCGCCGGTGTTGTGCTCGATGAACGACGCGAAGGCGTTGTTGTCGTTGAACGTGCCGTTGTTGTTGATCGTGCCGCCGTTGTGGAACTGGATCGCGTTGTTGTTGGCGGCGGTGTTGCCGGTCCAGGTCGTCGTTCCCTGCAGGTTGATCGTGCCGCCGCCGACCAGCACCTTCGTGTTCGGCCCTGAAATCGTCACGTCGTTCATGAACGTCGTTGCCGCCGTTCCCGAGAAGGCGCCGCCGGTCCATGTCGCGGGGCCCTGGAACGTGCGGTCGGTGCCGACGATCGTGCTGCCGCTGAAGAGGAACGGCGCCTTCAGCGTGCCGCCGTTGATCGTGACGAGCGCGTCCGCGCCGACGTTGTCGGTCGAGACGACGAACGTCCCTGCGCCCTGGACGGTCGCGTGGTCGAGCGTGTGGCTGCCGTTCCGGAACTCGAGCGTGGCGCCGCTGGCGATGTTGAAGACGCCCGTGCTCGACGTCGTGCTCGTGCCGTGGAACTGCATCGTCCCGGCGTTGATGTTGGTCGTGCCGGTGTTGTTGTAGAACGCGACGACCTGGGTGACGCTGTTGCCCTGCTTGTTGTAGGTGCCGATGTTGTTGAATGCGTTGGTGCCGCCGAGGTTGTCGATCAGCGAAGTGAACGTGTTGCTGTCGACGAAGGTGCCGCGGTTGTTGAGCGTGCCGCCGGCGAATTGCAGCGATCCGTTGTTGACGCCGGTGTTGCCGCTCCACGTCGTCGTTCCGTTCAGCTCGATCGTGCGTCCGCCGGAGATCAGCTTGGCACCAGCGCCGCTCGCCGCGAGCGCGCTGCTGTATGCGGTCGTCCCGGTGCCGGTCTGCGTGCCGGCCAGCCAGATCGAAGGAGCCGCGACGATGACCGTTCCGCTGCCGCCGAGCGTGCCGCCGCTCTGCGTGAACGACGCCATCGTCGACGTCCCGTTCAGCGTCAGGGTGCCCGCCGAGATGCTCGTGCTTGCCACGGCGCTGAACGAGTTGGCGACGGTGAGGCTGCCGCCAGTGACCGCGAGCATGTTGGCGCCGTCGATCTCGAGGCTGTTGACGCTGTCGGCGCCCGAGCGGTGCGTGACCGTCTGCGCGCCGGCGACGTTGATGACGACGTCGTCGCCGAGCCCGGGAAGCGCCGGGTTCGAACTCCAGTTCGTCGCGATGTCCCAGAAGCTCGTCCCGCCGAGCCAGTTGACGGTGCCTGCGCGCGCCGGTGCGCTGGCGATCACGGCGAACGCGGCGAAGGCGAGGGCGACGCGCGAAGCGAAAAGCGATCGCCGGAACGAACTGCGCATGGCACCCTCCTCCAGGGCCGCAGGCGAGCGGCCTGCGATGGAGCGAAGGTAGGCGCGACCGCGTTACCGCGGCGTTACTGCGATCAGTGCGTCAGCCGCCGGTCGGCGGCGGCGAGAAGGCTGCGGTTGGTCGGGTTGCGCTGCAGGAAGCTGTCGCGAAACGCCTCGGGAACGTGCGGCAGCGCCGTGCGGCGCACCCAGAGCGCGCCGCGCGCGAGCGCCATCATCGCCTGGTCGCCGTCGCCGTTCGCCTCGAACACTTGCGCGGCGAGCCACCATGCCTGCGCGTAGTAGAGGTCGGCGGGCTGGACCTCCTCGAACTGGGCGACGAGCGCGTGCATCGCCTTCGCCGCGCCGGCGACGTCGCCGCCGCGGCTCTGCGCGTGCGCGCGCAGGATCCGCGCCTTCATCGCCACGCCGGCGAACTCGAGCGCGAGCGCCATCCGCTCGACCTCGTCGCAGCGCGCGATCGCCGCCGCCGGGTCGCCCGCGGCCGCCTGCTCGAGGAGCACGTGCATGCGAACGTGCGGGTCGGCGCCGGGGCCGAGCTCGCTGGTCGCGGTCTCGAGGAGCGCGTTGCCGCTGTGGCCGAGCGCGCGCTCGACGCGCGCCGCGACGGTCGCGCGGCGCGCGCGCACGTGGTCGATCGGCGGCCGTTCGTACTCGAGCGCCTGGCGCGCGCGCGCGAACTGGCCGAGGTCGATCAGGAACTGCGCCTTGTGGTTCGACGCGACCGCGATCCAGAGCGACTGGCGATCGCGGCTGAAGCAGGCGATCGCCGCGTCGAGCCGCTGCAGCGCCTCGTCGTAGCGGCCGACCATGCCGCAGTACAGCCCCGCGTACGTCTCGACGACGGCGCCCTCGGGGCCGCCGGTGGCGCCGAGCTGCTCCTGCAGCGCGAGCGAGCGCAGCGCGAGCGCGAGCGCCGCCGGGACCTGGCCGAGGTTGCCCTTCACCGTCGCCAGGTTCGATGTCAGCGTCGCGAGCTCGGCGACGTCGCCGAGCGCGTCGGCGTTGTCGATCGCCTGCTGCAGCGCGAATGCGGTGTCGCGCAAGCGTCGCGCCGCGTTCAGGACGTACGCGTAGTCGGCCCAGAAGTGGCCGCGCCGCTCGGCGTCGCCGCTGCTCTCGACGAGCGTGCGATGCCCTTCGATCACGGCGAGCGCTTCGGCGGCGCGGCCGGCCTGCGCGAGGCCGACGGCGTGCAGCCGCGCGGCCTCGAACGCCGGCCAGGGCGAGTCGAGCCCGCGCGCGAGCTCGCTCGCCTCGACCGCCGCAGCGATCCCGACCGGATGGTCGGCGGCCATCAGTGCCGCCGTCGCCTTGGCCGTCAGCGCGGCGGCGCGCTGCGCGTCCGACTTGGCGGCAGCGAGCAGGCCGTCGATGACGCCGTGCGCGTGGGTGACGCCGTGGACGACGATCAGCGCGTGGACGCTCTCGCAGCGCGCGTCGAACGCCGCTGCCGCGTCGCCGGCGCGGTCGAAGGCGTCGGCGCCGAGCCGCCAGCATTCGACCTCGTGCGTCCGCTGCGATGCCTCGCGCGCGCGCCGCGCCGCGGCGGCGTACGCGGCGCCTGCCTCGCGCCACTCGGCGGCGCCGGCCCAGTGCGGCGCGACGCTGTCGGGCAGGGCGTGGCGCGCCAGCAGGTGCGCGGCGATGCGCCGGTGCAGCAGCTGCGCGATCGGCATCGGCACCGAGCGGCGCGTCGCCTCGAGGATCAGGTCGTGCGCGAACGCACCGTCGCGCAGCACCTGCGCGGTCTCGAGCTCGCGCCACGGCTCGGCGA
>Ga0157369_10005409_pt1 | contig 14864 bp, 11 predicted proteins | sample C25metaG_FD_113461 | JGI IMG/M metagenome (GOLD analysis project Ga0157369, IMG submission 113461) | Corn rhizosphere microbial communities from Kellogg Biological Station, Michigan, USA - C2-5 metaG | ecosystem: Host-associated > Plants > Roots > Rhizosphere > Soil | place: USA: Michigan...
AAATAATGGTGAAAATAGGCTATCCGGATAAATGGAAAGACTATAAAGGACTGGAAATAGACCGCGGCGCATATGTGATGAACGTAGAGCGTGCAGATTCATTTGAAATGGCGCGCATTATGCACAAGCTGGGCAAACCGGTAGACCGCACCGAATGGGCCATGACCCCGCCTACCGTGAATGCTTACTACGACCCCACGCAAAACAACATTAACTTTCCGGCCGGCATCCTCCAGCCGCCATTCTATTCAAACAAAGCGGGCGATGCGGTCAACTATGGCGCCGTGGGACACATAATCGGACACGAGCTGACACACGCCTTCGACGATGAAGGAAGGCAGTTCGATGCCGACGGCAATTTGAAAAATTGGTGGCAAAAGAACGACGAGATCGAATTCAAGAAACTGGCGGACTGCTTCGTGAACGAATATGGGGGCTTTAGTCCGCTTTCAGGCGTCGAGTTGAACGGCCGGCTCACCCTGGGCGAAAACACGGCGGATAACGGCGGCGTGCGGCTGGCGTATCTGGCTTTGCTCGATGATCTCGCCGATCAGAAAAAGCCGGTTGAGGGGGAAGTGGACGGCTACACAGAAGCGCAGCGTTTCTTTCTGGCATTTGCGCAAGTCTGGTGCGAGAATCAGCGCCCGGAAGCGACCCGCCTGCTGGCACAAACCGATCCACATTCACCGAGCAAGTTTCGCGTGGACGGCGTAGTGCCGAATCTTCCGGAGTTCAGCGCTGCCTTCGGCTGCAAGGCTCCGGATGCGATGTTTGCCGCGAAAGGATGCCGTGTTTGGTAGAAGAAGAGCTTATGAAGGAAGAAGTGAAGGACAATCCGCTTCTGGTGGAGCGGTTTCCGATTCAGTTCGACGCGGTAAAGGCGGAACATGTAGAGCCGGCGATTCAACTGCTGCTCGAACAGGTAAATGCGCGGCTGGCCGAACTGGGCAGTCCCAGCACCCCGCGAACGTATCAGGATATTTTGCTGGCGCTCGACCAAATGACCGAGCCGCTGGATTTTGCGATGGCGCTAGTCCGGCATCTTGAAGCCGTAGTTACGACACCGGAGTTGCGAGCAGCTCACAATGCCGTGCAAGAGCCTGTGAGCGCTTTTTATACGTCGATCGCGCTGAACGAGAACTTGTGGAACGCCGTTAAGGCGGTGGATGCAAGTGGTGAAAAAGCGAAGCTGGCGCCGGTTCATCAACGCTACCTGCACAAGACCGTTACTGGCTTCCGGCGCTCCGGGGCAGATCTGGAAGCTGCCGGCAAAAAGCAATTGGAAGAACTGGACGTTGCACTGACGAAGGCCACTACCAAATTTTCCGAAAACGTACTGGATGCGACCAACGCTTACGAATTCGTGATCACGGACGAGAGCAAGCTTGCCGGCCTGCCGGAATCGGCGCGGCTGGCGGCACGCGCGAGCGCGCAATCCAAGCGCAGGGAAGGCTGGCGGCTCACCTTACAAGGACCAAGCTATACGGCCGCGCTGACGTATCTGGACGACCGTGAGATTCGGCGTAATCTATGGGAAGCGTCTAACAAGCGTGCGACCAGTGGTCAGTACGATAACCGAGCCCTGATTACAGAGATACTCGGCCTGCGGCGGCGGAAAGCAAATCTGCTGGGGTATCCGGACTTCGCAGATCTGGTGCTCGAAGAGCGTATGGCACACCTAGGCAGGCGAGCTCAGGAATTTGTTGAGGATTTACATCGTAAGACACAGCCCTTCTTCGACATAGAGAATCGAAGTCTGATTGAAATGGGCAGAACGATCGGCTACGAAAAGGCGAATCCATGGGATGTCGCCTACCTCGCTGAAAAGCAGCGCCAGGCGCTCTATGAATTCGACGAGGAAGAACTGCGGCCCTACTTCCAGCTCGAAAACGTGGTGGCCGGGATGTTTGATATTTTCAGCCGCGTTCTCGGGATCAAAGTGATCGAAGAACCCAATGTGCAGGGCTGGGAGCCAGCGGTTAAGTACTACCGTATCGAGGATGCGCGCTCCGGCCAATTGCTGGGCGGTTTTTATACGGATTGGTTCCCGCGCGAAAACAAGCGCGGCGGGGCATGGATGGACTCGCTGGTAACAGGCAACCCGGAGGCCGGCCAGCCGCACCTGGGCCTGATCTGCGGCAATTTGACGGCGCCAGTAAACGATGCGCCTTCGCTGCTAACGCATCGCGAAGTGGAGACAATCTTTCACGAGTTCGGTCACTTGCTGCATCACACACTGAGCCTGGTGCCAGTCCGTACGCTGGCCGGCACGAATGTCCCTTGGGATTTTGTGGAACTGCCGTCGCAGATTATGGAGAACTGGTGCATGGAGCGCGACTCCCTCCACTTGTTTGCACGCCACTACAAAACGGGCGAAGCGATTCCCGACGAATTGTTCCAAAAGATGAAGCGAGCGCGGACGTTCCGTAGTGCTAACGCGCAGATGAGGCAGCTCGGATTCGGCATGATGGATCTCAAGCTGCACCGCGAATATGATCCGGAGCAGGGGACTGACGTGCTCGCGTACGCACGGGATATTTATGCGCAGTTCGCACCGGCGCCGCTTCCGGTGGACTATGGAATGATCGCAAGTTTTACACACCTCTTCGCGAGCCCCGTGGCGTATGGGGCCGGCTATTACTCCTACAAGTGGGCGGAGGTGCTCGACGCGGACGCCTTCACCCGCTTCCAGCGCGAGGGAATTTTCAACGCCGGCACGGGGCTCGATTTCAGGAGGCGCATCCTCGAGCGCGGTGACAGTGATGATCCCGCGCAACTCTACCGCACTTTCATGGGACGTGACCCGGATGCAAATGCATTGCTGGAACGCCTGGGGCTTTTGCAGGCAGCCTGAACAATGGACTCGTCCTCACAACAATCCGAGGTCGAGGCCGCGCGAGCCGAGCTACAGCATTTTATTTACGCTGCCAGTCACGACCTGCAAGAGCCTCTGCGGGCGATCGTCGCCTACTCACAGCTTCTCGAACGGCATTTGGCTGGCGACGAGACGGCCCGCGACTACATTTCGTACATAGTCGGTGGAGCAAATCGCATGACCGCACTGCTCCGAGATTTGCTGACGCTTTCGAGAGCTGGCTCGACGCAACGCCGCGGCACGGTGAACCTGAATGTTGCAGTACAAGCGTCGTTGTTGAAACTAGCGCCGGCAATTGCCGAGGCATCCGCGAAAGTGACCCGCGAGCATCTTCCGGAAGTTCTTGCCGATGAATCCGAGATCACCCAGCTCTTCGAACATTTAATCAGTAATGCGCTGAAGTTTCGAAGTGGCTCTACGAACCCGGAGATCGTGATTCGATTGGAGCAGGGAAACGCCGAATATGTGATTTCGGTTGCCGACAACGGCCGCGGGATCGCGCCAGCCTTTCACAAAGAAGTATTTGCTCCTTTCAAACGTATGCAGGGAAAAGAGGTGGCGGGAAGCGGCCTGGGTCTCGCGATTTGCAGCAAGATTGTGCACGCCCACGGCGGCCGGATCTGGATTGAAAGTGACGGCCGCAGCGGGACAACCGTAAAATTCACATTGCCCGATGTCTGATTTGTGGCGCGATGTGCGATTTGGTTTGCGGCTGCTCGGACGCAGCCCGGTTTTCGCGCTGGCCGTGGTGCTCCTGCTTGGGATCGGGATCGGCGCCAACACGCTGATCTTCAGCCTGGTCGATGCTCTGCTATTGCAGCCGTTGCCGGTGCGGCATGCCGAACGACTGGTGCGCCTCGTTGAGGTACATCCAACGGGCTTTATGACCTGGGACCTGCCGTATGTTCTTTACGAACAGGTTGCCGCGCAATCGTCGAGCTTCAGAGATGTTCTTTGCCAGGGCGACCTCGACGTCGCCTTGGAACGAGGAGCCTCCACCGAGCGCATTCGAATCAACGCTATCTCTCCAAATTTCTTTTCTACATTGGGCATAACGGCGCGTTTTGGCCGTGTTCTTACAGCTTCGGATGAGGATGCGGCCGTACTCAGCTACGATTTCTGGCGGCAGCGATTCGACGGCTCGCCTTCGGTTATTGGCCGAAGCATTCGCCTAAACGGACGCTCTTTGACCGTCGTGGGCGTGCTTGCCAAAGGAATGAACGGGCTGACCGTTGATACGAGCCCTGCGGTGCGGATTCCGATAGCAGCCAGTCGGTGGTTCGCGCAAGAAGGCCGTGTGGATTTTTTCCAGGTTTTCGGCATACTCCGGCCCGGCGTTACACGGAAACGCGCGGAAGCGGAGATTGCACCACGTTTGCACTATCGCTACGAGGAACTGACGAAGAGCAACGGCAAGGACGTATTTCGCTCACAGTGGCGCCTGGAACCGGTTGGCCACGGCGTTTCCGCTTTGCGGGGTCAGTTCTCACGCGGATTGATTCTACTGATGGCGGCGGTTGGATTACTGCTGTTCATGGCTTGCGGGAATGTAGCATGCCTGTTACTGGCACGCTTGGCGGCGCGCTCTCAGGAGATGGGCATACGGCTTGCATTAGGCGCTGGCCGGCAGCGAGTAGCGCGCCAGCTTTTGAGTGAGAGCCTTCTTCTCGCTGTAGCGGGCGGCGCCCTCGGCGTTGTATTCGCTTATTCTCTGAAATCGCTCTTGCTGGCGGCGCTACCGCCCGTTCGCGATCGAGCAGCAGTGGCGCAGCCGCTCGCCATTACCATCGATATTGATGCGCGAGTTCTGGTTTTTGCGATTGTGGTGAGCATTCTGACTGCGCTTTTGTGCGGGGTCTCGGCGGCGGTGTGGGGCGCGCGTCAGAACCTCGCAGCGACGCTCCGTGGGACACGTACGACCACGGCCCGTCTTCCCGGGCGCAATATCTTGTTGGCGGTGCAAGTCGCAGTCTGCGTGTTGCTGCTCGCTGGCGCGAGTCTGCTGGCGAGGACGTTCGAGCACATGCAGTCGATGAATGCGGGATTCGATCAAGAGCACGTAGTCACGTTCACAATAGATCCCGGCATGAAGGGATACAAGCTCGAGCAAGCGAAATTACTCAGCCAAAAACTACTTCAAGCGACCCGCTTGCTGCCGGGCATTGTGAACGCCGCGATCTCCGAGCACGGGCTAATGCGCGGTACGGGGCTGAAAGCGACATTTGGCGTCGCCGGTGAGCCCGTAACACGCAACGATTTTCTGAACTGCAGCGTGCATGTCGTCACGCCAGGCTATTTCGATACCTTGGGAATGCAGATCACGGCCGGAGGTGACTTCACCCGGGCTGAAGAAGAAGACCAGCAACACCCTCGACGTGTGATTGTCAATTTGGCTTTCGTGCGCCGCTTTTTTCCTGCTCGTAATGCACTGGGTCAGCGGTTTGGAGCAAGAGGCCCGGACGGTCTGGCCACGCCGCAAAACCAGATCGTAGGCGTAGTGAGCGACGCGAAATACAGATCATTGCGCGAGCCTGTGCCGCCCACCGTTTACCAGCGAATGACCGATGGATTCGATTCGAGCTTTGTGCTATACCTCCGTACGCTAGGCAATCCTGCAGCGGCTATCGCATCGGTACGAGAAATCTTGCACCGGCTTGCTCCGGGTCTTCAGTTCGTGGAAGTTCGGACGCTGCGCGAAGAAGTCGAGACGTCGCTGTGGCAGGAACGCTTGCTGGCGTGGCTTTCCGTCTTGTTTGGAAGTTTCGCCGCGCTGCTTGCGGGCATCGGTCTCTATGGCGCGCTCGATTTCAACGTCAAGGCCAGGAGAAGGGAAATCGGCGTTCGCATCGCCCTTGGCGCGGATCCATCGCGAGTGGTTCGGTTGCTCTCACGCGAAACGCTGCTGCTCGTAGCGGCGGGCTCGTTGGCCGGAGCTGGACTCTACGCCGCTTCAACGCGCTGGATTCGTCAGGCGCTCTACGGTGTAACGCCTTCAGATCCCACTGCTCTGGGAGCGGCTTTCCTGTTGATAATCGTGGTGGTCCTGCTGGCCATCGCACCGGCCGTGTGGCGCGCGGTCCGGATGGACCCGGCGTCCGCCTTGCGCCAGGAATAAACGGTGGATTGCGCCCGTGACTGGTGGATTTCAACCAGCTCCTGAACTGTGAAGTGCATTGTTTTTAATGGTTTGGAGAATGGAGGCCGGCGTGTAGTCAATTCAGTGGGATAAGGCTCATGTACCGCGCTCTCATAAGCCTGGTTGTACTGTCGCTGGTGCCGCTGGCGGCGCAGCAGTATCCCTCGTATCCGCAGGCTGCATCGGATTCCGGCTACGGGGACGGACCCGACATCGCGAGCGATCAGCAGCATGGCGTGGCGCGGATCAGCATTGTACAAGGCGACGTAAACCTGAAGCGCGGGGACAATGGGCAATTGAGCGCTGCCGTGGTGAACGCGCCGATGATGGCTCGCGATCATCTGGAGACCGCGCCGGGCTCACGAGCCGAGGTGCAGTTGGACGCGACGAGCCTTATTCGTCTGGCGCCTAATACGGATATTGGATTCTCCGATCTCGTTTACCGGCGGTATCAAGTTCAGCTCGGAATCGGAACGATCGTCTTACGCGTGCTCGGCGATTCGAGCGCGCAATTGGAGATCGATACGCCCAGCGTGGCGCTGCGGCCGGCGGGAACAGGCGAGTACCGCATCTCCGTTTTCGATAACGGAACGTCGCAAGTCACGGTGCGTTCCGGCCGCCTGGAGATGAACGGCGCGCGTGGATCGGAGATGGTCGAGGCCGGACACAGCCTGTTCGTACGCGGCGATTCATCCGATCCGGAATTTCAGACTTCCTATGAGATCGCCCGCGATCAGTTCGACGACTGGAGCACCGCGCGTGACCACGAGTTACAGGCGTCGCAGGCCTATCGTTATGTGAGTCCCGATGTGAATGGCGCGCGAGACTTGGATGCGTACGGCGACTGGGTACCTTCCGAGTACGGAGAGGCGTGGTCGCCCCGCGGAATGGCAGCCGACTGGTCGCCCTATAGCACCGGTCAATGGGCTTGGCAGGACTACTACGGCTGGACCTGGGTCGACTCCGCGCCATGGGGTTGGGCGCCGTATCACTATGGCCGTTGGTTTTGGAACGTGGGCAGCCACGGCTGGTGCTGGTGGCCGGGCGGACACACGTCGGCGGCTTACTGGAGCCCGGCCCAAGTAGGGTTTTTCGGATGGGGCGGACGGGGCGGCCTGGGTTGGGTTGCGTTGGCGCCACATGAACCCTTTCACGCCTGGTGGGGCCGCGGGCTGCGCGGAGCGGGTGCGTTTCCGTATGGCGGCGGCGTGGAGTTGGGAAGGATGTATCGGAACGCGAACGTGCGTGGTGGCGCTATGACAGCATTTGGCGATCGGTTCGGTGGTCCGAACCAGCACTTCAGCGTCGCCACACGCGGGCAGCTGACGCGCGCCAACTTGTTTAACGGCCAAATTCCGGTGTCGCCGACGCAGTCCAGTTTTCGACTCTCGAATCGTACGGCGATTGCAAATCCGCGGCTCGTCGTAACCGCAAATCGGAGGTTTGTGACCGACAGGCAAAGCTTCGGTGTCCAGAGAGCGGGGCAGCACGGCTTCACTCCTGCCCAGACGTCTCGTGCGCCGGCGACTTCTTCGAGCGGATGGCAGCGTTTTGGCTCGCCTGGATATTCAAACCGACAGAGCTTCGCGCGCCAGCCCGAGGAAAGCAGCGGCTGGCACCGTTTTGGCCAGCCACGACCGGCGACGCCTAACTCATTCGTGAATTCGCCACGGCCGAACGGAAGCGGATCCTCGGGATCCTGGCAGGGTTCCCGTGGATACGGCGGCAATCGTGGCGGAAGCGACTCGCGACAGCCACAACAACGTTACAATGCGCCCCCGGCTCAGCAGCATTTCAATGCTCCACGCGCGGAACATTACAACGCGCCGCAGCGTTCGAATCAGGGTGGCGGCGGCTACCGCGGCGGCGGTGGGGGTGAACATTCATCGTCTGGAAACAGCGGCGGCCATGGTGGAGGCGCGGGGCATTCTTCCGGAGGCCATCAGGGCCGCTGACCTCGGCAATAATTTCTTCCCTCAGCCGCTCCGGCCACCTGACAGGGCTGGAGCGGCCTTTTTTTGGGATAAGTGGTATAAATATACTTCACTGACAGAAAGTGATAGGCTTGGGGGTGGCGCGTGAGCCATCCCCTGGCAGGATATTTCTGCGTTCCGCATGACTGCCCGCCGAAGTGGCTGTTTATGTTTACAGCATATGTGGACGAAACCGGACATGAATTGGAGCGCGGATGGACATTTCTAGCGGGATTTCTCGGCAACGAAGACCAGTGGAAGAACTTTGTCCCCGAGTGGCGAGCGGGCCTCGGTCGGCAGAGAAAATTCTTACACATGTCGTCCCTCCGCTGGAACAACGACAGCACGCGTCGCTTGTTGGCGCGTTTAGGACCAATACCGGAAGAGTGCGGGCTGCGCCCAATCATGGCCGGTTCTCGTCTCGAAGACTATGTTGACTTGGTATCCGATAAACCATACGAGAAGCAATTCAAAAGCTATCTGGTATGCCTTCATGTGCTCGTGATCCAGGTGCTCCGTGAAATACCGGACGACGAAACGCTGGAGATTGTTTTTGAAGAGCAGAGACAATACGAACCATGGGCAAATCTCATTCTTGCCATCGCTGCGAGAGTAGGGCCGAAAACCAGCGAAGGTTTGCCAAAGTTAGCTAAATGGAGCTTTGTTCCAAAGGGCAGCACAATCATGACTGATCCCTCCGATTACTTCGCTTCTGCACTGGCGAAGATCTGGGGGACCGAACCGCGCTCAAAGAAAGCCCATTGGTGCTACCCGATCTTGAAATCAGGAAACGGTATTGGCTATGGCAAGATTATGCAGCGAGATGAAATTCGCCCGATCATGACTGAGATCGTCAATCCGCTACTTGATCGTTTGAACGTGCGATCATGAGGCGATGAAGTCCCATACGGAGATGCTCGAAGGACCGGAAGCCTTTACGCGGTTCGAGAAGGCGATGAAGCGCGTGCTCTCCGTGCCGCACTCCGAGATTCAAAGGCGGATCGAGGAACACCGCAAGGAAGCGGCGCTCAACCCGAATCGGCGCGGCCCGAAGCCAAAGCGGAAACGCGCTTCCCGCGCCCCTGCCGTTTAGCTTCCTTCTCAGAAAGCTTCCGCCGTTTCTCCCTCCTTACCGGTCAGTTCCTTGTAGGTCAGTCGCCGACCGACAATTTGCTTCATGGCTGCGATGAATCGCTCTCCGTCATTCGCGTCTTTGCGGTGGTTGTAGCGAAACGCCTGCTCATCGACGTACCGGAACAGGTGAAACGGCTCGACGCTCACGTAGGTGCCGCCCAGCCCGCGCTTCAGTAGGCTCCAGAAGTTCTCCAACCCGTTGGTGTGAATCTGGCCGTTGACGTACATCTCGGCGTGATTAATCACGTCGTGCTCGTAATCGGAGCCTAGACCGAAGTAGGATTTCAATTCGTCGGTGTAAACGTGCGAGCCTTCTTCGACGTTCGCTTCCACATTGGGAACCAGCGATCCGATGGTGCTGTCGTTGATGACGTGAACGCGGATGTTGCCGCCGCGCTCCAGGAGACCTTGAACGCCGATTTTACCCGCAACGCCGCCACCCTTACCTTCGAGTTTCTTCGCCTTCGCCGATTTGTGCATGTTCCGAGCTTTTCCGCCGATAAAGGTCTCGTCAATCTCGACCTTACCGGAAAGCTTGCCGCCCTTGCGATCATCCTGCATGGCGAGTCTGGCGCGCTGCAACATGAACCATGCGGTCTTTTGGGTGACTCCCATGGCGCGATGAATTTCCCAGGAAGAAACACCGTTCTTGGAGTTCACGACAAGCCACATGACCGGAAGCCATTTGTCCAAACCGATAGGCGAATCCTCGAAGACGGTACCGACCTTCAAAGAAAACTTCTGTTTCGGGTGCTTCTCATAGCACTTGAATACGCCCGCATTCGGAAGGTAGGAAACCTCCAGCGAACTGCAGCGAGGGCAACGCACCTTGCCGTTCGGCCAGCGGAGCTTCATCATGAACTCGTGGCAACGCTGCGGGTCGGAGAAGTAAACCATTGCTTCCTGAAGGGTTTTCGGTGCGTTGTCCATACTTAAACTTTACAGGAAAGAGCGCTGTCAGTCAAGTATATTTATACCGGATAAGTTTACATAATATCTGTTATCGGACTAATAGCTCGACCTGTACTTCGCTCTCATCTCAACGATCCTGACCGCGTAAGCGTATTAACAACTGAGGTCATCTGGACGTCACATGGAAATGGCGGTCTCGTTGATGTGTCAGTTCACGGCTGAGCCTGGATCGATTCATCGTTTGATCCGAAAGGCAAAGGCTGGAGACGTTAGCTCCTTCGAGCAAATCGTGATGCTCTACGAGCGCACCGTCCTGCGACTGGCACGGCGGTTGTTGCTGGATCCGGAGATGGCACGCGACGCGGCGCAGGAAGTTTTTTTGCGGCTCCACAGCAAGTTGGGCAAATTTCAGGAAGACAGGGCTCTGGCTCCATGGCTGTACCGAATTACGGTCAATCTCTGCCATGACCTGCAGCGCCGTTCCAAACCCAGCCTGGTTGTCGCGCTGGATTTCGCGGAATCGCTGCGGGATTCTGCGCTCAATCCGGAGCAATCCGTGGCATTACTCCAGCAGCAGGAGTTGGTGATCGCCGCGTTAAAGGAGTTGACCCCACGCGAGCGCGAAGCGATCGTCCTCCGCGACCTGGAGGGGCTTTCCACTGCCGAGGTCGCGCGTGTCTTGCGGTCCAGCGAGGGTACCGTGCGATCCCAAATTTCTACAGGACGCGTAAAGATCAAGCGGTTCGTGATGGCACAACTCGGGAGGCAGGCATGAACGGTCACGTGCGCGAAGAGCTATTGGCGCTCTATCTACGAAACGATTTGCCGGAAAAAGATCATGGACGAGTGGCGCGGCATGCCAACGACTGCCCGGAATGCCAAAGAACGCTGGCGGATCTCTCACGAAGCTATGAGCTGCTGGCGCGTTCGTTTGCGGATCCTGATCAGCATGATTTAGTGTCCGTGCGACGTGCAGTCATGCGGCAAATCCACGCGGGCAGGCAGGGGCACCGGGTATGGGGCCTTGCCGCTGCCGCCGTCGTGTTGTTGACGGTCGCTTTTGTACTCGCCTGGCAGGGCGAGCGACAAGAGCCTTTGGCGGTGGCACGACTCCCCCGCCCTTCGCCGCCCGCCGTCATCCTGCTGACACGGCCGTTTGAGGTATCGACAGCGCCCGTTGTACGAGCGCCGCACAAGCGCATTGAACCCGGAATACGCACCGCAACGCTAGTTACTGAGACCGGCGAGCCGGCCTATTTGAAGATGAAAACGTCCGATCCGAATGTGGTGATTCTATGGCAACTCCAGGAGAACGAAAAGGTCGCAACCCCATGATGAAAACAATTTTTCTGTATGTAACGATGGCTCCGGTTTTGCTGTGGCCGCAAACGGCAACCACTGAGACGCCCACGCCGGATACTGTTACAAAGATTATTCGCGTTCATAACGCAAGGCCCGAGAAGCTCGCTGAAATGGTGCAAGGAGTACCGGCCACGATTCACGCAAATGATGCCTTGAAGGCGATAGTAGTACGGGGAAAGCCGGCCGACGTAGCGGCTCTTGAACAAACGATCCGCGAATTGGATACCGCTTCCACAACCATGGCTTCCCGAAACGTGCAATTGATGGTCTACCTGGTCAGTGGATCCAGCACGTCACCGGCCTCATCGACCCCGGCGGAAAAGCTAGCCGCGCTCGAGCCGGTAGTCAAGCAACTGCGCGCCATATTTCCTTACACTAACTATGAATTGCTGAGTACGATGCTGCTGCGCTCTGGCGAGGGCAGTCCGACCAGCTCGAACGGACTGCTGAAGCCTTTTCAAAACGCTCCCAGCGGCACTTATCCAAGCACCTATTCCATTCAGTACCAATCTGCAACTGTCTCGCCGGAAAGTACGAAAGCCGGCATCCATCTACAGCGGTTTCGTTTTGACAGCCGCTTCTCCATGGCGATTTCTTCCACTCAAACCCAGGGTTTTGATATCGGAATCCAGACAGACCTTGATTTACAGGAAGGACAGAAAGTGGTTGTCGGTAAATCAAATATCGAAAGCACCGATTCCGCCGTCTTCGTGATTTTGTCGGCGAATCTGGTGCAGTAGGAGTCGCGGCTGCTCCGCTGCGTCGTTACTCTTCGCGAATAGCATTCACTGGGTTCAAGGCAGCAGCGCGGCGAGCTGGCAACCAACACGCAAAAAGTCCGACCGCCGCGAGCAACACGCTCACAGTGACAAACACCATCGGATCAGTCGCCGACACGCGGAATGGCAGGGCTGCCATCAGCTTGGCCGCCGGGAACGCGGCAGCCAACCCGACTGCGAGCCCAGCGACCAACAGCGCTACGCCGCGGCCGAGCACGAGGCCCAGGATGTTGTGCGACGTTGCGCCGAGCGCCATGCGGACGCCGATCTCGCGAGTGCGGCTCGTGGCCGCCTGAGCCATCACGGCGTAAATGCCGACGGAAGCCATAACAAGAGCGATCAATGCAAAGACAGCAAATACCGCGCCAAAGAGGCGGAGAAACCACTGATCATGCTCGACAGCGTTGGCCAATGTTCTGACGTCGAACAGCGGCAGGTCCGGATCGAGCGTTTGCACGGCGGCGCGAGCGGCGGAAGCCAAGGAGGATGGATTCGCAGAGGAGCGAAGCACCAGCGTCATAGAAGCTGGTGTTTCCTGGCGATAAGGCACAAATAAAACCGGGTTTGGAGCCCTTTCGTTGGGCTCTTGCACAAGGTTTGCGGAGACTCCGATTACCGATATCCACTCGCCCGGCTTGTCTTTTGTATAAAAGCGGAATCGTTTGCCTACAGCCACAGAACTGGGCCAATATTTTTCTGCGAATTGCCGGGTAACGATGGCAGTTCGCCGGCCGGACGCGCCATCCATTTCATTAAAAGCGCGGCCCAGGAGGAGCGGCAGATTAATGGCGGCGAGATAGGTGGGAGACGGGATCACTACAGAGGCGGAAGGAGCGTGCTCCACATCGACGAATGCGTTGTGCTCGATCTCGATGTGCCGGCTTTCAGCCCAAAGACCGGGAAGATTGGATGCGATGGCCGCGTGCGTGACGCCGGGAAGCGCTCGCAGGCGCGGCGAAAGCTGTTCAAAGAAGTGGAGGCGCGCTTCGGGTGTGGTGTAGCGTTGCGCAGGGAGCCTGATACCGGCGGTCATGAGACGATCCGCCGGGACAATTTGATTGAGCGCCAGATTCTCGAGAAAACTACGCGCAAACATTCCGGCGCCCGTGAGCAGTACGAGCGTAAGCGCGAATTGACCGATGACAAGCAAGCCGGAAAGTCCACGGCCTCGCCGGCCGCTCGTGGCGCGAAGGCCGTCCTTGAGCATGTTGTTCAGATCGACACGTGAGGAGCGCAGCGCAGGAGCAAGACCGAACAACAAACCGCTGAAGATACAGAGCGCCGCGAAATAGCCGAACACACTGTAATCCATCGCGAAGTGAATCCAATACGGCCTGCCGACATCCTGGGTTCCCGCGTCGAACCAATGCACTCCACCGGCTGATAACGCCAGACCCAGGATGCCGCCCAGCGCACTAAGCAGCATACTTTCGATCAACAATTGCCGGATCAGCTGCCAACGGGAAGCCCCCATGGCCGCCCGAATAGAAATTTCGCGCTGCCGCCCGAGCGCGCGGCTCAGCATCATGTTTGCAATGTTGGCGCACGCTATCAACAACACAAAACCCACTGCTGCCAGCATGAGGAGAAAGACTCGTTTGATGGGACCGCCGTTGAACCGCTCCTGGAAGGTTTCAACAAGCGCATGCACATCCTTGTTGGTGTCCGGATATGCGAGAGCGAGGCGATGCGCGATCCCCTCGAGCTCGGTTCGGGCTTGTGAAATAGACGCGCCGTGCTTGAGGATTCCGAACAGATTGAGAGGCCGGCGTGAACGATTTTCGAGTTCCGCCGAAGGAATGAGCGGTGTCCACAAATCCTCGTTATTTGGAAATTTGAATCCTTCGGGCATAACACCAACGATCGTGGCCGCTTTCCCGTTCACCCGGAGAGCGCGGCCCAGAACGCTGTGATCGCCACCGTACCGCGACTGCCAAACGCCGTCGCCAATCAACACGACGAGTTCAGCGCCCGGCTTTGCATCGTTCGCCGTGAATCCGCGCCCGAGCACGGGCTGAATATGCAGCATTTCGAAGATACCGGGCGAGACGCGGTCCATTCTGTAGGATTGCGGAGGATTGCCTCGGTCGCTCAACACAGCCGGTTCGGGCGTGGCTGCTTCCAATGCCTCGAAAGAGGACGCATGCTCGCGGTAGTCACGAAAGTCCGGGTATGACACACCCATGCCGTCGTTGCCCTTTGTTACGTCGCGGTTGCGGACGGAGACCAGCCGCTCGCCCCCAGGCACCGGGACGGGTTTGAGCAGCACTGCGTTCACCAGCGTGAAAACCATGGTATTGAGGCCGATACCCAATGCCAGGGTGGCCACAATGGCAGCCGAGAACCAGCGATGCGAAGCAATCATCCGCAGTGCGAAACGCACGTCGTGAGTCATTGGGAAGTACTACGGACGAACGAGGCAGTTTGTTCCAGTGGCCCTGGGGCCGATCAACTCTGGCCGAATGTGTTGCAGGCTGCGATCTTGCCGGAATTCGAGCCGCGCTGAAACCAAGTGGTACGTTGCGCGGCCGAACCATGGGTGAAATTTTCGGGGCTGACCCGGCCGCGGGACATTTTCTGAATGCGATCGTCGCCCACGGCTGCGGCCGCGCTTAACGCGGATTCAACATCGGCGCTATCGATGAGCCGGCGTTGCGCAGTGGAATTTCCCCAGACACCCGCGAAACAATCTG
>Ga0157369_10005411_pt1 | contig 14863 bp, 18 predicted proteins | sample C25metaG_FD_113461 | JGI IMG/M metagenome (GOLD analysis project Ga0157369, IMG submission 113461) | Corn rhizosphere microbial communities from Kellogg Biological Station, Michigan, USA - C2-5 metaG | ecosystem: Host-associated > Plants > Roots > Rhizosphere > Soil | place: USA: Michigan...
AGCGCGATCGGCCCGGATAGGTGGTGAGCTTGCCGGTGGCGACGACCTCTATGCCGTCCTCGGGCCGGAACGGGAGCGCGGCGGCGGTCGTCTTCCAGAGGACTCCGTCGAGCACCGCCTTGTCGTCCTTGAGGCAGAGGTAGCAATGGCCCGAGCCGGCGCGCTTCCAGCCCGAGATCTCGCCGCGGACGCGGACGAAGCCGAATGCGTCCTCGACCGTCCGCTTGAGGCGCATCGCCAGCTCGGAGACGGAGAAGGGCACCGCATTGTCGCCCGGCGCCTCGGTTGCCAGGAGCGGCGCGTCGGTCGTAGGGGCTTCGTTCATGAACGTCCTGCTGCTTGGCTCCGGCGGCCGCGAGCATGCGCTCGCCTGGAAGCTCGCGCAATCGCCGCTTCTGGGCAAACTGTTCGCGGCGCCGGGAAATCCGGGCATCGCCGAGCATGCCGAGATAGTCTCTCTCGACCCCGCCGACCACCGCGCGGTGGTCGATTTCTGCCGCCGCCATGGGATCGAGCTCGTCGTGATCGGCCCGGAGGCGCCGCTGGTCGACGGCCTCGCCGACAATTTGCGAACCATGGGCTTCGCCGCGTTCGGCCCCAACAAGGCTGCGGCGCAGCTCGAAGGTTCGAAGGGCTATACCAAGGACCTGTGCGCCCGCTACGGCATCCCAACCGCCCGCTATTGCCGCGCGTCGGACCGGCTGGCGGCGGAAGCGGCGCTCCAGGACTTTCCGCTCCCCGTCGTCATCAAGGCGGACGGCCTCGCCGCCGGCAAGGGCGTCGTCATCGCGACGACGGCGGCGGACGCGGAGGCGGCGCTCGCGGAAATGTTCGACGGCGGCTTCGGCCGGGCCGGCGAGGCGGTGGTGATCGAGGAATTCCTCGACGGAGAGGAGGCGAGCTTCTTCGCGCTGACCGACGGCACCACCATCCTCCCCTTCGGCACGGCGCAGGACCACAAGCGCGTCGGCGACGGCGACACCGGGCCGAACACCGGCGGGATGGGCGCCTACAGCCCCGCCTCAATCGTCACGCCGGAGGTCGAGCGGCGGGTGATGGAGGAGATCGTCGAGCCCACGGTCCGGGCGCAGGCGGAGCGCGGCGCGCCTTATTCGGGCATCCTCTACGCCGGCCTGATGCTCACGGCCGAGGGGCCGAAGCTCATCGAATATAATGTCCGGTTCGGCGATCCGGAATGCCAGGTGCTGATGATGCGCCTCGAAAGCGACCTCCTCGCGCTGATGCTGGCGACGGCGCGGGGGCGCCTCGCCGAGGCGGAGCCGCCCCTTTTCTCGACCGACGCGGCCCTCACAATCGTGCTCGCCGCCAGGGGCTATCCGGGATCGCCGGAGACAGGCGGTGACATCGGCGGCCTCAAGGACGCGGAGGCGGACGGCGCGAAAATCTTCCAGGCCGGAACCGCGCTCGCGGAGGGAAAGCTCGTTGCGAGCGGCGGCCGGGTGCTCAATGTCACCGCGCGCGGCGCGGACGTCGCCGAGGCGCGGGACAGGGCCTATCGCGCCGTCGACGCGGTCCGCTTCCCGGGCGGCTTCTGCCGCCGCGACATTGGCTGGCGGGAGATCGGGCGCAAGTCTGGACAGGACAGCGTTTCGCCATGACAAGGGGCGCGGGTGCCGAGGAGCGAGCATGTCCCCAGCGGTGAAGATCCTGATCGGCCTTGCGGCGGTGCTGGTGATGGGCTGGGTCTGGCACGGCCCGCTCGGCCGCGGCGAGGCCTTCGTCGCCGACCTCGAGGCGCAGGCGCGGCACGAGATCGCGCCGATCGAGATCCCGAACATCCAGATCCGTTTCGGCCGCGACCCGCTCACCCGCACGGCGACTCTGAGCGGCCCCGCCGACGACCTCCAGCGCGAGGGGCTCGGCAGCGAATGGGGCCTCAACGACTATGTCCGCTCGATCCCGGGCGTCGCCGGCGTCCGCTGGGTCGATGAGAAGAACAAGGGCGCCGGCACGCCGCTGATCCTCGAGACTCTCGGCCTCCTCACCCTCGCCTACGCGCTCGGCCTCGGGCTCGGCGCACTCCTCTTCGGCCGCCGCAAGCGGCAATCCTTCCTCGATTGAAAAAGGGCCCCATGAGACCATGACCGCACTCGCCCAATACAACCTCGTGCCTATTCTCATCGCCGTGGCGGTGGCGCTCGTCGTCGCCTTCTGGATCTTCCGAGGCCGCAAGAGCGGCGGAACGGATTCGGTGCAAGCGCCGCCGCAGCGCCGCGGCGTCGACGGTCCGGAAGGCAATTCCGTGCCCGACGAGATGGCCGCCGCGACCCGCGACGTCGCCGGGCAGTTCCTGGGCGTCGAGGCTCACGCGACCGTTCCGAGCGCGAGCGGCCCGCCCGACAATCTCCAGACAATGAAGGGCGTCGGCCCGAAGCTGGCCGCCCAGCTCAACGCCTGCGGAATCACCCGCTTCGACCAGCTCGCCGGGCTCAGCCCGAACGAGATCGCCCTCGTCGACGCCCGCATGGGTCCGTTCAAGGGGCGCATCGAGCGCGACCGCATGGTCGAGCAGGCCGCCTATCTCGCCCGCGGCGACACGGACGGGTTCGAAGCGACGTTCGGGAGGCTCGGCGGAAGCTAAAGCCTAGCTGCGCCGGCTGCGGACGACTTCGCTGGCGAGGAGCTTGTCGATCTTGAGGCCGTCCATGTCGGCGACCTCGAACTGCCAGCCGCCGTAGGTGAAGCGCTCGCCCACTTCCGGGATGTGCTTGAGAACGGACAAGGCGAAGCCGGCCGCGGTCGCATAGTCGCGATTCTCCGGAAGCAGCACGCCCAGCTGGTCGGTGAGCGCGTCCGCCGAGAGCGAGCCCGACACCCACCAGCTGCCGTCGTCGCGCTCGACCAGCGGCGGCTCCTCGCCGGCCTCGACGTCGGAGGCGAACACGCCTGCGAGCGCCGAGAGCAGGTCCGCCGGCGTGACGATGCCGTCGAAATGACCATATTCGTCGTGCACGAACACCATCGGCACCTCGGATCCGCGAAGCACGGCGAGGGTGTCCATCGCGTCCGCCTGGTCGGGGACCACGGCCGCCTGCCGGATCAGAGCGCGAAGCTCGAGCGGTCTGCCTTCCAAAAAGGCGAGAACGATGTCGCGGGCCTGGACGACGCCGATCAGCTGGTCGACCGACCCTTCCGCCACCGGATAGCGGCTGTGCGGCGCCTCGCGCAGCGTCGCGCGTATCTCCTCCGCCGAGGCGCCGGCGTCGAGCCAGTCGACGTCGGTGCGCGGCGTCATCACCTCCCGCGTCGGCCGGTCGGCGAGCCGCACGACTCCGGAGATGATAGCGCGCTCGTCGTCCTCGAGGACGCCGGCGCTGTGGGCCTCGGCGACGACGAGATGGAGCTCCTCGGCGGTGACGTGGGTCGGCCGCTCGCGGGTGAGGCGAAGCAGCCGGAAGATGAGGCCGCTGCTCCGGTCGAGCAGCCAGACGAGCGGCGCCGTTGCCCTGGCAATCCACAGCATCGGCTTGGCGACCACGACGGCGATCGGCTCGGGCGAGCGGAGCGCGAACTGCTTGGGCACCAGCTCGCCGACGACCAGCGAAGCGTAGGTGGTGAGCAGGATGACGAGCACGAACCCCGCCGTCTCGGCCGTCTTTGCGGGCAGGCCGAGATGGACGAGGCGCTCGGCGACCGGCCCGCCGAGGCTCGCGCCCGAAAAGGCGCCCGCAAGGACGGCGATTCCGGTGATCCCGATCTGCACGGTCGAGAGGAAGCGGCCGGGATCGGCGGCGAGGTCGAGCGCCGTCTGGGCTCCGGCGCGGCCCTTCTTCGCCATGCCCTTCAGCCGCGGCTTGCGCGAGGAGACGATCGCCAGCTCCGCCATCGCGAACAGGCCGTTGAGCCCGATCAGCAGCAGCAGGACGACGACGTCGTACCAGGGGAAAGGGTTGAGGGGAGGCGGCATAAGCGCGTCGCTTCCTTTAGCCTTTCTCGTTTCGCCGGGACAACCGGTTCGTTCGCGGGGAGCGGCTCAGCGGCGGGCGCCGAAGAAGTCGCGCAGCAGCGCGCCCGCCTCGGCCTCCGCGATTCCGGAATAGACTTCGGGCGCATGGTGGCAGGTCGGCTGCGAAAACAGGCGCGGCCCGTGGAGGACGGCGCCGCCCTTGAGATCGGGCGCCGCGAAGTAGAGCCGGCGGATCCGGGCAAGCGCGATCGCCCCGGCGCACATCGCGCAGGGCTCGAGCGTCACCCAGAGGTCGCACTCGTCCAGCCGCGACGTGCCGAGCGCCTCCGCAGCGGCCCTCAGCGCCACCATCTCGGCGTGCGCGGTCGGGTCGCTCCCCGCGCGCATGCGGTTGCCCGCGCGCGCGACGATGGCGCCGTTCCGGGTGACGACGGCCCCGACGGGCACCTCGCCCGCCTCGGCGGCGCGCCGCGCCTCGTCGAGCGCGGCCTGCATCGGCTGGGAGAAGGGCGCGGCCATCGCCCGGCGCTAGCGTTCCGGCGCGGGCGGTGGAAGCCTCAGTGGGCGGTGCTGTTCGAATCGGTGACCCGCACCACCGGCACGTCGACCTGCTTGGTCTTGGTCCCGACCGTCGGCACCTGAACGTTCGTGGTGGTCGTGCCGACCTCGACCTTCTTCACCTTCACGTCGAAGGCAGGCGCCTGCGCCTCGCGCGTCTGGGTGAGCGAGATGGTGCCGGTGTAGACGAGTGCGATCCCGATCAGGATCAGAAGGGCGACGAGGAGGAGGAGTGCGCGCATGACCTGTCCTTAAGCGGGTGCGTTGACCAACCTGTGTCAGTAAACGACGGGCCGGACAAGCGGTTGCACCCCCGCAACGAGTTCGCCGCGGTTGACGAACCGGCGCCCAGCGGCTATTCGCGCCCACGATTCCGGGGGCCCGTGCGCCCCCGCTTCACTTTCTGAGGACGGTAGATCATGTCGCGCATTTGCGAGCTGACCGGCAAGGGCCGGCAGGTGGGCCACAACGTTTCCCACGCCAACAACAAGACCAAGCGGACGTTCCTCCCGAACCTCCAGAACGTCACCCTGATCAGCGACTCGCTCGGCCGCGGCGTCAAGCTGCGCGTGTCGATGAACGGCCTGCGCTCGGTCGAGCATGTCGGCGGCCTCGACAACTGGCTCGCCAAGACCTCGGACGAGCAGCTGAGCCTCAAGGCCCGCCGCCTGAAGCGCGAGATCGCCAAGAAGAGCGCCGGCGAAGCCGCGGCCTGACCGGCCCGCCTGCTCCGGCAGGCGCGCTCCTCCATCGAGGACGAACGAAACGCCGCTCCGCCCGGGGCGGCGTTTTCGCGTTAACCAGCCTGAACCCCGGCTGACGACCCCGTTCAGGGCCGGCTCAAACGAATCGTGCGAAAAGCGCATCATTCGAGAAAGGCCGCCGACCAAGACGGCCTTCGGGAACAGGAGTTTCAGTCATGTTCAAGAAGATCGCTCTTGCCTCCGTCGCCGCCGCCACCGCCTTCACTGCGGTTCCGACGGCCGCTTCCGCCCAGGGCTACGGCTATTCGAACGGCTACAGCCGCTACGACCGCGGCTACACGAACTACAACCGCGGCTATAACGGCTATTACAACCAGGGCTACGACCGCGGCTATTACGGCAACGGCTACGGCGTCCGTTCGAACCGCCATTATGCCTATGGCCGCCGCTGCAGCGGCACGACCGGCACCATCGTCGGCGGAGTCGCCGGCGCCCTGCTCGGCCGCGCCATCACCCGCGACGGCTATCACAGCGGCACCACCGGCACGATCCTCGGCGGTGCGCTCGGCGCCCTCGCCGGCCGCGCGGTCGGCAAGGACAGCTGCCGCAACCGCTACTAAGCGCTTGAACCCTCGAGTCGCGTAACGAGGGCGGGGCCGGCATTCCCACGGGAGTGCCGGCCCCAACTTTATCGAGTCATTCCGCGTCGAACAGGCTCGCGAGCTGCTCGACCATCGTCCCGCCCAGTTGCTCGGCGTCCATGATGGTGACGGCACGGTCGTAATAGCGGGTGACGTCGTGGCCGATGCCGATGGCGACGAGCTCGACCGGCGAGCGCGCCTCGATCCAGCCGATCACCTGCCGCAGATGGCGCTCGAGATAGGTGCCGCTGTTCACCGACAGGGTCGAATCGTCGACCGGCGCGCCGTCCGAGATCACCATCAGGATTCGCCGCTCCTCGCGCCGCGCGATCAGCCGGTTGTGCGCCCAGAGCAATGCCTCGCCGTCGATATTCTCCTTGAGCAGTCCCTCTCGCATCATCAGCCCGAGATTCTTGCGCGCCCGCCGCCACGGCTCGTCCGCCTGCTTGTAGACGATGTGGCGCAGGTCGTTGAGACGGCCCGGATTGGGCGGGCGGCCGTCGGCGAGCCATTTCTCGCGCGCCTGCCCCCCCTTCCACGCTCGGGTGGTGAAGCCGAGGATCTCGACCTTCACGCCGCAGCGCTCGAGCGTGCGCGCCATGATGTCGGCGGAGATGGCCGCGATCGAGATCGGCCGCCCGCGCATCGATCCTGAATTGTCGATGAGCAGGGTGACGACCGTGTCGCGGAACTCGGTGTCCCGCTCGACCTTGTAGGAGAGGGAGTGGGCCGGATTGACGACGACGCGCGCGAGCCGCGCCGCGTCGAGCAGCCCCTCCTCCTGGTCGAAATCCCAGCTGCGCGACTGCTGCGCCATCAGCCGGCGCTGGAGGCGGTTGGCGAGCTTGGTGACGGCGCCCTGCAAATGGGTGAGCTGCTGGTCGAGATAGGCGCGGAGCCGCGACAGCTCGGCCTCGTCGCACAGCTCCGCCGCCTCCACCACCTCGTCGAAGCGGGTGGTGAAGACCTTGTAGTCGAACTGCGGCGGCAGATCGGACAGCGGCCGGTTCGGGCGGACCGGCATGATGCCTTCGTCGCCCTCCTGGCCCAGGCCCTCCTCGGTCTCGCCGAGCTCCTGGTCGTCATATTCGCCTTCGGCGTCCTCCTCCGAGGACTCGCCCTGCTCGGCCCGCATCTCGGCCTCGGCCTCGCCACCGCCGGGCTCGTCCTCCTTGTCCTCCTCGCCGTCACCGCCCTCGGCCTGGTCTCCGCCCTCGCCCTCCTCGCCGTCGTCGGAGTCGCGATCGGCCTCCTCGTCGCCTTCGACGAGCTCGAGGTCCTTGAGGAGCTTGGTCGCCAGCGCGGCGAAGGCGGCCTGGTCGTCGAGAACGAGGCCGAGCGCGTCGAGGTCTGCGCCCGCTTTCTCCTCGATCCAGCCGGAGACGAGGTCGAGCCCCTGCCGCGCAGCCTCGGGGGGAGCCTCGCCGGTCAGGCGCTCGCGGACGAGGAGGCCGACGGCGGTGTCGAGCGGCACTTCGGCCCTGCTTCGCGCCCGCGTGATCGGATCGGTGCGCATCCGCATCTCGGTCGCGGTTGCGAGATTGGCGCGCACCCCCGCCATCGCGCGCGCGCCGAGCGCCTCGACCCGCGCCTGCTCGACGGCGTTGAAGACGGCCCGCGCGACATCGTCGGCCGGCTGGCCGCGCGCGTGGAGCGCGGCATTGTGGTGCCTCAGCCGAAGCGCGGCGGCGTCCGCGAAGCCGCGCGCCTCCGCCACCTCCCGTTCCGGCAGGGCGCGGCCCGGCATCGGCACCTTGAGGCTCTTGCCTTGCGTCGACGGCGCCTCGGTGGAGAAAGCGAGCTCGACCTCGGGCTCGCGAGCGATCGCCCGCGCCGCCCCGGCCAGCACCTGGCGGAAGGTCTCGAGCGGGTTGTCCCTTTCGGCCATGTCAGGCCTTCGCGACGACGCTCTCCGGCAGGTCCTTGCCGAACACGCGCTGGTAATATTCGGCGACGAGAGGCCGCTCGGCCTCGTCGCATTTGTTGAGGAAGGTGAGGCGGAAGGCGAAGCCGACGTCGCCGAAGATCAGCGCGTTCTGCGCCCAGCTGATCACCGTGCGCGGGCTCATCACCGTCGAGATGTCGCCGTTGATGAAGCCCTGGCGCGTCAGGTCGGCGACCTTGATCATCCGCTCGACCTCCTGGCGGCCGCCCTCATGGTCGTACTCGCCAGACTTCGCGAGCACGATCCGCGCCTCGGTGGCCGCAGGCAGGTAGTTCAAGGTCACGACGATGTTCCAGCGGTCCATCTGGCCCTGGTTGATCTGCTGGGTGCCGTGATAGAGCCCGGTCGTGTCGCCGAGGCCGACGGTGTTGGTCGTCGCGAACAGGCGGAACCAGGGGTTCGGCCGGATCACGCGGTTCTGGTCGAGCAGCGTGAGCTTGCCCTCGGTTTCCAGCACGCGCTGGATGACGAACATCACGTCGGGCCGCCCGGCGTCATATTCATCGAAGACGAGCGCCGTCGGAGTCTGCAGCGCCCAGGGGAGCAGCCCTTCGCGGAATTCGGTCACCTGCTGGCCGTCGCGCAGCACGATCGCGTCGCGGCCGATCAGGTCGATTCGGCTGATATGGGCGTCGAGGTTGATTCGGATGAGCGGCCAGTTGAGGCGGGCGGCGACCTGCTCGATGTGGGTCGACTTGCCGGTGCCGTGATAGCCCTGGACCATCACCCGCCGGTTTTTGCCGAAGCCGGCGCAGATGGCGAGGGTGGTGTCCGGGTCGAACACGTAGGTGGGGTCGGTGTCCGGCACGCGCTCGTCGGCTTCGGAGAAGGCCGGCACCTCCATGTCGCTGTCGATCCCGAACAGCTCGCGCACCTTCACGATGCGGTCGGGCGAATCCATCACCACGGCGCCGCGGCTGGCGGGGTTTGCGTTCGGCAGGTCGGTCATGACGGCAACATTCTTCTCATCGGTGGACGCTCCCCATGCCCGCAGCGGCGGGAGGGGTAAAGTTCGAATCAGGCGAAGGCGGGACGGGACTTGAGCTGGGTGTACGCGGCGATCACGTCCTGAAGCGCCTTTTCGTGGCTTCTGTCGCCGCCGTTGCGGTCCGGATGGTAGCGGCGGACCAGCTCGGCGTAGCGCTCGCGAAGCGCGCGGCGGTCGGTGTCGATGCCGAGGCCGAGCACCTTCAGCGACTTGCGGTCCTCGTGGCTGAGCTCGCGCCCGTCCTTGCGCGGCTGCGAGGCTCCGTCGAGCCGGCGGGCGAAGCGGGCGCCGATCGCGTCCAGCGGATCGGCGAAATCGGCCCAGCGCGGCGGCGCGTCGGCCCCGCCCGTGGCGAAGGCGCGGGTCTCGCGGTCCCAGCCGCCATAGGGGTTCTGCGCCGCCGAGATTTCCTCGGCGCTCATCCCCTCGAAATAATTGTAGCCCGAATTGAACGCGCGGACATGGTCGAGGCAGAACCAGCGCCAGTCGCCGGGCCCGTCGAAGCCGCCGCGGCGGCCGGCGGCGGGAGGCGCTCGAAACTCGCCGGGCGCGTCGCAGCCGGGATGCGCGCACTGCGCCTCGTTCCGTTCGACCCGTCCGTGAAACCGCGTCTGCCTCTTGCCCGAACTCGCCACTTTGCTCCTCGCCAACCTTGCCCCCTATATAGGCGGCATGACGGACACTTTCACCGGCCCGGTCGCCCGGGAAATCGCCGAACGCCTCACCGCCGCCCTTTCTCCGCTTTCGCTCGACGTGCTGAACGACAGCGAGAAGCACCGCGGGCATGCGGGCTATGACGGAAGCGGGGAGAGCCATTTCACGGTGGAGGTCGTAGCCGACGCCTTCGCCGGCCTCTCGCGCCTCGAACGCCAGCGCCGCGTGAACGCCGCGCTCGGCGACCTGCTGGAGCACCGCGTCCACGCCCTCGCGATCCGCGCCAGGGCGCCCGGGGAGCCCTAGCCGTCATTCCCGCGAAAGCGGGAATCCCGCTTCGGCAGTGCCGATGAGAGAAGAAGCTGGGTTCCCGCTTCCGCGCGAATGACGGTAGAGAGGCGCGATGACCGACGATCCCTTTCTCCTCACCCTCCACCCCACCACCCACGATCTCGGCGGTTTCAAGGTCCATCGGACGCTGCCGCACCGGGAGCGGACCACGGTCGGACCGTTCATCTTCTTCGACCAGATGGGGCCTGCGCAGCTGCCGCAGGGAAAGGGCGTTGACGTGCGGTCCCATCCGCATATCAACCTCGCCACCGTCACCTACCTGTTCGCGGGCGCGATGGAGCATCGCGATTCGCTGGGGACGGTCGCGCGGATCGAGCCAGGCGCGGTCAACCTCATGACGGCCGGCCGCGGCATCACCCACTCGGAGCGCTCCCCGGCGGACGTTCGCGCCGACGGCCCGGTGCTCTCCGGCATTCAGACCTGGCTCGCCCTTCCGTCCGCGAAGGAGGAGATCGATCCGGCCTTCGAGCATGTCGCGAAGGACCGGCTGCCGCTGGTCGAGGGCTCGGGCGCGCAGGCGCGGGTGGTGATGGGGACCTTGTGGGGCGCGTCGTCACCGGTCACCTGCCACAGCGAGACAGTCTACGCGGACATCCAGCTCGGCGCCGGCGGATCGATGCCGATCGATCCCGAGGCGGACGAGCGCGCACTCTACGTCGCCGAGGGCGAGGCGAGCCTCGACGGCCTGAGGCTCGAGCCCGCGACGCTCTACGTCCTTCGCCCCGGCACCCGCGGAACGCTCCGCTCCGAGCGCGGCGCCCACGTCATGCTGTGCGGCGGAGCGCCGCTCGACGGGCCGCGGCACGTGTGGTGGAACTTCGTCTCCTCCCGCCGCGACCGCATCCAGCAGGCGAAGGAGGATTGGCGCGCCGGCCGCTTCGCGCTCCCGCCCGACGACCGGGACGAGTTCATCCCGCTTCCCGAGGCGCAGCCGCTGACCGTGAGCTATCCGTGACGGAGGTTCGGCGGGTCCCGCTGTCGACGGGCGTCATCCTCAACGTGGCGCTCGCCGGGCCCGCCGACGCGCCGCCGATCATCCTCCTCCACGGCTTTCCCGAATCGCACCGCACCTGGCGGCACCAGATCGCCGACCTGTCGCGCGACCACCGCGTGATCGCGCCGGACCAGCGCGGGTTCGCGGGGTCCGACAAGCCCGAGGGCGTCGAGGCTTATGAGACCGGCACGATCGTCAAGGACGTGCTCGCCCTCGCCGACGCGCTCGGCGTCAAGCATTTCACCCTCGCCGGCCACGACTGGGGAGGCGCCGTCGCCTGGTCGGCCGCGCTCCACCATCCCCTGCGGGTGAAGCGGCTGATCATCGTCAACGCGCCGCACCCGCTCGTCTTCCAGAAGAGCCTGATCGAGGACGAGGCGCAGCGCGCCGCCTCCCAATATATCAACGTCTTCCGCAGTCCGATGGCGGAAACCGGCATCCGCGCGATGGGGCTGGAGACCTTCCTCGACAAGGTGCTGCTGGGCCACGCCGACGGTTCGAAGCTGGAGCCGGAGGAGCGGCAGGCCTATCTCGACGACTGGAGCCGGGAGGGCGCGCTCACCGCGATGCTGAACTGGTACCGCGCCGCCGCGATCGAGGTGCCGAAGCCCGGCGAGGAGGCGAAGGCGCCGCTCTGGACCAAGCTCCCCTTCCCCCACGTCCACCAGCCGACCCTGGTAATATGGGGCCTCAACGACACTGCCCTCCTCCCGGTCCAGCTCGAAGGGCTTCACGGCCTCGTCGGCGACCTGCGCATCGTCACCTCGCCGACCGCGAGCCACTTCATCACCTGGGAGGAGCCGGAGACGGTCACCCGCGCCATCCGCGACTTCCTCGGCGAAACGAACGGCTAGACTCATTTAGCACTGATGCTAAATAAGAGGGCGTGACCGAATCGCCGCCTTCCGCCGACGCCTATGAGGCGATCTTCACCGCCCTCGCCCATCCCGCGCGGCGGCGGATCCTGATCAGCCTCCATTTCGCCGGCGGAGAGATGAGCGCAGGCGCCATCGCCGCCCTGTTCGTCCAGGCCTGGCCGACGACCACCCGGCACCTGCAGGCGCTCGAGGCGGCGGGGCTGGTGCGCGCGGAGCGGCGGGGGCGGACGCGCCTTTACCGGCTCCAGCCGCCGCGCATCGCCCTCGCCCGCGACTGGCTCGACTGGTTCGGACGCAACCCCTGTACCGCCGAGGAGATACGAGATGAGCGACACCCCGCGCCTGTTCCGGCTGAACGTCGAAGTGGGGGAGATTGACCGCGCCGGCGCCTTCTACGGTGCGCTGCTCGGCCAGGAGGGGCGACCGCAGGCCGGGAGCCGCTGCTATTTCAACGCCGGCGGAGTGACCCTGCAGGTCGTCACGGCGGAGGCGCCGCACCCGGCGGCCAAGGCCCTCTACTTCGCCGTGGCCGACCTCGACGGAGTCCACGCCCGAGCCGCGGAGCTCGGCTGCCTCGACGGCGGCAGCGTCCACGGCACGCCCGCCGGCGAGCCCGTCGTGCGGCCGTGGGGCGAGCGCAGCTTCTACGCCGCCGACCCCTGGGGCAATCCGCTCTGCTTCGTGGAGGAGGGCACGATCTACGCCGGTTAGGGCTTCCCCTCGCTCGCCGGGTGCCGCTATGCGCCGCCCGATGCCCCCGCAGACGAAAACCCGTTCCCGCTCGCGCTCCGCCGCGCGCCTCGCCGCCGTCCAGGCGCTCTACCAGCACGAGATGGAGAAGACGCCGATCCCGGTGCTGCTCCACGAATTCCACCACCACCGGCTCGGCGCGACGATCGAGGGCGTCGAATATGAGGATGCGGAGGTCGATTTCTTCGACGACGTGGTGAGCGGGGTCGGCGCCCGCCGCGACGAGCTGGACGGGTTCATCGCACGCCGCCTCCCCGAGGACTGGCCGCTCCACCGGCTCGACCGGCCGATGCGCCAGATCCTGCGCGCCGGCGCCTACGAGCTCGCCGCCCGCATCGACGTGCCGACGGGAAGCGTGATCTCCGAATATGTCGACGTCGCCAAAGCCTTCTACGACAGGAAGCAGGCCGGCTTCGTCAACGGCATCCTCGACGCCGTCGCGAAGGACGTGCGGACGTGACCCCGCTCCTCCCCGGCACGGGGAGGGGGACCATGCGCAGCATGGTGGAGGGGGCCCACGCCTGCGCCGCGATGGCCAGGGGCCCCCTCCACCACCGCCTGCGGGCGGCGGTCCCCCTCCCCGTCCCGGGAAGGAGCTGATGCGCGAATCCGCCTTCATCGATGCGCTCCGGGCGCTCGCAACGGACCCCGCCGCGCGCGGACTGCGGGACGATGCCGCGGTGCTGGAGGTGGGCGGCACACGCCTCGTGCTCACCCACGACATGCTCGTCGAGGGCGTCCACTTCCTCCCCGACGACCCGCCGCAGGACGTCGCCTGGAAGCTCCTCGCCGTGAACCTCTCCGACCTCGCCGCCAAGGGCGCGCGCCCTTTGGGCGTGCTGCTCGGCTTTCCGCTCGGCGACGAGGATTGGGACCGCGGGTTCGTCGAGGGCTTGGCGACCGCGCTCGCCGCCTTCGGCATCCCGCTCCTCGGCGGCGACACGGTGCGCGGGCCCCGCATCCTCGGCCTCACCGCGCTCGGCGAGGCGAGCGGGCCGGTGCCCGCGCGTAACGGCGCCCGGCCGGGCGACCGCCTCTGGGTCAGCGGCGCGATCGGCGACGCCGGCGCCGGGCTGCGCGTGCTCCGCCGCGAGCTTCCCGCCGGCGAGGCGCTGGTCGAGCGGTACCGCACGCCGCGGCCGCGGCTCGAGCTCGGAGAGGCGCTGGCGCCGCTCGTCTCGGCGATGCTGGACGTCTCCGACGGATTCCTTCTCGACGCAGCGCGCATGGCGGAGGCGAGCGGCGCCGCGCTCAGCGTCGACCTCGGCTCGGTGCCGCTCTCCGACGCCTACCTCGCCGCCCTCGGGCCGGCGCGGGGCGCGCGGCTCGCCGCCGCCTCGGCGGGCGACGATTACGAGCTCCTGTTCGCGGCGCCGCCGGAGCGCACCTGCGAGCTGCTCCGCCTTGCCGAGCGCCTCGCCATCCCGCTGACCCCGGTCGGCGCCTTCGCGGCCGGCGCCGGCCTCTCGCTCACCGACGCCGGCGCGCCCGTTCCGCTCCCGCCGCGGCTCGGATGGGAGCATGGTTGAAAGAGAGCGGAACCGCCCTTAGAACCCCGCCGCACATCCGGGCGCGTTCGCCGCGGGGGCGGCCAAGCCCCGCCCGGCTCTAACAGGGAAGGACAGTCGATGACCGTCGTCTACATCGCCATAGCGTGCGGCCTCATTGCCGTGCTCTACGGTGTCGTCACCAGCATGCAGGTGCTCCGCGCGCCGGCCGGCAACGAGCGCATGGCCGCCGTCGCCGCCGCCATCCAGGAAGGCGCCAAGGCCTATCTCGCCCGCCAGTACACCACCATCGCCATCGTCGGGGTCGTGGTCGCGGTTCTGGTCGGTTATTTCCTCGGCCTCGTCTCGGCCGTCGGCTTCGTCGCCGGCGCGATCCTGTCGGGGGCGGCGGGCTTCATCGGCATGAACATCTCGGTGCGCGCGAACGTCCGCACCGCGGAGGCGTCGCGCAAGAGCCTGCAGGCCGGCCTCACCGTCGCCTTCCGCTCGGGCGCGGTCACCGGCCTCCTCGTCGCCGGCCTCGCCCTCCTCGCCATCTCGGTCTTCTACTGGTACCTGACCGGCCCCGGCGGCCACACGGTCGGCACCCGCGGCGACCGCACGGTGGTCAACGGCCTCGTCGCCCTCGCCTTCGGCGCCTCGCTCATCTCGATCTTCGCGCGTCTCGGCGGCGGCATCTTCACCAAGGCCGCCGACGTCGGCGCCGACCTCGTCGGCAAGGTCGAGGCCGGAATCCCCGAGGACGATCCCCGCAACCCTGCCGTGATCGCCGACAATGTCGGCGACAATGTCGGCGACTGCGCCGGCATGGCGGCCGACCTGTTCGAAACCTACGTCGTCACCGTCGGTGCGACCATGGTGCTGATCGCGCTTCTGCTCGGCAACGCGGCGAACCTCAACGCGCTGATGAGCCTGCCGCTGCTGATGGGCGGCGTCTGCATCATCACGTCGATCATCGGCACCT
>Ga0157369_10005413_pt1 | contig 14854 bp, 12 predicted proteins | sample C25metaG_FD_113461 | JGI IMG/M metagenome (GOLD analysis project Ga0157369, IMG submission 113461) | Corn rhizosphere microbial communities from Kellogg Biological Station, Michigan, USA - C2-5 metaG | ecosystem: Host-associated > Plants > Roots > Rhizosphere > Soil | place: USA: Michigan...
GAAATGTCCGACCTGCAGGTCTCCTTCCGGCCCGAGCTGCGCGATCCCGTGCTCGTCGCCGCGTTCCGCGGTTGGAACGACGGCGGCCAGGGCGCGTCGCTTGCCGCCGGCTACCTCGCGAAGGCCTGGGAGGCGGAACGCTTTGCGGAGATCGACGCGGAGGACTTCTACGACTTCCAGGCGACGCGGCCGATGGTCACGCTGGAGGACGGCGAGACACGCAAGCTCGACTGGCCCGACAACGGTTTCTTCCACGCGCGCGTGCCCGGCTCGCGCCGCGATGCCGTCATCCTCATCGGCACCGAGCCGAACCTCCGCTGGCGCACGTTCGCGGGGCTCGTGCTCGGGCTTGCGCAGGATCTCGGCGTGCAGCGCATCGTCACCTTCGGGTCGTTGCTCGCAGATGTGCCGCACACGCGTCCCGCGCCTGTGACTGCCGCCGCGACCGATCCGCAAATGGTCGAGGAGCTCGGGCTCGAGCCGTCCCGTTACGAGGGGCCGACGGGAATCGTGGGCGTGCTGCTCGATGCAGCGCGTAAGGCGTCCATCCCGTCACTCAGCCTCTGGGCGGCGGTTCCGCATTACGTGTCGCTCGCACCGAGCCCGCGCGCCGCGCTCGCGCTCGTCAACCGCTTCGGCGAGCTGTTGCAGCTCGACATCGACACCGACGAGCTCGAGACCGCGTCCGACGAGTACAGCGAGCAGGTGAGCGAAGCGGTGTCGACCGACGCGGACACCGCCGCGTACGTCGAGGAGCTCGAGCGGCGCGTCGACCTGCTGAGCGAGGAAGAGGATCTGCCCTCCGGCGATACGCTCGCCGCCGAGCTGACGCGCTTCCTCCGCGAGCGCGACGAGCAGGAAGAGCAGGACGAGGGCCCCGACGGCCCCGCCTCCTAGCGACAGCCAGAACTGCCGGTACGACGTACGGGTCTTCGGGCCTCCGGGTCGCGGCCGGGCTACCCGTCGCCTTCGCCGCGATCCGGGGCGTCTTCTGCGGCCTGCGGCTGGGCGCCGCCGCCATCCTCGCCCTCGACTGAGCCCGGTTTCTTCCGTCGCCGGCGACGCTTCGGCTTGGCAGCGGTGTCGCCGTCTTCGGAGGACGTACTCGTTTCGCCGTTCTCGGTCGCTACCGCCGCATCCGTCGGCGCGCCCTTCTTCTTGCGCCGCCGCCGGCGGCGGTTCCGGGACGCCTGCTGCTTCGGCGCCGGCAGGTTCTCGCTGAGCGCGAGGGCGACCTCGTGGATCTCGCCGAGCTGCTCGCGCGCGTCGTCGATCAGCTTCGTCGCGCGCGGCGTGTAGCCCTCCGCGGACGCGAGCAGGGCGGAGCCGACCTGCAACGACTGCTCCTTGGCAAGCTTGACGAGCTTCGCGGCGTTCTCTTCGTGCCGGTGCCCGCGCGAGTTCGCGAGCGCGCCGAGCAGCCGCTTCGCCTCCGGATATTCGGTCGACGCGCGGCGATCCTGCACCTTGCGCGTCGCGCGCGCGAGCCGCCACGTCCAGCGCTCGAGGATCTGGTCCGGTGCATCGGGCTTGCCCTCGGCGATCGCGCGCAGCAGCACGCGGATGCCGTGCAGCCGTTCCTTCTCCCACGTCGGCGCCTGCGTCACCAGCGTGACGAGGTCGTCGAAGTCGGCCCGCTCGACACGCATCGACACGCGATCCTGCAACGCCATCATGCGCAGCCGGCGATTCGGGTTCTCTGCAGCCGCGGTGGAGAGGAACGTCTCGAGCGCTCCCTTCGACGCGCGACCGTCCGTCAGCTTCTGCACGAAGGACGCGCGCTCGTCGAACCGGATCTGACGGCCCGCCATCGTGGCCCAGTAGCGCTGCTCCTCGTCGTCGAGGAAACGCGGATCGACACGCTGCCACTCGCGCGTGATCACGGCGACACGGCGGCGGACATCCGGCGTCACGGGCACGAGCCAGGGCGCCGGCGTGAGGCGGCGGCGCGCACGGCGCTGCGACCGGCGACGCGGTGCGGGCGTGACGCGCGCGCCTTCGCGATAGAAATCTGCGTCGAGCAGCGAGTGGAGGGAGATCACGCGCTCGTTGTGCGTCGCGCCTTTCGGGACGAAGTCGACGACGATGCCGGCTTCCTTGCGCGGGTGCAGCCGCATGATGCGGCCGATGCGCTGCTGGTACACGCGGCGCGACGCCGTCGGCGCGAGGTGCATGCAGACGGTTGCGCGCGGCGAGTTCCAGCCCTCCGCGAGCAGCTGCGCATTGATGAGGACATTGATCTCGCCGCGTTCGTACGCCGCGAGCGTCTCGGCGAGCTTGACCGGCGGCGTGCGTCCGGACACCGCTTCGGCCTTGAGACCGGCGGCGCGGAACTCCTGCGCGAGGTTGTACGCGTGCTCGACGCCTGCGGCGTAGACGATGCCGGGCGTGTTGTCGAAGCGGTCGCGATAGAGCGATGCGGCGGCCTGGTTCAGGGCCTGGTGGTCGAGGGTCTTGGCGAGGATCTCCTGGTCGAAGTCGCCGCCGACGATCGGCACGGAGTTGATCGCTGCGACGGGCGGGACACGCAGGTCGCGCAGCGGCGCAATCAGTCCGCGGCGCGCGGCATCCTGCAGCGGCAGGTCGTCGACCGACGCCGGGAAGACATCGCTGACCTGTTTCGCGATCAGCTCCTCGGTCGCCGTCATGCCGATGTAGATGGGCTCGGGGAACGAGCGGATCGCGGCGGACGTCTTCTCGCCGAGCGCCGTGTGCGCCTCGTCGCAGATCACGAGCTGGTACGCATCGCGATTGATCGACGCGACGTGACGCGCGAACCAGGCATACGTCTGGATGGTCAGCGGGTTCGGCTCCGCAGAGGCCGTGTCGCCCTGGATCGCAGCGGTGAAGCGGTCGCCGTACCCTTCGGTCGTCAGATCGCGGTCGAACTGCGAAACGAGCAGGCGACGGTGGGTCAGGATGAGCACGCCGAGCGTGCGCGCCGCTTCGACGAAGCCGGCGGCTGCGATCGTCTTGCCGGAGGCCGTCGGGTGCCGGAAGCGATAGCGGCGGACTGCGCCGGGATCCTCCTCGAGCGAGAGCGGCTCCGGCAGGACGTCCTCGTCCGTCGATTCGTCGAGGTCGCCGTCGAAATCCTCTTCGTCGTCGAGGTCTTCGATCACCTCGACGAGCGAGTGTCCGTTGCCGTTCTCCTCCGAGCGCTGCAGCGCCGCGATCAGCTCGGTGAGCATCCCGGCGAGCGCGTCCACCTGATGGCGGCGGAGCGTCGTGCCCGCTTTCGTCTTGGGCTCGGGCTCGGCCAGCACGCGCTCGAGCCCGAGCAGCAGGCCGTAGCGCACCTTCCATTGCGGGCTCGGTCCGCGCCGTCCCGCTTCGATCTCGAACAGCGCATCGTCGAGCGCGCGGCGCCGCGCGGTGCCCGGTGCCAGCACGACCGTGACCTCCTCGCCCTCGCGCAGGAACGGCTCGCCCGCCCACGCTTCGGCGCGGAGTGCGGCGGCGGCCAGTGGATCCGCCGCATCGGAAAGGATGGTCGGCTGGGTGGCTTCTTGCATATGCGCAGCACGAACCTGTGCTGCATTCCTTCGAGAGGCGCGCGCCGCGAGTCCCCTGAAAGCGGTCGCGCTGGCAACAAGCATACCCCGAAGGCCGGAGGCGTCAACCCGGGCGCTGCTAGGCCTGGCCCATACCGCCGAAAATCGCGAACGGGTTGCCCGGCTGGGTCTCCCAGACGAGCTCGCCTCCCGGTTCGACCTGCCCGTGCAGGCGGGCTGCCAGCGCGTCGGCGTCCTCCCGCGAGGCCGTGCCGACGATCAGATAGCTCCAGTGCCGGATCGGGTTGTAGCCCTCGGCTTCGAGCTGCTCCGCAAGCGTGCCGGCGGCGTGGCGCGAGCCGCAGTCGACGCGCACCTCCCACGGTGCGTAGCCGTGCTCGAGCTCTTCCTCTTCCCACGTCTCGCCCGGCGCCTCGTCGTCCCATCGCTCTTCCTGCTCGAGCCAGCGTTCGATCCGGTTCGTACCGCCGACGATGCCGCTTGCGCGCTGCGCGTCCGCGTAGGTGTTCGCGTAGACGAAGACGTCGTCGCCGTCACGCGAGACGGAGAAGCGGCCGGCCCCCTCGGCGGCCCTCAGCTGTTCGAGCAGCGCTCCGGGATCGGCCGGCGTCAGATGGATGCGGAAGTCGTCGATGCGGGGATCTTGCCGAAATCGGCGATGCCGGTCTGCTCGAGGTGCTTCGTGATCCCGCCGAGGAAGAACGGATAGCCCGCCCCCAGGATCAGGCAGGCATCGACATCGGCCGGATCGCCGACGACCCCTTCGTCGAGCATGTGCCGGATTTCGTCTGCCGCGGCTTCGAGGACGGCCTGCCGGATCTCCTCCGGTGTGCGCCGATTGGAACCCGTCGGGGTCGGCTCCTCGCCGTTCGCGATCTGCGCCAGCGCCGGGGAGAGCGGAAAGCGGTCGGGGTAGGCGGCGTGCATCGTCTCGAGCACGTGCAGCGCGACGCGCGGTCCGACCATCTGCAGCAGCACGGACGGCGCCATCGGCATCCCCAGCCCGAGCATCGCCTCGTCCGTCTCCTCCGCCGTGTTGCCGTTCTCGAGCGCCTCCATCAGCACACGCGACACACGCGTGAGTACCCGGTTGACGACGAAGCCCGGCGAGTCACCGACGACGACGCCGCGCTTGCGCAATTTCTTGACGACGTCCCATGCGGTCGCGAGCGCCTCGTCGTTCGTCTGCGGCGTGCGCACGATCTCGACGAGCGGCATCAGCGCAACCGGGTTGAAGAAGTGCAGTCCGACGTCGGCTCCCATCTCCTCGACCGAGAGCGACGACGTGTTCGTCATGAGAATGGCGTCGGGCGCGATCTCGCGTACGGCGGCGAACACTTCCCGCTTGACGTCGAGCTGCTCGAACACCGCCTCGAGCACGAGGTCGCAACCGGCGAACTGCTCCCAGCCCGTGCCGCCGTCGACGAGCGTGGCGAGGAACGGCTTCCGCTCGCCCACCTCGCCGCGGATCGTCTGCAGCGCTTCGTCGATGCGCGACCGGTCGATGTCGCGCAAGACGACGGGGACCTCGAGCCGCTTGACGAACAGCGTTGCGATCTGCGTCGCCATCAGGCCCGCACCGACGATGCCGACCTTCGCCACTCGCCGCGGCTTCGCATCCGGCAGGCCCGGCGGCTTCTTCGAGCGGCGCTCCACGACCGTGAACGCGTACGCCGAGGCCTGCGCCTGCGGTGAGACGAGCAGCTCCGCCATCGCCTCCTCCTCGGCTGCATAGCCCTCCTCGATCGTCCAGCTCTCCGCGCCCGCGATCAGGTCGAGCGCGACGTACGGGGCGCGTGTCGCGCCGTGCACCGCGTCGTCGACGCGCGATCGCGCCTTGCGCAGCACGGTCTCGACGTCCGACCAGTCCGCCGCCTGTCGTTCGATCGCCAGGTCGCGCGCGAACGCGAGCGACTCGTCGAGGAACTCGACCGGGTCGAGGAGCGCATCGACGATCCCGAGCTCGAATGCTTCCCCCGCTTTCAGCAGCTTGTTCTGGCGGAGGGGGTTGAGCACGATCACCTTCGCCGCCGCCTCCGGTCCGATCAGCTTCGGCAGCAACTGCGTGCCGCCCCAGCCGGGGATGATCGAGAGCGCGACTTCGGGGAAGCCGATGTGGCGCACGTTCGTCGCGAGCGTGCGCGCGGTGCAGTGCAGCGCGAGCTCGAGCCCGCCCCCGAGTGCGGCGCCGTTGATCGCCGCGACAGTCGGGAACGGCAGTGCGCGGATGCGCCCGAACAACTCGTGCCCGGCGCGGATCCCCTCGCGCGGGTCCTCGACGTTCCCGAACTCGTCGATGTCGGCGCCGACGCAGAAGACGAAGGGCTTGCCGGTGAAGACGGCTGCGTCCCAGCCGCCGTTCTCGAGCTGCTCGAGCACACCCACCGCCGACTCGAACGCCGAGCGGCCGAGCGTCGTCGGCTTGCGGTAGTCCTCCCCGTTGTCGATCGTGACGAGGGCGATCCGGCCGGCGCGGTTGAGCTTGAAGACCGTGTCGGCCATTACTGGACGTTCTCCCAGAGGATCGCGCAGCCCATGCCCATGCCGATGCAGAGCGCGGTCAGTCCGTAGCGCCCGCCGCGGTCGCGCAGTCCGTACGCGAGTTGCGAGATCAGGCGCACACCGGTCGCCGCGAGTGGGTGACCGCACGCGATCGCGCCGCCGTACGGGTTGAGTCGCGGGTCGTCGGCGGAGATGCCGAGCTCGTCGCACCAGGTCAGCACCTGGACGGCGAACGGCTCGTTCAGCTCGAACAGATCGACGTCGTCGAGCGTGATGCCCGCCTGCTCGAGCACACGCTTCGTCGCCGGCACCGGGCCCATCCCCATCAGGTGCGGGGCGACGCCCGCATAGGCAAACGAAACGAGCCGGAGCTTCGGCTGCAGGCCGAGCTCCTCGACCGCCCCCTCGGCCGCGAGGAACGACGCGGTCGCGCCGTCCGTGAGGCCGGCCGAGTTGCCCGCAGTGACGCGGCCGCCGGGGCGGAACGCCGGCTTCAGCTGCGCGAGAGCGTCCATCGTCGTGTCCGGGCGCAGGAACTCGTCGCGCTCCGCGAGCTTCCAGCCGTCGTCGCTGAAGACTGCGAGCGGCACGACGGTCTCGCGCATGACGCCGTTCTCCCAGGCCGCGGTCGCACGCTGTTGCGACTGCACGGCGAACGCGTCCGCACGCTCCTTCGTGATCTCGGAAAAGAGATCGTGCAGGTTCTCCGCGGTGTTGCCCATCACCGCGGCGCTCTCGTCGATCAGCCGCTCGCTGACGAAGCGCGGATTGAAGTCGACGTCTTCGCCCATCGGGTGGTGGCCCATGTGCTCGACGCCGCCCGCGATCGCGACGTCGACGGCGCCGAGCGCGATCTCGCCCGCGGCCGCGGTGACGGCGGTGAGCGCGCCCGCGCACATGCGGTCGACGGCGAAGCCCGGGACGGATTCCGGAAGGCCTGCGAGCAATGCGACGTCGCGCCCGAGCGTCAATCCTTGGTCGCCGACCTGCGCCGTGGCCGCGAAGGCCACGTCGCCGATCCGCTCGACCGGCACCTGCGGGTTGCGGCGGAGCAGCTCGCGCACCGCTTTGACGCCGAGGTCGTCGGCGCGCGTGCGCCAGTACTGCCCCTTCGGGCCGGCCTTGCCGAACGGCGTGCGGACGCCGTCGACGAAGAAGACTTCCCGTGCGTCGCGCATCGCGGCCAACTTTATGCTCCGGCGCGTGAGCGAGACCGCGATCGAGCGCTACCGCCGGGGCGAGGCGCGTGACCTCGACCAGCGGCAGCTGACACAGCTCGCGAACGCCGCGTGGGCGGCGGGCCTGCACCTCCTGCTCGAGGGCGAGCCGGAAACGTCGCGGGAGTGGCTGCGGACCGCCGCAGCGCGGTATCGCGAGAGCTGGGAGGCCGGCGCGCCGGCGGGCTCGTGGGGGCGACCGATCGCCGCGATGAAGGCCCTGCTGCTCGCCGGCGACGATGCATCCGAGGCGGCTCGCTGGGCGCTCGCTGCGGGCGCGCGCGACGCGGCATCACCGATCGGCCGCTATGCGGCGTGCCTCGCGCTGCTCGTGCTCGGCGACGATGTCGAAGCGCGCGCGCTCGGCTCGACGCTGCGCGACGACGCTCCCGAGTTTCCGACGGCGGTCGCCGACGCGATCGTCACGGTCGCAGCCGGCGACCGCGCCGGCTACCTGCTCGCGATCGAGGACGTCCTCGAGTCCTTCGAGCAGCGGACAGACTTCCTCGAGGACGTTCGCGTCGCCGACACCGTGCTCGTGCTCCAGATCCTCGCCGCGCAGCGCGACGCGGACGTCGAGCTCAGACCTTCGCCGCTGCTGCCGAGTCGAGCACCGCGGTCGTAGCGCCGCGAATCGCCCGCACGAGTGAGCCCGGCGTTTCGCGGGACGGCTCGCCGTCGAACGCGCGCGCGCATGCGTCCGCCTTGTCCTCGCCGGTGACGAGGAAGACGATCTCGCGCGCGCCGCGCAGCATCGGCAGCGTCAGCGTGATGCGGTCCACGAACGGCTCGAGATGGGCCTCGGCGCCGATCGCCTTCCGCTCGGTGACGTCGAGCGTCGGTTGCAGCGGGAAGAGCGAGGCGACGTGCCCGTCCGGCCCGAGCCCGAGCAGGATGAGGTCGAAGCGGTCGAGCGCGCCGAGCTCCTGCTCGTACAGCGTCGATCCCTCTTCGCGCCCGAGCTCCCCGCGCATCCGGTGAACGCGGTGGGTGTGCACCCGCGACAACAGCTTCTCGTCGACCAGCTTGTAGTTCGAGCGCTCGTCGTCGGCCGGGACGCAACGTTCGTCCGTGAACCAGATCTCGACGCCGCTCCAGTCCGGCTCGAGCCCGGCCGCGAGCTCGTACGCCTGCCCGACGCTGCCGCCGCCGGTCAGCACGATGTGCCCGCCCGCCCGCGCTGCCGCCGCGAGCCGTTCGGCGACGACCTGCGCCGGGTCGGGCGCACAGACGATGTCGACGTTCCTAGCCACCGGACGCGAGTTCACGTGCCCGGGTCATGGCAGCCTGAATCGCATTGAGGAACGCGGCTCGCACGCCCGCCTGCTCGAGCTCGCGAATCGCAGCGATCGTCGTGCCGCCCGGTGAGGTGACGGATTCGCGCAGCTCGACTGGATGCATCCCTTCGTCGCGCAGCTCCTTCGCCGTGCCGAGCATCGTCTGCACGACGAGCGTCGTCGAGATCTCGCGTGACAGGCCGAGCAGGAGCCCGCCCTCGATCATCGCCTCGGCGAGCAGCGCGAAGTACGCCGGCCCCGATCCCGAGATCGCGGTCACCGCATCGAGCGCGGACTCGGGGACGCGCACGACCCGGCCGAGCTTTGCGAGCACGTCCTCTGCGATCCCCAGGTGCTCGTCGGTCGCGTGCGAGCCGCCCGCGATCCCGGCCATCCCCTCGTGCACGACCGACGGGGCGTTCGGCATCGCGCGCACGACCGGAACGCCCGGCGGCAGCCGTTCCTCGACGTACGCCGTCGGGATCGCTGCGGCGACCGTGAGCACCATCTGCTCCGGCGTGACCGCATCGCGGATCTGCGCGAGCAGCGTGTCCATGTCCTGCGGTTTCACCGAGATGACGACGACGTCGGCGCCGCGCACGGCCTCGGGGTTCGCCGTCGCGCCGTCGGAGCGCGTCGTCGCGACGATGTTCGTCCAGCCGGAGCTGCGCAGCCCGGTGAGCAGCGCTTCGCCGATGCGTCCGGCGCCGAGGATGGCAATCCGTTTCATGCGGCCAACGGAAGCATGCCGCGCGAGTAGCCCGCAAGCATGTACATGCTCGCGAGGCCGGCCCATTCGCCGTACGGCGCGAGCAGCTCGGCGGTCTCCCACCCTTCCACGGCTCGACCGCGCAACTCGCGGAGCAGCTTGACGAGCCCGAGGTCGCCGACGAGCCCGTAGTCGTAGCGGCCGAGGCCTTCGAGGCAGACGACGCCGATCGACCACGGCCCCAGGCCGCGCTCGCGTTCGAGCCGCGCTGCGACGACCGGCGTCGCCACTCCATGCAACCGTTCGAGCTCGACGGTCCGGCAGAGCCGGACGAGCGCGGCCGCACGCCGCGCGTGCAGGCCGAAGCCGCGAAGCTGCGACGGCGCGAGAGCCGCGAGATCGCGAGTCGTCGGGGCCGCATGGAGCCCGTCGGCGACGGGTGCGCAGATCGTGCGGATGATCGTCTGCTCGAGCCGCCTTGCGCGCTTCGCTTCGATCAGCTGGCCGCAGAACGCACGCAGCAGGGCCTGGGCGACGGTCGAGACCCGGACCGGCCGCAGCCCGCGCAGCGCCCGCGAAGCCGGCCCGAGGAAGGGGTCGTCGCGGACGGCACGGAGGAATTCGGAGTGGTCGTCGTCGAGCGCGAGGACCCAGCGCAGACGCTCGACGCCCGCGTCGCTGTGCGCGCGGACGCCGATCGTTCCGTCAGGCGTCTGCCACGCGCGCACGACCTCGCCGCCGAGGGCCGCCGTGAACACGCCCTCGCGGAAGGTTCGCGTCGCGTCGCTCGAGAGGCGTGCGGAGACGGCGAGCGAGTACGGGCCGCGCGGCGCGAGCCGCCGTTCGATCAACCCTCGACGCGAGCGTCCGCAGGCGTCGCGCGCATCGCCAGCCCGGCTGCGCGGTCGAGTACGTCGAGTGCCTGTTGCTCGCGGCCCACCTGCCGCAGCATACGAGCCCAGGCCCGGCACGCGGTCGTCGCGTCCCGCCAGCGGCCTTCCGACTCGAGCAGGTCGACGCCCCGCCGATATGCATCGTCGGCTGCCTCCGCGTCCCCGGCGAGGGCGAGGCCGTCGCCGAGCGCGCTCAGCGCAAGACCTTCGTCTGCCGGATGCGACCTGGCTGCGAGGTCGACCGCCTCGCGGGCGAGGGCGATCGCGGCATGCGCGTCGCCGCGCCCCGCCGCGACCCGCGCCCGCCGCAGCCGAAGCTCGAAGAGGTCGTCGGCCGTGGGGGTGGAGCCGAAGAGCTGCTCGGCCTGGTCGAGATATGCCGCCCCGCTCTCGATGTCGTCGCGGGACAGGGAGATGCTCGCGGCGAGCAGATTGGCGCGCGCGAGATGCAGCGTGTCGTCGGTCAGGCGCAGCAGGGCGATCGCCTTGCGGACGTTCTCGAGCGCTGCGGTGCTGCGGCCTTCGTGATGCGCGAGGCGAGCCATCGACCAGTACAGGCGGACGCGCATGTAGGGATCCTCGATCTCGGACGCGCGGTCGAGCGCGTGCCGGACGACGTCCTCGGCCCGCGCCATGTCGCCGATCTGCGTCAGCGCATAGCTGAGCGCGGTGGCGTACCGGGCCTCGAGCGCCGGATCCTCCCCGTCGCGGACCTCGTCGAGGCAGCGTTCGAACAGCTCGACAGCCGCGCTCGTCCGTCCGGAGAATGCGTACGCACGTGCGAGCTGGGCGTAGATGTCGGACAGCCCGTACGGATCGAAGGCCTCTCCGGCGAGCGCCGACTCGAGCAGCTTGGCGGCGCTTCCGTGCTCGCCGCGATCGGCCGCGAGCGCCGCGAGCGCGACGTTCGACCGGAGCAGCGTTCGCCGGTCGCCCGATGCCAGAGCCTCTGCGGCGAGCTCCTCGAGACCTGCCTGGGCGCCGTCCGGCTCACCGAGCCGGATCGCCAGCTCGAGGTCGGTCAGCCGCAGCTCCCGTGCCGATTCGGCATCGAGGTCCGATCCGGTCTCGAGATAGTCGGCGGTGACGCCGAGCTTCGCGGCGAGCCGGCGCAGCGCCTTGACCGACGGCTGCCGGGTCCCCGCCTCGATGCGGGAGATGTAGGCATACGAGACGCCGGGCGCGGCAAGCTCGCGCTGAGAGAACCCTCGCTCCAGCCGCAGGCGCTTGAGCCGCTGCCCGATCGTCTCGCCTGCGGCCGGCGATTCCTCGGGGCTCATATGCCTCGAATCATTACCGGTGGGGCGGACGGCGTCAATGGTCACTTGACAACAGTTGTCAGCCTTGTTTGCGTCCTTGGCGACAACCGAGTCCCTCGTCCGAGGGGCTCACGACAGAAAGGTGGGCGAAGTTGTCCCGCACCACGTTCTCCGTGCGCCTCGCGCTCCTCGTCGCGCTCCTCGCGGCGGCATCCGTGCTCCTCGGCACCGAGCCGTGGGGCCCCTGGTAGGCCGATCCGCCTTCCCGGACTCCGAGCTGCGGCTCATTCAACAACGACAGAAAGGTGGGGACAGTGTCCCGCTACGCGTTCTACGTCCGCTTCACCATGCTGCTCGCGCTCCTCGCGGCGGCATCCGTGCTCCTCGGCACCGAGCCGTGGGGCCCCTGGTAGGCCGGTACGCGGCCGAGCGGGCGGGAGCTTCGGCTCCCGCCCGCTGTACCCTCGCCACGTGGCGGCGCTCGAGCTCGTTCTCTACGCGCTGTTCCTGCTGCTCACGGGGCTCGCCGTCTGGCGCCGGCCGGCCGCGGCGCTCTTCCTCTTCGTCGTCGGGCTCGCGCTGCACAACGCGGTCATGGCCGCGCTCTACGGCGCAGGCGTGCGCGGCTCGACGCTGACCGCGATCACCGCGTGGAAGGAAGTGCTCCTCGTCGTGGCGCTGGTGCGCGTCTCGGCGGATGCCCTCCGTGCTCGGCGCCTTCCGTTCGACTGGTCGGTCGCCGACTGGCTCGCGATCTCGTTCGCCGCGCTCTGCGTCGTGTACGCGCTGATTCCACAGTCGTCGCTCGGCGGCGACGCCGGCCGTCGCGCGGTCGCGCTCGGCCTCCGGCACGACGTCGTCCCCGTCGGTGCGTACTTCCTCGGCCGCGCGCTCGCGTTGACGCGCGAACAGTGGCGCGCGCTCGCGTGGACCCTGCTCGCGACGGCCGCCGCGGTCGCCGCCTGGGGTTTGATCGACGTCTATGCGATCCCGATCTCGTGGTGGCGCTCGAGCGCGGTCGTGCCGTACTTCCGCTCCCACCTCGGGTATCACTACAACGGCACCGGCCACCTGCCCGAGAACTTCATCTACAACGTCGGCGGTGACAAGCCTTTCCTGCGGCGGCTCGTATCGACGTATCTCTCGCCGCTTGCGAGCGGCTATCTGTTCGTCGTCGCGCTGCTCGTCGCGTCGCGTTGGCGTCGCGTCGCGATCGCGCTGTCGGTCGTCGTGTTCGCGGGATTGCTCTGGACGTTCTCGCGGTCGTCGCTCGTCGCGCTGGCCGTCGGGCTCGTGGTGCTCGCGTGTGTTCGGCGTCGCCCGCGCGCGCTGCTCGGCGCCGCTGCGCTCGTGCTCGCGGTCGCCGTCGGCTGGGCGCACCTGTTTCCGCACATCGCGCCGACCGGCCGCTTCACGCAGGCGGATCTCCGCTTCCAGCACAGCCAGGCGCACAAGGGGCCCAAGACGGCGTTCTGCGCCGTGTGCTCGAACGAGCCGTCCCTGCACGAGCATTGGCTCGCGCTCGAGCAGGGCGTGCACACCGTCGCTCACCACCCGCAGGGCTACGGCCTCGGCAACGTGGGCCAGGTCGCCTCGCGCACGGCGACGCCGCCGAAGGCGGGCGAGTCGAACTACACCGAGCTCGGCGTCGAGCTCGGGCTCCTGGGGTCGCTCCTGTGGATCGCGTGGGGGCTTGCAGTCCTCGTCGCCCTCGTGCGTGCGCGTTCGTTCCGGATTGCGGCCGCCTTCGCGGCCGTGCTCGCACTCGCCGTGCAGACCGACGTGATCGGCGACCCGTGGGTCGCGTACTGCGTGTGGGGTCTCGCGGGCGCAGGCCTGCTGCGGACGCGGCTGCAAGAGCGTCTTGCGGCAGACCCTGTGCCCACCTAGGGTCGTTTACCGAGATGACAACGCGCCGCGTTCTCGTCGCGGCCGCGATCGCTCTGCTGATCCTCGCGCTGTTCATCCGCCTGCGCGGTGCGGGTCAGCCTGCCTTCGTCGCCGACCCGATCCGCACGCCGGGCGTGCTCAACGCCGCGGTGACGCAGGCGAACATCCGCACGACCGTCTGCCGCTCGGGCTGGACGCGAACCGTCCGCCCGCCGACCGACTACACGAATGCGCTCAAGCGCAGGCAGATGCGCGTGTACGGCGAACGCGGGCCGATGTCGGCGTATCAGGAGGATCACCTCATCTCGCTCGAGCTCGGCGGCGATCCGACCGACCCGCGCAATCTCTGGCCGGAGCCGTATCCGCGTGCGGCCGACGTCGACAAGATCGAGAACGAGCTGAACGCGCAGGTCTGCTCCGGTTCGCTCACGCTCGCGGAGGCGCAGCTGAAGGAGGCGCAGCTCAAGCACACGCAGGGATAATCGAATGCGTGCACATGGGCCCCGTCGAGCTGTCGGTCTCGGATCTCGAGCGCTCGCTCGAGTACTGGCAGAACGAGGTCGGCCTGGAGGTGCTCGCGCGTCCCAACGAATCAGACGGGGCAGCGCGGGCATCGCTCGGGGTGGACCGCGAGCTCGTGCGGCTCGTCGAGGAGCCGGGCGCGCGCTCGGCTCGCGGCTACGCGGGCCTGTACCACGTCGCGCTCCTGCTGCCGGCGCGCCGTCACCTTGCGAACTGGCTCGCCCACGCCGGCCGCGACCAGGTCGGCCTGGAAGGGCTGTCCGACCACGCCGTCAGCGAGGCGATCTACCTGCGCGACCCGGACGAGCACGGGATCGAGATCTACGCCGACCGGCCTCGCGAGCAGTGGGAGGGCCGTGTGATGGAGCTGATGACGACGAGGCCGCTCGACGTCGAGAACCTGTTCGGGGAGCTCGAGGAGCCGCGGTCGGCGCTGCCCGAGGGGACGGTCGTCGGCCACACGCATCTCTGCGTCAGCGAGATCGAGCCGACGGTCCACTTCTACCGCGACGCTCTCGGCATGGACGTGATGGCGCAGCTCGGGCCGATGGCCGCCTTCCTCTCGTCGGGCGGCTACCACCACCACATCGGCGCGAACGTCTGGGAGAGCCGCGGCCGGCCGCAGGCCCCGGCGGGGACGGCACGGCTGCTGGAGGCGACGATCCTCGCCGACGACGAGCACGAGCTCGAGCATGTCGCCGCCCGGCTCGACGTCGACGCCCGCGACGGCCGCCTCGCCGTGCAGGATCCTTCAGGGAATTCCCTGTCCCTAATGGTCTGACCATCAGCTACAAAGAGGGAAGCGTGCCCAGCAAGCCAGTCGAGCAACTGTCCCAGGTGATCGTCCGCTTCGCGGGCGACTCCGGCGACGGCATGCAGCTGACCGGCTCCCAGTTCACCTCGGAGACGGCGCTGCTCGGCAACGACATCTCGACGCTGCCGGACTTCCCGGCCGAGATCCGGGCGCCGGCCGGCTCGCTGCCCGGCGTCTCGGGCTTCCAGCTCCACTTCGCCGACCACGACATCCTCACGCCGGGCGATGCGCCGAACGTCCTCGTTGCGATGAACCC
>Ga0157369_10005414_pt1 | contig 14850 bp, 13 predicted proteins | sample C25metaG_FD_113461 | JGI IMG/M metagenome (GOLD analysis project Ga0157369, IMG submission 113461) | Corn rhizosphere microbial communities from Kellogg Biological Station, Michigan, USA - C2-5 metaG | ecosystem: Host-associated > Plants > Roots > Rhizosphere > Soil | place: USA: Michigan...
CTCGCTCGCGTCGCAGAACATCGACCTCGAACGGCTCGCGAACGTGCTGCGCGCCGTGCTCGACTCGACGGTGGACGGCATCCTGCTGACCGATGCCGGAGGTCACGTGCAACTCGCGAATCGCCCGCTCACCGAGATGACGCGCAATCTCGGCATGACCTTCGACGGTACGGTCACCGACCGGTTGCTCTCGGTCGCGGACCGCATGAAAGATCCCGACGAGTTCCGCCGAGCGATGACCGCTCTGCAGGCGAACCCCGAGGCGTCGTCGTTCAACGAGTTCGAGGATCTCGTCAACCGGCACGTCTACCAGGGCTGGACGGCGCCCGTGCGCGACGACCAGGACGCGTTCCTCGGCCGTATCTGGACGCTGCGCGACGTGACGGAGCAGCGCGAGCTTGACCGGTTGAAGGACGACTTCGTCGCGACGGTGTCGCACGAGTTGCGCACGCCGCTCACGTCGATGATGGGGTTCTTGCAGATGATCCGCGACGGCGAAGCGGGCGAGCTCACCGCGGAGCAAGACCGCTTCCTCTCGATCGTGTACCGCAGCTCCGAGCGTCTACAGCGACTCGTCGGCGACTTGCTCTTCGTGTCGCGCCTCGACTCGGGCGGCCTGCAGCTGACCCTGCAGGAGGTCCACGTCGACGAGGTGCTCCGCGAAGCGGCCGAGACGGTGACCGGCATCGTGCGGTCGCACGATTTGACGCTGACGACCGACATCGCGCGCGTGCCGCCTGTCGAGGGCGACCGCGAACGCTTGTCGCAGCTGTTCGCGAACCTGCTCTCGAACGCGGTGAAGTTCACGCCGGCGGGCGGGCGCATCGTCGCGCGGGCGTACGCGAACGACGGCGCCGTCGTCGCCGAGGTCGAGGACACGGGCATCGGCATTCCGGCGACCGAGCAGGAGCGCCTCTTCCAGCGCTTCTTCCGCTCGTCGACGGCGCAGGCGCAGGCGATTCCGGGCACGGGCCTCGGGCTTGTGATCTCGAAGGCGATTGTGGAGGCGCACGGCGGTGAGATCCGAGTTCGCTCCGTGCCCGGCGCGGGAACCTGCTTCAGCGTGGCGTTACCACTAAACTCGACCATCTTGTGATCGCGATCGTTGGCGGCGGCCTGGCGGCCGCAAAGCTCGTCGAGGGGTACCGCGACGCCGGCGGGACCGACGCGATCACCATCTATTCCGGCGACGAGCACGGCCCGTATCACCGGCCGCCGCTCTCGAAGCGTCTGCTGCGCGGCGAGATGGAGGCGCACGACGCACTCGTGCATCCGCACGACTGGTACGGCGAGCAGAACGTCGATCTGCGTCTGGGCGAGAGCGTTTCGTCCCTCGACGACCTTCGCGCCGACACGGTCGTGATCGCGACCGGCGCGCGCCCGCGCGAGCTCGGCCACCTGCACATGTTTCGCACGATCGACGACTCGCTCGACGTCCGCCGCCGTGCCGGCGAGGTCGAGACGGCCACGGTCGTCGGCGGCAACTTCATCGGTTGCGAAGTCACCGCGTCGCTGACGCAGCTCGGCGTGAAGGTCACGCAATGCGTGCGCGAGCCTCTTCTCTTCGGAATTCTCCAAGCTGAGCCGCTGTCCGAGGCGCTCGTGGCGACGTATCGGGAGAACGGGGTCGACCTGCGGCTCAACTGGAACGAGGATCCGCCGCCGGCCGACCTGATGGTGGCCGGCATCGGCGTCATCCCGAACACGGAGCTCGCGAAATCGGCCGGGCTCGAGGTGCGAAGCGGCATCGTCGTCGACGAGCGCTTCGCGACGGCGCGCCCCGGCACGTACGCGATCGGCGACGTGGCGGAGTTCTACGACCCGGTCTTCGGGAAGCACCGCCGCATCGAGCACTGGTCGAACGCCGCGTACCACGGCACCACCCTCGGCCGCATCCTCGCCGGCGAGGACGAGCGCTACGACGTCGTGTCGGCGTTCTTCTCGGAGGAGTTCGGACGGTCGTTCCGCTACTTCGGCGACGCCGAAGGCCACGACTCGGCGGTGCTGGAGGGCGATTTCGGCGAAGGCCGGGCGGTGTACAGGCTCCTTCGGAACGGCGGCGTCGTGGCCGCCGCCTTGATGGGCCTCGAGGGCCACGAGGAAGATGCTTTGAAAGAGGAGATCCGAGCCGGAGCGGCGGCCGCTCGCTAAGCGTTACCCTCGCAGGAAACCGAGCGAGGAGGAGCGTTGGCGAAGGACATCGAGCAGCTCTCCATCGACACGATCCGCACACTGTCGATGGATTCGGTGCAGCAAGCGAACGCCGGGCATCCCGGTACCGCAATGGCGCTCGCGCCGATCGCCTATCTGCTCTACCGCGAGGTCCTGCGCCACAACCCCGCGAACCCGCACTGGCCGAACCGCGACCGGTTCGTGCTCAGCGCCGGCCACGCGTGCATCCTCCAGTACACGGCGCTGCACCTCGCCGGCTACAACCTCTCGCTCGAAGAGCTCAAGCGCTTCCGCCAGTGGGAATCGGCGACACCGGGCCATCCCGAGTTTCGCCACACGGAGGGGATCGAGGTCACGACCGGGCCGCTCGGCCAGGGCTTCGGCAACGCAGTCGGGATCGGCATCGCCGAGCGATTCCTCGCCGGCAAGTACAACCGCCCGCATCACACGGTCGTCGACCATCGCACGTACGTCATCTGCTCGGACGGCGACATGATGGAAGGCGTCTCGAACGAAGCCGCGTCGATCGCCGGTCAGCTCGCGCTCGGCAAGCTCGTCTACTTCTACGACGACAACCACATCTCGATCGACGGTTCGACGTCGATCTCGTTCTCGGGCGAGGACAAGGGCAGGCGACTCGAGGCGCAAGGGTGGCACGTCCAGCACGTTGCGGACGTCAACGACCTCCAGGCGCTGCGCGCCGCTATCGATGCCGCGCACGACGTGACGGACAAGCCGTCGATGATCATCGTGCGCTCGCACATCGGCTATCCGGCGCCGCACGCGACCGACACGGCGAAGGCGCACGGCAGCCCGCTCGGCGAAGACGAGGTGCGCGCGACGAAGGAAGTGATGGGCTGGAATCCGGACGAGCACTTCGTCGTCCCGCAGGAAGTCGCCGCGCACATGAACGCCGTCGAGCGCGGTCAGCAGCTGGAGGATGAGTGGCGGCAGACGTTCGAGACGTGGTCGCAGGCATTCCCGGACGCACGCGAGAGCTGGGACGCCGCGTGGCAAGGGAGGGTCGCGAAGTGGTCGCTGCCCGAGTTCAAGCCGGGGGAGGCGCTCGCCACGCGCAAGGCGAGTCGTCAAGTGATGCAGGCGTTCAAGGACGCGGTGCCAACAATGGTCGGCGGGTCCGCCGATCTCGTCGAGTCGACGTACACAGAGTTCGAAGGCGGCGGGCTCTTCTCGCGGCAGTGGGCGGGGCGCAACATCGCGTTCGGCATCCGCGAGCATGCGATGGGCGCCATCGTCAACGGCATCGGTGTGCACGGCGGTTGCGTGAAGCCGTATGGCTCGACATTCCTGATGTTCAGCGACTACATGCGTCCGGCGGTGCGCTTGTCGGCGCTGATGAAGCTGCCCGTGTGCTGGGTGTGGACGCACGACTCGGTCGGGCTTGGCGAGGACGGGCCGACGCATCAACCGGTCGAGACGTACGCCGCACTGCGCGCGATCCCGAACCTGTGGTTCATGCGGCCCGGTGACGCGAACGAGGTGTCCCACGCGTGGAAGGTCGCGCTCGAGCGGCAGGACGGGCCGGTTGCCTTTTCTCTCTCGCGGCAGAACGTGCCGACGCTCGACCGCTCGGATCTCGCGGATGCGTCAGGCGTCGAGCGCGGCGCGTATGTGTTGTGGGATTCCGCGGACTCGCCTGATCTGATCTTGCTGGCGACCGGATCCGAGCTCGGGCTGGCGCTTGAGGCTGCGCGGAAGATGGCGGCCGGCGGCACCGCGGTGCGCGTCGTGTCGATGCCGTGCTGGGAGCTCTATGAGCAGCAGCCGGCCGAATACCGCGACGAGGTGCTGCCGCCCGACGTGAAGGCGCGGCTCTCCGTCGAGGCCGGTGTCGCATTCGGCTGGGCCAAGTGGGTCGGCGAGCACGGCGATTCGGTCTCGATCGAGCACTTCGGCGCGTCCGCCCCGGGCCCGACAGTCCTGGACAAGTTCGGCTTCAACGTCGACAACGTCGTCAGTCACGCCACCGCGCTGCTCGCACGCGTATGAGAGTCGCCGTTGCCTTCGACCACCGCGGAGTCCATCTGCGCGACGCAGTGCTCGAATCGCTGGCCGCGCACGAGGTGATCGATTTCGGCACTCACACCGACGCGGTGCGCATCGACTACCCCGACAAGGCGCGCGAGGTCGGCGAGGCGATTCAGCAAGGGCGCGCCGAGCGCGCGGTTCTCGTGTGTGGCTCGGGCGTCGGCGCCGCGGTAGCCGCATGCAAGATGACAGGCATCCGCGCCGCGATCTGTCATGACACGTACAGCGCGCATCAAGGCGTAGAGCACGACGACATGAACGTCCTGTGTCTCGGGTCGGAGGTCGTCGGTCCGTCGCTCGCGCGCGAGCTCGTCGAAGCGTTCCTCGGCGCCACGTTCATCGGCGAGGGCAGGTATCTGGAGCGGTTGCAGAAGGTCGCAGCCATGGAAAGGGAGATGAAAGATGGCGAAGTCACGGCTACACAAGCTCACTGAGCGCGGTCAATCCGTCTGGTTCGACACGCTCTCGCGCGAGCTCATCGAGTCGGGTGAGCTGAAGCGCATGATGGAAGAGGACGCCGTTACGGGCGTCACCTCCAACCCGACGATCTTTCAGAAGGCGCTTGCATCCGGTGATGCGTACGACGGGCAGATCAAAGAGTTGCTCGCGGAGACAGACGACACGACGGAGATCTTCTTCAAGCTCGCGCTCGACGACATCCGTGACGCATGCGACGTGCTGCGCCCCGCGCACGACAAGGCTCCCTGGGACGGCTTCGTGTCGATGGAGGTGTTGCCTGGGCTCGCGTACGACACCGAGGCGACGTTCGAGCAGGCGATGTGGATCCACGAAGTCGTCGACAAGCCGAACTTGATGGTGAAGATTCCCGCGACGGAGCCCGGCCTGCCTGCGATCGAGGAGTGCATCGCGAAGGGCAGGTCGATCAATATCACGCTGATCTTCGGGCTCGACCGCTACAAGGCGGTTGTCGAGGCGTACCTGCGCGGGCTCGAGCGGCTGATCGCGGGCGGCGGCGATCCGTCGAAGGTGAGCTCCGTCGCGTCGTTCTTCGTGTCGCGCGTCGACACCGAAGCGGACAAGCGCCTCGAGGCGCTCGGCAATACGGAGCTGCAGGGCAAGCTTGCGATCGCCAACGCGAAGCTTGCGTACGAGCACTTTCTCGCGACGTTCACGGGAGATCGCTGGGACTTCCTCGCGAGCAAGGGCGCGCGGCCGCAGGGCCCGCTGTGGGCGTCCACGTCGACGAAGAACCCGGCGTACCGCGACGTGATGTACGTCGAGGATCTGATCGGCCCCGACACCGTCAACACGATGCCGCTCGAGACGATCGAGGCGTTCCAGGATCACGGCGAGGTCGCCGGCGACACCGTGCTCGCGGGCGTCGACGAGGCGAAGCAGCTCTTCGAGGATCTTGCGAAGGCCGGCGTCGACTACGACGATGTCATCGACACGCTCGAGCAGGAAGGCGTGCAGAAGTTCTCCGACTCGTTCGCAGAGCTGCTCGAGCGGATCCGCTCGAAGCGCGGCGCGCTGGCGGCTGCGTGAGCGAGATCATCGAGAGAATCTGGGCGCGTGACCCCGCGCTCTGGACGGGCGCGGACGAGGGCAAGTGGCTCGGCTGGCTCGACGCGCCCGCGCGCTCACAGGAGGACATCGACCTGCTGTTGCAGTTCGCCGACTCGGTCGCGGACCGCTTCGACGCTGTCGTGTTGCTCGGCATGGGCGGGTCGTCGCTCGCGCCGGAGGTGTTGCGGCTCACGTTCGGGGTCGAGAACTTCCATGTTCTCGACACGACGCATCCGAAGGCGATTCGCGCCGTACAGTCGCAGATCGACGTCGAGCGCACGCTGTTCATCTCGGCGTCGAAGTCGGGCTCGACGCTCGAGACGCGCTCGCACACCGACTACTTCCGCGAGCAGGGCGGCATCTGGGTTGCGATCACCGATCCGGGCTCGTCGCTCGAGCGGTACGCGGCGGAGCACGAGTTCGCCGCGACGTTCTCGGGCGAGCCGTCGATCGGCGGACGCTACTCGGCGCTCTCGCCGTTCGGGATGGTGCCGGCGGCGCTGATGGGCGTCGACCTGGCGCGGTTGCTCGAGCGCACCTCGGAGATGGTCGAGGCGTGCCACTTCGCGGAAGGCAATCCGGGGCTCGAGCTCGGCCTGTCGCTCGGCAACGGCTGGCGCGACGGCCGCGACAAGATCCTGATCAACCCGAATCCCGGCGGTTTCGGCCTTTGGGCGGAGCAGCTGCTCGCGGAGTCGACGGGCAAGCACGGCAAGGGCCTCATCCCGTGTCCGGGCGAGAACGTCGACGGCCCCGACCGGCAGCGGCAGGAAGTGCGGGTCGCAGATCCGTACGAGCTCGGACAGGAGTTTTTCCGCTGGGAGTTCGCGACCGCGGTCGCCGGCTCGATCCTCGGCATCAACCCGTTCGACCAGCCCGACGTGCAGGCGGCGAAGGACAAGACGAACGAGATCCTGGCGTCGGGGAGCGAGCCCGACGTGTCGCCCGTCTCGTCGGCGGACGAGCTGTTCGCGCAGGCGAACCCCGGCGACTACGTCTGCATCCAGGCGTTCGTTGACCCCACGCATGCGCGGCTCGAGGGTCTTGTCGACCGCGCACGCGAAGCGACCGGCTGCGTCGTCACGCACGGCTTCGGCCCGCGCTATCTGCACTCGACGGGACAGCTCCACAAGGGCGGCCCGAATACGGGCCTCTACCTGCAGGTCGTGGACGACACGGGCGACGAGCTCGCGATTCCGAATCAGCCGTTCGGGTTCGGCAAGTTGATTCGCGCGCAGGCGGCGGGGGATTTGGAATTGCTGAAGGAGCGCGGCCGGCGCGTCGCGCGCATCCACATCGAGGAGGCGTAGTGCAACTCGGGATGATCGGCCTCGGCCGCATGGGCGGCAACATGACGAAGCGGCTCGCCGAGCGCGGGCACGACATGAAGACGTTCGACCCGGGTGTCGACACTGCGACCGCGAAGACGCTCGCCGACCTGCGTGACCAACTCGACGCGCCGCGCTCGTTCTGGATGATGGTGCCGGCCGGGAAGGTCACCGAGGACACGTTCCAGACGTTGCTCACGCTCGTCGCTCCCGGTGATGTGATCGTCGATGGCGGGAACTCGAACTTCCACGACTCGCAGCGCCGCTATGCAGAAGCGAAGGCGAAGGACGTGTCGTTCCTCGACGCGGGAGTGTCGGGCGGCGTGTGGGGCTACGCCAACGGGTACTGCCTGATGGTGGGCGGCGACGACGACGCGGTTGCGCAGGTCGAGCCGGTGTTCCGCGATCTCGCTCCGGATGATGGCTACGCGCACGTCGGGCCGAGCGGTGCCGGGCACTTTGTGAAGATGGTGCACAACGGCATCGAGTACGGGCTCATGCAGGCATACGCCGAGGGGTTCGAAGTGATGAAGTCGTCCGAGTTCGACCTCGACCTGCACGACATCGCCGGCATCTGGCGCTACGGCTCCGTTGTTCGGTCGTGGCTGCTCGAGCTGCTGCATGCGGCGTTCGAGGTCGAGGGCTCACAGCTCGAGAAGATCCGCGGCTACGTCGAAGACTCGGGCGAGGGACGCTGGACGATTCACGAGGCGATGGCGGAGGACGTGCCGGTGCCGGTGATCACGGCGGCGCTCTATGCGCGCTTCGCTTCGCGGCAGGACGAGTCGTTCGCGGCGAAGGTGAATGCGGCGCTGCGCAATCAGTTCGGTGGTCACGCGGTCAAGCCCGAATGACGACGGCGGCACAGAATCCGCTCCTCGAGGGACTGCAGGTTCGGCGCCGTCCGGATCCGTGCATCCTCGTCATCTTCGGCGCATCCGGCGATCTCACGAAGAAGAAGTTGATGCCGGCGCTGTACTCGCTCGCGTATCGCGGGCTGCTGCCGGAGAAGTTTGCGATCGTCGGTGCGGCGCGCTCGCAGGAGAGCAACGACGAGTTCCTCGAGCGGATGAAGGAGTCGGTGCAGCAGCACGCGCGCGACCCGTTCCGTGGCGACGTCTGGGACCAGCTGGCGTCCGGCATGCGCTACGCGACGCTCGACTTCGCCGACGACAAGGGCGAGGACGGGCTCCTCTCGACGCTGAACCAGCTCGACGAGGAGCGCGGGACGATGGGCAACCGTCTCTACTACTTCGCGGTGCCGCCGAACGCGATCGGCACGCTCGTGGAGGAGCTCGGCAGCCGGCGCTCGACGGAGGGCTGGGTGCGGCTGGTCATCGAGAAGCCGTTCGGGCACGACCTCGACTCGGCGCGCGAGTTGAACGCGCAGCTGCAGAAGCATTTCACCGAGAAAGAGGTCTTCCGCATCGACCATTACCTCGGCAAGGAAACGGTGCAGAACATGCTGGCGCTGCGGTTCGCGAACGGCATCTTCGAGCCGATCTGGAACCGGCAGTTCATCGACCACGTCCAGATCACGGTCGCGGAGTCGATCGGGATCGAGGGCCGCGCCGGCTACTACGAGCAGGCGGGCGCGATCCGCGACATCTTCCAGAACCATCTGTTGCAGCTGCTCGCGGTGACGGCGATGGAGCCGCCGATCGACTTCACGGCGGACTCGGTGCGCAACGAGAAGGTGAAGGTGCTGAAGTCGATGCACACGCCGGGGCCGAAGCACATCGTGCGCGGGCAGTACGGGCCGGGGTTCGTCGAGGGCGAAGAGGTGCGCGGTTATCGCGAGGAGGAGGACGTTGCGCCGGGGTCGGTGACCGAGACGTTCGTCGCCGCGAAGCTGTTCGTCGACAACTGGCGCTGGGCGGATACGCCGTTCTACGTGCGCATGGGGAAGCGACTGGCGCGGCGCGAGACGACGATTGCCATTCAGTTCAAGCGCGCGCCGCATCCGCCGTTCGACGACGGTGCGTCGGAGGGGCTGCGCCCGAACGTGCTGCTCATTCACGTGCAGCCGAACGAGGGTGTGTCGCTCGCGATCGGCGCGAAGGTGCCGGGGCAAGGGATGCAGATCCGCACGGTGCACATGGACTTCTTGTACGGCGGCGCGTTTCGCGAGGGGCTGCCGGATGCGTACGAGCGCTTGATCTTGGACGCAATGCTCGGCGACGCGACGCTGTTCACGCGGTCGGACGAGATCGAGGAGCAGTGGGCGCTGGTCGACGCGATCGGCGCGTTCTGGCAGCGCGACCGGCCGTCGTTCCCGAACTACGCGGCCGGGACGTGGGGCCCGGCGGCGTCGGACGAGTTGTTGCATCGCGACGGACGGTCATGGCGCCGACACTGATCGAGGACACGTGGTCGGGCGAGGACGTCACGATTGCGCAGATCGAGCGCGAGTTGGCGCGCCTCCGCGATTCGACGTCGTCGGATGACGGGCAGCCGAATCTGCGCACGTCGGTGATGACGCATATCGCGTGGGTGCCGGACGTGTGGCTCGACGCGGCTGAGTCGACGTTGATGGGAATGGCGGAGCGGCATCCGTCGCGCACGTTGTTGTTGGTGCCGCATCCCGACGCCGAGGACGGCCTCGATGCGACGTTGTCGATCCGGTGTTTCCCGGTCGGCGATCGCGCGGTCTGCTCGGAGGTGGTGGAGCTTGCGTTGCGGGGCGAGCGTGCGGCGGCGCCGGCGTCGATCGTGTTGCCGTTGCTGATTTCCGATTTGCCGGTGTTCTGCCGCTGGCGCGGCGAGCCGTCGTTCTCGTCGCCGGAGTTCGAGCAGATGACGGGGATCGTCGACCGGTTGATCTTGAACTCGACGGAGTGGCTCGACGTGCCGGCTGCCTACGCGAGGCTCGGGCCGCTCTTCGAGAAGACGGTGGTGTCGGATATCGCGTGGGCGCGAACGGAGCGGTGGCGTTCGCTGCTCGCGTCGCTGTGGCCGGGGATCGCGGACATCTCGCAGATTCGCGTGCAGGGCACGCCCGCGCAGGCTCATCTGCTGGGCGGGTGGCTCTCGTCGCGGTTGGCTCACGCGATCGCGGTCGAGGTCGAAGAGCGCGACACGCTCCAGGGCATCGACGTGGACGGCAACCCCGCGCCCTTCCCTCCCGGCGATCCGCCCGATCCCTCCGACGTCCTCTCCGCCGAGCTCGATCGCTTCGGCCGCGACCGCATCTACGAGGCGGCCGCCCTCGCAGCTGCGAGCGGCTAGAGGCCGGGTTCGGGGTCAGGCGGGGGTCAGACCCTCGTCATAACGCGCGCCTATCTCGAACATCTCTGCAACGTTCGCGGATGGACAATGGCGACGACCGTTTCAGTGCGTCATCGTCGCGTGAGATGGCTCGCGCACTGCGCATCGACGAAGCAGGGCTCACCTACCACGTGTGGATTCACGGTGTCTCCGACGTACCGATTTTCAAGGCACCGGATGTCAAAGACGCGATGCTCTCGTTCCTCGCCGAGGAAGCCGTGTTGAGCGACTGGATCGTTCTCGACTACACGCTCATGACGACTCATCATCACGTGGTCGTACGACTCAAGAAACCCACCTTGAGCAGCGGTTTCAAGCGACTCCATGTGCGCTTCGCGCAGCACTACAACAAGTTGCATGCTCGGCGCGGCAGTGTCTTCGACAGCCGGTTTGGGTCGAGGATCATCGAGTCCAAGTTCGACCTTCTTGAGACAGTGCGCTACGTCGACCGGAACCCGGTGACGGCACAAATGTGCTTCGACCCGGCTGACTGGCAGTGGTCACCGCATGCCGCGTTGGCGGGTCTTGCGCCAAGCGACCCGATAGTCGCCGAGCGTGCAGCGCTTGCGGCGTTCGCCGGCTCGCGAGAGGCGTATCGCGCATACGTGCTCGAACCGGATCGCCGGGTGCGTTGGGGTCAGGCGGGGGTCAGACCCTCACGCGCCAAGCAGCGTGACCACCTCGTCGTGCAGGGCACCGTTCGTCGAGACGAACGAGCTGCCGGGGTTCGGTTCGCCGCCATCGAAGGTCGAGCAGCGCCCTCCGGCCTCCTCGACAAGTAGCCGCACGCCGGCGTAGTCCCACAGCTGCATGTACGGCCCGTCGCACGCAACGTCGACCGAGCCCTCCGCGACCAGGCAGTGCTGCCAGAAATCCCCAAGACCGCGGTTCGACCATGCACGCTGGACGATCTCGCGCCAGCCTGGCGGCATCCGCCGCGCCGACGTGCACGACACCGCGCAATCCTCGATCGCCGAGACGCGTGATACGCGGCACGGCGCTCCGTCGGCAAACGCCCCGCCACCGCGCTCCGCCCACCACCGCCGCCCCAGCGCCGGCGCCGACACAACGGCGCACTCCACAACACCGTCGCGCTCCAGCGCGAGCAGCGTCGCCCACACCGGCACGCCTCGCACGTACGACGTCGTCCCGTCGATCGGATCGACGATCCAGCGCGGCTCGCCGGCGCCCGACCCGCCGAACTCCTCGCCGAACACTCCCTCGCCGCGACCCGAAGCCGCGACCAGCGCGCGCACCGCCTCCTCCGCCGCCCGATCCGCCTCCGACACCGGCGTAAGGTCGGGCTTCGTCTCGACCCGCAGATCGGAAGCACGGAACCGCGCGAGCGTCACCGCATCGGTGGCGTCCGCCAGCGAGAAGCCGAACTCGAGATCGCGGCTCACGCCGCTGACGCTACTTGACGACGAAGCGGTCGCCGGAAATCTTGATGCGCACCGGCGACGACCATGTCATCGCCTGCGCGCCCGGCGGCAGCGCCGGATTGATTCCGCGCACGCGGTACCACCACGTCCCGACGTTCTTCGGGCCGAGCGGGAGCACGATCGACGTCGCGCTCGTCTGCTTGTCCCACTTCGCGCGCCACGGGTAGTTCGTCCGCGACAGCTGCACCTCGTACGTCACCGCACCGGTCGCAGGCTCCCACGCCACTAGCGGCGAGTCGTGCAGCGTCGGCACCTTCGCAGCCGACGCGACCATCCGGCCGCTCGGCGAGAGCCCCGACACGAACGGCGTGCTCGACGACGTGACGACCGGCGCCGACACCTTGCCGAAACTCCCCACGTCCCCGGCCTCGCAGGCGTCCTGCGCGACGGCGATGTCCTGGTATGCGATCGGCTGCGACGCGTTCGGCTTGTTGGGGTCGGGGACGCCGACCTGTTCGACCGTCACGGGCACGACCGTCCAATAGAACCGCCCGCTCGGCCAGCCGGAATCCCACAGGTCGACGTTCGCGCCCGCCGGCGAAGAAGAAGACGACGAAGAAGAAGACGACGAAGAGGAGCTGGACTCGCCGAGCGCCTTGCCGGGCACCTCATTCGACGTCACCTTCACGCCCGTCGCGTCCAGCGCGTTTCCTTCCGACCCGCCTTCCGTCTCCATGTACGGCGCGCCGTCCCACTCGCTGAGCGACTTGGTGTCCTGCGGCAGCGCGAACGGCCCACCGGTCACGCGCGGCGCGTATGCCGGCGAGCCCACGATCGAGCCCGCGAACACCTGATTCACGCAGTACTTGTCGGTGAAGATGTAGACGCGGTACAGGCTCGACCCGAAGTTCTTCACGGTCGTGACCGCGGGCGCGCTTGGCGTCCACGAGAAGCCGGGCATGAGCTCGTGTGGCGAGGCCGTCTTGCCGGCGATATCCCACTGATTCGAGACGGTCGCGACCGGCGCGAGCGCGCCCACCGTCTTCGCCGGGTTCACCGTCGTAAAGGTCGGGCTCCACGGCCCATACGACGCGCGCGGGAGGCCGTTCTTTAGCACATCCTTGTCGTCGATGTAGCGGATCGCCCGAACGCGCCAGTGAATCGTCGCGCCCCAGCCGAACTGATCGTGGAAGGTGAAGAACTCGCGCTCGTCCGCGACGTTCGTCGTCGTCAGAAACGCTGCGGTGGGATGCAGATCGGTGTACAGAACCTCGTACCGCGTTGCACCCTCGATCGGCGCCCAGCGCACAAGCCCGACCGGTGCCGGCAGCTGCTGCGGCACGTCGCTGTCGGCCCAGCGCATGTTGAAGCCGAACGGCTTGCTCCACGGCGTGACGATCTTTCCGTTCGCCGACTGCCAGCGCACGCGCGTCCACAGCGCATACGGGTCGCCGGTCATCCACGGCAGCTGATGGTCGACCGCAATGGCGGGGATCTTCAAACCTGCGTAGTCGAAGAGAACGTTCGAGTCCGTGAAGCGGCTGCTGGTTGACATCTGGAACTCGTACGAGCCGCCGCGCGCGCGTACCGGGTTCCACGAGAACGACGGCGTGCGCGGGTAGTACTGCAGCGGCGCCTCGGACGGCGTCAGCAGAAACGCGTGCAGCCCGGAGGGAGCCGCGTACCCGCCGCCCACAGCGCCGCCCGACAGCGCGAGCGCAGCCGCTCCGAGGAGCACCCCCAGCCAAACCTTCATGGCTGAGTTGTCGGCAGGTGGCCCTTAGGTCTTGAGCGCCCGTTCGAGCGCCAGTCCAGCGCCCAAAACGAGCCCATCCTGGCCCGGGCGGCCCACCAGCTGGATGCCGCCGATCGCGAGCGCCGGCCACCCGAGGGCGTTGAACGGGAAGGTGTAGAGCGTCACCGCTGCCCGGGTGTCCACCTCGACGACGTCTTTCGGCGGCACCGGAATCGACAGCACGGGCGCGAGCAGCAAGTCGAATCCCTCGAGTGCCGCTGCCGCGCGCTCTGCATGTTCAGCACGGGCGCGAATGGCAGCGTCGTATTCGCCGTCCGTCACCGCGAGGCAGCGCTCGATCTTCCCGCGCGGGTTCTCGCCGTACAGGTCCGCGTTCTCCTCGAACAACTCGCGATGCACGTCGGCGACCTCGCGCATGAACGCGTGGATGACGTTCTCCGCAGTTGGAAAGTCGACTGTTGCGTCGTCGCTCCACGCGCGTGCGATGTGGATGTCGTCGAGCGAGACCTCGGCGACTTCGAGCGGCGCGAGCGTGCGCATCATGTCGATGCAGGTCGAGACATCGCTCGCCATCGGGCCGGCGTGGTCGAAGCTCGGCGCCAACGGGAACACGCCCTCGATCGGCACGAGCCCGTACGTGGGCTTGAAGCCGACGACGTCGCAGCATGCCGCGGGGATGCGAATCGAGCCGCCCGTGTCGGTGCCGAGCGCGCCGTCGGCGAGCCCGGCCGCGAGCGCTGCGGCCGACCCGCCGGAAGAGCCGCCCGGCGTCAGCTCCGGATGGCGCGGGTTCGGCACGTAGCCGTAATGGAGGTTCTGCGAGGTGACGCCGTACGCAAACTCGTGCAGGTTCGTCTTGCCGACATTGACCCAACCTGACTCCTCCAAGAGGCGTACTGCCGGCGCGGTCACTGCCGGCACGTGGTCGCCGAACACGACCGACCCGTACGTCGTGCGCACGCCGGCCGTGTCGAAGAGATCCTTCACCGCGAGCCGCCGGCCGCGCGGCCCCGGCGGGAGCTCGGTGATCCAGATGTTCTCTAGCTCAGCCAGAGGTAGATGTAGGCGACGGCGACCGTGCCGCCGAAGAGCAGCACGAAGAGCCCGAACAGCGCCCAGCCGAACACCATGTTCTTGCGCGCGATCTCGGCTTCGGTCGGTTCCATCTAGATCAGCGTGTCCAAAGCCATGGCGACGAAGAGCACGGCCAGGTAGAGGAGCGAGAAGTGGAACAGGATCACCGCGTTCCGTCTTTCGAGTGAGCGCCGGAGCTCGCGCGCGAGCACAATGAATACCCCACCGAGCGCAATCGCTGCCACCGCGTACGCGATGCCGAACGTGCCGAGCCCGATCGGGATCAGCGTGACGA
>Ga0157369_10005415_pt1 | contig 14848 bp, 10 predicted proteins | sample C25metaG_FD_113461 | JGI IMG/M metagenome (GOLD analysis project Ga0157369, IMG submission 113461) | Corn rhizosphere microbial communities from Kellogg Biological Station, Michigan, USA - C2-5 metaG | ecosystem: Host-associated > Plants > Roots > Rhizosphere > Soil | place: USA: Michigan...
CCGTATCCGATACGTACAGCGCAAAAGGAGCGGAGGAATAGTCGATCGCGATCTTGTATGGATAGTTGATGCTGCCGGGCTTCAACTGGTTGGCTGTGTTGGCGACGAAATCCGTTTGCCCCCAGACCCGGACTGCCGATTTTCCGGCTGCCGGAACCTGCAGAACCCGATGGTTCCCGCTATCGCACAGAAATACATTCCCACTAGCATCGAGTTTTACGTCCACCGGCTGCGCCAATGAACTGGGAGAAGCCAGAGGGCTGGCGCCCGTATTCGCCGTCGTCGTCGCCAGGTCCGTCTGTCCGAAGACCGACTTGGCCGCAGCGCCGGTCGTCGCGTCGGTGGGAAAAACGAGCACACGGTTGTCGAGTGGCACGGCGACGTATAGGTTTCCATTGCCGTCCACCGTAATCCCGATCGGGCCAGCGAGTGTCGATGCGGAGGCCTGCTGCGGCACCCCGCGGCTCGTGAAATTGTTCTGCCCCCATACGGCGGAAGCCGCCGGATTTGGATTCGACGGGCTCAAGGGCGCAGCAAAGCGGAGAACGCGCGTATTGTTGAAATCCGCCACATAGAGGTTGTTCTGGGCGTCGAATGCTAGCCCGAGGGGCGTGTCGAAGCCGGTGGCGGAAACGACCCCGCCCGCGTTCGAACTGCCCGTCACAAAATCTTTTTGGCCCACGACTATGTCGGCCGCCGGTTGCACTGTGTTCAGCACTCCGGCGGGGTACCGAAGGACCCGATGATTCCCGGTGTCCGCGATCCACAGATTGCCCGCGGAATCGAAAGCGACTCCGCGAGGCTGATTCAAACCGCTGCTCGTTGTAGCCGCCGCTTTCGTCGCAAAACTCGCCTGTCCGATAACCGCGTCCGGCTCTACTTTTTTCCCGTTCGCGAATGGGGATGCGAAGCGCAGAACGCGGTTATTCGCGGTGTCGGCTGCATAGAGGTTGCCCGTTGCCGGATCCACGGCGATGCCGGCCAGCCCGGAAAATCCCTTCGACCCGATTCCCAATTGTCCGGTGTACTGCAGTCCCGGTTGCCCCAGAACCACCGTAGCCGCGTCGCCGATCTGATACGCGCTCACATCTTCCCAACCCAAAATCCGCGCGTTGCCTGAATCCGCGATGTAAATGTGAGTCCGCCCATCTCGCGTATCGAGAGCGATGCTGCCGGGCGAATTCAATTCATTACCTTGGGCCATATTCAAGGTATTGAATCGGAAGTCCGGCTGGCCCAGGACACGGTAGGCCGAAGTTGACAATTGCGCATGGCCTCCGACGCCGGCGAGCAACACCACCCCTACGAAGCGCCAGAGAGCGCCTCCTGTTACTCCATGTTTGCGCATAACTATTTCGGCACCACGATGGTGTCGCCCGACACGAGCGGAATATTCAACTCCATGCGTTCGCCCCGCAGCGCCGCGTCATAGTCGAACGGGAGCTTATAGTCGCGTCCGTTTTCGTGCCTGAGAACATAAATCTTTTTCTTCTTCGCGTAGTCCGTCAATCCGCCAGCCTCACTCAGCGCCTGCAGCACCGTCATCCGATACGTATACGCGATCGGGCCTTCCTTTTTGACCCCGCCCACAACGTAGATCTTCTTGCTGTTGATCGCGGAAACGATCACCGTCACGTCCGGCGCGCTGATAAACTTCGTGAGTTGTTCCGTGATCACCTTCTCCGCTTCTACGGGGGTCATCCCGCTCACACGAACTTCCTTCAGCATGGGCATGGAGATTCGGCCATCCGGACGCACCACGACGCTCGGCACGGACGCATCCGGCTCCTTCCAGACCGCAATATGCAGGATGTCGCCTTCGCCAATGTGATAATCGTCTGGGACGCCGCGGTACATCGCCGCCGGCGTTTTGACCGGGGGGACAGTTCCTCCCGCGCCCGTGGAGGCAGTCGCGTTCGGTGGCGCGGCGGGCTCACGCGGCTCCGTAGCATCCACCGCCTTTCCGCCCGGCGCCGGCTCAGCCGCCCGCTTCTCAGTACCAGAGGGCGCCGCATCGCCCTGCAGCGTCCGCATGGCGGCCTCGACTGACTCGCGCGACCATCCCGCAGCAAGCGCGTTCTGCTCCGCCTGCTTAAAGGTGATTCCAGCCTTCCGCGCGTCCCGAAGGTATTGCATCAATCCCTGGGACGCCTCCTGCGCTGGCAAGGCAGCAGCGGAGATTAGCAATAGCGCACACCACATTCGTAAAGAACTCATAAGCTTCCGAGCTGAGCAATGCTCACCTGATTCACCGCCGGACGAGCGAGAGTGCATTTTCGGGACCAACGAATCGTGCCCGAAACTCAGGTCCGCGACTTCAACCGCGCTCCTATCCCCCCATCTTTCCACCGGCTCCGCCCGTGACTGGCGAAATAGTGGGAATAGTTCTCAAAATATGGCGCCAACGCGCTCGGATTGAGCCCGTGTCCCCCTTCGGGCCCCCTCGGCTCGCAAATTGCTCTATCCCGGACTTGCGGCAGCTCATGAAAGATCCAGTGATTTTCGGCTATAGATGCTTAGCGCAGGCGCTCGTTTTCACGCTCGCGCTCCAAGCGGTCGGATGGTCCGCGGACACGCAGACCCTTCCGACTGCCCTGAGTATTGTCGATGTGCAAGGCGAAGGCGCCACCGGGCGCATCCGTCAGCGGACATCAGTAAGTCCCGCCATACGCGTGGTCGATGAAAACCGGAACCCGATCCGCGGCGCAGCCGTTGTATTCACCTTGCCGACCGAGGGCGCGACCGGCGTCTTCGGCAACGGCGAGAAGACCCTAACCGTAGTCACAGACGAACGCGGCTCCGCCGCCGCGCCGGCGCTCCGCTTCAACGACGTCCCGGGAAACGTCCAGGTGCACATCAATGTCTCTTACAAGGGATTAACGGCGCGTTCCAGCATTACGCAGAAGAGCGAGGCCCCAGCCGGCTATAAGCCGGACGCACATCACGGCGGAAGCGGCAAACTGATCGCTGTCCTCCTCCTGGTCGCTGCCGGCGGCGCCGGTGGCGCCGTGTTCGCCACGCGAAAAGGCGGTTCGTCGAGCACCAGCACACCAGCGGGCCCGCCGGCGATCGGCATCACGCCCGGGACAGGCACAATCGCACCGCCTCGCTAAAAATCTCAATGCGACTGCAACTACTGATTCTCTCCGCAATGTTTCTGAACGCCGCCGACGCACAGCCGAAGATCGCGCAGTCCGTCCTCGGCTATGCCTACGACGCCGACTCTCACGCGGTCCGCGCCGTCCGCGGCATACCCGGCGCGGCTCTGCTCTCCGATCCGCTGGATGCCGGGTTTGAACCCTCATCTGCGGCGGTCTCCCCATCCGGCGAGTACGCTCTCGCAGTCGCCGCTTCCGGCGATGTCTGGCTGGTACGGTGGAAACCCGACCTGGCTGCCGCCGCGGTGAATGGAGCGATGCCGGCGCCGGACTCGATCGTGTTCAGCCCGGCTGGCGCGGCGGCGATCCTCTACGACAGCCGATCCGGACGGGCGCAACTCGTCACGGGAGTGCCTGACGCTCCCGTCGTCCGCGAGTTGCCGCCCGCTGCGTCAGCGGCAATCGCGGTCTCGGACAGCGCAATGGCTGCCCTGGCGACTCCCGAGGGCGTGCAGCTCATCGCGCCTGATCAGACCATCTACTCTCTTCCCCTCCCCGCGACGCCCGCTGTTCTAACGTTCGACCGCGGCGGCTCGCAGTTGCTTGCCGTCGCTCCTACTGGAGAGTTGTACGTTGCAAGTCGGCCGGAGGCCGGTCTGGATGTTCTCAGAATTCCTTCGGATCCCGCCGGGACCCTCCAGCCCGTAGCCGCGCAATTTTCTGCCGGCGCTTCCGCCGTCATCGTAGCCACGTCGACCGGCGCTGTCGTCGTTGTGGACGCACAGACCGGAGCGATGCAGGCGGTCGATTGTCATTGCGGCCCGACTCTCCTTCAGCCCTTTGGACGCGCCGGCCTTTACCGATTAACCGATATTTCCAGCCGCCCGATCATGCTCATCGATACCGCCCCCGATACTCCGAGACTCTGGTTTGTGCCGCCTGCGGCGGGCAGGAGCGCGCAATGAGATTTCGTCACCCCGGAAGACCGGCGGCCTTGACCATCCTCGGCGCAATGTTGTCCATCGCGCCGCTATTCGCCGCCGTCACGATCAACACTCCGCCAGATCTGGGGACAGCAACCGTCGGTAAGCCCTACGCCGTCGGTCTGTCATGGGGCGGCGGCACAGCGCCATATAACTGGGTGCTCGCTAGTGGCAATATGCCTCCGGGCCTGAAGTTCACTGGCGGCGGTAGCGCCAGCATTACCGGGACGCCAACGGCGGTGGGATCCTATCAATTCCGGTTGAGCGTCTCCGACGCGCTCGGCTCGTCCGACAGCCGCACGTTTACGCTAGCGGTCGTAGGCGCGTCCCTTTCCGTCACCACGAATAGCTCGTTGCCCTCCGGGGCGGTCGGGCAGCCGTATTCATTTGCGTTCAGCGCGGCCGGCGGATCTGGCCAGTACCAATGGGCCACGAACGGGAGCCTTCCCCCCGGGTTGGGCATAGACTCTCAAAGAGGTATTCTCTCCGGAACGCCAACCTCGGATGGCACATTCTCGTTTAGTGTCCAGGTGAGCGATTCTGCGGGGCAGACTTCTCCTGCTGCGTCCTTCACGGTCCGCATTGATCCCCAGACGCTCTCAATCTCCACAACGGCGCCACTGTTCACCGGGATAGTGGGGAGCCCGTATTCGCAGCCGTTTACCGCATCCGGCGGGAAGCCTCCGTATACCTGGTCGATCCTCTCGGGTAGCACCGGCGGGCTCTCGCTCGACTCAACCGGCAGCCTGCGCGGAACTCCGGCGAGCGCCGGCTCCTTCAATTTTGTCGTAGGAGTATCGGATGCCAACGGCGCCTCGACGTCGAAGCCGTTCACCCTTGTGGTCACCCCGCCCGTGCTGACGATCGCGGCAACGGCCGCACTGCCGGCCGCAACGGTCGGGACGCCTTATAGCCAGAAGCTGCCCGCCACTGCGACAGGGGGAACGCCACCATACCGATGGAGCCTTCCCGGCGGCTCCATCGCTCCGGGACTCGACTTTAACGCCGATACGCTCACGATTTCCGGCTCTCCCTCGGCCGCCGGAACCTTTCCTTTCACCGTGCAGTTGGCCGACGCCGGCGGCCAGACTGCGTCCAAGAGCCTGACCATTACGATCGCCCCCGCCGGCCTGACGATTACCGGCGGACGGCAGTTGCCCGATGGCGCGCTCAATACGCCATATTCAGCTTCCGTGACGGCGATCGGCGGAGCGCCTTCCTATACATGGTCAGCCGCCGGATTACCCGCGGGGCTTGCGATGGATCCGTCCAGCGGAACGATCTCGGGGACACCCACCGCGGCCGGCGACTTCCCCGTTGCGATCAGCGTCAGCGACGCCGCCCTCAACCGCGTTTCGGATCGCTTTACGCTGACGATCAAACTGCCTTCAGTGCCGGCTGTGTCCCTTTCGGGCCTCGCCTCTACCGCGGACCCGGCCGCTCAGTATTCCATATCGGTCACTCTCGCTTCACCCTTTCCCGCCCCGATCAGCGGCCAGGCTATCCTCACCTTTTCGCCCGAGAGCGGCGTTACGGATCGGACGGTCCAATTCGCGTCCGGGGGAACGGTCGCGAACTTTACAATACCCGCCGGCGCGACATCCGCCCAGTCGGATGTGCCCCTCGCGATCCAGACCGGCACTGTCGCCGGGACAATCAATATTTCCATTCGGCTACAGGCCGGCAGCCTCGACATCACCCCGTTGCCTGCTCCCTCGATGGCGGCAACCCTGAGCCGGGCGGCGCCGGTCATTACAGGCGTGAAGGTGAACCGTTCCAGCGGAACGCTCGAGATCAGCATCACCGGATACTCGACGGCGCGTGAAGTGACTCAAGCGACTTTCTCGTTCGCGGCCGCTTCGGGCCAGGCGCTCCAGCCCGCCGCATCATCGATCGTGATCCCGGTGGAATCCCTCTTTAGCAGCTGGTTCCAAAATTCCGCAAATGCTGCGTACGGAAGCCAGTTCGTCCTGACACAGCCGTTTTCGATTCAGGGAGACTCCACCGCGGTGCTGCCACAGAGCGTCACGCTTACCAACAGGACCGGGTCCGCTACCTACCGTCTGCCGTAAGCTCAGGGATGGTTGTCGGTCAAGTCGCCGGGCTGCCGGGTACGCGCCGACATCCAGCGCCCGCCGTACCTTGATAGGCCGCAGTATCGAAGTCACTGGCCGTCGTCAAAACACGGCTACAGGGGCAAACCTGCTTCGCCAAGAGGAGGCGGTCGTAGCCGAATATTTGGAACCCTTGCGACATTTTCTCCTTTGAGAACCCTGGCTATTACGAGAGTCCGCGCTACCGTTTGGCGCCCCGGGCGACGCTCGTCGCATGCGGGGCCTGGCGTTGCTGGCATAGAAAACGGGGTGAAGCTCCGGAATTTCTCCGCCCTGCCGGGAGCAACGCGCGCCGCTGCCCCTGTGAGATACGGGGCGACCAGTGAAGCGCCTTCGGGCAAAGCCCGCGAATAACCCGGAAGGGGCGCCAAAATGTCTTGCGAGTTCAGACTATGCTTTCCATACCGATCCGCTCCTCCGTCGTGTGCCCCAGCGAAACCGCGGTGACGCCCACCGCCGCGACCAAGTTCCGTGTGGCTCAACGGGTTTCCTTAGGGATCGAGCACGCGTGACGTACACTCAGCCTCTGCTTCTGTGCTGCTGCGGTCTGCTGCTCGGGGGCCTGCTGTTCGTCCGTACGCTTCCGGGACGGCGCGCTGCGTGGTGTGGCCTGCTGGCGCTCTTTCTGGTGTCCTGGCCGCCCGCCGACTGGCTCTTCTGCCGTCCCTTGGAGGCCCGCTATCCCGTGCGGCTGCCGCAGGCGCCCCGGGGCGTGCAAGCCATCGTGGTGCTCGGCTCGGCGATCGAGCCGCCGCAGTTGGAACGCCCGTATGCCTTGCCCGACTACGACGCCTTTAAGCGGTGCGAATACGCAATCTGGATTTATCGGCAGTGGGGGCAGCTACCCATCCTCGCGTGTGAGGGCCGCCACGGCGGCCGCGCAATGTCAGACATGCTCACGCGGGCCGGAATTCCGCAGGAGATGATCTGGCTTGAGGGCCAGTCACGGTCGACTCACGAAAACGCCGTCTTCGGCGCCGCCGTGCTTCACCGCCACGGAATTGAACGGGTGGCGCTGGTCACCGATGCCCAAAGCATGCCACGGGCGGAGGCCTGCTTCCGGAAGGAGGGACTGGAGGTCTTCCCCGCCCCCAGCGAATTTCGAACATTCGGCAACTGGCGGGACGAGCTGCTGCCCGGCTGGCACGCCGTCCAAAGAAACGAAATCACCCTGCACGAGATGCTCGGAACCGCGTGGTATTGGTTTCGCGGTTGGATCTGAAACCAGTTGCGTCGCCGCCCGGACAATGCGCCTGGTCGCTCGATTTTCGTTTGGGAAACGCGTCCGAAAACTCTGGCTGTTTGCGCTATTGAAGCGTTCCTTCATCAGCACCCAGGAAGCCGGTCTCGATGCCGAGTTTCTTCATTTTGTACAGCAGCGCCTTGTAATCGATCTGGAGCATCGCCGCCGCGCGCTTCCGGTTCCAGCGCGTGGAATTCAGAGCCGCAATAATGACGTCCGTCTCGGCCCGAAGTTTGGCTTTGACGACCCGTTCGAGGACGGGCGGTTCGGCTCGGTCTGCCGGCGCCGGCGGCAGACCCGGAGCCGCAGCCGGCGCCGCGGCGGCAGACATGACAAGCTTCCGTTCTGCCTTGCTCCTGAGCTCGTACGCGATCAGGCCCGCGTCACGGAAGATCAGAAACTTGCGGACGTAGTTCTCGAGTTCGCGCACGTTACCCGGCCAAGGATACCTCGTCATGGCGTCTTTCAGTTCGGGCGTCAGCGCCGGAACGGCGCCTCCCTTCGGCGCGTGCTTCTGGAGCAGAAACTCGGCGAGCGGCACCACGTCCTCGTTGCGTTCGCGGAGAGGAGGCAGCTGGATGTTGATCACGTTCAGGCGATAAAAGAGATCTTCCCGGAACGTGCGATTGGCAATGCACTTCTCCAGGTCGCGGTGCGTTGCCGCCATCACCCGGACATCCACCTTGATGGTTTCCTTACCGCCGATCCGCTGGAAGGAGCTGTCCTGCAAAACTTGGAGCAGCTTCGCCTGGAGCCGATATTCCATGTCGCCGATCTCATCCAGCAAAATGGTTCCGCTGTCGGCGTTTTCAAACATTCCGGCTTTTTTCTGGAAAGCGCCCGTGAAGGCCCCCCGCTCGTAGCCGAACAGCTCACTTTCCACCAGCTCAGATGGCAACGCTGCGCAGTTCAGTTTGAGAAACGGCTTATTCGCCCGCGGAGATCCGGCCGTCAACTCCCGCGCCAGCACCTCTTTTCCACTCCCGGTTTCACCTTGGATCAGCACCGGCGCCTCGGACCACCCGATCTGCCCGAGCAACGACTGGATCTCCCGCATCCGCGGATGATTCCCGAGGAACACGCCTGAGCTGGATCCGCCGTTTTTCGGCGGTGGCGCATACGCCGGGGTGTTACCGTCGAGCACCAGGCTGATGGCCTTGCGCAGATCCTCGTGAGCGACCGGTTTGGAAAGGCAGGTGACGCCGCTCTTCATCGCGCTTACGATGTCCACGTCCGAGGACGCCCCGGAGAGCATGATGACCGGCAGCTTGGGATCGAATTCCCGAATTTCCCGGAATGTCTCTACGCCATTCCGGTTCGGCAGCGTGACGTCGAGCAGGACGGCGTGCACCTGCCCGGGTGAAGAGCGCAGGATCGAAAGAACTTCGTCCCCGTTCTGCGCCAGTTCCACGGAGTACCCAAGGCACCTCAGGGCCATCTGGAGATAGCCGCGCACCTCCAACTCATCTTCTCCGACGAGGATCGTCCTCCCGCTAGTCTGCATCTACGTGTCCTCGGACCTTCCTCCCGAATCCGGCGATCTCGCCTGGGATTGGGAAACGGGGGTCGGTTGCATGGATCGGGAGAATGAACGAGAACACCGGGCCGCCCTCCTGGTTCTCCGCCCAGATCCGGCCGTGGTGTTGGCTGATGATCGTCTTGCAGATCGCCAGCCCCAGACCGCCCCCTGAACGATCGCATCCGCCCGCGTAGGGTGGGCATTCTTCAAAAATGCTGGCGAGATGCTCCGCCGGTATGGCTACGCCGGAATCGGCGATATCCAGCCGGTAACTGTTAGGTTCGCGCTTCACCTGCGAGCGGCGGTCCGCTCCCAGAAAGCCGCTCCGATTCCCGTTGCGGCGCTCCCAGAAGAAGCGGCTCCCGCGGATCTCGATAGCCCCTGCGCACGGAGTGAAGCGACACGCATTGTCAAGAATATTGAGCAGCACCTGCTCGATCTGCGCCGCCTCAAAATACAACCCCTCGTCGCACGCCTCGAGATCGACCGTAATTGCAATCGACTTCTCGTCCGCGAACGGCGTAACCTCATGCAATGTCCGCTGCAGGCACTCGCGAAGATCGCCGGGCTGCAGGTCCGGACGTCTTTCCGAATGCCGCCCCGCGCTCAGTTCGAAGATCGCCGACGCCATCCGCGAGAGACGTTTCGCGCTGCTCTGCATCCGCCGCAGCACCTCGTTCTGGTTTTCGTTGAGCGGACCCAACGGCTCGCTCAAGAGAAGTCCGCAGTAGCCGCTCAGGGCCGTCAACGGCGCGCGGAGGTCGTGGACGGCGCGCGTCAGAAACGCCGTGCGCTGGTGGTCGTATTCCTGGAGCTTCAAGTTCGTCTGGATGAGGCACTGCAGGATCTCATCACGGTCCGCTCGCAGCGATTTCGTGGCCCCGGTGGAAAGCGCCGCAACCAGAAAGGTCGCCAGGGTTCCCGGGCCGACCGGCTTCAGCAGAACATTTCCATTGCCGGTCCCCGTCCGCTCCTGCAACACCGCAAGGTCCTTACGATCCGCGAGAAACATGTGGCGCTGCGGGTTCCAGTTGACGCCCTCCGGTAGCGCGAGGTCAGGATGGAAGTTCCAGATATGGAGGTCCGCGTCGCAGCATCCGTCCTCCGAATCCACCTTCTGCAAGGTGGAAGTGAACCCGACTTCCGGGACATTGCTGAGGATCTCTCTACACTCGCGGAAGAGCGCCTCGTCAGCGGCTACCAGATGGATAATCATTGCAGAGCCAGTCCAATCGCATTCTTTCGACCACTCCGCCTACGGCGGTCCAGAGTTTTTCCGAACGGGAGAGAACGTGGTAATACGGCCCAGTATTTGCGCCCGACGGTGTTCCCTGGGGGAAATCCCGTATCTCGGCCTCCCCGCCATCGCCGGCAAAGACCGGACCGGCCGTTACGCGCCTCCGGAGCGGCCTTGCGGCGTTCGCACGCCGGCGAACATTCGGGATTTTTAGATAATCTATTGGACTCCGGCGATTCCGACGCTGGTAGGTGACGTGCTTCCGTTGCGCAATGGACTTATGCGGATGCACCTCATTGACGCAATTACAGCGCGACACCTCGCGAAAGACCCGGACTTCGCCGAATCGTCCCGCGCAGACCGCCGCCAACGCCGGCGGACGCCTGTCCGCTGGTCCCTGGCTCTGTTGAGGAACAGTGGCTCGCCCGCCATCGAAACAGTCACCGATAATCTCAGCAGCGCAGGGTTTTATTGCCTCAGCCCAGTGCCGCTGACGCCCGGGGAAACGCTGCACTGTGTCCTGCGCGTGCCTGCTTACGACCCCGGTGACCAGGAGCGACACATATCCCTCGAGTGCGCCGCGGTGGTGGTTCGCGCCGAAGCTGCCCCGGACGGCTACTTTGGAGTCGCGTGCCGTATTGTGGAGTATCACCTCCTGGACAACGGGGCGCTCGCTGGATAGCTCTCGCCAATGCACTTCCAAACTATCTAGTACCCTAGTTATAGGCATTTAGGACTACGTGACCCGCGTTTCTGTTTCTCAAAGACGAACGATCTTCTCGGAATTCACCCGCCCCAACGCGTTTCGGGTATCTACGATCAACTTTGCCTCCCGAAGCAGTCCGTCGTAGTCGAACGCGGAGTGATTCGTCACGATGACCGCGCAGTCCGCGTCACCCGCGGCGGGCAGCAGCGGTATGCTCGCGAGTGCCATCCCGTCGACCCGCAGTTCGGGGACATGTGGATCGCTGTAGGTAACCGTAGCCCCACGCCGGTTCAAGAGGTGAATAATATCGAGCGCGGGGGACTCCCGCACATCATCGATATCGCTCTTATACGCCACTCCGACCACGTGAACACGGGCTCCTTTCAGCGGCTTGCCGGCGGCGTTCATTGCGTTCTGAATTTTCGCAACAGTGAACTCCGGCATCTGACCGTTGATATATCCCGCAAGGTCGATGAAGCGCGCCTCAATCCCTGCTTGCCTGCTCTTCCACGAGAGGTAGAACGGGTCAATGGGAATGCAATGGCCGCCCAAACCGGGGCCCGGATAGAACGGCATGAAGCCGAACGGCTTCGTCTTGGCCGCCTCGATGACCTGCCAGATGTTGATTCCCATCCGGTCGCACATCACCGCCAGCTCATTAACCAGCCCGATGTTAATCATGCGGAATGTGTTCTCGAGCAACTTCACCATTTCCGCTACTTGCGTCGACTCGACCGGAACTACGGTTGTGAGCGCCTGCGAATAGAAACGCACTCCCATCTCGGTGCAAGCGGGTGTCATGCCCCCGACCACCTTCGGGATGTTGCGCGTATGATATTGCGGATTGCCCGGATCGACACGCTCCGGCGAAAAGCACAGGAAGAACTCCTTGCCCGGTTCCATACCATCGCGCGACAGCATCGGCGCGAGCACCTCTTCCGTCGTTCCCGGATACGTAGTCGATTCCAGAATGGCCAGCATGCCCGGGTGGAAATACTTCGCAATCTCCTCGCATGCGGAAACGATGTAGCTCATGTCCGGGTCTTTGGTCTTTCGCAGCGGCGTCGGCACACAGATGTTGATTGTGTCCAGTTCCCGGACCGCACTGAAATCCGTAGTCGCACGGAGCTTGCCGTCCCGAATAAACTGCTCGACATCGGCCGCCGGAACATCGCCGATATACGAGCGCCCGCGATTGATTTCTGCGACCTTGCCGGCGTTCAGGTCGACGCCGGTCACAGCAAAACCGGCCCTGGCGAATTCGATTGCCAGAGGCAGCCCCACATAGCCCAAGCCGATAATTCCCACGCGAGCCGTGCGGCTCGTTATCTTTGCAGAAAGCTCCTCCGCATATGTTCTCGTTTCAGGGCCTGCGGCAATCATCATCAGCGCTCCGGATCGTGGTTTACACTTTCTATAACCGTCGGCTATTCTGCAAGTTTCCAGCCAACACCCCGCGGCGCTCCCCCGGCCGATTCCGAAGTGTTGCCGAGCGGATCAAGCGACGCTCGCTGCATGTAGATGGGTTTCGCCCTGGATGGGGCTATCAGCCGACGGCAGTCGCTAGCTTAGATTCGCTGGCGCCGAGAGGAGCGAAAGCGAATTCCGATATTAGGCGCTGGAGTTTGCGCCGCATACCTTTCACCCCCGTGTACGTCCGAAGCTGTGCGATCGTCCCCGAAGCCACACGCGGTTGCTCCGGGTCGAGTTCCCAGGGATGGAAGTAGATACAGGCGCTCTTTCCTTCCGCCTCGTTGAGCCGCCTGATCCCTGCAGATGTATACCGATATGGCAGCAGCCGCAGATATCCGCCGCCGCCGATCGGGGCGATATGACCGTTCCGCAGTTTCACGGTTGCGATCGGGATCTCTTCAATCGGTCCGGACGGCGTCTGCACCGTATGGGCGTGCCTCTCGAATCCCTGGATCCCGTACCGGTCGTGCGCGATCGGATAAATGCTCGAATCCCGGGTGAATCCGCATTCCACCAGCGTCTCGAGCGCCCACATAGACTTTTCCGTAATGGAATAGCTGGGCGCGCGATAACAACGCGGCGTGACTCCGCCCGCGTCTTCGATGCTATGGACGGCCCGCAGCGTGTCCTCGCGGAACTGCGCCGGCGTCAGGTCGTAGACCAGCCTGTGGGAGTAGCTATGGCAGCCTACATCGTGCCCCGCCTCGACGATCGATTGCACCACCTGCGGATGGCGGTTCGCCACCCACCCGAGAATGAAGAACGTCGCCTTGACCCCTCCGTCGCCGAGGAGCCGAAGGGTCGAGTCCGTTTGTCGTTCGATTCGGGATGGCAGCGTATCCCACTGCCGTTCCGTCACCGAAGCCTGTACCTCTGTAGGATGAAAGTACTCCTCAACGTCGATAGTCAGATAGTTCAACATGGACAAGTTCCGGGAGACGCGCATCAGCGCCCCCGCTTCACCTAAGCGTGTCTACGGCTGCTGTTGCAGATCGGGCGCCGTTCAGGTTCCGCGCTCTTTCCGTCAATTCAGGTGGAGTTTAGTGGCAATGATTCCCGAAGAGTCGTGCGGAGTCCCGGAACATGGTATTCGCGGAGCCTCAAACTGAAGTCGTAGTACGTCAGCCCACAAGCTGTCGCGTATAAGAAATGGTAAAGACCTCCGTCTTTCGTAAAATGGCCTGACCATGGTGGCCGACTGAGCAAGTCTCTGAAACTGAACAGCTTGTCTTGGCCGCCGGCCGCTAATAATTGAATGAAATCTGTTGCTGCCGATTTCCCTGAGACTGCTGTCAGGAGCCGACAAAGCCGGCCTGCCGAAGGGCCCAATCGGAGCTCTTCCCCCACTACTCCCCTTTTAGCCGGACCCGCCGCCTCCCTGCCCTACCGGCGGAAATCACCTTCCTGATTACGCTTCACAACAAACTGCGCCTGCAACCAGCGCGGCGATGATACGGCCGGAGGCCCGGCCGTCGCCGTAGGGATTGTGGATAGCGGACCGGCGCGTGTATTCGGCGGGGTCGTCAAGGAGGCGAGCGGCGGCTGCGAGAATGCGGCTCGGGTCGGAGCCGACGAGTTCGACGGTGCCGGCGTCGACGGCCTCGGGCCGCTCGGTGCGGTCGCGGAGGACCAGCACGGGCTTGCCGAGCGACGGGGCCTCCTCCTGGATCCCGCCGGAATCGGTCAGGATCACGTGCGCCCGGCGCATCAGGTCGACGAAGGCCGGGTAGTCCAACGGGTCGAGCAGCACGATTCCGGGAACGTCGCGCAAGCGCTCCGAGACGACGTCCGCTACATTCGGGTTGCGGTGCACGGGGAAGACGATCTGCACGTCGCCGCGGCGGGCCAGAACGGCGAGGGATTCGCAGATGCGCTCGAGGCCGGGGCCGAAGCTCTCGCGCCGATGGGCTGTCACGAGGATCAGCTTGCGGGTCGGGTCGAGCCACGGCCACTCGGGACGGGGAACCGCGCCGGACTCTAGCGCGGCCACCATGTGGAGGACGGCGTCGATTCCGGAGTTGCCGGTGACGTGAATACGCTCCTCGGGGACGCCCTCGGCGAGCAGGTTGCGGCGCGCGGATTCGGTGGGGGCGAAGTGGAGGGCGGCGAGGCGTCCGGCGGCGATGCGGTTCCACTCCTCGGGGAAGGGACTCTGGAGGTCGCCGGTGCGGAGACCCGCCTCGACGTGCGCGACGGGGATGCCGCGATAAAACCCGGCGAGGGCCGCGGCCATTGTCGTAGTGGTGTCGCCCTGGACGACGACCATGGCAGGCGCGTCGGCGGCCAGAATGGGATCGAGCCCCGTGAGCACCCCGGCGGTAACCGAGGCCAGGCTCTGGCCGGGCGTCATGAGGTCGAGATCGTAATCGGGGCGGACCTCGAAGCAGGCGAGGACCTGGTCGAGCATGGCGCGGTGCTGCGCGGTCACGCAGACGCGCGCTTTGAAGCTGCGGCTGAGGACCGCCTCGCGGATGA
>Ga0157369_10005416_pt1 | contig 14848 bp, 12 predicted proteins | sample C25metaG_FD_113461 | JGI IMG/M metagenome (GOLD analysis project Ga0157369, IMG submission 113461) | Corn rhizosphere microbial communities from Kellogg Biological Station, Michigan, USA - C2-5 metaG | ecosystem: Host-associated > Plants > Roots > Rhizosphere > Soil | place: USA: Michigan...
ACCGACAGCGCGTGGTCCTCGGACAGCGGCACCACGGGGTACGCCTCCTCCAGCCGCGCGCCCAGCATGTAGAGCGGGTCGCGCGGGCCCGGGATGTTCGAGATCGTGACGTTGTACGCCCGCGGGCTCGCGGCAAAGCGCGCGGCCACGCTCTTCAGCGGATCTGGCAGGAGGCCGATCGCGCTGAGCATCGCGTGGCTGCCGGCAGGCCGCTGCGAGCGCTTGAACGCGGCCGTGGACTCGTGCACGCGCTGCAGACGGGCATCCGCCGTGGACACGTGAATCGGCAGCTCGACGAACGAGAACGCGATCCGGTTGCCGCCGTCCCCGCCGTGCTCCGACTCGTCGCGCAGGTTCACAGGCACCATCACCTTGAGCGGCTGGGGCGCGTCGCCCCGGCGCAGGGCAACAGTCCGCAGGGCGCCTGCCACCGCCGCGAGGTACACGTCGTTCACCGTGATGCGCTCGCCTGTCGGCACCGCGGCGATGCGCGGCCGCCGGCACGCGCGCCGGATCGCGCTCATGTCCGCCCGGTGGCGCACCAGCGTGCGCTGCGGCCCGATCGGAACGTTCACCGACGACGCCGGCGCGGGCGTGAGCATGTCGTCGCGCACGACGGTGGCCACGCGCGTGACCGTCTCGGCCAGCTTCGTGGCCTGCCGCCGCGGAGACACCGCGAACTTGGCCGCCCGCCGCGCCAGGCCCACCATCTCGCCCGCCGTCCCGGCCGCGGCCTCGACGGCAAGCTCGATCCGCCCCGGCTCAGGTGTGGGGATCCACTCCTCGCCGGGCTCGGCATGCACCGGATCCGGGCTCGAGTCGAACAGCAGCACCGCGAAGTCCACCGCGGCCAGCCCGTCCGCCATCGCGTGGTGGAGCTTGGCCACCATGCCCACGCGCCCGTCCTCGAGGCGCGGCGCCAGCAGCACCTGCCAGAGCGGCCGCTTGCGGTCGAGCGGGACCGAGAACGCGGCGTCGGTCAGCGACGTGAACGTCGCCAGGCTGAGCGGCTCGTCGTCCTCGGACAGCGCGAGCACGTGGCGCGAGATGTCGAAGCCCGCGTCGTCGACCCAGAAGGCCTCGCCGAAACCGGGCGGCGGAAACGCGAGCCGCTGCCGGAAGCGCGGCGCCAGGTGGAGGCGCCGCAGGATGCTCTCGCGCAGAGAATCGACGTCGGGACGGTCACGTTCGGGGTGGGGCTCGAACAGAGCGCTCCAGCCGACGTGCATGTGGGCGTTTGGGGTTTCGACCCGTAGAAACGAGCCGTCGAGTGGACGGAGACGCGTGCGCATCTTCCCCCCTCCTCCCAGATCGGGGACCCTGCCCTTCTGGGCCAAGTCACGAGAGTGTTCCTTAGTTACGGAGCTCCGCACACCCCCCGATCGGGTCGAAAAGCCCGCAATTTGCGTGCTGGTTACACAGCCAGCGGTCAGTCGACGAGCACTGACGCGCCACCTCGGCGCGGATCGCCGCCACCCGACAGCTCGCCAGATTCCGGATCGCGCGCCACCGCCTGCACCCCGCCGAAGTAGAGATTGCGCTCGTTCCAGCGCGACACCTTCCAGCCGTCGCGCTCGAGCGCCTCGAGCTGCGGCTCGTCCACGCCCGGCTCGGCATCCACAACCCCCGACTCGAAGTGAACACGTGGAGAGTTGACCGCCTGGCTCGCGGTCATGCCGTCGTCAACCACGCGGATGATCGTCTGAAGGATCGCCGAGCGGATGCGGTTCGAGCCGGCGGAACCGAGCGCGATCTCCGGCTTGCCGTCACGCAGCACCACCGTCGGGGCCATCATGCTCGGGATCCGCCGCCCCGGCGGGTGCTGGTGGTAGCCGTGCGGGTTCAGGTCGGCCTCGCCGAGCATGTTGTTCAGGTGCACGCCCGTGCCGGGCACGATCGTGCCGGACGAGGAGCCGTTGGAGCAGGTGAGGCTCGCGCACACGCCGTTCTCGTCGAGCACGGAAATGTGGGTCGTCGAGCCGAGCCGCGAGTGCACCTGATCCGCCGCCGAAGAGATCGCGTCGCGTGCCAGGAAGCTCTCCATGAAGCCCTCAGAGTGCAGCGAATCGAGGAACTCCACCGTGCGCGTGCGGTTGGCCTCGTCCATCACCTGCACGAGCGCGCGGGCATCGGCCGGGCGATCGAGCTCCTCGAGCAGGTTGAGCGCGTAGGCGATCAGGATCCCGCCGGATGAGGGCGGCGGGTTGGTGAGCACCTCGCGACCGCGGTAGTGCGCGCGCGCCGGCTCGCGCTCGATCACCGCGTACGAAGCCAGGTCCTCGCGCGTGATCAGCCCACCGCGCTCGAGGATGAAGTCGCTCACCGCGGCCGCCACGTCACCCGTGTAGAGGAAGTCGGGCCCGTCGTTCCCGAGCCGTTCCAGCAGGTCCCCCAGCTCGGGGAAGCGCACCTTGTCCCCCGCGCGCAGCGGCCGCCCGTGCGGGTTGTAGACGGCGCGGCCCTCGGGCTCCGACGCCAGCAGCGGGTCGAGGATCTTGTAGAGGTACTCCTGCACCTCGCTCACCTCCACTCCCTCGCGCGCCGCGCGCGCCGGCTCGCGCACCAGCTCTGAGAGCGGCATGGTGCCGAAGCGGTCGAGCGCCTCGGCCAGCCCCTTGGGGTTGCCGTACACACCGCACGACGACGCCCCGATGTGGAACTCCTGGAACGAGCCCTCGTTCCACCACACCTTCGCGGGCGTGAGGTCGGCGGGCTCCGGGTTGTCGAGCCCGCGGCCCGGCGCGGCGACGAAGAAGTCGAGCAGGTGGTCCTGGCCGTCGGCCGTGTGGATGAGCATGAAGCCGCCCGCGCCCGGACCCGTGAGCGGCGACTCCGCGGCGAAGGACATCAGTGACGCCGCCACGGCCGCGTCCACCGCGTTTCCGCCTTCGCGCAGCACCCGCGCACCGGCCTCGGCCGTCATCGGATGCCCGCCGGCCACCACACCTCTCATGGGTCGCACCATAGACCGCTAACCGGCGTGGATGTGGCCGAATATGGGTACTTTTCTGGCGCATGGGAGGTTGCCTGGGAGGCGGCGCTCTCACGAGCCCATACGAATGAAAGGCAGGGAAGCATGAAGCTGAGCAAGCTGCTCGCGGCCGCCGCCGCGACGCTCGCGGTTGCGGCAGGAACGACGGCGTCGAGCTCGGCGCAGGTGAGCGTGCAGCTACCGAACCTCGGTAGCCCGGTCAAGACCCTCACCGGCAACGTCCTCCAGTCGCTCGGCGAGGCGGCGCCCGTCGCCCCGGCGCCCGCGTCGCAGCGGATGCGCATCGGGCTCGTGATCGCGCACCCGCACCAGAAGGCGGAGAACGCGGCGCTGCGCTCGATCTACAGCCCCTCCAGCGCTCACTTCCACCGCTTCTTCACGCCCAAGGCCTACGCGCACCAGTTCGGCGTGTCGAACCGAACCGCGTCCGCCGTGCGCAGCTGGCTCGCCTCCCGCGGTTTGCGCGTGGACTACGCCTCCGGCGCGCGCGACTACTTCCTCGCCTCCGGCACCGTGTCGCAGGTCCAGAGCCTGCTCGGCACCACGCTGGGCGTGTACTCGTTCAAGGGCGCGCACTTCATGGCCAACTCCAGCGCGCCGCGCGTGCCGGCCAGGCTGCACGTGGCGCAGGTGCTTGGGCTCAACACCTTCCAGCGCTTCCACACGATGCAGCAGGAGGGGCAGGTGCGCGGCGCCCTTCCCGCGGCCAGCGGCACGCCCAACATCGGCGCGCAGTCGCCCAAGGACCTGTGGTCCGTGTATCAGCAGCCCAAGAACCAGACCGGCCGCGGCGTGTCCGTCGCGATCCTCGGCAACGGCGCGACCGACAGCGTGATCGCCGACCTTCACCAGTTCGACAAGGAGAACGGCTTCAGGCCGCTTCCGGTGCAGGTGGTGCACACGCCCGCGAACGGCGACTTCTCGGACACGAGCGGCAACGAGGAGTGGAACATCGACATGCAGGCGATCCATGGCATGGCGCCCGGGATCTCCAAGGAGGTTCTGTACTTCGCGCCGACGCTGGCGGACACCGACCTCGTCGCCTCCACCGCGACCTGGGTCAACGACCCGCACGGGCCGCCGATCATGAACGCTTCGCTCGGCGAGTGCGAGGTCACGCCGCTCAACTCCGCGCTGAACGATCCGTCGCTCTCACCGATCAACGGCAACGAGAACCCGTCCGCGCTGCCCGTCTCTCAGGGCCTGTCGAACTCGTCGGAGCCGGCGCAGACGCAGCTGCTCAAGCAGGCCGTGATGGAGGGCCGCACGCTGTTCGCCTCCTCCGGCGACTCGGGCTCGTCCTGCACCGTGATCTACCCGGGCACGAACGGCATCGGCAACTACGTGGTGCCTCTGACCGAGGACCCGGCCAACACGCCGTATACCGTCGGCGTCGGCGGCACGGTTCTGTACTCGGACGGCGGCGACCCCGCTCAGCGCACCTTCGAGTACGCGTGGACGCACGGCGGCGGCAACGCCAGCCCGTTCATCCTCGCGCCCTCCTACCAGCAGAACGTGACGAACCTGACCCGCACCTGCATCGCCGATTCCGACGGCGGCCAGTCGGGCTCGGGCAAGCTCTGCCGCGGGGTGCCGGACGTGTCGGCCATCTCGGGCGACGTGATTTCCAACGGCTACACGATCGTCGCCGACGGCGCGGACTCCGAGGGCGGCGGCACCTCGCTGTCGTCACCGCTGTGGGCCGGCATGTGGGCGCGAGTCGTGGGCACCTCACCGCACCAGCGCGGCTACGGCTTCGCCAACCCGCTGATCTACGCGATCGGCAAGGACCCGAAGCGCTACGCCCAGTCGTTCTACGACATCACGAACGGGACGAACGGGCTGAATCAGGCGCAGGCGGGGTGGGATTACACGACGGGGTTCGGTGTTCCGCGGCTTTCCGGACTGCTGCGAAACGTTCAGGCGCTGGCGCATCACCGGCGTTGAGGCCTTAGGCCACAGGCCTTAGGCCACAGGCCACAGGGCGGTCTACTGTGGCCTGTCGTCCTGTGGCCTGTGGCCTCTCGTTTCATCCCTTCCAGCGACTTCGAGCAGGCCATCGGGCATTTCCACGACGACTCGACCAAGATCAACGACTTCTGGGAAGCGTCAGCGGACGCGTCCCAGCACGCTTAGCGTTCCTCCACGTACGACGCGAGCCTGGAGTGCTCCTCCCCGGTGTCCCAGGCGCGGCGTGCCGTCAGCTCCTGGGCTTGCCGTCTCAGCGGCTCGCCGCCCCCTTCGCGCAGCGCCGTCTCCGTCAGGGCGCGCATGCGCTTGAGCGTGCTGTGCAGGAAAGCGAGCTGCTCTCGCCGCCCAAATAGCCGCAGGCCGAAGCGAATGAGCGGACCCCGGCCCCGCGCGCGCTTGGAGTAGGCATGGATGCGGAACTCCACCTGGCCGGAGTCGAGCCACTTCCACACCTCCCAGTTCATCTGTCCCATCTCGAGGTGCCCCTCGAGCGTCTGGTAGGCCCAGCCCCACACACGTGCCCTGCGGCCCTGCCGCTCCAGCTCCTCGTCGTACACCTCGGAGACGCGTACGCCCCCGTGGAAGCGCAACCCATGGAAGCGCAGCTCGAGCAGCATCGTGCGTCCCTCCAGGGGCTCGTCCGGGTCGTACGCCGCCCGGACGATCGAGGGGTCCGCGAATTCATAGCCGCGCATCAGCCGCTGCGCGACCTCCCAGCTCCCGCCCTCGGCCGGCGGCCCCGGGGACTCCGGAGGCAGCGCCTGCCACAGGTCGTCCACGTGCCACCCGTTTTCCGGCACGTGCTCCCCGCTGCGCGCGGGATCGAAGTTCGGCCCAAGGCCCCGCAGGCGCGTGACGTCGCGATCCACCGCGAGGTCCACCCGGCGCGTATCGATGCTGATCCCCCCGGTCAGACGCCCGCCCGCGATCTTCGCCACGTGCTCGAGGTAGGAGGTCCACATGTGGAGCTGGATCTCCTTTGCCATGCGCAGGTGCTGGTAGAGCAGGTCGGCCACCCGGTCCGCGCTGCGCGCCCAGGATTCGATCGAGAAGTCGATTCCCTGGTCCGCGTCGGTCGCCGAGAACACGATCTGGCCCGCCTCTAGGTGGCGCTCCAGCGTAATCAGCCGGAACGAGCTGTCCGTGACCTCGGCCACCCGCACGGGCCCGTCCCACGGACCCGCCATGCGCACAATGAACTCGTCCCCCACCTGCATGCGCCCCTCCTCGCCGCTCGCCTTCACGAAGGCCGCCAGCCCGCTGGGAGCGGCGGCGTCAGGATCGGCCTGCAGCCGAGCCGCGAGCTCGCGAGCCGATAGCCGCGGCTCGCGGATATGTGCGCCGTAGCGACGGTGAAAGAGCGGTCCGAAGCCGTCGTCGGGTCCCTGATACCCGTCGCGGGAGACGCCCTCCGGCAGCGCCGGCGGCGCATCGTCCGGCAGGCTGCCCTCCCGCTCGCCCCGGTGGAAGGGCGTGGTGCGCCACATGTAGCGCCACGACGTCAGCCCGACCCCGAGAGGCCAGCGCGCCGCAGTGGCCAAGCGGCGCGACAGTGGAAGGCTTGGCACGCCTTCGTCGTACCCGGCATCCGACCCGCGACACCACGGGTTCGGGCACGCGCCGCGCGGGTAGAGAGCTCTCATGCTGAAGCAGGCGCTTCACTCGAGCGGGCTGCGGAGCTGGCACCTGCACGCCGCGTCGATGTCGTCGGTCGCCCTCTGCATCGGCCTCTGGATCCGAGCCAAGACAGTCGACCAGGAGGAGCGGGGCAACGCCGAGCGCCGCGCCCTGTTCGTCGGGCTCTGGCCGCCCACGCTCTACCTGATGGGCGACTCCCTGGAGCGCCTCGAGCAGCCGCGCCGCCGCCTGTTGCGCTGAGCGGCGCTTCCTACTCGAACCGGCGATCCAGATTCGCCTCAGCGTCAGGCCCCGACCAGGTGTCGTCAGGATCAAGCTCGCGCTCCGGTTCCTGCTTGAGCGCGGGCACGCCCATCGCGCCCACCTCGGCCCCGTAGTCGTCGCGCAACTGCTCGCGCGAGCTCAACGGTCCGAGCGCCAGGAAGATCACGCCGAGGACCACAACGACCGCTACGACGATCACGATCACCGCAACAGTGCCGATGGCCAGAACCATCATGTTCTGAAGCCTACCCCCGCGGGATAAATTCCGGGACGCTGAGGTCCGTCAGCGAGTTCTCGCGCATGCGGCGCACCCGTGGCTCGTGATCGGCCTCGCGCACCGGGTCCGGGCGATCGCGCGACTCGCTGTCCGCGCTGGGCCGCGACCTGCGCAGCGGCCGGTCGCCGTATCCGGTGGCCACGACCGTCACCCACACCTCGTCGGACACCTTCTCGTCGACCATCGCGCCGAAGATGATGTTCGCGTCCGGATGCGCCGCCTCGGACACCGCCTTGGCCGCCTCGTTGACCTCCCAGAGCGAGAGGTCGCGGCCGCCGGTGATCGACAGCAGGATCGAACGCGCGCCCTCCACGGAGGTCTCGAGCAGCGGCGACGCGACGGCGTTCTGCGCCGCCTCGAGCGCCCGGTGCTCGCCCGTGGACATGCCGATGCCGAGCAGAGCCTGGCCGGCCTTCGACATGATCGTGCGCACGTCGGCGAAGTCGAGGTTGATCAGGCCCGGCAGCGTGACCAGGTCCGAGATGCCCTGCACGCCCTGGCGCAGGACGTCGTCGGCCACGCGGAAGGCCTCGACCATCGAGGTCTGCTTGTCGAGCACCGACAGCAGCCGCGAGTTGGGGATCACGATGAGCGTGTCCACCTCCTCCTGCAGCTCCTGAATGCCGCGCTCGGCCTGCTCGCCGCGGCGCGAACCCTCGAAGGAGAACGGCTTGGTGACGATGCCGACGGTCAAAGCGCCCACCTCGCGCGAGATGCGCGCGACGACGGGAGCGGCGCCCGTGCCGGTGCCACCACCGGATCCGGCGGCGATGAAGACCATGTCAGCGCCCTTGAGCAGCGACTTCAGGTGGTCGTAGTCCTCTAGTGCCGACTTGCGCCCGAGCTCCGGGTTCGATCCCGAGCCGAGGCCGCGCGTGGTGTCGGCGCCGATGTGGACGATCTCCTGCGCGCTCGACTGCTCGAGCGACTGCACGTCGGTGTTGACGGCGATGAAGTCGACGCCCTCGACCTGCGCCTCGATCATGCGGTTTACGGCATTGACGCCCGCACCGCCCACTCCGACCACGCGGAGAACGGGCCCGCGAAGCGGATCCGGCTGAGCCACCGGGTCCGGCTGGGCGCGCGTCGGCGTGCCAGGACGATCGAGGATGTTCTCGGGGATGTCCGACGAGAAGACATGGCGCAGCCTCTCCTCCGGAGTCGGGATGTGGCGCGGCGGCTCGTCCTCGACAACACGGTCGTCCACCCCATGAAGCCCATCGGCACGCTTGTGCCCCTGAGGCCCACGCGCCGAAGGCGGAGCGGGCCGCAGTTCGGTGCGCCGGGGGGTGTCGGGTGCCGGGTGCCGGGTGTCGGGCTCAGCACCTGTGGACTGTGGACTGTGGTCCGTGGACTCGTCCGGACGACCCTCGCCGTGCAGGCCCTCTTCCTCGGTCCGCCGGAACAACGCCGCAAGCGGCCCCTCTCGCATGCTCGCCCGCTTGGGGTTACCGGCCATCGAGGACCTCCTTTGCCAGCTGACGGTAGGCAAACGCAGCCTTCCCGTCAGGGTCGTATTTCAACACGGACATGCCCTTGACCGGTGCTTCCGCAAACCGCACCGTCTTCCTGATGCGTGATGCGAACACGCGATCGCCGAAGTTCTCCTCGAGGATCTCGATGGCCTCCTTTGCGTGGACGGTACGCGTGTCCACGAGCGTCGGGAGGATCCCCTCGATCTCGACGCCCGGGTTGAGGTTCTCGCGGATCATTGAGAGCGTGTTCTGAAGCTGAATCAGGCCACGCATCGACAGATACTCGCACTGCACGGGGACGATCACCTTGTTCGCGGCGGTGAGCGCGTTGATCGTGAGCAGCCCCAGGCTGGGCGGCGTGTCGATGCAGATGAAGTCGTAGTCGGACAGGATCGGCTTGAGCGCCTTCTCCAGCGAGCGCTCGCGCCCGATCTGCGTGGACATCGCGATCTCGGCGCCGGCGAGGTCGATCGACGAGCACGCCACGTCCACCTCGCGCCGGCGGATGACCTCGCGGATCGAGGTGTGATGCACGAGCACGTCGTACATCGAGATCTCAAGCGTGTCGGGGTCGATGCCCTGGCTCATGGTCAGGTTGCCCTGCGGGTCCATATCCACGCACAGCACGCGGTGACCCTTCTCGGCAAACGCCGCCGCCAGGTTCAGCGTGGTCGTCGTCTTCGCCACCCCGCCCTTCTGGTTCGCGAAAGCGATCACCTTCGCGGTCGGCTGGCCGTTGTCGCTCGGCGCGGTGGACTCGGGCGTCACTGCGGACTCCGATCTCTCGGTGCCATTCTCGGGAACGGCATCACTCTTGCGGTCGAAGAGACCCATCTCGCAGTGCGTATTCGTACGTGGGAAGAGGATTCCTCCCGCTTCCGGCACGGGTACTGATAAACACCGCCCCGGATGGCAGACCTTCTCGACAAGCGCCTGGTGGTGGTTACCGGGAAGGGAGGCGTCGGGAAGACCACGGTCGCGGCCGCTCTGGGGCTCGCGGCCGCGCGCTCGGGCAAGCGCACGATCGTGTGCGAGGTGGCCCAGCAGGAGCGCATGTCGCGCGTGTTCAGACGCGAGGGCGTGGGCTTCAGCGAGACCCTCCTAGACACCGACCTCTACGCGATCTCGATCGACCCGCAGCGCTCGATGGAGGAGTACCTGCGCGAACAGATCAAGCCGTCGGCGCTCTATGCGGTGCTGTTCGACAACCGCCTGTTCCAGTACTTCGCGGCGGCCACTCCCGGCATGCGCGAGCTCGCCACGATCGGCAAGATCTGGGAGCTCGCCCAGTTCGAGCGGCGCAATCCGCGCACCGCCCCCTACGACCTCGTGATCGTCGACGCCCCGTCGACCGGCCACGGGCTCGGCTTCCTGCACACGCCACGCACCTTCCGCGACGCCGCGCGCGTCGGGCCCATCTCGCGCCAGGCGGGCAAGATCGACGCCTTCATCACGGACCCCCACTCGACCGCGGTCGTGGCCGTGGCCCTCCCGGAGGAGATGCCGGTCAACGAGACGGTCGACTTCGAACGGGAGCTGCACGAGAGGATGGGCATGGAGGTCGACGCCGTGGTGGTGAACGCGCTCTACCCCGAGCGCTTCACCAGCCACGAGGCCGCGCGCATCGAGGAGGCCGCGGCATCGGACGGCACGCCGGGCGTGGAGGCGGCCCTGATGGCCGCGCTGTTCGAGCACCGGCGCGCGCGCACGCAGCGGGAGGAGCTCAGGCGCCTGAGCGAGCTGCTGGGCCGCGAGCCCATCACGCTCCCGTTCCTGTTCGAGCCGGAGCTGGACCTGGGCTCGTTCGAGGAGCTGGCCGGCGAGCTGGAGGCCGCGCTGTGAGCATCGCCAAGCTGATCGACCGCAAGGAGATCGTGATCTGCGCCGGCGCGGGCGGCGTGGGCAAGACCACCACGGCCGCGGCGATCGCGCTGGGCATGGCGTCGCGCGGGTTGAAGGTGGTCGTGCTCACGATCGACCCGGCGCGGCGGCTCGCCAACTCGCTCGGCATCCCCGAGCTGGCCAACGAGGAGCACCAGGTGGACATCGACGGCGCCGGTGAGCTGTGGGCGATGCAGCTCGACCCCAAGCGCACCTTCGACGAGCTGATCGAGAAGCACGCCTCCGACGAGGCCACGCGCGACGCCGTGCTCTCCAACCGCATCTACCAGGAGCTGTCGAACGCCGTGGCCGGGTCGCAGGAGTACATGGCGATGGAGAAGCTGTACGAGCTCTACCAGGAGGAGCGCTACGACCTGCTCGTGCTGGACACCCCGCCGACCCGCAACGCGCTCGACTTCCTCGACGCGCCCGAGCGCCTGTCGCGCTTCGTGGACTCGCGCTCGCTCCAGCTCTTCCTGCGGCCGGGCCGGCTCGGGCTGAAGGTGTTCGGCCGCGGCACCGGCATGTTGTTCGGCGTGCTCAAGCGCGTGACCGGCGTCGACCTGCTGCAGGACCTGTCGGACTTCTTCGCGAGCTTCGGCGACATGGCCGAGGGCTTCCGCGAGCGGGCGGCCAGCACGGGCAAGCTGCTCGCGGACAGCCGCACCACGTTCCTGCTCGTCACCTCGCCGCGCGGCGCGGCGATCGACGAGGCGATCTTCTTCCATCGCAAGCTGCGCGAGCGCGGGTTGCCGTTTGGCGGCGCGGTGGTGAACCGAATGAGCCCGCTCGCGGTGCTCGACGAGCCGGTGGACGAAGCCGAGCTCGAGGAGCTGCTCGGCGACGAGCTGGGGAAGCGGGTGGCCGGCAACCTCGAGGACTACGACGCGATCGCGATCCGCGACCGCGACAACGTGGAGCGGCTGGCGGCCCAGCTGGACGGCGCGCCGCCCATCCTCGTCCCGTACCTGGAGGACGACCCGCATGACCTCGCCGGCCTGCTCCAGATGAACGAGTACCTGTTCGCCGCGGAGGCGGTCAGCTCACGCCGATGAAGGCCTCTGCGGTCAGGTCGCCCTCGATCTCCAGCAGCTTGTTGCCGCAGGGCGCCCTCGCCGGCATCTTGAGCGTGGCCACCAGCCTGCCGTTCTGAGGCTTCGCGTTCACCTGGAGCGGGACGCGAGTGATCCCGGGCAGGCTCACCACCGCCACGTGCACGTTTTTGGCCGTGACCGTCACGGTGAACGTCTGACCCGGCTTGACGACCTTCGGTTGCACCACAACCGGCCCGTGGGCGTCGATGGTCTTGAGCGTGCGGCCGCCGCACTTGTAGGTGGAGCCGACGGTGAGCGGCTGGGTCGACGACGGCTGGGGCGTCGTGCGGTGGACGGTCGGGGGCGTGTTGGTGGTCGCCGTCGGCGTCGTGCGGGGCGAGGACTGGGGGGTGGAGATCGGGGGGGCTGCCGTTCGCGTCGGTGGCGGCGCCGTCTGTGTGCTGCTGTCTCCCCCACCCCCGCATCCGGCCAGAACGGCGGCGATCACGGCAGCTGTAAGGGCGGCTCTCACACCGCGATTGAACACGCCAACTTGCGTCAAAGATCGCCTCCCAGCGTCGATCACGTGGGTGATGCCCAGGTTGCGCCCCACGTATCTCACACCACGAGCGGTGCTCGCGCTTGCGTGCATGCTCGCCGTGGCCTGCGCGGCCATTGTCGCGATCGGGCGTCTGCAGGACGACGCCACCCGCTCGCGCGACTCGCAGTTCGAGCTCGTGTCGCTGCGGCTCAACTTGGCCCAGATCCAGCAGGTGCCGTGGGGGGCCGCGCCCGACGAGGGCGACTCCCCTTCGGACGTACACGACGAGCTCCAGGGCGACGAGCAGCAGATCGCGCAGGGCATCGCGAAGCTCGAGCGAGACGACGCCCTGCCCGACCGCGCCGCGGTGGAAGTCCCCTTCAAGCGCACCATGTCCGCGCTCTGGCGGATCTTCGACCTGGTCTCCAAGGGGCGCAGCGACGAGAGCAACAAGGCGTCCGACACCGCCGCGCGCCAGGCAGCAAAGGCAGATATCGCGCTCGAGCGCGCCGCAACGGTCAATCGCGCCCGCTCGCTGCACGCTCTCAGGCAGGCGCGCATCGAGTCCGCCGCGGTGATCCTGCTCCTGTTCGCCGCCTATGCGCTCTTCTACCGGCGCGCCACCAAGGCCCGCCGCCGGGCGGAGGAGCTTGCGAGGGAGAACCACAGACTGCTGGCAGCAAGCCAGGAGGAGGCGCTCACCGACCAGCTCACCGGCATCGGCAACCGCCGCGCGCTCATGGCGGACCTCGAGAGCCTGGGGCGCGCGGGCGAGGGTGAGCAGACGCTGCTCGCGCTCTTCGACCTGGACGGCTTCAAGCAGTACAACGACACCTTCGGCCACCCCGCCGGCGACGCCGTGCTCGAGCTGCTGGGCCGCCGGCTCGCCGGCGCGATGGCCGGCACGGGCAGCGCGTACCGGATGGGCGGCGACGAGTTCTGCATCCTCGCGACCGTGCCCGAGGCTGACGCCGCGCAGATCGCCGAGCACGCCGCCGCCGCGCTGTCGGAGAAGGGCGTGGGCTTCTCGATCGTCTGCTCGTACGGCACCGCTCTCATGCCACTCGAGGTGGCGGAGCCGCGCGACGCGCTGCGGCTCGCCGACCAGCGCATGTACGAGCACAAGAACGCGGGCCGGTCGTCCGCGCGTGCCAGCGCGTAGCCGCAGCTAGCCTTGACCGTGATGAACGGTCGCGAGCAAGCACTTCCGTGGCAGGGGCGACCGGAGCGCGCCGACCTGATCATCATCAGCGGGATCGTCGCGAGCGGGCTCTACGCGCTGATCCTCTTGCCGCTCGTGCCGTCGCTTGTCGGCAGCCACCCCGCGCTGCTCGAGCTGCTGCGCGGCTCGGCCACGGCGATCGTCACGATGGGCGCGCTGGCGCGCACGGGCGAGGCCAACCTGTGGGTCGCGGTCCTCGCCGGCATCCCCGCGCTGATCGCATTCGACTGGGCCTACTGGTGGGCCGGCCGCCGCTGGGGTCCAGGCGCGCTCAAGCTGATCGGCGGCTCACATCCGAAGGCCATGCGCCGCGCCGAGCGGGTGCAGCGGCTCATGCACCGCTTCGGACCGGCCGCCGTGATCCTCGCCTACGTGCTGCCGGTGCCCACCGCGCTCGTGGACGCGGCGGCCGGCTGGGCGCGCATGTCGCTCGGCGTGTTCCTGATCTGCGACGTGATCGGCGCCCTGCTCTGGACCGGGCTGCTCACCGGCCTGGGCTACAGCATCGGGCAGCCGGCCGTGGACGTGGTCCACAAGATCTCGCACTACTCGCTCTACCTGACAATCGCGCTGATCGTCTACATCGTGTGGCGCCAGAACCGCAACCAGCGGGCGGGCTACACGGGCGCCGAGTAGCTCTCCGGGTCGTCGTCCAAGCCCCAGTCGTCCGAGTGGGTGACGCCATCGGAAAGGTCGTCGGCAGAGGGCGCCTCCGTCTGAGGTGGCTCGGCTACGGCGGTACCCCAGTAGCGCTTGGACACCGGCTCTGTGGCCTGTGGCCTGTGGCCCGTGGCCTCCGGCTCAGCGGCCTCTTGCGGCTTAGCGAACCGCCGCGTATCCCTCGCCTCGATCTCAAAGGGCTCGGCCGACCGCAGCAGGATGTCGTCCGCGGAGCCCTTCAGGTCGGCGTCCAGGAAGCCGCAGAGCACGTCGCGCAATAGCGCGCGCAAAGAGTTCTCCACCTCGAGCACGAGGTCGCGCGGGGACTCCGAGCCGATCGTGTCCATGTACGCGTCGCCAGAGCCGCCGCCGATCACGAAGCGCTCGAGGGCAAACGCGAGCTCCACGCGCCGCTGGAGCGTGCGCCGGTCGGACTCCTCGGCGCACAGCGCGGCCAGGCGCAGGGCCAGGCTGGCGCGGCCGGTGTCGTCCGAGCCGTCGAGCAGGGCCCGCAGAGCCAGCAGGTAGTCGGACAGCGCTTCGGTGTCCAGCTGCCGCTCGCAGCCCATCTCGAATCGCCCGAGACCCCAGGCCACCGCGCCGGCGGGTCGCGCGTGTTCGAGGAGGTCGAGCAGCTCGCGCAGATCGGGCTCCTCCGCGGCGGTGAGCAGCCACGGCTCGCCACGGAGATGGCCCCCGGAGCCGAGCTGGATCGGCTGCCAGGCACCGGTGTCGGCGCGCGCCCACGCGAGCGGCCCGAGCGCGATCGCGCCGGCCTTGAACAACCGGACGGCGGTGAGCAGCCTGCGGAAGCGAATGCGCGCCTCGGTGATCGGCAGCGGCATGTCGGTGCGGATGTCGCGCTCCAGCACCGCGAGCACGTACGGCTCGCC
>Ga0157369_10005419_pt1 | contig 14842 bp, 14 predicted proteins | sample C25metaG_FD_113461 | JGI IMG/M metagenome (GOLD analysis project Ga0157369, IMG submission 113461) | Corn rhizosphere microbial communities from Kellogg Biological Station, Michigan, USA - C2-5 metaG | ecosystem: Host-associated > Plants > Roots > Rhizosphere > Soil | place: USA: Michigan...
GACGGCGGAAGCGCGACCTGAAAGAACAGCAGGGCAAACGATCGGTTCGGCGGGTGGTGCCGCTACCAAGCCATCCAGCTTGGCTGCGACTTCCCGCACCTTCGCCTGCACGACATTGTCGGCCGGCAAATGAGCGGGGTCGGAGGCTTCGATCGAAGCGAACGTTTCCACATCCATCCCGTCGGGCGCAAGGGCCGCGCCTTCCACCTGCAGACGAATCAGGTTGCTGCCCTGTTGGACTTTCGAGCCGTCGGTATTGACGAAAGTGCGAATTTCCCGCTGGGCCCGAACGCTTACCCCGGAGCCGAGAATTTTGGGATGACTCTTAAACTCCGCCGACCAAGCGCGGACCTTGTTCGCCCACCGTTCCGTATCGAAATGAAAGTCTTCGGGCAGACGTGAATATTGGACTGCGGGTTCGGTCGAAAAATCCGCGTCTTGGTCGCTTTGTTCGGCCAATAACTGATTGTCGGTCTTCAATTGCAGCAGACGACGTGAGGCCAGGCGGTACACCCGGTCGGATTCTTCCCAAAGAGCTCGCCGGATTTGGTTCGCGTCATCGTCGAGGCTCAGCGCGGTGAATCTGGTGAACTGAATACGTGAGCCCTTGAAAGGATGATAGTTGTCAAACTTTTCGGACCCAACGCGGATGGTAGTATCGAACCCGCGCCCGTGATTGTGGGTGTCACTCGCGAGTGCTCCGAGGGTAGCCGACTCCGAGTCCGTCCGCTCATCAGTGACCGCATACGCCATGTAGTACGGCGGTGGATCCCCTTTTTCTTTCAACGCGGCGTATTCGCGGCCCAGCTCATCGGTCAGAATCTCGATTAGGCTTGCCGAGCGTCCGGCTGCTGGTGCGCCGGTCGCCCATAACTCGCTGGCGGCGCAAATCGAGGCAAGCACGGCAATCCATGCACGTGCTCGCAGACCAGATGTTGGGCGCAAACTAAAGAATAACAACCGGGCGGCAAGATGTAGTACGCTAGGCGCAGGAGATCACGTCCGACGAGTCTACCGCGCCGCTCCCCGCAATCAACCATTTCCACGGAACTTCCCAACTGGATGCTGGCCGCTCGCTGCGCTGAGACCAAGAAAGCCACCGGGGTCAAAGTTCTCGACCTTCGTGACATCACTTCGTTCACCGATTTTTTTGTAATTTGCACGGTCTCGAACGCGCGCCAGGCGCATGCAGTTTCTGACGAAATCGAAAAGGGATTGAAGGAAGCGGGCGAGCTTCCTATGAGCATTGAAGGCTATGATTCCGGCGAGTGGATCCTCATGGACTACGGCGATTTCCTAGTGCACGTCTTCTCGGACGCGGCGCGCTCGTTCTACGATCTTGAGCGGTTGTGGCGGCATGCCACGCAAGTCCTGTAGCTACTTTAGCTATTGACAAGCGCCGACGGATCCTGCACCCTTTATAATCGAGATAAGAGAGTAACTTAATTGTCATCTCCAGCTACGCCTGAGGACACATGAGCGCACTCTCGCCTCGTCATTTTCAAGTACTTCACGCCGTCGTTCAGAACTATATCGATACCGGCGAGCCGGTCGCGTCGCGGGCGATAGCGCGCAAATACCCCATGAGCCCGGCTTCCATCCGGAATATGATGGCGGATCTCCTCGAAGCGGGTTATCTGTCACAACCCCATACTTCGGCTGGGCGGGTGCCCACTGGGGCAGCCTATGAGAGTTACGTAAAGACGCTGTTCGGCAGCCGCATCGTGCAGGCGGAGTTGGACCGGCTTCATCTGGAGATTCAGGGAGCAGGCAGTGTGGAGGCGCGTATCGAGCGCTCCTCGAAGCTGCTCACCGAAATCACGCGCAACTTTAGCATTGCGGCGGCGATTCCTACCGCGGATCAGACCTTGGATCGCGTAGAACTAGTGGGTCTTCCCGAACGCCGCATTCTGATGGTGGTGATCACGCGCGACCGTATGGTGCGCAACAAAGTAATTTCTGTGGACGATCAGATCTCGCAAGACGAGCTGATTTCCATCCGTAATTACATTAACTACAATTTCGGAGGCTGGGTTCTTCCAAATATCCAGCGAGAACTGAAGCGCCGGCTCGAACTCGAGAGCGCTACTTACGACGCCATTCTTCGACGAGTCGGCATTTTTTATTCGAAGGGCTTGCTGGATCTCGGTCAATTGCCACAGATGCACTTCGAAGGCGCGGAAAATCTGATCGACATCGATATACGCATGACACGCGAGCGCCTGCGTGAGCTGTTCCGGGCGCTCGAAGAAAAGAAGCGTGTGCTCGAGCTTCTGGAACGCTTTCTCGAGCAGCGCGATGGCGAGGTAAGGATTCAAGTCGGTTTATCCGACATACATCCCAGCATGAGCGAGCTGTCGCTTATCGGTGTGCGATTCGGCATGCCGAACGGGCTGCAGGCACATGTGGCGGTGCTCGGCCCGATGCGGATGAACTATAACCGCGCAGTATCGGCCGTCCTACACGTGGGGCGAGCCTTCTGCAACGCCGCGATGCAATAGGCGCTCTACTCCGTCAGGAACTGAAAAATCGTAACGCTGTGGAAGCGCTGCCCGGCACGCAGGACCGTGCTCGGGAAATTCGGTTGATTCGGTGAATCCGGATAGTGCTGGGTTTCGAGGCATAGCGCCGAGCGATGTGTGAACGGGCCGCCGATGCCGCTCACTGAACCATCGAGGAAATTGCCGGTGTAAAACTGAATTCCGGGCTGGTCCGTATGCACTTCGAGAACGCGGCCGGAATCCGGATCCTCCACGCGCGCGGCGATCGCCGAAAGGTCGCCGGGATGATTCACTACAAAATTATGATCGTAGCCGCGGCCGAACTTGAGCTGTTCGTCGTCCTGACCGATGCGCGAGCCGATCTCCATCGCCTTGCGGAAATCGAAGGGCGTTCCTGCCACCGGTTCAATCTTCCCGGTTGGGATGAGTGTGCTGTCCACCGGAGTGAAGCGATCGGCGTTGAGCATGAGTTTCTCATGCAGAATCGAACCGCTGCCGACGCCGCCCAGATTGAAGTAGGTATGGTTCGTGAGGTTCAGTACCGTGTCTTTATTCGTTGTGGCGCTGTAGTCAATGTGCAGCGCGTTCTTGTCGTCGAGCGTATAGCGAACGGTGACTTCGAGCTTTCCCGGGTAACCCTCCTCTCCGTCCTGGCTGGTATAGCGGAGTTCCAGGCCCGGGCCTGTGTCGCTTGAAACCTCCTTGGCACGCCAGACGCGTCTGTCGAAGCCTTTCAGACCTCCATGCAAACTATTGGGGCCATCGTTCACCGGCACATTGTAGGTACGCCCGTTCAGCTTGAAGATGCCCTTGGCGAGGCGATTTCCATAGCGGCCGATGAGTGCCCCGAAATGAGCGGTATTGCTCTTAGCCGTGTACCCGCCGAGATTATCGAAGCCCAGTACCACGTCGGCCAATTTCTTATTGCGATCCGGCGCCTTAATTGAGGTGATCGTTCCGCCGTAGTTGGTGATCTTGACCTCCATGCCGGACGTGTTGGTCAACGTGTACAGAAAGATTTCCTGCCCGTCGGCGGAGCCAAACGGCTGCTTGGTGGTTTTGGGAACTGCCATGGCAGAAAAGGCCAAAACGGAAAGTGCGAGTAGAGTTTTCATCATCGGGACCGCTTTTTAGTGTATGTTGATCTGCTTGTGGAGGACGCGCGTGACCACTTCGGGATGATCTTTCGTCCCGCCGATCTCAAGCGGCACCTGGAAGCCTGCGCCATCCTTTTTAAATAGAGGATCAAACGGCTTCAGCAGCCAGTGCTTTACGCCGGACTGCGTATCTGAGAGCGTGGCGTGCATGCGAAACAAGCCCTGCATATTCATTTTTTCCGAACGCAGGTCATAGGTGCCATTCAGGCTGATGAGGGCTCCGGGAACCTGAAAGGACAGACGCGAGAACGATGCCAGGCCGTTGCGTAGCTTGAATCTTCCGCGTAGGTTCGAGACCACGGTCTCCGCCGACTCCTGGCCCTCCTCGGCCTCCTTCTTAGAAATTCCTTGCGCACGATCGCTCAAAGTCTCTACACGGCTCTGAATCTGTGAGTTGGTGAAATTTGCCGAGTGGAGACCGAACCGGCCGTCGAGGCCTAGTTTGTGGAGTACCTCTTCGGGGCCTGGAGGAATCTCGATTGTCGATCGGAAATCGACGCCGCCAGTCACGATCGGCTTGCCGCCCACTACCAGCCGCAGGATGTCTTCGATACGTCCGTGTTGGGCGAGGACATCCAGCGAGACGGTCTTTCCCTTTCTCCCGGGCAAGTGCACCACCCCGCCCTTACAAATAAATTCCGAGCGCAGGAAGGTTGCATCGACGGGATCGAGAATCGTGTCCCCATTCGTTCCGTCCACGACCGAGTGGAAAGTGGTCTTCAAGTGAATCGTATCGCCACCGGCTTTCAGGCCGAAATCGGGGGTATCCGTTTCTCCATCTACGGTGATGTGCTGGAGCACGCCGCCATACTTGCCTTTTGAGGACAAGACTCCATGGATACCATGAAAGGCGCCCAGATCCGCATTCTGAAAGTTGTAATTGCCTGAGACGGCCGTGGAGCGTGGATCGTCGCGCTGCCAGGGCCCGAAGAGTCCCGTCGTGTCGATGACTCCGGGCGGTTTGGGATTGGTGAGCTTCGCGGTGAATGTCATGGCCCGTCCGGGACCGATCGAGTGCATCGTCAGTTCTTTGATCTCGAATTGCAGAGGGTCTTTGCCTTCCTTCTTGGGTTCGATCTCGAGTAGCGTTCCATCGGCCACGATCTTCTCAATCAGAAAACGAAGGTGTGTGGTGTCGTGCCCCGGCTCGGAGCTGGATACTTCCTGGTTCGCCTCCATCCCGTGAGCCATAGTGGAGCGGCCGCGCGGCGGGATGTGGATTTCCAGTCCTTCGAGGCGCACTATGTGAATCAGGTTGCGACGATCGAAGATGGTGAGAAGATCGGGGGTCGCGCGAAAGTGGCGGATCCGAATTAGAGGATGCGGATCGTGCCATTCTTTGTGGCGGATCGTGAGTTCGTCACCGTCAACGGAGGGCTGCGGGAACAGACCGACGCGAAGCGTTTTCAGCTCCACGTCTGCGTCAAAGCGGTCCGAAAGGGCTTGAAGGGCGCGGTTTTTGAGGCGCGGCGTGAGTGTCCTGAGGTAGAAGAACGCAGCTATTCCCGTCCCTAGTAACAATACGAAGCCCACTAGCGCCCCGTAGGCAAGAACCTTGCGCATGCAACCTTGCTAAGTTTAAGCCATGAAACTCCTACGGGTGATGATCTTGCTTGTCGCCTGCTCGCTGGCTGCGGCCGCCCAGGACCAGCCCTCCCGGGTGCATTCCATACGCGCGTCGGGCGAAGCCACGATTCATGCGAAACCGGATCGGGCTCAGATCTCGATCGGTGTGGTGACGCAAGCGCCCACGGCGCAAGCGGCGGCGTCACAAAATGCTACGCAGACATCAGCGGTGCTCGATGCGTTGAAACGCTCCCTCGGCACGAATGGCGAAATCAAGACCAGCGGCTACTCGATTTCTCCGCAGTATCAGTACGTCAGCGGAAGACCGCCCAAAATTACCGGTTACCAGGCGAGCAACTCTGTTCTCACGACCCTGAACGATCTCTCACTCACCGGTAAAGTCATCGATGCGGCGAACGAAGCCGGCGCTAACGATGTTACCGGCATTTCGTTCAGCCTGCGCGATGACAACGCGATTCGTGCCCAAGCGCTCGCTGAAGCCGCACTCAAAGCGCGTTCCGCCGCCGAGGCAATTGCAAAAGCTTTAAACGTGCACATCACGGCGGTATTCGAAGCGGATACTACGGAAGCACCTATTGTACGGCCCATGAATAAGGGATTCGCCATGATGGCTGAAGGCGCCGCGCCGCGCGCTCCTACTCCCATTGAGCCCGGCGATCTCGACGTGCACGCGTCGGTAACCGTCACTTTCGAAGTGCAATAGCAGAAATTCTCGCCAAAACGTTTCACTCTGGCTACAATTGAAAACGGACGGGACGTTTCCAAATGGAAGATTTGGCCACACAATCTTTTGTAGACCCCGAAATCCCGAACAAGCTCTATTTCCGCATCGGCGAAGTCGCAAAGCTGGCGGCAATCAAGCCGTATGTTCTGCGTTTCTGGGAATCCGAATTCAGCGGTCTGGGGCCGAAGAAATCGGGCACGGGTCATCGCCTGTATCGCCGCAAGGACGTCGAATTGGTGCTCGAGATCAAGCGCCTGTTGTACGAAAAGCGATTCACCATCGAAGGCGCGCGCAAGGTACTCGAATCCAAGCCCAAGCGTGAGACCGCTCTGAAGCCGGTGGCGGTTGCCCGACGCCAGGGCCAGCTGTTTTCGGGAACCTCGGCTTTCTATCAGGAAATCAAGCGCGAATTGGGTGAGATTCTCAGCCTACTCAAGCGATCCGAGGCGTAAAGCGCCCCCTCACTGTTGAGGCTCTATCGTCGGTTGCAGCGACCTAAGCTGATCGATGAGCCGCGTGGCGGCCTCTTGACTGGCCGCCTTTTTCGACCTGCCAGTGGCCCGGCTAGTGAACTGGTCTCCCACACGGGCCTCGACGGTAAACAGTTTAGCGTGCTCGGGACCGCTGGTTTCGACGGTTGCATAGCGTGGAATGGGCAAACCTAGCGACTGCGTCCACTCCTGGAGGGCGCTCTTGGAGTTGGATGTCTCAAAGGATTCGTCATCGAGATCCTCCAGGTCGCTAAGCACCAACTTACGAATGAACGCCCGCGTGGGCTCCATCCCGCCGTCCAAATACACTGCTGCAATGACCGCTTCTAGCGCATTGGCCAAGAGTGTCTTCCGTTCGCGGCCGCCGTTTTGCTCTTCTCCCCGGCCGAGCAGCAAATAATCACCCAAATGGATTGTTTGCGCGCAATGATGAAGGTGGGCTGCGCTCACCAGATACGATTTCCAGCGCGAGAGCCGCCCTTCGGTTGCCAATGGATGCTTCTCCACTAGCGCCTCGCTCACAACGAAGCCCAGAACAGAATCACCCAGAAACTCGAATTGTTCGTTGTCGCCGGACGATCCAGCACCGCGCTCCGCCGCCCGCGAGCTATGTGTCAGCGCCCGCACGAGCAGCTCTTTATTGGCGAACCGGTATTCGAGCCCGTCTTCCAATCTGCCGATTGGAGCGTTCATCGCAATCGCTATTTGGCCGGCGTCGCGGTCTTGAGCTTCGTGGCAGTCTCTTTTTGTTGCTGCGCGAACTGCTTCACCTGTGGCGGCGCTTCGTTCATCGCCAACACTTTGTCGGCGGTCGTGATGGCATCATCGTACTGCTTGTTGTCGATGTACGCTTTCGCCAGCCGCGCGTTGGCCACGGGAGACCCCGGATTCGCGTCTATCGCCGACTTGTAGTTGGTGATAGCTTCCGGGTATTTCTTATCGAGGGACGCTACCAAGCCGAGCGAGTCGTAGGCCTGCGCGGTCAATTCCTTCTTAAATTGTGGCCATTGCTCCGCGGGGAGCCCGGTAGGAGGGGTGTCGGCGGTTTTTAGAAGAGACAGCGCCTGGTTGGCGTAATCATTCACCTTCTTGATGCTGTCCGCTTTATCGAGATCGTTCTCGCGTGTATGCTGAGCAATAGATTCAGCAAGAGTTACGCGCGCTTCGATGTTTTTTGGATCGGCTTGAATGGCGCGTTCTCCCCAGGTTGTAACCTGCACATAGTCGTTCTTTTGCTGGGCTGCTGCCATCGCCATGCTATACAACTGCGGCTTGAACTCAGTGTCGGCAAAATTCTCGAATACGCTATTGATGGCCGTCAGTTCGCCGTCCCAGTCCTTGGCCTGCTGCGCGGCTTGCACTTTCTGCAGCGCCTCTATTTCCTTCTGGCTCTTGGGATGGGGGCCTGCGCTTGGGGCCGGCTGTTGTGCGAGCAGCGGGAAGGACGCCAGTGTTATGGCGGCGACCGCTACTAGATTCTTCACTTTCATTTCTGTTTGTCTCCTGAGGATGAATTGCTTTCCAACCCTTTTTCGGCGGCCTCCCGCGCCATGGCGGAAATGCCTTCGGTCGCGAGCGCCAGCTTGAACTGGTCCCCGGCTTGATCAGGCTTTCCCTCCACGAGCGCCAAGCGGCCCAGGTAAACGTGCGCCCATGCCGTGATCGCCGGATTAGGATTATTCGCGGCGGTTCGTTCGAATAACTCAACCGCCTCGGTTCTTCTGTTCTCATGGACTGCTATACGGGCAAGCCCATAGTAGGCGCGACCCTGCAGTGCTTTGTCTGCCGTCTCTCCAAAGACTTTTTTGAATGTTTGCTGCGCAGCCTCGTATTGGTGCTGGTCGTATAAGCCTTCCGCCGCTTCGAGCGACGCTTCCGCCGGGCTCAATTCGAGCTTTGCCGGGGGTGCAATCACACGCGGAGCGACCGACTGCACATATTGCACGGTGCGCAGCCGTTTCTCTTCCTTCTTTACGTCTACGGCCGAGACCAGGTCCGGATAGTAGAGGCGAAAGGCATCCGGCTGTTTTTCATAGGCAGGCAGCAGATCGGCCAGCGCTGCCGTCAGAATGAATCCTTCGCGCATCGCTTGGTCGACGAAAGCCGCGCGCTTCTCCGCCCCGCCATGCATCAGACGGCTATCAATCGCCTTGATCAGGCACTTAGTGACCAGAAGCGAGAAATCCTCTTTATAGGCAAGATCGAGCGCCGGCGCCTCTTCCGCGAATTTCTGCAGTGGTTTCTTGTCCGTTATGGCCTTACGGTATTTGAAACTCAAAGGATCGAGGAGGTAGGCGAGGTAGGCATCACGGATCTCATCGATCACCGGTGCGGTTGTCGGCGTGATGACAATAAAGCTGTCGTCGCGATAATTGCGCACCTGCGCCTGGTTCGGCTCACCTAACAGGTCGAGGTAGATTTGGAAGCGCCTTCCCAAATAGCCCGACGGATTGCGCAAGTAGCCGTTGGCTTCAAAGAGCGTGCTTATGACTGGCTCCTGATACTCGGCCATTGCGGCCGCGTAGGCAGGTTGCGCCCGGTTCCAAAGATCCGCGACGTTTGCCTCTTTATAAAACCGCGCCAGCAAGTCGCTAAAACCGCGCAGCGGTTCCACATCGGGCGGTACCTCACCGGATGGCAAAGCGAACTTGGGCGCATCGCCCGCGGTTAGCGCGAACGAGATGTATTGGCCCAAATCGCCCGCGCCCGTCGGTTTTTTGTGTTCTTTATAGAAGGCCCGCAGTTCCGAAAGGCAATCAATCTGCCGGCTTGCGAGGATTTGCCGGATCTGCGTTCGCACCTGGTAATGGGCATTCAAGGGAGAATCTATCCCGGCATCGTATCCAGCAGCATTGATGGCGGCTAAGGTAACGAACAGAGTCTGGCTGACCCCAAATTGGTTCTCCCCTGTGTCCCTGGCAGAGCACACTTTTCCTGAGATGCCGGCGATCAAGAGGACTGGCAGCAGAATAGAATAGGCGTAGCGGCGAGTCAAAAACAACCTCAGGCGCACTTTCAGGCGAAGACAGGCTGCCTGCCCAACAGTGTAGCCTATGGAGGGGTAGATAGTTTTGCGCTTTTCGAGCCCTGAATATCCCATTTCACAGTGGGATATCGGACACCCGATGAATCATAATGCAGCGGTACGACATCCACAAATAGGAGAGCCAAAATGGCAGGAGATAATACAGTAAATTTCACCGACGCGTCCTTCGATAAAGACGTTTTAAACGCGGATGTCCCGGTTCTGGTAGATTTTTGGGCGGAATGGTGCGGACCCTGCCGTATGATGGCCCCAACTGTTGACCAAGTGGCGAGCGACTATGCCGGCAAGGTCAAAGTGGGCAAGTTGGACGTTGACACCAATCAGCAGACCGCATCGCGCTACGGGATTCGTGGTATTCCAACCTTGCTTCTGTTCAAGGGCGGACAGATCGTTGAGCAGAAAGTCGGTGCCATTGGGAAGCCCGAATTTCAGAAGATGCTCGACAAGCATATTTAAGCGAGATTCCGAGCTCACCGGTGTGAGCACCTGTTGATAATCTGAAAAAATGGTCCGGCTTGGCGCGGTGCTCGGCGTACTTGCCATTGGGTTAGTTGCCGGCATGGCTGGTGCGTCTCCATTAGGGGAGCGGCTACACGCGGCGGTCCGCGCTGGAAACGTGACCGAGGTGCGTCAGGTGCTCGCCGCGGGGGCCGATGTGAATGCCCTCGATTCTCTGGGTGGCACTCCGCTGCTCGACGCCGCCTGGTCCGGCAATCTCGAAATTACGAGTCTGTTGCTTGCTAACGGCGCTGATGTAAACGCCCGTCACACCGAAGCCGGTTCGACGGCGCTTGAATATGCCGTCCTCACCAGCCGGCCGGAGATTGTGCGGGCACTGCTCGCCGCTAAAGCTCGGGTAGATATCCGCTATAAAGACGGGGAGACCGTGCTCCATACGGCAGCCGCCAAAGGAAACCGTGAAATCGTGGCCAGTTTAATAGGCGCTGGTGCGCCCATCAAGGCGATAGATAACAATGACAATACTCCACTGGATGAATCGGTGCTGCACGGGCAAGCGGATGCCATGGCGGTGCTGCTTGCGCATGGGGCCGATGTCCGGCGGGTGCATGCGAGCGATGGCCGCGGGCCATTACACGAAGCCGCCATCAAAGGATTTACGGCGCTGGCGAAACCGTTATGTCAGGCGGGCGCGAACCTGGCCCAACGCGATCGGTCGGGGCAGACACCGCTCGATCTGGCGCTGGCCTATAAAAACGGGCCAATGGTAGGCGTACTGCTGGGTTTAGGCTCACGGCTCGAGGATTCGGCCGCCGCGGCCAGCGAGGCGATGGAGACCGCAACGCTGCGCGGCCGCACGGAAATCGCACGCCTTTTAATGGATAACGGCTTCGATATCAACCAGCCGACAGCCAGCGGCTCTACCTACCTGAACGACGCGGCGCTCAAAGGCCAAGGGAAATTGGTGGCGCTATTACTGGCGCGCGGAGCGCATGTCGAAGCGCGCGGCGAAAATGGCGACAGCCCGCTGCACGATGCTGCGCTGGGCGGCAACACCGAAGTGATTACCCTGTTGCTCGATCACGGCGCCGCAATTGATGTGCCCGATCGCGAATCCGGCGCTACTCCGTTGATGATTGCTGCATCTCTGGGCCGGGCGGGCGCTGTGATGGTTCTGCTCCGCCGCGGAGCCAACCCGCTGCTGCGCGATCACGCCGGACATACGGCACTCGACCGTGCCCGCGAGGCCCAGAACGGCGAAATCGTGAAGCTCCTCCAAAAGGGCTAGATGCCCATTCCATATAGGCCTGCAGGCTTATCCCCAGCAATACCTTAGTTTTTTCCCAAAGCCCGATCGCGATTCCGCCGATAAGCCAAGTGATCGGAAGGATCTCTCTTTGACACGCGGCAAACGTACACATAAAATTCTGCTGGCAGATGCCAATCTGCTGTTCCGTCGGGGCTTGCGGACTCTTCTGTCGGCGGAGAGTGATCTAGACGTGGTCGGAGAGGCCTCGGGCGTAGCGGAAGCGCTCGGCTCGGCGCAACAGGCCATGCCAAATGTCCTGGTCATGGATCTGGCGCTGCTGCACGGCGGCGAGCAGGGTCCTTTAGCGGTCCGGCAGATCGATTCCTCGATTGGAGTTTTGTTCTTGACACAAGAAGATTCACCCGAACAATTGGAACTCGCGATTGCGGCTGGAGCCCGCGGCTACATGCTGAAGAACAGCCCGCCGCGCCAGTTGCTGGCGGGTATCCGCCAAATCGCTACGGCCGACGATCAGAATCCCGGCGGTCTATCTCGCCTGGTGCCGGATTTGCAGGCCCTGGCTCTCAACAACAAACACGCGCGGGCTTCCGTTCTCACGCTGAGGGAGCAGGAAGTGATGCGGCTGCTCGCAGAAGGGCGCACGGTTCGCGAAGTGGCCGCCGAACTTTCGCTAAGCATCAAGACCATTGAGGCACACAAGTTGAACTTGATGCGCAAACTAGATATTCATAATCGCAGCAGCCTCGTTGAATACGCCGTCCGCGCCGGCCTGATCCCAGGCCAGCCGGTTCATGTCGGCTGAGCTCTTCCTTGAAATACAATCGAGGCGGCTGCCGGAACCGGCTTGCGCTACGCTTCCTCTATGTGGAAGTTCCTGCTGGGAATAGCGGTTGGGATTGTGGTCGCCTTCGTGGGTGCGCTGATCATCGTTTTTGCGATGGGCCGTCTGTTTTCAACGAAGCAGGTTTCTATAGAAGGCAATTCGGTTCTGGTGCTGGCACTGACTGGCGAACTTCCCGAAGCCGCTCCCGTCGACATTCCCATTCCGTTTGTTCAGGCGCAGAGCGTTCCTACTGTGCGCGATATCTGGACCTCCCTGCGCCAGGCCGCTAGCGACAATCGCATCCGCGCCATTGTTCTCCAGCCGAATGGGCTTGCTACCGGCTGGGGGAAATTGCAGGAACTGCGCCAGGAGATCGTGGCATTCAAGAAATCCGGGAAGCCCGTTTATGCGTTTCTGCAGAGTCCTGGATCGAGAGAATACTATCTCGCCTCGGTCGCCGACAAAATCTATCTGTCCCCCGACGACATGCTCGGCGTCAAGGGTTTTGCGCTCGAGGAAATGTACTTCAAGAACACGCTCGACAAGGTGGGTGTTCAGTTCGAGGTGGATCATATCGGGCGTTACAAGGATGCCGGCGATATTTTTACTAAGACGGCAATGTCGCCCGAGACGCGCGAAGTGCTGAACCAGGTCTTGGACCAGATCTACAACGATTTTTGCGCCACGGTTGGGCAGGGGCGGCACAAGACCGCAGAGGAAGTAAAGACACTAGTCGATGCGGGGCCATTTCTCGGTAGCCAGGCGAAGGCCACGGGATTGGTTGACGAGTTGGGTTATGAAGATCAGGTGTACGGGGCGTTGAAGAAAAAACTCGGCGTGAGCGAGATCAAGAAGTCGAACATCCGTACGTATTTCCGGGCGGCGCCCGGAAAAGGCGATCGCATTGCCTTTCTGGCCGGCGAGGGAGATATTGTTCGAGGCGATCTGGACGATTCATTTGGCAACCCCACCGGTATTTCGTCCGTTGGATTTGCGAAGGTCATTCGACGAGTGAGAGAAGACAAAAGCATCAAGGGAGTGATTCTGCGCGTGGATTCACCGGGTGGCGATTCGGTGGCTTCCGACGAGATTCTTCACGAGTTGAAGCTGCTCAGTACCGCCAAGCCACTCGTAATATCGATGTCCGATGTCGCGGCTTCGGGAGGGTACTTTATCTCGATGACGGGTGATCCCGTGCTCTCCTATTCGGGAACCATCACGGGTTCTATCGGTGTGCTGTATTTACGGCCGAATTTTAAGGGCCTGTATGACAAGCTCGGCATTCAGGCGAGCCTGCTCACGCGCGGCCAATTCGCCGATCTCGATGTGGTGTCGCAGCCTCTTTCCGATGCCGGCCGCCGTAAATTGCACGAGTCGATTGAAGCCACGTATCGTTCTTTTGTCGGTAAGGTGGCCGCGGCTCGGAAGAAAAATTACGACCAGATCGATTCACTCGCCCAAGGACGTGTCTGGATGGGAGGACAGGCCCGCCAGAACGGGTTAATCGACGAGTTGGGCGGGTTAGATCAAGCCATTGCGCTGATCCGGAGGAAGGCGAAGCTGTCCGCCACCGGCGAGACCAATTTGGTGATGTACCCTCCGCGGCGGACTCTATTTGAGGTGCTCGCCAACACCTCGCCCGAATCCCTCGAGGGCCAAGCAGCCGAGACCCGGTTGCGCAAGATTGTGCCCAATCTTCCGAGCCGGGCGCTGCTCCAAGGCGGCATGCTGCGCATGCTTCCGTACCAGGTCACGATTCACTAGCGAGCTTTCCGAAAGAATCAAAATGCCGCGGCCGATGGGATACCGCTGCCGGCGAGTGCGTTCTGCATGCGCTCGAGTGCGGACTTGTGGATTTGGGACACGCGGCTCTCGTTCACTCCCAAGAGGCCACCAATTTCCTTCATAGTCAAATCCCGTTCGTAGTAGAGCTTCACGACCTGCCGGTAACGTGCGGGCAAGGTCTTCATCGCGCCCTGCAGCTTCTGGCGCAGTTCGGAGCGGGCGAAAACCTGGTCGGGTGCGGCCGCCGGAGCACTGACCGCCTCGCAAGCCACCGTTTCCTCTCGATCGCCGGTATGCTGCTGCAACGCCGCCAGACCCAGATTCCGGAAGTCGACCATCAGCGCCTGCCAGCGGCGGGAGGATAGGCCCATTGCGGCGGCGATCTCGGCTTCGCTCGGGGCACGTTCCAGCTTGGCTGTCAGCTCGCGGGTGACCGCTTCCATTTGCTTGTAACGCTTGCGCAGATCGCGAGAGGCCCAATCCTGCTGCCGCAGGCTGTCGAGAATAGCTCCCCGGATGCGATGTTTCGCATAGGTCGGAAACGCGACTTCTTTATCGTCGCGATATTTGGTGGCGGCATCGAAGAGCCCCATGACACCGGCATGCACCAGGTCGTCCAATTCGATGTGCACCGGCACGGACCGCTGGATATGCGCGGCGATGGCGGTGACCAGAGACATGTGCTCGAGTATGAGTTCGTCACGGCGATGAGCATCGCGGCGGGCGGGTTGGCTGGACAGCGCGGGTTGGCTTGCGGCGTTCACTTGGTTTCTCCGGCCTGGAGAAGGCACCCGCGCCACCAGCCATCAGCGGCTCGCGCAATCGATTGTTTTTAAAAACTTTAGGAAAAATTTAAAAGATGCGATCAGCCTCCCGAGCCAGGTATTTTTCCGTTCTGAAACGGCGTTTGGCCAAGCTGATGTTCCGAGATGACATCGCGAGCCACTTCGGAACAGACGAGTCGTCTAGAGAGCCCGCGCGATTGCTCACCTGAGACTC
>Ga0157369_10005420_pt1 | contig 14841 bp, 24 predicted proteins | sample C25metaG_FD_113461 | JGI IMG/M metagenome (GOLD analysis project Ga0157369, IMG submission 113461) | Corn rhizosphere microbial communities from Kellogg Biological Station, Michigan, USA - C2-5 metaG | ecosystem: Host-associated > Plants > Roots > Rhizosphere > Soil | place: USA: Michigan...
AGGCGCGGCGACCGCTACGCTTCTCACGACCCAGCCAACTCTGTTTTTTCCCATCGGCACATATAACGTGAACGACGGCATCAATCTTGCTTGCACGTCTTCCACCTGCAGCGGCTACCGCATCATTGGCGCCGGCAGAGACAAGACGATTCTGAAGGCAACAACCTGCACTAATGGTTACGTGCTTTGGTATAACAACACGACCAATAGTGGCGATAACTTCAAGGGCATGCGCCTCGAGCACCTAACCATAGATGTGAGCTCCGCAGGTACCTCATGCACAGATGGGGTCAAGTACACGCAGACAGCGCTCACGGTGATGGATGACGTTGCGATTCTCGGCGCCGGCAGCTCATCCGGCGCAGTCTACTCCACCGGCACAATCGGCATTACGGGATCCACAGTTACCGGAGTAGGAACCGTATTTAACTCAGCCATGGTCCCAGGCATTCTCCAGGTCAGTGTGGGCGGCCAGACGATGATGGCGGAAATAGGAACGTTCAATTCCAGCACATCGCTGACTCTCAATTCATCCTGGCCCTCAGGCACGGTGGCCACCGGCACAGCCTATGCGCTGACCTATGGAGGCAGGGCGATCACCTGCGATCCAGGCAATAGCTTCTCGCAGTATGGAAGCTTTCACGATGTCTACATTCAAAACTTCCGATTCCCTTACTACTTCATGGGCACGGGCAGCGGTTCTAACGGATGCTCGAGGTTCACTATCGACGGATCCGCGGGCTGGATTGGATGGAGCGGCACTCGAGGCGCCAACTCAATCGGCATCGTCGCCGGCAAGCACACCGATACGTTGCATGTGCGAATCCCGATTAACAATTTCGCTCGAGGAGTACTCCTTGATTCCGCGCACGCCAACGACCTTGACGGCATGGACATCGAAAACAACTCGAGCCAGACGGTGGTATCAACCTGCAATGGCGGAGTGGCTGCGCAATCCTGCTTGACGGCCGTGGAAGTGGGCGCCGATGCGCAGAGCACAGGCTATGGAAACCACATCCGCAATCTGTATCCCTACCTCAACGGCACCGTGTATCAAATCGACAATATAAACGGCGCCTACAACATGCTCATTGAAGGCCTGCGATCCGCAAGCTTTTCAAACACCACAAACTATTTTCTGAATGGCAACACAGGATGCCCAGCCAACGGCAGCGCGGCCACAGTGGGCCAGATCAGCATTCAGACATGGGACTGCTTTCACACGCAGGTTGCGAACACCGTTAACTAAAAGCGAGGAAACATGAAGAGAAGAATTTTCTGGCTACTCACTGCGCTACTCACGGCCGCACCTGCCGTGCACGCTGCGCCACCGTCCACCCTGGCCAAGATGATGGCGATGTGCCAAAACCCCGCCGGCAATTGGATACCAGTGCTCAGCGCCGGCACCGGGACGCCTTACGGCTACCCCAATCCAATCCAGCTGTTCTTTCAGGACAGTAGCGGCACCTGGCGCGCGGCACAGTGCGACTCGAGCGGCAACCTGATTGTCTCGGGCAATAGCGGCCTCTCGGGCTTGACGGCCGGCGAGGCGGTCATTGCAGCCACACTGACGACGGCCACCAGCAGCAAGGCCCTGGCTGGCACAGGCGCGGGCTTGGTGACGGGCCCGAAAACTTCAGTGCTCCACGATTGCCCGTGGTACACCGACACGGCCGGAACACAAGGAGACTCGGCCGGCACCGGTTGCAGCATCGTGACAGCAACACAGTACCAATTCCACGCAGGACTTATATCTGCGGGAAGCACCATCATTGCGAACACCACCCGCGTTTATGATTTCGTGCCACCTGTCAATCTTTCCGTGACAAAGCTTTCCTATCGCATTGGCACCGCGGACAACACGACAAATCTGTACTCTCTCGGGATCTACTCAAACACCGGGACTCTGCTGTGCACGACCGGAGCGATTCAAGGCACCGTCGCCTTTCCGGTAGCGAACAACATAACCAACCTGTCGTTCACTGGCACATGCAATCTGACCGGCGGAACGCGGTATCTCTTCGCCATGACCGGGCAAGCATCGACTGCAAATATGTTAGGGATTAACGATTTTGGACCGCAGCCATACCTGGCTCCATCGGCAGGCGGCGCGACATCGGGCGGAGTACTCAATTCTTCCATCACGCCGGCGGCCGATTCGTTTGGTGTGACCGTCTATCCAGATTTCATGTTGCACAACTAAAGGGCCAAATGGGCGACGAAGATACAGACAAGCTTGAGGACAAGCTAGAACAAGTGACCAAGGAGATGCGCGACAGGTCGCATCAACTGGCGGGCATTATTCAGCAACAGTCCGTGGAGCTGGCAGGCCTGAAAACTTTATCGCAGACCGTTCGGGATCTAGGCACAGCATTGGCTGGGGATCCTACCAGCGGAGTGGATACCGGATTGAAGGGCGCAGTGCAGAGACTCTATCAAGAGGTACGCGACACCGAAGGGCAACGGCAGAAAGATAGCCGGCGCAATGAGGAGCAGTGGAAAGAAGTCATTGAGCAGAACCGGCAGCAGAACGAAAAGATTGAAAAGCTGACCAACTATGCCGAGCGCCGCGGCGGAGCTCTCGGGCTTGTACGCGAAATTGGCAGCACAATTACAGTCGTGGCCGCGGCCGGCGGGCTCGTCTTGGGAATTATCAAAATAGCGATGATGAAATGAGAGGCATTATGCATTTAAGTGAGGCCGGGCTGAAGTTGTTGAAGGTTTCGGAAGGCTACCGCGGCAAGGTCTACACCGACATTGCCGGATTCAGAACTATCGGTTTCGGTCATCGCTTGCTGCCAGGTGAGACATTTCCCAATGGCATCACGCAGGCTGAAGGTGATCAGATCCTCGCCAGGGATATTGCGATCGCAGAGGCGGCCGTGGACAGGCTTGTGACCGTGCCAGTCACCCAAGGCCAGTTTGATGCACTGGTAGATTTCGTTTTCAATCTCGGATCCGGACGGCTGGCAGGATCCACGTTGCTCAAATATCTGAATGCCGGCAGGACAGACGAAGCAGCCCACCAGCTGCTTGGCTGGGACCATGCGGGCCATGTCGAAGTGGCAGCGCTGAAGCAGAGGCGTGAAGCTGAATTCAATTTGTGGCAAGAAAGGGTATAACCATGGCTTCGATTGCATCGAGCATTTTGTCTGGCGGGATCCAGGGAATCGCGGAGACAGCCAAAAGCATTATTGAAGAATTCCACATGAGCCCAGAGCAGAAGGCCGAGCAGCTGGCCAGGCTCGAGGCAGCCCAGGCTGCAGCTCTGCAATCGGCGCGCGACTATGACGCCAAGATGAATGATATCGCCGGCCAAAACATTCGCGCGGAAGCTTCGAACAATGACAAGTTCAGCGAGCGGGCCCGGCCGATGTTCATGTACATCATCGAATTCATTTTGTTCTGGAACTACGTAGGGTTGAGCATCATCAAGGCCTGCGGAGTGAAAGACGTGGGCCCGGCCGTGCTGCCGGCGGATCTTCTCACGTTGTTTGGCGTATGCATCACCGGTTACGTGTTCGCGCGCAGCGCGGATAAAACCTTGGCCCTGCCTGGCCAGAGCCAGGTGAGTGTGATGGGCGGAGTGTTGAAGGGCAGCAATTCGGCCGACGGAAGTAAATGAGCGAATTCAACACAATTCGAGATACGCCACTTGGTGAATGTATCGGCGCAACGATCCTCGATATTACCGCCGATGAAGTGGATGAATTTTTGAAAGAAGGGAAAAATCGCGTTTACTTCCATCTCAGCAATGGCGAAACCATTTTCGCTACGCTTGGAACCGAGGGTGATGGGCTAGTCGGAATGCTTGGCACCGACGATGAAGAAGAAAAAGGAGAAGAAGGATGACGTTTGTATGGACTAGCATTGCACTTGTCGCATGCTGCCTGATTGGATTCTGGGCAGGCACGAAGTACGGCAACAAGCTCGAGGCCGACGCCAGAGCCGAACTCCAGCAGCTGCGCAACCGCCTAGCCGGCACGATCAAAGGCAAAGGCTAAGAAAGGGAAAGACAATTGAAACTGAGAGGCCTTGTAGTATCCGCCCTCCTCGCCGGCGCCACTCTCCTGGCCGGCGCGCAAACCCCTCCCCAGGGAACCGACACCAAGATCCTGACGACATGGACGCAGCCGCCTGGTTACGTGCCATGCTCATCCACCGTGACGTCAGGCTGCATCACGGGATACACCGAAAAACTCACCGACCCGACCGGCGCCATCACCACGGTCCCGACCTGTTCAGCCACCGTAACAACTAACTGCATCGGACCCGTGGCCACCTACACCTGGGGGCCAGGCGGCAACCTTTATTGCGGCACGTGGAAGATCACGCTGGCCACCAACTATCTCGATGGGAATGGAGCCGCGGGCATCTCTTCGCCGCCGGCAGCGGTGTCAGTAGTGGAACCCTGCCCTTTCGTCGCCCCTGCAAGCCCTGGAAACGTTGCAGGTAGCCCAAAGCCATAGAAAGGAGGCCGCGGGGAATCGCCAGAGCAGAGCAGTGAGACGGCGCCCACATCGGGCGCCGTTTCTTTTTGTGTCATTACACGTAATTACATAACTATGCCGTAATTAAGCCTTAATTATCCTCAGCCTGCTATATCCCGCATATGTGGCGCCGCGGTGTGATATATTTCTGGGCTGGGAGGAAGTACATGACCGTAAGCAAAAAGAAGACCGCGGCACCAAGCAAACCGCCGCGGAAGACAGCGCCAGGATCCGCCGGCCGCGACCTGGTACCCGTGCTCATTAACTTTGAGCGGAGCTTTCTAGCACGAGTGGACGAACGGGCGCGTGAGCGTGGCTTGAACCGTTCGGCTTTCATCATTGCTGAACTCGGGGAAGCGACTAGCAAATGACGACAATGAGCGGCCACGTTGAAGCTGTAGGCGCGAGTTATGCCGTCATCGTGAACGGCGAAACGGTTGCATTCAGGCCCGACGAGCAATCGGCCGAAGACTGCCTGATGCAGATTTACCTATTCCGCAATGACGCGGAGCAGAACAAAACCGATGGAAGCCTCGAGCAGTAATGCCAGAGCATTACACCAAATCGACAGTGGAAGCCTCAGTATGGTGCCCCAAGTGCGCCAAGATGACCCCGCACCGCATTGACAGCGGCCGGCGCGGTCCCTGTATCCCCTGCCTGGCAACGCCGCCGGCGCCGAAGCCGGAAGCCAGCCAGGCCGAACAACTAGACCTCTTTGGAAGGAACAAACAGAAATGAAGATCCTTGAACTGGTGGCAGAGAACTTTAAGAAAATTCGCGTCGTGGAGATTCGGCCCGACGGCAACGTAGTTAAGCTGACTGGCAAAAATGGCCAGGGAAAAACCAGCGTGCTCGATGCGCTTTGGTTCGTGCTCAAAGGCAAGGCCGCATTGCCTAAGGCCGCGGTCAGGAAAGGCGCCGAGAAGCTGCGCGTGAAAGCGGACTTTGGCGAATTCACCGTAACCCGCACATGCACGGAAGGCGGCCTACCCACCATCAACATCGAGATGGCCAAAGGCAAGACGCGCGACACCACACCGCAGGAATTCTTAGACAAGATCATCGGCACGCTCACCTTTGATCCGCTCGAGTTTGTAAACATGGACACCGCGGAGAAGGTTGAAATGCTGCGCCAGGTTGCAGGCGTCGACTCTGCAGCTGTGACCAAGCTGAATGAGGAAAACGAAAAGGACTATACCGCGCGCACAGATGTGAACCGCGAGCATCGCCAGCTGAAAGCGCAGCTGGACGCCATGACCGTGCTCGAGGGCCTGCCCAAAGAGAAGATTGACGAGCAGGCCATTCTGAAGAAGCTGGAAGAGGCGGGCGAGCTCAACCGCAGGGCCCAGGATGTGTTTCGCGCGAAGGAAGCACTGGCCACCAAGGTCACATCCGCGAAACAGGCTATCGAAGACAATGAGCGATTCATTCTCGAGCAGGACGCGAAGATCACGGACCTCGAGCAGCAGCTGACGGCGCAGCGCAATGCCAGGCAGGCAGCGATGAACGCGCGCAAGTCTTTGAAGACGGCCGCGGCCGATGCAGAGAAGGCCCACCAGGAAGCACCCAGCGGTGACCCCATTGATGTAGGCGCCTTGACCGTGGAGCTGCAGAACGCGCAGCGCACTAATCGAGCCATCGAAACCCGCCGGCAGTATGACGCGCTGAGATTGCGTGTGCAGGAGAAAGAAGCAGAGAGCACCAAGCTGACGCGCGCTATTGATGCCCGTGAAGAGAAGAAGCGGGACATGCTGGCCCATGCCAAGATTCCCGTGGAAGGCCTCACGTTCGATGAAAGCAAAGTGCTGTACAAGGGCCTACCTCTCGAGAACCTGGGCGAAGGCGAGCAAATCAGAATCTCGACTGAGATTGGCATGGCAGCGAATCCTGAATTGCGCGTGCTCTCGATTCGGCACGGCGAAGCGCTGGACGATGACGGCATGAAGATGCTGACCGCCCTGGCCAAGAAACACGACTTTCAAATCTGGATGGCTAAGGTCGACTCGAGCGGCAAGGTTGGCATTGTGCTGGAAGACGGCATGGTGATAGCGAGGAATGCGGAATGAAGACCGCAGATCGACTCATAGAGTGGTGCACCGGCGCATTGGCGCAGTTTGGGGATCCAGCGGAAGCAGTCACACAGGCCTTTTTCCGCTGGGTCGACCAGCCCGAGGACTATAGGGGCGAGGATCTTGTCTGCGGAGTCTTCAACGGAAAGTTTGGGCTATGCCTGGGCCCAGACTGGCCCGTCACTCACCTGGCCATTGATGTGCGCAGCGGCGCCCCTGAATTCGACCGCGACGACAATTTGATAACGTTTGGCGCGGAGCGGATCCAGCAAGGCCTATGGGCGCTCACACCATCACTCAACATGCCCGGCGCCGTGCACGCATTCATCGTGCTCTACAACGTGCCGTCGCCACCGTTCTGGGAACGCAGAATCATTCTGCTTGGAGATTTGCAAAATGCCTAAATTCGAAGTGCAGATTTTCGGTGTGCCGCCGAGCTGCGTAGAACTCGAGGCGCCCACCGCGGACGCAGCCAAAGCGCTGGCCCTCGAGTGCGTGTTAGATGAGCTGAGCTTTGAGGCGGAGTTAGTCACAGATGAGCATGTGCCCTGCAAGAAGGAGGGCCAGTGAGCGAAACCCTGGCACTGGCGAAGGATCTAAACCCGCCGCTTGATGCAGTAACGCAGACGTTCGGATGCATCGGACGCAAGGGCTCAGGCAAGACTTACCTGGCCGGCCGCCTGGCTGAGCAGATGCTTGACCACCATGCACAAATCATCGTGATAGATCCAGTGGGCAACTGGTACGGCCTGCGCGTGGCCGCCGACGGTAAGAGCCGCGGCAAAGACGTGTTCATTATCGGAGGCGATCACGGAGACATACCCATCCTGCCCGACGCCGGCGCGAAAATCGCCAAGCTGCTGGTGGAGAAAAATGTATCCGTCATTCTCGACATCTCCGGATTCCGCCAGGGAGAGCGCAAGCGTTTTGCGGCCGACTTCGCGGAGGAATTCTTTCACCTGAAAAAATCGCAGAAGTCAGCGGTTCACCTGTTTGTCGAAGAGGCGCAGCTATTCGCACCGCAGCGCAGCGGGCCAGACGAGGCGCGCATGCTGGGCGCATTTGAAAACATCATTCGGCTGGGCAGAAATTACGGCATCGGCGCAACCATGATTTCGCAACGGCCGCAGAGCATAAACAAAGAGGTACTTTCCCAGGTCGAATGTTTGTTTGTTCTCCAGGTCAACGGAACGCACGAACGCAAGGCGCTCGAGGAGTGGGTACAGGAAGCCGGCGCAGACCGCGCGCTGGTGGGCAAGCTGCCAGGCCTGGCCCAGGGCGAGGGCTATGTGTGGTCACCATCCTGGCTGAGGATCTTCGCGCGGTTTCAATTCTTCAAGAAAGTCACGTTTGATTCCTCCGCGACACCGAAGGTAGGCCAGGCCAAGAAGCAGGCCACGCTGACGCCCGTGGATATTGCGGCGCTGCGCGAGGATCTTAAACAGGTCATCGAGAAGGCCGAGGCAGATGACCCCGCGGCGCTCCGCCGGCAGCTGGCCGAGATGAAACGCCAGCTGGGCCAGGCGAAGCCGGCAACTGTGGAGACGATTGACCGCGCGGAGCTTTTGAGGATCCAGCAAGCGGAATTCGACAAGGTTGTGACTGCGAACCGCGCGCACTTTCAACAGGTCTTCGGCAAGCGCATAGACGAATGCATTGCAGCGCTCGAAAAGATGCGCAATGCGATCAACAATGACCAGTGGGCGCCGCCGGATCTTAGCAAAGATGCAACCAAGAGCATCACCGCGGCCATCGTGAAGGCGCCGGCGCAGACGTTACCACGTAATCATGCGATAACGTCCCACGCCGCGGCCGGCCCAGGCATAGCCATGGGAAAGGCTGAGCGCTCGATTCTGACCGTCCTGGCGCAGCGAGGATCCAGCAGCAAGGCAACGGTGGCAGCCTACACCGGTTATGCGGTCGATGGCGGAGGCTTCAATAACGCCGTAGGACGCTGCCGAACGAATGGATGGCTAGTGAGCCAGGGCGATCAGCTGCAGCCCACGCTGGCAGGCCGCGAGGCGCTTGGAACCTACGAACCATTACCGGTAGGCCCCGCCCTCCTCGAGCATTGGAGAGGGAAGCTGGGCAAAGCTGAGTTTTCGATTCTCACCACCCTGGCCAGGGAGCCGTTTGAGGAGCTGCATAAAAGCGAAATAGCCAAGGCCACGAACTACGAGGTAACCGGCGGAGGTTTTAACAATGCCCTGGGGAGGCTGCGCACGCTGCAGCTAATTGAGGGCTCAACATCCATTCAACTCAAACCCGACTTCGCGGAGGCGATCACACAATGAAATGGAAACAGCTTTGGGAAACGATCAAGGCCCACATCGTAACCGAGGATCCAGACCAGCCACAGCAACCCGAGATACCCGAGCACCCGCGGCACGGCATAACGATGGAGCCAGGCCGCCCAGACCAGGAGTTTGTTTTGCGCCTGGGTGATGGAACCTACTACGCCGGCCCAGGGATGACTCCCAGGGAGATCCAGCGCACGCCCAGGCTCGAGAACGCCGCCCGCTTCCCCAACCGCTGGGCAGCGCTTCAGGCCGCCGCCACGGGCCCTGTGTTCGCCAATGCGGGCATCGTAGCCATCACGGAGATACAACCCCTCAGAACCGCCGGCGCGAGGCACTGACATGCCCGTAAGCTTGTGCTCTGAATGCGGTGGCGTGGGCCTGATACCGGCCGAGGTAGACGGTAAACGAGTCTCGAGGATCTGCAAATGCCAGACCTCCGAGAGGCACGGAGCCATGATTGCGCGCTCGAGGATCCCCGCGGGATACTTGGGCGCCACTTTTCAAACTTTCCGAGTCAGCGAAACCACCAAAAAGGGACTCATCTACACGCGCAAATTCGTGCAGGACTTTGTGCCAGGCATGCACGACCGTAAGCAGCTGGGCCTGATGCTGACCGGATCCGTAGGCGTAGGCAAGACGCACCTGGCCGCGGCTGCGCTGCGCCAGCTGATCGAAGAGAAGGGTATCTACGGCCGATTCGTGGATGTGCGCGAGCTGCTAGATAGGCTGCGCTCGAGCTATGGGGATGACTCGAAGGAAACGCATGCGCAGATCCTCAGCCCGCTGCTAAATGCAGACCTGGTGGTAATTGATGAGCTGGGCGCCGCCAGGCCCAGCGATTGGGTTTTTGAAACCATCGAGCTGCTTCTAGGTGGACTGTATAACCGCATGGTTCCTGTCATCGTCACGACCAACCTGGCCAACCTGCCGGCCGGCGGAAATGTAACAAATGTAACAAATGAGTATTCGCGCGCCACGCGCCAGGAGACGTTAGGTGACCGCATTGGCATGAGGATGTGGAGCAGGCTTCAAGAGATGTGCGTGGCGGTCGACATGACCGGGCCCGACTGGAGAGGGAAACGATGACGCTGAGTGTAGGAATCGTAACGCTCGAGGCGCCCGAGGAGCTAAACGAATTGGGGGAGCTGTATGAGCGCCGTGCAGAAATACTGGACGAGTTGTAGTGATGGTTGGCTGACGATGGAACCTTCCGAAAAAGGAACATGGGTCAAGCTATCCGATTATCAGCAATTAGAGACAGACAGAGATGCGCTGCAACGGGCGCTGGAAGATTGCCAAGCACAGACTCTCGCCGACTTAAAGAGTATGGCGAACCACCAGATACCGGAATAAATTTGAGAATAATTTGCGCGCGATTTGCGCACAAAAAAATCGGCCGGCAGGAATCGTCCCGCCGGCCAAAAATTGCCTTGTAAGGCTGAATCTACACTACCTGGGCACGATCCAAGCAATCTGGCCAGACATTTCAGGATTAGCCAGTAACTCTTCGCGCGTACCGTGCAGCGCATTGCCAGCTTTATCGACAGCGAGAAACTGTACTTTGCCGGTTTCGTTCGCGCGGTATTGTGCGAGCTCATAGTCAGCCTCAGGCACATAGAAACCCATGCCCATACCCAGCTGTACATAGTGGCCAGATGTGAGCGGGCCAAACACTTGAGGGCCACCAGGAAACGCCGCAGTGATTACCTCATCAATCAAACGGTTCACCATTGTTCTACACTCCTTCCCTGTTCGGGATGTGCTTGTTGAGGGCATTCGCAATGCGCTTTGCCATGGTTTTCGACACGGCGCGCGCTATGACACGCGCGCCCAGGAGAACCGACGGACCGACGGCAACAAACTTAGGCGCCGGCCGTAATATCGTCACTTCAGTTGTCATTTCAATCTCCAAATAAAGAAAGTTGTGCGGGCTCGAGCTCTACGCCAAGATCCGCGCAGACCTCCGCGGGATCCACGACCAGGCCGAAGTCATCGGGCTCAGGCGCCGGCGCAGCTTCAATCACCAGCATGGCCACGTTCACATTCGTGCCTTGCTCTGTGAAGGATCCAGCCGGCAGCACTTCAAACCACCCGCCGGAATTCTCAGCCAGCGGCGCCAGCTCATCGCGCTGACGCGGGCCCGCGGCGCAGAGAGCTACCAGGCGCCCACCAGGTGCGAGAAACGTTAGAGCGTGGCGGATGTGCTTAATATCGGCGCCGTTCACAAATGGCGGATTCATAATGATGCGATCGAACTCGCCAAGATCCGCGGGCAGCTGCTCGAGGAAATCACCGCACACGGTCCGATCAGCCAGCGACTCGAGCCCATTAGCTAAAACCTGATGCAGCTCTACGGCCACCACGTGACCGCCAGGCCGCACCGTAGGCATGGCCCGCAGCAAGGCGCCCAGGCCGGCGCTGGGCTCAAGCACGCGCGCCCCTGGCTCAATGCCGGCAGCCTCTACAACGCGCGCAGCCAGGGCTGCAGGCGTGGGAAACAATTGCGGCGCCGATACCACCTTGACGCCGGCGCGCAGTGTTTCCTTCATGGCCTTGAAATCCGCGGCGCGCGTCTCCTCCGCGGCGCGCGCTGCAATGGCTTCTTGATGCAACCGTTCATTGCGAACCGGGCCCGACTCATCCCGCGAAGGTTCGCTGCTATCCACCAGGTTGAAACCGGTTTTATCCTGCGACTCGAGGAGCCGGCCGTCAGCGCGCGCCTGCTCCACCTGGGCCCGAGTCATTACGGCCGTTAGCTTTTCAAACTCAATATTGCGCGTGAAATTGCGGCCACCGATGCCCCAATTATCCAGAACGGTCACAGTCACTTTGTTGACCTTCTGAATGTAGGACCAGCCACCGCGAGGCGATGCCCAGCACTTGCACCCGCCGCCCTTCTCTGGGCCTGTCTTATCTGCGACCGTGCCGCCCGACTCCGCCAGCATGGCCCGCTCATAGGCCACGCGCATATTGTTGTGAGCGATGGCGCGCGCATAGCTGGCTTCTATCCTGGGCAGATCCTCAACAGGTACCCAGCGACCGCCGCGGCCGCCCTTAGGCGCGCACCAGGCGTGCGGGATCTTAGGCGAGCCCGCCGGCGCATTCCATCTCTCTTGCATGAGGATGTGCGAATCGCTGGGAGTGTAAGAGCTCTGCATGCGGCGCGTGTCAGCTTCGATTGTCTTGATGCGCCTGGCGCGCACATCCGGCCGTTCTTTGTACTTTGCTGCGCGAATGGCGCCAGCTGCGCGCTGCTCCCAATATGCGGACGTCTCCCACATTTTGACCGCGCGGCGCATGCCGTTCTCAATCTTGTCAGCATCCCGGCGCGCATGCTTTTCTGAGTGATGGCCCACCAAAATGGGCTGACCAAGTGGGATGTTGTCAGCGATCCGCGCGACCGCGGCGCGCGCCTGCTCCGCATCTTTCGCGCGTGATTCGCTGTACTCTTCAAAGCGATCCGCGCGTGATTCGGCACGGTCGACCAAGCTTGTATCCTCGTCGCCAATTTCGCCGCAGAGCTCTAGCGCCAGGTCTTCGCGCGTGATGCCCCAGACAGCCACAAAGAGCTCTTGTTTCGGCGCCCAGATATAACCGGCAGCGCGCACACGCGCATAGGTTTCCTTATCCAGCCGGCAGGCAGGGTAAATGCGGATTTTGTCATCCTCGGGTGAGTATGTAGCGGAATGATTCACGGAAAACCCCTTTCAGGTGAACGGGCCAGGCCCGCGGTTTAGAGATTGACAAAGTAGAGGCAGAATGCCGCACCAAAGGCTAGCAGGCATATCACACCCAGGAAAAGAAAGAAGACTTCAACGGCAGCTTTTCGGGCAATTTGCCAAGCGGACATATAGAGGAGAAAGCGAGGAAACATCATCAGACCCCTTTCAGGTGAACGGGCCAGGCCCGCGGTTATTTAAGAGCACCGTATCATATATACGGCGCATATGCAACGCTATTGCGCACCAAAGTAACTGGCATTCTCTTCGAAGAGTGATGCCGGCATGATGAATCCGGCGCCGTGATTCTTGCCACCGCATCGGCATTCACAGTTAGGGCCACGCGCAGACATGCAGAGCGCATTACAAAGGTGCGGGCTTTTCGTTGGCGTATAGGTGACGCGCCGGCGCGCAGCGTGCTTTTCATGGCAGCGCGCGCAGGATCCAACAGCATGGCGCCCATAATCGCGCACCAGCTTTTCGCCAGGCATATGCACCAGGATGGGCAGCCATTCGATATTCGTGAGCTCTACGACGGCGCCGGCGCATTCGCTGAAGTATTTGGTAATGGGCTCAGCCATTGTGCACCCCGTAATCCTTCCAGGTCTTAAAGGTGAACTTGACTAGCCAGGATGGCCCGTAGATATTGCGGACTTGCTGCAGCAGATCAGAACGGCAGCCGTTAGGGTAGATGCCAGTTTCCCAGCAGTGACGGAGTGCAGACTTCCAGCAGCGCCCCTCATTCGATGCGAAATTCTTCAGCGCTTGATAGTGCGCGCAGCTTAGCCCAGCTGGCCGCGGCGCGCATACGCAATCAGCGGCGCCGCAGATACCATTACGCGCGCTATTGCCGGCAATGCAAACATCATGAGTCATTTATAAAAACCTCTGGCCCGTGTATCGCCACGGGCCCAGCGGTGAACGGGGCAAGGCCCGCGGTTAGTTTGCGATGGGCTCAGTCTGGGAAATGTGAAATACCGTTACCGTGCGCGGCACGCGAAACGAACGGCGCGCGGTTTCGCTGGGCTCATTCTCTTGAAGCTTTCCGCTCATCTCCACGAACGTGGTGGCCTTGACGCCGTGCTCGCCTTTTTTGACGCGACGGCCGGCCGCCTGCCATGCCCAGAACGTGAGCACATTCACGCGCGGAGTGATTTCATTTTCAGGAATGCCGCGGGCCATGAATCCTTCATAGATTGCGGCATAGTTCATAACTGATTGGCCAGTGACCGCGCGGTTAAGTGATTCGTGAGCCATCTCAAGATTACGCATTTTTGTTAGATCCTCTGGCCCGTGTAACGCCACGGGCAGCGGTGAACGGGCAAGGCCCGCGGTTTAACTACTAGGCCACCATGAGCTCTAGTTCAAGCTTCATGAGGGATTCGCGCACATTATTGTTGGACTCTTTGACGATGCGCGCAAAATTTGGCGCCGCGGATCCTGCCGGCGCGTTCTCTGCCCAGATGCGCGCCAGCAGCTGCGCAGCATCGGACGCTATGCCATAGCTCGAGAATTCGACAGGCAAGGTGCGCGATAAAAAACGGTCTTGCAATCTATCGGTTTCGTTACAGGTAAAAATCCAAATGGTGTTAGGCACAGGCGACGTGCCATCAAGCTTTGAGAGTAAGAACAGCTGGGCAGCTGGGCTCATTTGGTCCGCCTCATCCACTAAAATCAGGTGGATTAGCTTGCCCGCCATTGGCACATACTGACACGTGCGACAAACGCGCTCGAGCGTATCAAGGTTGCATTCTTGCGAGCCAATATGGTGGAGTTCTGCAGGTATCATCTCCGCCAGAGCTAACGCCATAGTGGTTTTGCCCGTGCCAGATGGGCCAACAAAACGCCATGCACTCGCATAAGGTTTGGCTGCGAGTCTGGCGCAAAATGCTTTAGGCTTGGCAAGGCCTGCGAATTCAGATACCGAATGCGGCCGGTAACGTTCTGTGAGCGATACGGGAAAGTTAAGGCCTTGCTGGGATGGCTGTGAGTTACCGAATAGGTCAAGCATTGAATCACTCTCCAGTGGTACGGGCAAGGCCCGCGGTTTCAATAACAATATGTAACGTATATACGCGAAATATGTAGATGTCAAGAAAATAATGCTGCTACTGGTGCAACTAATTATATAGGCCCGCCAATGTGCCGCGGATCCTGCGCGAATGTGCCGCGGATCCTGCGCCAGAGCTCTACCGAATAGGCCCGCGGATGATGCGCGAATGATGCGCGGATGGCCCGCGAATGATGCGCCAATGGCCCGCCA
>Ga0157369_10005422_pt1 | contig 14839 bp, 15 predicted proteins | sample C25metaG_FD_113461 | JGI IMG/M metagenome (GOLD analysis project Ga0157369, IMG submission 113461) | Corn rhizosphere microbial communities from Kellogg Biological Station, Michigan, USA - C2-5 metaG | ecosystem: Host-associated > Plants > Roots > Rhizosphere > Soil | place: USA: Michigan...
TGCGCGTGCACGGCGTCGAGGGGCTGCGTGTGGCCGACGCCTCGATCATGCCGGCGGTCACCTCCGGCAACACCAACGCACCCTCGATCATGATCGGCGAGCGGGTGGCGGAGTTCGTGGCCGAGGACTCGCTCGCGACGCAAGCCGTCGAGCAGGCCGTTTAGCCTCCGGCGCGTGGACGAGTTCGCCCAACCTCTCCGTGAGGAGGACGCGGCCCGCGACCCGCTGCGCCAGTTCGAGGCGTGGTTCGCCGAGGCCGGCGGGTCGGAGCGCGCGCCCGAGGCAATGGCCGTCGCCACCACCACGCCCGCCGGCCGCCCATCCGTGCGCATGGTGCTGATGAAGCAGTTCGACCAGCGCGGCTTCGTCTTCTACACCAACTACGAGAGCCGCAAGGCCGAGGAACTGCTGGCCAACCCGCACGCCGCGCTGTTGTTCCACTGGGAGTCGCTCGGTCGCCAGGTGCGCATCGAGGGCCCGGCCGAGCGGCTTGGAGCCGAGGAGTCCGCGGTGTACATCCGCAGCCGCCCGCGCGGCAGCCAGCTGAGTGCCCTCGCGTCGCCCCAGAGTCGCCCGGTGGAGAGCCGCCAGGAGCTCGAGCGGCTGGTGGCCGAGCTTGCGGCACTCAACAAGGAGGGCGACCTGCCGCTGCCCGAGCACTGGGGCGGCATCCGCGTGAGCCCCGAGCGCTACGAGTTCTGGCAGCACCGCAACGACCGCCTGCACGACCGCCTCGTCTACACCCCCGACAGGGACGGGTGGGCGATCACCCGCCTGGCTCCGTAGCATTCGCGAGCCATGACTCACGCCGTGGTGTTGATCAGCGCCGAGCGCGACGCCCTCAAGGTGCTCGGCAGCCGCCTCGCCGAGGTTGACGGTGTAAGCGAGGCGTGGTCCGTCACCGGCGAGTGGGACTTCGTCGCCATGATCCGCGTCGAACAGCAGGAGCAGCTCGCGGATCTCATCACCAGCAAGCTGGCCCGCTTGCCAGGGATCGAAAAGACGTACACGATGGTCGCATTCGAGGTCTTCTCGCAGCACGACCTCGACGCAATGTTCTCGATAGGAAGCTGACCCATGGATTCGCAACATCCCGTCTGGCTCACCTGCGACGAAGGTCTCGAACGTTCGAGACTCACTGTGTTTTTCCGCCTCCTGCTCGCGTTGCCCCACATCGTGTGGTTCGCCTTCTGGACCCTTGCGGTGCTGTTCGTGCTGATCTTCAACTGGTTCGCCACGCTGTTCACCGCGAAGCCGCCGCCGTTCGCCCACAGGTTCCTAACCGCGTACGCCCGCTATTCCACGCACCTGGCCGCGTACGTGTCGCTGACCGGCGACAAGTTCCCTGATTTCGTGGGCCGTCCCGGCTCCTACGCAATCGACCTGCACCTGCCGGAGGAACCACAGGTGCAGAACCGCTGGAAGACCGGCTTCCGCGCGATCCTGGCCCTGCCGGCGTGGATGCTCGACGCCGCGTTCGTGGGCGGCAGCCGCAGCGGCTACTCCAACTCGGGCGGCGTGCTCTGGACGAACGCCTTCCTCGCCTGGTTCGCCTGCCTGGCCACCGGCCGGATGCCCGAGGGCCTGCGCGACCTCAACCTGTACGCGCTCCGCTACTCGGGGCAGACGCACGCGTACACGCTGCTCATCACCGACCGCTACCCGGACGCGGACCCGTTCGTGGCGCCCGTCCCGGAGCAGGCGCCACACCACCCGGTTCGCCTGCCCACGGGCGAGGATGACCTGAGCCGTTCGCGCCTCACGGTCTTCTTCCGGATCCTGCTCGTAATCCCGCACCTCGTGTGGCTCACGCTGTGGGGAATTGCCGCGTTCTTCGTCGTGCTGGTGGGCTGGTTCATCACGCTGTTCACGGCGCAGCTGCCGGAGGGCTTCCACAACTTCCTCACGCGCTATGTCCGCTACGGCACCCACGTGGGCGCCTACCTGCTGGTCGCCGGCGGCCTGTTCCCGGGCTTTGCCGGAGCGCCCGGCAGCTACCCGATCGATGTGGACGTGGACCCGCGCGCTCGCCAGAACCGCTGGAAGACCGGCTTCCGCCTGGTGCTCGCCGTGCCGGCTGCCGCCGTGTCGGGCGCCGTCGGAACAGCCGCGTTCCTCGCCGCCATCTTCTCGTGGTGGGTCGCGCTGATCACGGGCCGAATGCCCCGCAACCTGCGCCAGTCGATCCTCTTCTCACTGCGCTACTCGGCGCAGCTCAACAGCTACGCGCTTCTGCTCACCGACCGCTATCCGTTCGCCAGCCCGGCGCCGCCTGCCGCGAGTGCGGCACCGCCAGCCGTCAGCCCGGCAGTGCCGGTCGCTGAGTGACGCTGCGCGGGCGCCAGCTCGCGCAGTTAGCCGGTTTCGCGCTGCTCGCGGCGGCGTGGGTGTACGCGATCACACGGCTGCTGCACACCACGGTCCCGTCAAATCTCCATCTGCCCGATCTCAAGGCGGAGGACTACTTCACGCCCAGGCAGCTCGAGCGGGCCCGCGACTTCGAGCGGTTCGTGCGCATCGACTACGTGCTCTCGCAGGTCGCGTTGCTGGCCGCGCTCGTGGGCTACGCGCTCCGCGGCGAGCGTCTGACACGCGAGTCCGCCGCCGGCCGTGTGGGCACGGGACTGCTGCTCGGCATGCTCGGCCTGGGCGTGGTGTGGTTCGCGCAGCTGCCCTTCGGCGTCGCGAACCTGTGGTGGGAGCGCCGCCACAACATCTCCCACCAGGGATACGTCAGCTACGTGATCGACAGCTTCTTCGGCCTCGGCGGCACGTTCCTGTCCGTCTGCCTGGTGATCGCGATCGTGATGGGCTTCGCCGGTCTCCTGCGCAACAGGTGGTGGATCCCCGGCGTGCCGGCGATCGTCGGCGTCGGCGTGCTGGTGGCGTTCATCACCCCGTTCCTGATCCCGTCGGTGCACCGGCTGCACGACCCGCAACTGCGCGCGGACGCCCGCCAGCTCCAGCGCGTGGAGGGCCTCCCCAAGATCCCGGTCGAGGTGCAGGACGTGCACGAATTCACGACCGCCCCCAATGCCGAGTCGGTGGGCCTCGGCCCCACCCGGCGAGTGATCCTGTGGGACACGCTGATCCGCCGCAACCGCTTCACGCGAGATCAGATCCGCGTGGTGCTGGCCCACGAGTTCGGCCATCAGAAGCACCAGCACATCTGGAAGGGCCTCGCCTGGACCGCCGTGTTCCTGCTGCCGATCGCGTTCCTGGTCGCCCTCGCCACCCGCGGCCGCGGCGGCCTCTACGACCCTCGCGCGGTCCCGCTCGCGCTGCTCGTGTTCGTGGTGCTCCAGCTCGCCACCTCGCCGCTACAGAACTCGGTGTCGAGCCGCATGGAGTCGGAGGCCGACTGGACCGCGCCGAATGCCACGCGCGATCCCGTCGCCGCTATGCGCCTCTTCCAGCGGCTGTCTACTACGAGCCTCACCGACCCCGACCCGCCCGGCTGGTGGCAGGCGCTCGTGGGCACCCACCCGTCCATCATGGACCGGATCGAGATGGCGAAGGGCTGGCCCGGGCGTTAGCCCGTGGGCAGCAGGTACTGGCCGAACGGCTCGAATCGCCGCAAGCTCTCCTGCCACGATGGCGACGAGCTGACCGCCGCGACCAGGCGCGCCGTGCTGGTGAACACGCCGGACACCTTGCGACCGCCGAGCCGGCCGGTCACGCGCCCGCGCTCGGTGATGCGCAGCGTGCCGCGCGCGGCGGCGTGGCCGCCCACCTTGATCGTCGCGGGCCCGCGCAGCGGCACCTTGCCCGACAGCGTCACGCCCGGGACCCATGAGTAGTCGTGCAGGTGAATCGCGCTCGGGCCGGCCTGGAAGTAGCCCGCGCGCAGGCCGCCCACCGGCGGGATCGACAGCCCGTCGGAGGAGAACAGCAGCACGTCGACCGCATGCTCGAACGTGTCGGCCAGCGTGAGCCGCGCGGCCAGCAGGGTTCGCCCGGTGCGACTGGGCAGCCCGCGCAGGCGCGGCAGCTGGGACAGCGAGCGCGGCGGCACCGGGCTCGGCGGCAGCAGCTCACCGGTGTTCTTGCACGCCGCGGCGCTGGGCGGCTGGCCGTGGAAGAAGTTGCGGAGCGCCCGGATCGAGCAGCTCGACAGGTCGCTGCCCAGCACCGAGTGGCCGGTGGCGGGCACGCGGACCAGCGTGGCGTTCGGCAGCTGGCTTGCCAGCTTGGCCGCGTCCTCCTGCGGCGTGCGCAGGTCATCGTCGCCGCTCAGGATCAGCGTCGGCACGTTCGGCAGCGGGTTCTCCTCCACCGGCGGGTTCGGGCCGGCCTCAGGCCAGCCGGAGCAGAAGGGCGCCAGGCTGAACTTGAACACCGTCGCGGGGTCGAAGGGCGCGTAGCTCGACGGGGAGATACCGTCGAAGCTGCGACGTGCCTGCGAGAGCCGCGTGGCGGGCGGCGCGAACTGGTCCCACGGCAGCGAGGCGTCCTCGCACGAGGTGGCGGCGAACAGTGCCTCGCTGTCCGGCCCACTCAGGCTCTCTGAGCCCTTCACCGCGGCCATCATCCGCAGCAGGGGCGCGGCGTCACCGTCCATGGCCGCCTTCACCGCGGCGGGGAAGTCAGCTCGCATCACGGGGTCGAAGTCGCCCTCGAACAGCACGTTCAGCAGCGGCGTGCGCCGCAGCACGGCGGTGCGCCGCTGCCCGCGCCCGTTCACCACCGCGCCGCGTGGCTGGCGCGAGGACAGCGTCGAGACGAGCTTGCTCAGGTCCCCCGCCGGATCGTTGGTGATCCCGCGGCAGGCGCTCTTCGCGCACACCTGGCTGAGGATCCGCGGCACGGCCGCGAAGCTGCTCAGCTCCCACGGGTCAAGCTGGCCGGGCATCACCACGGAGTCGAGGACCAGGCGGTCGATGTGGCTCGGGTAGCGGATCGCGTAGTCGAGGGCAACCTTGGTGCCGTAGGACACGCCGTACAGGTCGATCTTGTCGACGCCGATCGCGCGCCGCACGGCTTCGATATCCGCCACCGACTCCGACGTGGAGAAGAAGCCGCGAATCGCGCCGAGCGCCGCCGCGCAGCGCCCCACGCCCAGGTCCGCGAACTTGTGGTTGCCGAGGCCCCGGCAGAACAGCTCGTTGGAATCTCCGGTCCCGCGCTGGTCGAACACCACCAGGTCTCGCCCGCGGAGTGCGGGGTCGAGGGTGATCCGGAAGTCGCCGAGGAACGGTGTGGCGGCCTGGCCCGGCCCTCCCGCCAGGGCGATCATGGCGCCCTTCGCGGAGCCGTGGGTGTGCATCCGCTCGACGTGCAGGGCCAGTGACCCGCGCACAACTCCGGTCTGGTCGAACGGCACCACCACGCGCCCGCACTGGACGTCGGGCCGGCCGGAGCACGGATGGAAGCGCGCAGCGGCCGACGCGGGCGCCGGGGAGAACGCCACGCAAAGTGCCGCCAGCAGCGGCACCCACCTCAGGCTCGAGAAGTCGATCAGGTCCTCACAGCTACAGGAGTCCGACACCCACCGTAGACCATGCCGTCAGCGCTGCGACTCGATCAGGGGCTCGAGCACGCGCGCCGCGCTGGACACGGTCACATGGATCGCATCCGGCTCGCGCACCCAGGCGATCAGGTTCATCGCCTGCAGGCGATCGAGCATGAACTGGAACGCGAGCGCCTCCTTGTGCGTGGAGTAAGCGCGCCTCACGTCGAAGGTGAAACCACTGGTGTGCAGCGAGTAGCGGTGAGTCGCCTCGATGTTGGCCGCCGCCACCAGGTGCTGGTACTGCTCGTCACGCACGGCGCTTGTAATCGACAGCGGAGTCGCCTTTCCGCCTATCTCCCGCGTGCCGATCGACATGTAGACGAGCAGCCCCAGGGCCTCCGGCCGCAGATGCCTGTAGAGCGCGCGCGTGCGCCCCAGCCTCGCGGCGAACTGCCCGAGAAACGGGTCCACGCGGAAGCCGTAGCGCTTGGGGTCGTTGGGCAGCGTGACGAGCCGCCCGGCCGCCACGTCGGCCGCAATCGCCGCCGGCGTCGCGTAGGTGCGGGTGGCGTCCCGGGGATGCAGGACCTCCTCGGCGGACGCCTTGTTCCCCTGCAGCGCCACCAACCGGTCGAGACGCGCCGGCTGCGTGCGGTAGAGCCGCATGATCTGCTCGGCCGCCAGCACCTTCCAGTAGTAGTTGGAGGAGTCGTCGCCGAATCGCGAGAGCAGCGAGTACGCCGCGCGGTGGTGCACCGGCGAGGAGTCGAAGTACAACCGCGCGTAGCTCAGGTTCTTGGCCTTCGATCCCCCCGCCTTCGATCCCCCCGAATAAGCGCGCAGGACGTTCTGCAGGTTGCCGATGCCCATGTGGTACGAGGTCACGGCCAGGTCGTTGCGGCCGAGCGTGCGCTTCGCGAGCGCCAGGTAGTGCACCGCCCCGGCCAGCGCCTTCGCGGGATCGAAGCGCGCGTCGACCCGTCGCCGCGCGGCCTCGAGCTTGGCCACCCGCCGCGTGGTGTGTGCGCGGGCGATCTTCTTCGTCAGCCGGCGGCTGGCCGCAAGGTTCACGTGCATCCCCAGCAGGTTCTGGCCCGTCTCGGCCAGGATCTGCGCGAGCCCGGATGCTGCGGACGGATCGGTTCCCGCGATCACGTTGGGACGCCCCGCGCTCTCCAGGAACACCATGCCCTCGAGCACGCCCGGATCGACACCCGCGGGCCGCGCCACCCGCTCGATCAGGGATCGGTAGTGGGCCACCCGCCGCGCCGTCGCCACCACGCCGCCCGGGCTCTTCGCGTAAACCACGTGGCTCTCCCCCGCCGCCGCTTCTCGTCGCAGCGCCGGCTCGCGGGCGGGCGTATACGCGAGCGGGTCGTAGGTGCCCGAGCGGTTGCCGCCGCCGGGCACGAGCTCGTGCTCACCGCCGCTCAGCAGCAGCGCAACTCCCACCCCCGCGCCGATCAGCACGAACAGCACCACGAGCGCCCGGATCGGCACGCGCGGCCTGGACACCTGTGTCCCCGCCATCCCCAACACGCTGACAGACGACGCCGCCGAGCGACCGTTAGCCTTTGCCGCCGTGCAGGAGATCGCCCCCGGCGTCTATCACTGGACCGCCTTTCACGAGGGGATCCGCCAGATCGTCCACTCGAGCTATGTGCCGGCGGCGGCCACGCTGATCGACCCGATGGAGCCGGAGGAAGGACTCGACTGGTTCGCCGAGCGCGAGCCTCCCGAGCGCATCCTGCTGAGCAATCGCCATCACTACCGCCACACCGGTCGCTTCGTGGACCGCTTCGGCGCGCGCGTGTTCTGCCACAAGTCCGGGCTGCACGAGTTCGAGGGCGGCCCGGCTGTCAGGGGCTTCCAGTTCGGACACGAAGTGGCGCCGGGAATCGCCGCCCATGAGGTGGGCGTGCTCTGCCCCGAGGAATCGGCCTTCTTCATCGACACGGGCGGCGGCGTGCTGAGCGTGGCCGACGGCGTGGTCGAGTGGCCTGGCAAGCCGGGCCTCTCGTTCGTGCCCGACGGGCTGCTCGGCGACGAACCGGAGGAGATAAAGCGCGGCCTCCGCGCCGCCTACGGGCGCCTGGCCGACGAGCTCGAGTTCGAGACCCTGCTCATGGCCCACGGCAATCCCGTGGCGGGCGGAGGCCGGGAAGCGCTCCGGTCCTTCGTGACCGAGAGCTAACGCACGGCGGACGGCGCCTGACGCAGGTCGGGCAGCGGGCGCGGCCGCATGCGCTGCCAGGCGAACGCGCCCGCCAAGAGCAGCAGGCCGAGGCCCACGAACGTCACCACGCGGTACACCGAGGTGAGCGTGGCCAGGTCGTACAGGAACACCTTGCCCACCGTGACGAGCAGGAGCCCGAGCGCCCCCACGCGCACGCCGCGCGCGTCCTTGCGGAGGCCCACGACGAGCGCGGTCACGCCCACCACTGCCCACATCACGCTGAGCAGCACCTGCCCCTGCTGGCGCGTGCCGATGTCGAAGATCGACAGCTCCGCGCCGGGCGTGCCCGGCTGGAAGGCGCTGACGATCGCAATCGACGCGGCGTAGAGCGGCATGAGCGCCCCAGACGCCCACAGCGCGATGCGCTCCTTCTCGCCGCTCACCGTGCCCAGCTGGGCCAGCCGCAGCGTGATCGCACCGACCACGACGAGCGTGCCGGCGGCGGCCGCCAGGTGGTGCACGCCATACACGAGCGCGCTCGGCGGCGCCTCGATCAGCGTCGCGTGGATGCTCGCCATGGTGATGAAGGCGAGCGAACCGACCCTGGCCACGGGGTCGTCGCGCCGCTTGCCGATCTCCGCGAGCACGCCTGCCTGCGCAGCCCATGCCAGCGGCACGGCGATGCCGTCGAGCGCGATCGGAGCGAGGTACGCGAGGGCCGCGAGACCAGTCACGTCGAGCGCGATACGGAGTCCCGGGATCCGCTCCTCCGGCACTCGCGCCGACACGATGCAAGCGGCTGCAATGGCAACCAGTGTGGCCACCGCCGCTGCCAGGTGGTGCACGCCGTCGACGAGCGCGCTCGGCGGCGCCTCGATGACGATCGCGTGGATGCTCGCCAGTGCGATGAAGGCGACCGAGCCGAACTTCGCCACGCGGTCATCGCTGCGCTTGCCGATCCGCGAGAGCGCGGCGCCTTCGGCGGCCCATGCCAGCGCCACCGCGGGACCATCGAGCGCGATCGCGGTGAGGTAGGCGAGCGTCGCCAGCCCGAGCGCGTCGAGCGCGATCCGGAGCCCGGAGTTGCCCTCCTCGGCGATGCGGGCCGACACGAAGCAGGCGGCGGCAAGCGCCGACAGCGCCACGGCTGCCGCCAGGATGCCGGCCTCGTCGCCGGAGACCGCCGAAGGTGGAGCGTCGGCCAGCAGGGTGCGGACGAGCGCGAGGCCAATATGCACTCCCAGGCCCACCTGAGCGAGCATCGCGTCGGCGCTGCCCCGGCGGCTGCGCTTCTTGACGATCGCGAAACCGACCGCGCCGACCGCCCAGCCCACGGCCAGCGAGGGCCCGCTGGCGATCAATCCGTAGGCCACGTCGGTGAGCGCCACACCGAGGGTGAGCGACGTGAGGCCGATCTCGTGCGAGACCTTCGCGATCCGGCGCTCGGACAGCCCGACTCCGACGTGCACGACCGCCAGGCCGACCAGCCACAGCTCGCCCACGAGGTGGTGATGGTTGCCGCTCAGCCAGAAGTAGCCCACCGTTGCCAGAACGAGCCCATTCAGCGCGAGCAGGAAGGCCGAAGGGGTCTGCAGCTCGCCCGTCGGGTCGCGCAGCTCGAAACCGATGGCGCTGACCACGTTCAACGCACCGAACAGAGCCATCACCAGCAGGGCGACGCCGGCCGACGGATGCCCGTCCAGGAGCCAGCCGATCCACTGCGGGGTGGCGACCGCGAAGGCCGCGAAGGCAAGCCAGTCCCAGCGCTGCCACAGCAGCACGCCGGAGGCGGCCGCGCCTGCCACGAGCAGGAACAGCGTGGAAGAGGTGCTCGCGGGCGCCCCCACCAGCACCGGTGCGAGCAGCGCGCCGCCGATGCCGAGAGCCGCGATGCCGCGCGCCTCCCAGCGGACGGCAAGCGCGGTCGCGATCGCGCCGACCACTGCCGCGAGCACGAGGCCGATCACCGAAGGCACCAGGTGGTAGACCTGCGCCGCCACGGTGACCGTGGCGAACAGACCGGCGATCGCGGTGGCCACGGCGGCCAGCGATGCGTCGGTGCGGCCCTTGCGCCCGTGTAGCCGGATGCCCGTGCACAGCAGCGCGAGCGCCCCGCCGCCGGCGATGAGCGTGCGCGCGGCCGGGCCGATCCAGCCGTGAGAGATCGCCAGGGCGAAGAAGAACACGATGCCCACGAGCACCGCGATGCCGCCGAGCCACGCGAGCACGCGGCCGCCGAGCAGGTCCTCGACCGAGGTGGCGGGCTTCGCCCGCTTGCTGGGCCGGACTCGCGGAGCGGGGGCCTGGCGAGCCGGCGATTGGCGAGCCGGCGATTGGCGAGTCGGGCGCTTCGGAATCGGCCTCGCCGCGGGCCTTTCCGGCTTCGGCTCCTGCACCCCTTCCCAATCGACCACGCGCTTGGGGGCCGCGGGCTGGCGCGTGACCACGTAGCCGCTATCGATCCAGCCCTCCAGGCGCTGCATCCGCTCGTTCAGCGCGGCAGTGCGCCGTTCGAGCAGGTCAAGTCGGTCCTCCTTCAGCATTTCAACCCTCCCAGGTCGCTTATTGACCGCTGGTCGACAAGGACCCTAACACGGTATTGACCGGTGGTCAACAAGCAACTAGAATTGCCCAGGTGACTGGGCCCGCGTACACCCGCCTCGACGTCGATGAGCGCAGGCGGCAGCTCGTCGAGCTGGGCACGGAGCTCTTCACGAAGCACTCCTACGGCGAGCTCTCGATGGCCCAGATAGCCCGCTATGCAGGCATTTCAAAGGCCCTGCTCTACCACTACTTCCCCAGCAAGCGCGACTACTTCGTGGCCACGCTGGAGCGCGCCGCCGAGGAGCTGCGGGTGGCCACCGAGCCTGATCAGTCCAAGCCGCCGCTCGAGCAGATCACGGGCAGCCTCGACGGCTACCTCGAGCTGATCGAGGAGAACTCCGCCTCGTACGAGAAGCTGATCGAGAGCGCCACCACCGTGGCGGAGGTGCGCGAGCTGATCGACAACGTGCGCGAGATGACTGCTCAGCGAATCCTGGCGGGGATCGTGCCCGAGGGCACCGAGCAGCCGCCCGCGGTGCGCGCCGCGGTGCGCGCGTGGCTCTGGTTCATGGACGGCGCCTGCCTCGACTGGGTACGGGAGCGCGACTTCTCACGCCGCGAGCTGCGCGACATGCTGCTCGGCACGCTGATGGGCTCGATCGTGGCCGCGGGTGGCGGCGCGATCCTCAACTCGCTGGCCGAGCAGAACTAGACGGTCGGCAGCCGGACCACCCGCAGGTCCACGCGCTCACCGCGGAACGGCACGCCCTCCGCCTCGAGCAGGCGCCGCTGGCGCTCGCCCTTGGCAAGCGAGCCGTCGGCTCGCACGATCCGGTGCCACGGCACGTCCGGGCTCTCGCACGACGCGAGCACCGCCCCGGCGAAGCGCGGCGCGCTCGGCTCCAGGTCGCCGTAGGTGCGGACGAAGCCCTCGGGCACATCACGCACCAGGTCGAGGACGCGCCGCGCCCTCTGCGAGCCAAGGTCCATGGACGCGTCAGCCGCCGCCGAGTGCGCCGCCGAGGGCCCCGGTGAGTCCCGTGACCGTGTTACCGAGCGTCTGCCCGGTGCCCGCCACGGTGTTGCCGACCGGGTTGTCGCCGAGCGCTCCGCCGACGGTCTGCGTTGTCTGGGTGACCGTGTTGCCCACGGTCTGCCCGACGTCAGAGACCGTCTGGCCGAGGCCGGGAGCGGATCGAGAGCCCTGACCGCCGCCAGTCGGCGGAGGCGTGCCACTGCCGGGCCCGGTGCCGCTGCCAGTGCCGGGGCCTGCGTTCGTGCCCGCTCCCGGGGCAGGACGCGGCTCCGGAGCCCGCGTGGGCGGTGCCGCACTCGGGGGCACTCGCGGAGAGACGACCGGCGTCTGAGCGGCCCGGCGCCTGCCGACAGGCCGCGCTCGGCCGCTGATCCGCCGCGCGGGCCGAGCCGACCGAGCCGTCGTCGTGGGCGCCGCGATCGCGAGAGCTGCGCGTCCCTTCCCTGAGCGCGGCTCCGGCAATCGCACCCGCCCGACCTTGCCCGGCGCCGCCTGCTTCGAATCCCCGCCATTGAACTCGACCACCGCGAGCGCGGCCAGCCCGGCCACAACCACGGCCGCGATCATCACGGCGGATCCTCCGACCCCAGCCAGCCAGCTTCTCATCGTGCGAGCCACACCCACTCTCAGTATGGATGCGCTGGAGCGGCTTTCAAGTGGCAACGGCGGCTTTGCGCGGCCTGCGTGTCGCCATGGTGACACCGAGCAGAACGACTCCGATTCCCGCGATCTGCTCCCACGACGGCGACTCGCTGAAGATCGCGACACCCAGGAGCACCGTGCACACCGGCTGGATCGTGAGCAGCACGGACGTGAGCGCCGCCGGCAACCGCGGCAGCGAGATCGAGATGAGCAGCCAGCCCAGCACCTGGGAGCTGAGCGCCAGCAGGAGCAGATAGCCGTGCTCGGGCCACGACGGAACGAAGCTCAGGTTGCCGATGATCGTCCCGGCGATCGCACAGGCGATGGCGCACACCAGCGTGGTCTCGAACAGCGTGCTGGCCGGCCGCGTGAGATTGCTGTTGCCGTGCCGCAGCACGAGGATGAAGACCGCGTAGGTGAGGCCGGTGAGCGCGCCGAAGAGCACGCCGCGAGCGGGGTCGCGGCCATAGGCACCGCTCCCGATCGCCCCCGAGATGAGCACCACGCCACAGAGCACGATCGGGATCGACCCCAGCACGCGAGACTCCGCCCTCTCTCCAAAGATGATCCACGCGAGCAGGCCTACCAGCACCACCTGGAGGTTGCCGAGCACGGTGGCGAGGCCCGCCCCCACGTCCTCGATCGCGTAGGCCCAGAGGATCAGGTCGGCCGCGAAGAAGACACCGGCGATGAGTGACAGCTTGAGGTCAAACCGGGAGCGCGGGCCGTGGCGGCGGCGTTCGAGCAGAGCCAGAGGCGCGAGCACTGGCACCGCGTAGGCGCAGCGAAAGAACGCGGCGGTTGACGGCGAAGCGTGCGAGGCCTTCACGAGGATGGCCGAGAACGCGATCGTCAGCGCGCCCGCGACGGCGGCAAGCGCAGGCCGCTCGTTCAGGTGGGCCAGTGAGCGCGAGTTCACCCCGTCAACCTACTCACAGAAAAAGTTGGGCCGCCGCGCGGGGCGATGCGCGGCGGCCCTAGGAGCGGCTTCCATCCGGGCGCACGGCGACGAGGCCGAGGCGGCCGGAGAAGAAGCTGGCGCTCAGCTTGTGAAGCTCTGAGCGGGTACTCGCTGCCTGCCATTTGAGGTACCCGAGCCTCTTTCGGTGAAACCAGCATCCGTCAACTGCCGACAGCTCCGCCGCTTCTGCCAGACTGACGTGCCGATGGCGAAGCAGCGGCAGATCAAGATGCAGCAGCGCGTCGGCAGCTTGGCTGCCATCCAGCAGCTCGAATCGCGCACCGACGAGCAGCTGCTCAGCGAGTCCAAGCACCGCGCCGCGGCCCGGGCGATCCTCGGCGCGCGCGCCGCGGAGCGCTACGACGCGAAGGCCGCTCGCACCTACTTCAACGAGGCGCTCGCCGGAGTCCATCCGCAGGAGCGCCCGGCTCTGCGGCAGATGATGAAGGCGTCCCTGGCGCTGGCCGAGCGCCGGCCCGACGAGCTGCGCGAGGCAGTGACCAAGCTCGGCCAGGAGCCGCCTAGCGCCCGCCAGCTCCTGATGCTGCGGCTCATGAGCCTTGTGGCGCCCCCGCCCGGTTCCTCGATCCTCCTGCGCATTCGTGGCTGGCTGCTCCTGCTCGCCATCATCATCGTCGCGCTCGCGATCGGCTTCGGCCTGGCCAAGCTGATCGGGCTGGCGTTCGGCGGCATCGGCACGGGCATCGCGATCTTCTGGGGCATTCTGATCGTGGTGGTCGTGCTCGCGGCACTTGCCTTCTTTGGGCGAAGACGGCAGAAACGCCAGCAGGCCGAGCGCTCAGCTCGCATAGCCGGCGGCGGCTGAGCCGTGAAGCCGCCGTTCAAGGCCTTCGGGATCGAGGCCCGCATCGGCAGCATCGTCGGATGGAAGCCCACGGGCGCGGCCGCGGTCGGCTCGCTCGCGCTTGGCGCCGGTGCCATCGGGGCGCTTGCGATCGGCCGCCTCGCGATTCGGCGCGCCGCGATCCAGCACCTGCGGATCGAGGAGCTCGAGGTCGGGCGCCTGCGCGTGGAGTCGCTCGAAGTGGTGAGCGAGCAGCGCCCTAGTTGAGCAGCGACGCGAGCCGGCGCCGGTGGCGGCTCGCCACCTCGCTCTGCGGACCCAGCTCGGTGAAGATCGCCACCATCACCTGGCGGAGCAGATCGCGCTCGTCCTTCTCGGCCGCGTTCGAGAGCGCTTCCTGGAGCTTCTCGAGCGCGGTCTCGTAGTCGCCCTCGTCCCAGGCCTCGAAGGCGCCCGCGGGCTGCTTATCCATCTGGGAGAGCTTGATCCGGGCGGTCAGCCCGATGGCGCCGAAGTCCGCGTGCAGCGGCTCCACGAGCGCCAGCGCCTCGTCCAGCTCGCCGCGCTGGAGGAGCAGGCGCGACAGCGCGACGGCAGCGCCCGCGTGGCCCGGCTCGAGCTCGAGCGCGCGGCGCAGCGAATCCTCATCCGCCCCGGAGGCGAGCTCGTCCGCCTCGGACGGCACCAGGCTGTCGAAGAAGCGCTCCACCTCCGATGGCGGGATCGCGCCGGTGAACTCGGCGGCCACCCGTCCGTCGCGAAAGGCCTTCACCGCGGGGATCCCGCGGATGCCGAAGCTCTGGGCGAGCGCCTGGTTCTGATCCACGTCCACCTTCGCCAGCTCGACCTTGCCGACGCGCTCGCTGGCGGCCTTCTCGAGCGCGGGACCGAGCGCCTTGCATGGGCCGCACCACTCGGCCCAGAAGTCCACGACCACCGGGAGCTCGCGCGAGCGCTCAACCACGCGCTGCATGAAGTCCTGCTCGCCGACGTCGAACACGGCGGTCATGGGCTGACCGTGACCTTCTTCATCACGACCACCTGGGTGGGCGTGCCGTTCGGGTCCGTCGGATTGCCGAGCTCGCCGATCTTCTTGACGACGTCGATGCCCTTCGTCACGTTGCCAAGCAGCGCGTACTGCGGCGGCAGCTGGGCGTCCTGCGCCGTGACCACGAAGAACTGGCTCCCGGCGGCGCCGTCGGGCTCGGTCTGCGTCTTTGCCA
>Ga0157369_10005423_pt1 | contig 14837 bp, 12 predicted proteins | sample C25metaG_FD_113461 | JGI IMG/M metagenome (GOLD analysis project Ga0157369, IMG submission 113461) | Corn rhizosphere microbial communities from Kellogg Biological Station, Michigan, USA - C2-5 metaG | ecosystem: Host-associated > Plants > Roots > Rhizosphere > Soil | place: USA: Michigan...
GACAGCACCGCCGGCAAATCGTGCACGATCGGCATCCACGAATCGCCCGCGTCCGACGAGCAGTACACCTGGCCGCCCGTCGTCCCGAAGTACACGCCGCACTTGTCGAGTGAATCCACCGCCATCGCATCGCGCAGGATGTCCACGTAGCAATTGCTCTGCGGCAATCCCTTGGTCAGCGGCTCCCACTCGTTGCCGCCGGTGCGGCTGCGATACACCCGCAGCTTGCCCTCGGGAACAAAGTGTTCGCCGTCACTCTTGATAGGGATCACGTAAATCGTCTCCGGCTCGTGCGCGTGCACATCGATAACGAATCCGAAGTCGGTCGGAAGGTTGCCGCTGATCTCGCGCCAGTTCTCGCCGGCATCGTCGGTGCGCATCACGTCCCAGTGCTTCTGCATGAACAGCGTGTCGGGCTTGGATTTGTGCAGCGCGATGCGATGCACGCAGTGTCCGACCTCCGCGTTCGGATCGGGGATGTACTGTGACCTCAACCCGCGGTTGATCGGCTTCCACGTCTTGCCGCCATCGTCGGTGCGGAAGCATCCCGCCGACGAGATCGCAATGTAGATGCGGTTCGGATTCTTAGGATCGATCAGGATGGTGTGCAATCCCAGCCCGCCCGCGCCCGGCTGCCACTTCATGCCGGTGCCGTGGCCGCGCAATCCTGCCAGCTCGTGCCAGCTCTTGGCGCCGTCGGTGGTCAGGAACATCGCCGCGTCTTCCACGCCTGCATAAACCTTGTTTGGATCGGTGTGCGACGGCTCCAGGTGCCACACGCGCTTGAACTCCCACGGATGCGGCGTGCCGTCATACCACTGGTGCGTCGTCATCGGCTTGCCCGTTTCCGCCGACGTGTCGTACACAAACTTATTGTTCGCGCCGGTCGGAAACACGCCCGGCTTCGGAGGAGCCTCGCCGCCCGGCGTCTCCCACGTCTTGCCGCCGTCGCTCGAGCGCTGGATCATCTGCCCGAACCACGAACTGTTCTGCGACGCATAAATCCGATTCGGATCGGCCGGCGATCCCTTCATGTGGTAAATCTCCCACCCGGTAAACAGCGGGCCTTGGACGTCCCACTTCTGGCGCTTGCCGTCCGACGTCAGGAGGAATCCGCCCTTTCGCGTGCCCACTAACACTCGTACTCCGCTCATCTGCCTCGTCCTTTCTCAATGCGGTCAAGAATCTTGATTTTGTCCCAAGCGGGAGGTTACGAACTTCCTTTGAGCCCTTTGCGGTGAAGCTTTGTCAGGGATTACCCGTCATACGCTTCCTGAAGTTTTGCGACATCGATCTTGTCCATCTGCATCATGGCGTTCATCGCTTTGCCCGCGCGCTCGCGGTCTTTCGATCCCAACAGTTCGCCCAGCTTCGTCGGAATGATCTGCCACGAGAGTCCGTACTTGTCCGTCAGCCAGCCGCACCGGCTCGGCTTGCCGCCGCCGGTCGTAAGCTTCTGCCAGAGTTCGTCCACCTCGGCCTGCGACTGGCAATTCACGAACAGGGAAATCGCCGGCGAGAACTTGAACTGCGGGCCGCCGTTCAGCGCCTTGAACTCCTGCCCTTCCAGCTGAAAGTTCACGCCCATCACCGTTCCGTTGGGCCCCGGCATGATACCCAGCACCTTCGAATTCTTGAAGATGGAAACGTAGAATTTCGCGGCTTCTTCCGCCTGGCTGTCGAACCATAGGAATGTCGAGATCTTCTGCATTCACTCGCTCCTTGTGCTTACTCGCAGTTAATCATCCAGGGAATGCCCCAGCGATCGATGCACATGCCGAAGCCTTTCGACCAGAACGTGGGACCGAACTTCATCTTCACCGTGCCGCCTTCGGCCAGCGCGTTGAAGATGCGTTCGCCTTCGGCGGTATCTTTCAGCCCGATCGTCACCGTCATGCCGTCAGTCTTTGTGTAGTACTGCGGAGGCGCGTCGGCGCCGGACAGGATGTCGTTATCCACGATCATCGTGACGTGCATGATCCTCTTGCCTAATCCCGGCGGCATGTCTTTCTCCATCGGCGAGCCTTCCCAGCGGAAGAACTCCTGGATCTTCCCGCCAAGCGTCTTCTCGTAAAAGCGGAACGCCTCTTCGCACTGCCCGTTGAAGCTGAGATACGGATGCACTCTCATGATTTCCTCCTGAAATGAAGATGGCGACTCCTCGTCGCGATCGTTGGGTTTACGGCAGATACCATTTCCCGGACTTGTCCTGCAGCGGCGTCGAATCGCGGTCCCGCCAGCGCCGCCGGACTTCGGCCAGCAGCCGCTCGCGATTCTTCTCCATCTGCTCGAGCAAGCCGCGCGGCATGCCCCTCTGTTCGTGCCGCGCGCCCCAAATCAGCAGTTCCAGCAACACCGGCGCCAGGTCGATGCCTCGCTCGGTCAGCCGGTAATTCACCTTGCGGCGGTCCGATTCGTCGCGCTCCGAGTCGATAATCCCCATCGCCTCCAGCTTGCGCAACCGCTCGGACAGGATGTTCGTCGCGATCCCTTCGCCTGACTCCTGGAATTCCTTGAACGTACGAAACCCGCGGATCATCAGGTCGCGCACGATCAGCAGCGACCAGCGGTCGCCGAACACCTCCAGGGTCATGTTCACCGGACATCCCGACCGATGCTTGGAACTCACTCCAACCGCCACGGAAAATAAGATGCGATAGTCACTTGCGAAATGCAAGTGATTTCTTGATCAACAACTCAGGATTTAGGACACGGCCATCGGGGAGTTACGGTATGAGGGCCGACGCAAGAATGGAGGCCCGCGGCCCTCGGCGGGCTCTGGTCGCCCAAGAAAGAGAGCCTTGCCTTATCGCGACTCAGCCCGCAGGGCGGCTGATTGGTGCCCAGCGCTTCAGCGCTGGGGAAAGTGGATCATAAGACTCAGTCCGGCAGGACGATTGAGACTTTCGGTGCACAGTCCACGGTGCGCCGTGCACGCTGTTACGCCAATTCCAGCTCGATCTTCTTCTCTTCCTTATTCAGCGCCTTGATCCGGAAGCTTCGCACCTGGCCGCTCTGGATGTCGCCGCTCGAGCCCGTAGCCTCGCCGCTCTTCCACTTCGCCTGGAGCATGGAGCTGAGCGACGACAAATCCGCCTTGCCCGACGCCTTTGCCGCGTCGGCTTGCTGCTGCTTCGCCGTAAGCGAGCACGTCGCCTGCACGCCTTGCCCGAGCTCCACGCGCGCGCGATCTCCGGAAATTTCCACGATGCGACCGGTCACCTTGTCGCCCGGCTTGTGCTCTTCGATGTACTCATCGAGCCCGGTCGGCACCATCTGTTTCATGCTGAGCTTCACCTGGCGCTTCTCCGGATCGATCGCGATCACCTGTGCCTGCACCACCTGCCCGGCCTTCAGCACATCCTGCGGATGGTTGATGCGCTTCTCCGCGCTGATCTCGCTCACGTGGACAAGTCCCTCCACGCCTTCCGCCACCTGCACGAACGCGCCAAACTTCATCAGCCGCGTCACCGGCCCTTCCACGATCTTGCCGATCGACAGCGTTTTGCCGATATCGGCCCACGGATCGCCCAGCGCCTGCTTCAGTCCCAGCGAGATGCGCCGCTCCACCGGCTTTGCCTCGAGCACGATCACTTCCACCTCGTCGCCCGGCTTCACCACCTCCGACGCGCTCTTCACCTTCTTGCCCCACGCCATCTCCGAGATGTGGATCAGTCCCTCGACGCCCGGCTCCAGCTCGACGAACGCGCCAAAGTCCATCAGCCGCGTCACCGTGCCGCGCACGCGCTGTCCCGCGGAATATTTGCCCGCTGCCGCGTCCCACGGATGCGGCGTCAGTTGCTTCAGCCCCAGCCCAATGCGCCGCTTGTCCGCATCGATCTTCAGGATCTTCGCTTCCACTTCCTGCCCAACCGTCAGCACGTCGCTCGGCGTGTTGACGCGGCTCCACGAAATGTCGCCCACGTGCAGCAGCCCATCGACGCCGCCGATATCGACGAACGCCCCGTAGTCAGCCAGGCTGCGCACCGTGCCGCGCACCACGTCGCCTTCTTTCAACTCCGAGAACCGATGCTGCGTCGTCGCGCGCTCTTCTTCTTCCAACACCGCGCGCCGGTCCACCACCACGTCTTCGTCGGCGGTATCGAGCTTGATGATGCGGCACTTGATCTCTGTCCCGACCAGCTTCTCCACCTCGGCCGCATCGCGGACTCCGCTGCGCGATGCCGGCATGAACGCGCGCACGCCCACGTCGACGCTCAGTCCGCCCTTGATCACCGCCGTCACCGTGCCCATGATCGGCGTCTTGTCGTTGAACGCGCGCTCCAGCGCCGTCCAATCCTTCGGCAGCGCCACCTTGCTGCGCGAGAGCTGGTAATAGCCTTCGGGATCGCGCCCCTTCACCGACACCGGCATCTTGTCACCGGGCTTCGGCGGCGTCGCGCCAAAAATGCTCAGCGGCAGAATGCCCTCGGTCTTGTAGCCGATGTCGACCAGCACGTTCTCGCCTGAGATGGCAACGACGGTGCCCTCGAGCTGCCGCCCGCCGCCTTCCGGCTTTGGCTTGGCCTTCTGAGCCTTTTCAAACTGCGAAAACACTTCGCCGAACGATTCTTCGCTCTCGTCGGCAGGTGGATGTTTCTGAGTTTCCGGATCGGACATGGAGATACGGCCCTTAAAAAAGCAGGATAGGAATAGAACAGGATATCACTCGCGCATTCGTGATATTTTCCCGCCGAAAAGCTTGTCCACATTCGGACGCTGCGTCCCATTTCCGCGCGGAAACCACGATGGAAGCGCGCCTAAACGGCTGATAAATAGCGGCTTAGATTCGGACACCGACGTGCACTCACACCCGCGAGAGAGTGTCTCTCCGGCAACTGCCCCTGGAGTCGCCACGATGAGCGGTTTACTTCTGGACCTGCGTTTTGCCATCCGAAACCTGCGCAAAGCGCCGGGTTTCGCGGCCATTGCGATTGCCACGCTGGCCATCGGCATCGCCGCCACCACCATTATCTTCGCCGTCGTTGATGCGGTCCTGATCCGGCCGTTGCCATTCGAGCACTCCGAGCAACTCGTCCACCTCACCGAAGACTTCGACCGACAGGGCCGGCCGTCCATCGCCTACGCTAACTTCCGCGATTGGGAATCGATGAATCGTGTCTTCGTCAGCATGGGTGCGATTCGCATCCATGCCGTCACGCTTAGCGGCAGCGGCACAGCGCAGCAGCTCGATAGCCGCCAGGTGTCGCATGATTTCCTTCGCACGCTCGGCGTCACGCTGGCTCTCGGACGCGACTTCAACGCGGACGACGATGTGCCCTCCGCCGTCCCCACAGTCATTCTCAGTGACAAGCTCTGGCGCGAACGCTTCAATGCGGATCCCACGATCATCGGCCGCGCCGTCGCGCTCGATCGTGAGCCGCACACGGTTATCGGTGTGCTTCCTCGCAGCTTCTCCTACGCCGACGACATCCCCGATGCGCTCATCCCCATCGGCCTTATTAAGGATCCGCAGTTTCGCAATATCCGCTTCGCTCATGAAGGCACCTACGCCGTCGCCCGCATGAAGCCTGGCGTCACGCTGGAACAGGCGCGCGCCGACATGGATCGCGTCGCCCAGACTCTCCAGCGCCTGTATCCGGAAACCAACAGCCGTAGTTGGGCGGCCCTGCTGCCGATGCGCGAATGGATGGTGGGTGATGTGCGTAAGCCACTCCTCATCCTGCTCTCCGCTGTCGCGCTTCTCTTGCTGATTGCCTGCGCAAACGTCGCCAACCTGCTTCTCGCCAAGGGTTCCGCGCGAACTCGTGAGCTGGCGATCCGACTCGCCGTCGGCGCTTCGCGCGCCCGCATCCTGCGCCAGCTTCTGACGGAAAGCGTGGTCCTGGCGCTGTTCGGAGGATTCGTGGGTCTGCTGCTGGCTGACTGGGGCACATGGTCGCTCGTCGCCGCGTCGCCGGACTCTCTCCCGCGCGTCGCCGAAATCAGGCTCGACCCCGCGGTCCTCGCATTTTCTTTCGGCATCTCCGTCCTGACCGGGATTCTCTTCGGCATCGCTCCGGCCTTGCATGCGCCGGCGGCCAACGCCCAGCTCGCGCTGCGTGAAGGCGAGCGCGGCGGTATGAGCCGCGGCCAGCAGCGCGTGCGCAGTGGCCTAATCGTCGCTCAAATCGCGATTTCTCTCTCGCTCCTCTTCGGCGCCGGGCTCCTCATGCGCAGCTTCCAGCGAATCATGCAGGTCGATGCCGGCTTCAACCCGCACCAGCTCCTGACCGCCAGCATCGTCATGGCGCCGAGCAAGTACAAGACCGTCGCCGAATCCGAGCAGTTCTACGACGAACTCATCCGCAGGATTCGTGCGATTCCCGGCGTCTCCGTCGCGTCCGGCGTCGAGCCCATGCCGATGAGCGGCGACGAGTGGGACGACGACTACATCGAGGCCGGCATGGATCCCTCAAAGTTGAAGCGCATGCCCAACAGTGAGGTCGGCTTCGTCGGACCGGGCTATCTCGCCACCATGCAGATTCCGCTCGTCGCCGGGCGCGGCTTCACCGAGCAGGACAACGCGCAGTCGCTCGGGGTTGCCATCGTCAATCAGGCCTTCGTGCGCAAGAACTGGCCTGGCCAGAATCCGCTCGGCAAGCGCATTCGCTTTGGCGACGGAAAAGCGTTGGCCGCGCCCGAGACTCCGCAGTCACGATGGTTGACCGTTGTCGGAGTTATCGGCGACGTCAAGCAATACGGTCTCGACCGCCGCATCGTACCCACGATCTACCGCCCATTTTCACAATTGGCGCAGCCGGTTCTGCAACGGGCGCTGGTTGTGCGTTCCGCCGTCGGCGATCCGTTGTCGTTGACCTCGGAGATCCGCGCTGCGATTGCGAGCGTCGATCCGGACGAGGCGATGGCTGACGTCAGCACCATGGATCACCGCCTGTCCTCGCGGCTGGCGACGCGGCAGCTCTCCATGATGCTGCTCGGACTATTCGCTACTCTTGCGCTCGCGCTGGGATCGGTCGGCATCTACGGCGTGGTGTCGTTCTGGGTGGTCCAGCGCACGCGCGAAATCGGCATCCGCATGGCGCTCGGTGCGCGTGGAACACAGGTTCTGGAGCTGATTCTTGGTCGCGCCGCGGTGCTGGTCGCCATCGGGATCGGCATCGGGTTGGCGCTCTCGGTTGCGCTCAGCCGCGCGCTCGCGAGTATGCTGTTCGGAGTCACAGCGGGCGATCCGCTGGTCATCGCCATTGTCGTCGCCGTTCTGGCTACGGTGACAATCCTCGCCAGCTACGTTCCCGCTCGCCGGGCGACACGTGTTGATCCCATGATTGTGCTGCGCTACGAGTGATCGTTCGTAAGCTTCCTGCGCTACGATTGCTTTCTGGGCTGCGATTGTGTGTCGATGTGTCACCGCGAGCGGCCGTCTGTTTGCCGCGAGGGACCTATCGCGCTGATTGAGCAAGAGCCGCCGCTCGCCTCCAACGGCACCGTCGGCGTGAGTCGACTCCAGCCCGGCAGGGCGGCTGACTGGTGCCCAGCGCTTCAGCACTGGGAAAGGATCGAATAGCACACTCAGTCCGGCGGGACGGTTGAGTGTTTCACTTCGGACTGGAGTTCGAACTACGACGCAGCAGCCCGGCAGGACGGCATTGTATTTAGCCCACGGCGTAAGCCGTGGGTCTGCTTTCCAAAAATGGATTTCAAGCCGGCTTTAGCCGCCGGCACTCTTCGCGGAGGGCGTAAGCCCGACGCCGCACTGAAGCGCGAACTGAGTCACGGCACGCGATCGTAGTAACAAGGCGCGCTCACGCTCTGGTTCGGCGGAGTCGGAGGCGTGGCGTTGGGCGCGGAGAAGTCGAAGAAGTCGCTCATGTCCGGTTGCGCCGCATCCCGCGCCGTCAGGTGCCCCAGTCCGAATCGCGTTTCGATGAGCTTCAGGATCGCCGTGTAGTCCGCCGGCGCGTGCGAGATGTACCCCTTCTTCGCAAACGGCGACACCACGATCAGCGGCACGCGGAACCCGGTGTAAGTGAAATTGTCGTTGAACGTGCTCTTGATGTACGGGAACGGCGCCGGATTCGGCGCAATGCCGTCGGGATTCACCGTCGTGAGCGGCGGCACATGGTCGTAGGTTCCGCCGGCTTCGTCCCACGTCAGCAGGAACACCGAGCTGCTCCACGAGCTGCTCGACATCAGCGCGTTGATCACCTTCTGCGCTTGCTGCGCTCCCACCTGCACGTTGTTGTTCGGATGCTCGTCCGTGCCCGAATCGCGCCCGGCATCGATCAAAGCCACCGCCGGCAGCGTCCCGTTTTGCAGGTCCGTGAAGTACTGGCTCAACGGCACGATATTGCTCGACAGCGAGTTCAGCTTCGAGAAGTACGAGGCGTACGTGTCGGGCTTTCCGGCCGGCGTCTGGTCGGTGTAGTAAATCTTCCAGGAGATCCCGGCATTCTGAAGCACGTTGAAGATGGTGTTCGCGTCGAGCTGTGTGTTCGGGATGTCGATCCAGCCCTGCGACGTCGCCGCAAAGCTATACAGGTGGTTCGGCTCCGACTTCGCCATGATCGGCGAGAACCATCGGTCCGACGTCGCGAACTGCGTCGCAAGGTAGTAGTAGTAGTTCAGCGTCGACTGGTCGTAGTAGCCCATCGCTCGGGCGCCGGCGTGGTCGGGCAGGCCGTTGTTCGCGGCGTATGCGCCGGCTTGGTATGCAAACCCATCCATCGTTGCGCTGCTGGACGCGGGCGCGCTGTTGTTGCGCTCCGTATGGCTCTCATTCCAGCCGGGCGTCAGATCGCCAATGCACGCCGACACCATTTTGAACGGCGTGCAAGTGCCGCTGGGAGATCCCGAGCAGGTGCTGCCGTCGAATGTCGGATTGGCCGCGAGCGGTATAGAGGGCGATGTCAGGTCGTCGGCGTCCGCCGCCAGTCCCACCGACGTGCGGTAGGGATTGAAGTGTCCAAAGTAGTTATCGAACGACCGATTCTCCTGGAACAGGAAGACGATGTGGTTCACCGAGTTCAGGCTGCCGCTGCTGGGCGGAGCGGAGCTCGGCGGAGTTGTAGTCCCGCTCGAACCGCTACGCGACAATGCCGATCCGCATCCGAGGATCGCGATCAGCGAAGAGATTGCCAGGGAGAGCGCGGCACGGCGATACATGCGATTTTCGAACACACCGCTCCGTAAAAATCAGAGTTGATGCTGGTTGAGATGGCCGGCCGGAAGCAGCGGTTGTCCCCGGTCCTTGGGAGCAAGGGGTGTTCCCACGCAGGTTTCTGTCAATGACGCGAATTACCATCGACCGTATTCGCGGTCACCGAACTCCGCTCCCGATCGCGCTATCCTCCCAGGATCGATACCCGAATTGGGATCGTCGGTGACACGCTCTTTGACAACCAGCAGCTAAGTCCTTTGAACAACAGACTTTGCGAAGCTCGCATTGCAAACAAAGAACTTGCTCACAGACCTCCACACGGAAGTATGGACTTTACGCAAGGCCCGTTAAACGAATCTGTCCGCACGCTTCCAGCCTCTCTTTTTTAGTCCGGCCAGCCGGATTCTGGTTTCTTCTTTTGGAGCGATATTTTAACCGCAGCCTTCCAATCTCCCTCCAGCTTAAGCGTGTCGGGTTTCGGGCCGCGCTTCGCTCCCGCCTTCTTAGGTCGTTTTGTTGAAACTCTTTTCTTCGTAGTTTGAACTCCTCACGCTGGCTGCTTGTACATCAGCCGCTTGCCTTCCGAACCCTTGATAACCGCAATCGTGCGCTCACCGTCATTAAGCGTGCGACCGTTCCACAGAAAGTCGAACTGCCAGAGATACCGCTGCAAGTGCTCACGGCTGACGTTGTGGTAGATGCCGTGGATTCCGCGACGAACCAGAGCGAACGATGATTCCACGGTGTTCGTATTCACGTCGCCGCGTGCGTATTCCTTGATCGTGTGCCGCACCGTTTCGTGTCCGCCTTCAAACCGCGCCCTGAGTCCAACGTAAGCGGGGTTTTCATCCGTCATGACGCGGGACTGCTGATCTACCAATTCCTGAATTGCAGTCTTGAGCGTCTTGCCCGTTACGTCTGCTACGACGCGGCTGCGCTTCTGTCCGCTGCGCTCCACAGCGCAGAACACCGGAGTCTTGAGCCGCTTGTTAGAACGTCCCAGCGAACCGTAGTCCTTGCCCCAGCGCGGCTTTCCGCCAACGTAGAGTTCATCCGCTTCAATCTCGCCAGCTAGTTTAGGCGCGGCAGCGTCCGGTGCCATAGCGAACCGGATGCGATTCATGAGGAAAAGTGCGCTTTTGTAGGAAATCTGGCACTGACGGGAAATCTCAAGTGCGCTGACGCCTTTCTTGGAAGTTGCCGCACGCCAGAAAGCGAAGCACCAGGTCTTGAGCGGAATCCGCGATTCTTCGTACACCGTGCCGATGCGAACCGTGTACTGCTCTTTGCAGTCGCGGCAGCGCCACAGATACCGCTTGCTGCGCTCACCCGTCTTGGCATCCGCCATCTTGTAGACTTCGACGCTCCCGCACTTCACGCAAGCCGGAGTCTCGCCCCACCGCTGCGCTTCCAGAAATTCGACGGCTGCGGTTTCGTCAGAGCACGCCAATGGCATCTTGGCGATGAAGTCTGATTTCGAGAGGCTGTGCTGTTTGTCGGCTTTCTTCATGGCAAAACAACTTTATACCTAGCGCAACATTGCGTCAAGTACAAAATTGGTGGAGCTAGGGGGAATCGGACCCCCGGTCAGCCGGGGCCAGAAACCGCCGACCGCGCCAGCAGCCCCCCAGTAGGAGTGGTAGAATCCCGGGAAGCCCTCCAGCTCCCCGGGAAACAGGTTTGTCTACATGGTGGTGGTCCTCTGATTCGTGTTGCCATGCCTTGCAGTTTCAGCTAAGTGGGCATGACAGTACGATGTCAGACGCGGACACATTCAGGACACTTTTAGGGCACTTTGCTTATAACAACCTGTCTATTCAGTAACTTAGAAAAGACTTTTTGATACACCCTCAGTCCTCTAGGATGCGGCACGGTGTCGCCAGCCAAATGCCGCCGTACAGAGCGGGCATCCATCTCGACTTCTTCGGCGAGTTCTTCTGCGGAGAGGTGGCATTCCTGCCGAAGTCGATCAATCTGCGCGGCGACTGTTTCCGCGGTGGCTGGAGGTAGGGCTGGGGCTGCTGCCGCTGGTGGATTTGTTGCCGGGATGTCGAGCGGAAAGAAGAATTCCGTTTCAAGCAATCGCCGTTGTGCGTCGGAAAGCTGGAGCGAATTCGCGGCAGCCTCAATCTCAGACTTCATCGCCTTGCGAAACTCCGAGTCCGACAATCCTATTTGGCTGAATTCCGATTGATACGCAGACAGTACCGCGTGAGCCTTGTCATATGCGGCGTCGCTTAGTAATACCCTTGCGTCTAGCCCTTCTGGGTTGAAGGACTGTTGCTGAATCGTGATTCTTGCCCGCCAAAGGTATTTGTCAGAATCGACTAGAGCGCGAAGGATGCGCTTACGCGCTTCCGTCGAAAGTAGATTCTCTGGGTCGTCTGGACCTAAAAGCGACAGGCCATCATCCATCGCTGCCATTGCGTTCTGGCGCGAGGAAGGGCTACGATTGGGGTGTCAAGGTCCAATCGAAACGCCCCGGCCATCGCGCCGGGGTTTTCGTTTTGAGACCCATCATTGTAGCTATGCCGGGGCAGTTGGGCGAAGAGGAGTTAATTCGAAGGCTTGCGACGCTCCGAAAGGAACGTGACAAGCGGTCCTAGAATCGCGCCGGTAAGGGCCGTAACGCCCGTGGCGGGATAGCCCTTCTGAATAAGCTGAAAGCCGAGATAAGCGATTCCACCGAATAATGCAGCAGCAAGGGCAAGTCCAAAATATTCCGCGATGATGTTCGCCGAGCCTATTAGCTTCTCGACAAAATGGCGGTGCCCTTGTTCCTTCTCCGCCATTTTGATGATGCGGTCTGCTGCCCCGGGCTGGGCATCGTTGTAGCGAATCAGCGCTTCTGGATGCGGCAATGGCCCTTGCCAGAGTTGCCCTTTGACGACTAGTTGAGATTGGTTCTTTTGGAGGTGGTGTTTCGACACAGCCTAGCTTGCCTTGCGTTCCTGCTCAAACGTTCCCATGGCTCGCGACAGTCCTTCGCCTACGCTGTTCCACACATCCCGCAGCGAGGAGCTGTCGGTTTTCGAAATGAGTGGAACGAGATCATCGTGGCTGACGACTCGATTTAGGTCGCCGAGACGGGCCATGCCCCTGAAAACACTCCGGCGGCGACTCCGGAGAAGCGGGTCGGCGAGCACGCGGGCTGATTTCTTGGGCCTTGGCATGAATCAAATTCTAGCACAGTGTCTTATCAACGACTTGCCGAAGTTAGCACTTCCAATTCCTTTTGAGGGCGTCCCCTGAGCCATCCAGCAGCATCTTAGGAACCGTGGCAGTCACCCGTCAGTTACGGCCCTTTGCTGTTAAAATCTCCGCCGTGTCGAAGCCGACGCCAGAGCAATTCTTTGCCGATCTGGAGTTCGCCTTCCGCCTCCAGTTTGGGCGTGAGATGACGCCGGAAGAACGTAAGTGCTTCGCCATCGCTCACCGGGCCGTCAAGGAACAAGAGCAGAAGCAGGACGGCGACGATAAAGAAGGCGCAGCCTAATCTCCCATGAGTGGGGCCAGATACGCCATTCAGGACGGCAAGCGGGTGAGCGCGGAAGAAGCCGTCAAGAACTTCCAGCGAAGGGCCTATTGCATAGAGTGTGACCAGCAAGTTCGCGCCTTTGGCGACCCGCCACTTTTCGTCCACCGCAGCCGCAATCCCCAGTGCTCTCATAGTCGCCTGGAACACCCTCCCGTCGAATCCCGCTAGCTCCCGTCATCTCCCGTCTTTCAGTGGGTTGCGTAAAGTCCATACTTCCGCCTCCACAGACGTCTGTGGCTAAGTCCTTTAGATCAACAGATCGACCAGATCCCCCACCCCCGATTTCAAATCTGAAATCTGAATTCTGAACTCTGAAATTGCCGGCCACACGGATCGCGCCGGGATCGACCCGCGTAACTCCTTTAAATTCCGGGATCGTCGGGATCGATCCCGGGCGTACCCCGGCACCCCCACCTCGGGCGAGGAAGATTCCCGAATCGGGCGGATGGAAGTAGAATTCGACCCCTCATGAGACATCTGGCGTTTCACGCGGTGGTCGTGGTCGCGCTCAGCACGGCGGCGCATGCCGCCGCCTGCGAAGACCTGGCAAAGCTCTCATTGCCCAACACGAAGATCTCGCTCGCGGAAGTGGTTCCCGCGGGCGATTTCAAGATGCCGAATGCGCCGCCCGCCGCGCCGCCGCTGCGTAATCTTCCCGCGTTCTGCCGCGTCGCCGCGGACATCACGCCTGCGCCGGACTCCGATATCAAGATGGAAGTCTGGCTTCCGGTGAGCGGGTGGAATGGAAAGTTCCAGGGTGTCGGCAACGGAGGCTGGGCTGGGGCGATCTCGTACGGTCAGCTCGCCGATGCGTTGCAGGCGGGCTACGCGACCGCCTCCACCAACACCGGACACGACGGCGAGGGTTCCGACGCCAGCTTTGCGCTTGGGCATCCGGAGAAGGTCACCGACTTCGCCTGGCGCTCCGTGCACGAAATGACGCTGAAGGCGAAGTCCGTCATTGCCGCGTTCTATGACAAGCAGCCCGCTCGTTCGTATTGGAACGGCTGCTCCACCGGCGGCAAGCAGGGGCTGAAGGAAGCGCAGAAGTTCCCCGACGACTACGACGGCATCGTCGCCGGCGCGCCGGCGAATTACTGGACGCACCTGATGGCCGGGGATGTCTGGATCGGGCAAGCCACTCACTCCGATCCCGCAGCCTACATTCCGCCCGCCAAGTATCCGATGATCCACCGGGCCGCGATCGACGCCTGCGACGCCGCCGACGGTCTCAAGGACGGACTGATCGACGATCCCCGCGCCTGTCATTTCGATCCAGCGGTGCTGGCGTGCAAGGAAGGCCAGCAGGACGACTGCCTGACCGCGCCGCAGATCGAAGCCGCCCGCAAGATTTATGCGGGCGCGAAGAATCCTCGTACCGGCGAGCAGGTGTTCCCGGGCCTCGAGCCCGGCAGCGAACCGCAGTGGGTTGTTTTTGCGGGTAGTCCCGAACCGCCGATCGTCGCCTCGTACTTCAAGTACCTGCTCTTCAAGGATCCGGCGTGGGATTTCCGTAAGCTGGATCTCGACAAGGATGTCGCGGCAGCCGAGAAGTTCGACAACGGCCTGATTGCTGCTACCGATCCCAATCTCAAGCCCTTCGTCGCACACGGAGGCAAGCTGCTTCTGTGGCACGGCTGGGAAGACGGGCTGATTGCTCCGCGCAATTCGATCAACTACTTCGAAAGCGTCGGAAAGGTTCTCGGCGCCAAGACCGGCGACTCGGTCCGCTTATTCATGGCGCCCGGCATGTTCCACTGCAATGGAGGCGACGGTCCCAACCGCTTCGACGCTGTCGCCGCCGTTGACGACTGGGTGGAGCACGCGAAAGCGCCGGAACGAATCGTGGCCAGTCATCGAACAGCGGGCCAGGTCGATCGCACACGTCCGCTGTGTCCGTATCCGCAGGTCGCTACTTATTCTGGAAGCGGCAGCATCGATGACGCCGCGAACTTTGCTTGCAGCGCTCCTCGCAAACCGTGATCCGTCACTGCGACGGCTTGGTCTGGAACATGGCGATCGCCTCGATCTCGATCAGCAGGTCAGGACGGCACAGAATGGCCTGGATCCCGGTCGACGCGGGCAGCGGATCGAGTCTCTGCTCGCGGTAGAACTTCGTGCGCTCGTCGTTGAAGACGTCGTAGTCGCGCTCGATGTCGCGCAGGTAACACGTTGTAC
>Ga0157369_10005428_pt1 | contig 14824 bp, 16 predicted proteins | sample C25metaG_FD_113461 | JGI IMG/M metagenome (GOLD analysis project Ga0157369, IMG submission 113461) | Corn rhizosphere microbial communities from Kellogg Biological Station, Michigan, USA - C2-5 metaG | ecosystem: Host-associated > Plants > Roots > Rhizosphere > Soil | place: USA: Michigan...
CGCGCACCATCTCTGGTCTGCCGACCGCGGCATAGACCAGATCGGCGCGCTTCGTCAGTTGCGGCAGGTCGCGCGAGCGCGAATGCGCGATGGTCACCGTGGCATTCTCATTGAGCAGCAACTGCACCAGCGGCCGGCCGACCAGATTGGAGCGGCCGATCACGATCGCATTCATGCCCTCCAGCGACGTATGCACGCTCTTGGTCAGGATGATGCAGCCGAGCGGCGTGCAGGGTGACAACGCCGCAAAACCACCGGCGAGCCGGCCGGCATTGTTCGGATGCAGCCCGTCGACATCCTTGGCAGGATCGATGGCGTTGATGATGGTTTCGGTATGCAGCGATTTCGGCAGCGGCAGCTGCACCAGGATGCCGTGCACCGCGGAATCGCGGTTGAGCTTTGCGATCAGCGCGAGCAGGTCAGCTTGCGAGACATCGGCGGGCAGCTTGTGCTCGAACGAAGCCATGCCGGATTCCTGGGTCTGCTTGTGCTTGGAGCGGACATAGACCTCGCTCGCGGGGTCATGCCCGACCAGCACCACCGCCAGCCCCGGCAACAGGCCGTGATCGCGCTTGACCCGCGCGACCTCTGCCGCAACGCGCCCGCGAAGCTCCGAGGCAATGGCCTTTCCGTCGATGATCTCAGCGGTCATCTCATTCCTTTGGTTGCAAAGAGGTCAGAACGCGAAGACGCTCACCAAGCTGCCTTGGATCGCCGTCAATCGCGACCTGTTTGATCCGCGAGGTCGCGCCTGACGTCAGCCGCACCTGGCTTTTGGAGACGCCGACAGCCTTGGCGAGCAGCTCCGTCACGGCGCGGTTGGCTTCACCGCCTTCGGCAATGGCGCGCACCCGCACCTTCACCACGCTGCGACCGTTCGCCAGCGTCTCGATGCCATCAATGCCGTCGCGGCCGCCACGCGGCGTCACCCGCAGGCTGACGCTGATGCCGGCGGCAGAGTAGCGCCAGGGATCCAAGGAGAACGCTCCATCGCGCCCCGCGCGGTCAGATCACGTTGGGATAGATGTAGTAGATGATCACCCGCTCGATGAACATGACGATCAGGATCAGGATGATTGGCGAGATGTCGAGGCCGCCGAGATTGGGCATGAAGTTGCGGATCGGCGCCAGCAGCGGCTCGGTGATTCGGTAGAGGAATTCTGCGACCGCCGAGACGAACTGGTTGCGCGTGTTCACGACATTGAACGCAATCAGCCAGGACAGGATCGCGGAGGCGATCAGCAGCCAGACGTAGAGATCGAGGACGATCATGACGATGTCGAGGACGGCGCGCATGTGGGGGGAACTCTGGGCTTCGGTCGCGGAGGGCTTCCGCTGCTAAATATCGGTTCCCCCCCGCCCAAACAAGGGAAGTTGCCGACGAAAGGCTCCGGAAATCGGCGATTTTCGCCTTTACTTAACGGAGCTTTTCTTGACTTGACCCGGTCACGGATTTAAATGGCGCCACTGTCCGCCGCTTCCCATATGAGAGGCAGCCGCGGAGGGGCCATAGCTCAGCTGGGAGAGCGCATCGTTCGCAATGATGAGGTCGGCGGTTCGATCCCGCCTGGCTCCACCAGCCTTCGCTCGCTTCGCGAGCTACGGCTGGGCAAGCCACGCTTCGCTCTATCGTAGCGAAGTGTGCGATAGGCTGCCCCGCCATAGCCCGGAGGGCGACGGCGGGCGACGGGGCCGCAAATCGCATGAAATACGTCTACATCCTGGAAAGTCTTGACGGTGAGCACTTCTACATCGGGATCACGGACGACGTGCCGGCGCGGCTCAACAAACACAATGCTGGAGAGGTGCCTCACACCTCGAAATACCGGCCCTGGCAGGTCAGAACCTACATCGCCTTCACCGACGAAAGGCTTGCCGTCGACTTCGAGAAGTATCTTAAATCGGGTTCAGGCCGCGCCTTCGCAAAGAAGCACCTGTGACGACGGGTGAACGGCAGCCCCCCTACTCCGCCGCCTCCGCCAGCACCATCGGCGTCCGCATCAGCCAGCCATCGATAAACGCCTTCAGCCAGGCGCGCTCGGCGACGTCGTGGATGGCGCGGCCTTCGAAGTGGAGATGGCGCGGCTGCGCCCCCGGCTGGTCCATGTTGCCGCGCGCGGTCCAGCAGCACATCGAGCGGAACGTCACGTCGGGGTGGAACTGGAAGCCGAATGCATTGCCCCAACGGTAGGCCTGCATCGGGAAATCATCGCCCGTGGCGAGCAGCTCGGCTCCATGCGGCAGCTCGAAGCCTTCGCGATGCCAGTGATAGACCTCCGTAGGCCAGTTCGGGCAGAGCGCGAAGCCTGCTGCGGTCGGGCGGATCGGATAATAGCCGATCTGGGTCAGGCCTTGCGGATGCGTCGCAACCTTGGCGCCCAACTGCTTGGCCAGCATCTGAGCCCGAGGCAGATGCCGAGGAACGGACGCTGTTCGCGCAAGGGGATTTCGATCCAGTCGATCTCGCGCCGTACGTAGTCGTCACCATCATTGGCGCTCATCGGGCCGCCCAAAATCACGGCACCGGCGTGCCCGTCGAGTGTCGCGGGCAAGGGATCGCCGAAGCGCGGACGGCGGATATCGAGGACGTAACCAAGCGACCGCAGCGCATTGCCGATGCGGCCGGGGCTGGAGTTTTCCTGATGCAGGACGACCAGCACCGGCCGCGGGGAAGGTTCGGCCCTGGCAGCCAATCGCAGCAAAAATGGTCGCTCGTGCCTGGTCATCGAGCGGCAATCATAGTTGAGCAAAAGTTAACATCGCGTGAGGGAGCGCACAGTTGCGGGCCCGTGTTATCCCGGGCCATGCAAAGGCAGGCCGGAAATTCAGCCACGAAAACTCTGCCACGAAAACTCAGCGTTTCCGGAGCTGGAAGCGGCCGACAGCGCCGAGGACGAAGCCGCGCGGAAACAGCCTGAGCAAAAGCGGCACGGCCTTGATGCCGAGCCCCGGCAGCACGGCACGCTGATCCGCCATCAGCCCGCGATAGGCCTGGGCCGCGACTTCGGCGGGCGCGACATTGAGGATCGAGGAGTCGAATCCGGGCCTGAATCCGGCGCGCTCCTGGAACTCGGTCGGCACAGGCCCCGGACACAGCACGGTCACGCGCACGCCCTTCGGCTTCAGCTCCTGCCGCAGCGCCTCGGTGAACGACAGCACGAAGGCCTTGGTGGCGTAATACATCGCCATGCCCGGACCGGGCAGGAAACCGGCGACCGAGCCGACATTGAGAATGCCGCCGCGGTATTTGATCACATCGGGCGCAAAGCGCAGGCAAAGATCGGCAAGCGCGCGGATGTTGACGTCGATGATGCCGAGCTGCTGGACACGGTCGAGCTCGACCGCCTTGCCGAACAGGCCGAAGCCGGCGTTGTTGACGAGGTATTCGACCTCGACGTCAGCCGCGCGCAGCGACGCGGCGATCTTATCACCGGCCGCGCAATCTTCGAGATCGCAGGGAATTGTGATCGGCGCCGCGCGGCCCGCCTTGGTCAGCTCTCCGGCCAGCGCTTCGAGGCGATCAGCGCGGCGCGCCACCAGCGCCAGACGATGACCGTTCGCGGCAAAGACGCGCGCCAGTTCGGTGCCGATGCCCGCCGAGGCACCGGTAATCAGCGTCACACGCTCGGTCACTGTCCAACACTCTTGAATTAGTCAGGGGGTGTACATGAGATTGACGGCGACGAGAGCATAGGCTTGCGGTGGGACGCAAGCCGCCTGGCCGGCATGGCGGTGTGCGCAAACGCATAAAGGTAACGCCATGTGGCTGATAGGCTTGGCGTTCCCTCGCCATTGCCTTGGGGCTTGGCCTTGGGTCTTGCGAAATTAAAGTTTCTTCATGTGCGCGGCGAAAGATCGCAGGGCAGCGCAAAGCCGCTTTAGGCGCCCGAGGGCGCGGCCGATTTCCGTTCGGCGACGCGATGCTTCAGGTCGATCCGGTCGCGCGAGGAGACGCCGAGCAGGTCAGAGGCGCGCCAGACAACATTGTCCTCGAACTCGGTGACATTGCCGTCGGCATAGACCACTTCCCACATCATCTCGACGATGCGGAGCCGCCCGGCCTCGTCGACCGAGCGCATGATGACGCTGGTGAAGTGATAAAGATCGACTGCCTCGCCTTCCACCAGGGTTGCAGAGGCAATGAGATGATCGGCGGTGCCGCGATCCAGCCCGAAGCGGCTTTCGATCAGGCTGTGCAGCTTGCCCTTCTCGACCTCGGAAGGCTCGCCATCGAGTGAGATGACGTGAATCAGCAGCGCGGTTGCCGCGAGCTGATAACTGTTATCGTCGAAGATGGGCTCGCTTGCGTGCGGAGAAACCACATCGGCAATGAACTGGCGCAATCCGTCGAGCATGAACGTCTCTATCGAATGAAACTGCTGGGAATTATATGGCGCGGAACGCGAGCCGGTGCAATCCGCACGGTTTGGCCGCATGCATTACGATTAGGCAATCTGACGCGTCAAATACCGTCATTGCGAGCCAACGGGTCCGCGCAAAGCGCGGCCCGATGACAGGCTCCGCGAAGCAATCCAGACCGTCTCCATGGATATAGTCCTGGATTGCTTCGTCGCTTCGCTCCTCGCAATGACGACGGAGCTACTAAGGTATCTCGTACACCACCATCTTGTCCGCGATCCCGCGCAGCGCCGCCTGCTTCTGGATCGGCTTGATCGCCTCTTTCTCCAGGATGGTGGCAACGCCGGGCGCGTCGATGACGGGCGCGGTGATGTGGATTTCCTGCGAGGTGGAAAGGCTCTGCACCCGCGCGGCGATGTTGACGGTCTGGCCGAAATAGTCCTGACGCTCGTTGAGCATCACGGCGAGGCACGGCCCCTCGTGAATGCCGATCTTGACGATGAGATCCTTGCTGCCGCGCTCGGCGTTGAGCTTTTCCATCGCCGCGCGCATTCTCAACCCAGCCGTAAGCGCATGCTCGGGTCGGATGAAGGTTGCCATCACAGCATCACCGATGGTCTTCACCACGGCCCCCTTCTCGGAAGCGATGATCTCGAGCAGCGCGTTGAAATGCGCGCTGACGAGATCGAAGGCGACGAGATCGCCGACCCGCTCGTAGAGCGCGGTCGAGCCCTTCAGATCGGTGAACAGGAAGGTCAGCGAGGTGATCTTCAGCCGCTGATCGAGATTGAGGTTGTCGGCCTTGAAGACGTCGCGGAATGTCTGGTTGGACAGCATCCGCTTGGCGGTGAGGAACGGCCGCCGTTTGCCGAGCATGTCGTGCAGCGCATCGCCTGCAATGAACACCGTCGGCAGAACCCGCACGCCGGCGTGGTTGTCGAGCGACAGCCGCAGCGGACCGGGACGCATGGTCGTGCTTCCGGTCGGCGGGTGGGCCTTGTTGTAGAGCAGCGAAAGCTGCTGGCGTTCCCTGGTCGGCTCGCCCTGCACGTCGATGAACTGCGCCGAATGCGTTACTGGCTCGAACACGATGACGAATTGCGCCGGCAGCTGCAGCGACAGCACGGCCTTGTCGCCGGCTGGCAGCTCGAGCGCGTCGATCGTCACCTCCTCGGCCAGCGAGGCGAACGTCTCCTCGTTGAGATCGATGCCCGAGCTCCAGAACACCTGCTTGAAATATTCCCAGAGCGGCAAAGTGTGCGGATCATGCGCCGCGATGCGCCGGACACGGCGCGCGACCGTGAAGGCGACCTCGACCTGCTCGTCGACCGAGCACTCGTAGCCGCAGGCGCATAGGCCGCAATGATAGTCGTCGGGGCGCAGCGATTTCAGCGTGTCATGGGCGTCGAGCACGCCCGAGCAACCGGGACAGAGCACGTTCCAGGAGAGATCGAACAGGCCGAGCTTGGAGGCCTGCAGGAAGCCTGAAATCGTCTTCTCCTCGTCGAGGCCCGCACGCCCTGCAAAATCCAGCACATTGATCCGGTTCAGCTCATGGTCCTTGCCGTCCTTGATCGCGTGCACGATGGCATCAGCGACCGCGGGATCGGCGGACCGCTGCAACAGCGAAAACTGGGCTTCGATATCAGTCATCTCAAGCCACCGTTCAATCGGTCTCCACCTTCTAGCGCTGTTTGATGACAAACAGCGGCGCGCGATCCGGCTGCGTCGTCACGATGCCCATCGGGATCACCGGCGTGTTGTCGGCGAGGCTGACGCGGAAGGCGCCGACCAGCTTGGCGAGCGCCAGTATCGCCTCCACCATCGCGAAATGCGCGCCGATGCAGATCCTGGGACCGGCGCCGAAGGGCAGGTAAGCAAACCGGTCCGGCGGCGGCGCGGGCGCCGTGAAACGCCGCGGAATGAACGCGTTGGGATCGCGCCAGAGCTTTTCGTGCCGATGCAATAGCCAGGGTGCGATCAGGATCACGTCGTTCGTGTTGATGGTGAGCCCGGCAAACCGGTCGGGTCCGTAGGCCGAGCGCGCGATCAGGAACGCCGGCGGATAGAGCCGCATGGTCTCCTCGATGACAGCCCGGGTGAATTTCAGACGCTCGACGTCGTCCGCGCTGCCCACACTCTTCACCTCCGCGGCGAGCTCGTCCTGGGTCGCGGGATCGAGCGCGAGCAGATAGAGCGCCCAGAACAGCGCGGTCGCTGTGGTCTCGTGACCGGCGAGGATCATGGTAGCGACCTCATCGCCGAGCTGCGCGTCGGTAAAGGCCTTCCCGGTTTCGGGATCGCGCGCGGCCTCCATCAATTCGAAGAGGTCACACGGTGGCGCGCCCTCTTGCTTGCCGGCGGCGCGCCGCTCGGCCATCAGCATGGCGACGAACGCCGTCCAGCGCTTGCGGAAACGGGCACGGCGGAAATCCTGCGGCGTCTTGAACCACAGCGGCAGCGCGATATCGAGCAGATGCGGCCGCGCCAGCGTATTACCGTATTCCATCACGAAATCCCGCAAGGTCGCGCCGTGACGTTCCATCCCGAACGAGAACATGGTGCGGCCCGCGATTTCGAGCGTCATGCGCTGCATGCTCTCGCGCAGGTCGACCGGCGCGCTGGTCTTGTTGCGCAGGGCTGCGATGGTCTCATCGGTCACCGCGATCATATGCGGAACCAGCGTCGACACCGCGCGCGGCGTGAAGGCCGGCGCCAGCGTCCGGCGCTGGTGCTTCCAGGCGCGGCCCTCGGCGATCAGGAGACCCTGGCCGAGCATCGGCCGGAGCACCCGGAAGCCCGTCGGCGTGCGGGTATAGTTCTCGTAATTGTCGACCAGCACGTGCCGGATCGTGTCCGGCGTATTGAGGATGAAGCTGCTGCGGCCGAAGAAGCGGCCCTGGATGACATCCTCTTCGTAGGCCGGCTGGCCCCAGGTTGCGATCGCGCTATCGCGCATCATCCGCATGCGCTTCAGGAAACCCAAATCCGCGGGCGCGCGGGGCGGCGTCGGCGGCACCAGGCGGTGGCGCGTGACCGGCAGGTCGTAGACTTCCGCGATGCTCATGCGACGGCCCTCGTTCTGCTGGTAGCCCGCATGAGCGATAGCGATATGCGGGGGCACTGTTCCCGGATGTCGCTGGCGCTCATCCGGGCTACGCAACCTAACAGCTAGTGCGTCAACCAGGCGGCCGCAATCCGCTACCACCTCCCATGTTTATGGGGGGACAAGCGGGACCATCGATCATCGTCGCGACGTCAGGCACTGGACAGGCAAGGGCCATCGCGGGCATCACTAAGCCACGAGGGAATCGAGCCATTTCAGTCCCAACGGACCCGGATATGACGGAACAGACCCTACGCCAGCCACTTTCCCCCGAGGGCATCACGGCCCCGCTTCGCTACACGGTTTTCCGGCGCATCTGGCTCGCCAGCCTGCTCTCCAATCTCGGCATTTTGATCCAGGGCGTGGGCGCTGCCTGGGCGATGACCCAGATGACCTCCTCGGCCGACAAGGTCGCGCTGGTGCAGACCGCCCTGATGCTGCCGGTGATGCTGATCTCGATGCCGGCGGGCGCCATCGCCGATATGCACGACCGCCGCATCGTCTCGATGCTCGCGCTCGCGATCGCGCTTTCGGGCGCGACCGCGCTCACGGTATTGACCTGGCTCGGGCTGTTGCAGCCCAACCTGCTGCTCACGCTCTGTTTCGTGGTCGGCAGCGGCATGGCGCTGTTCGGACCGGCCTGGCAATCCTCGGTGTCGGAACAGGTGCCGAGCGAGACCTTGCCGGCTGCGGTCGCGCTCAACGGCATCAGCTACAACATCGCCCGCAGTTTCGGCCCGGCCATCGGCGGTGTGGTGGTCGCAGCCGCCGGCGCGGTCGCCGCCTTCGCCGCCAACGCGATGCTCTATCTGCCGCTCCTGATCGTGCTGTTCCTGTGGAATCGGGTGCACGAGCCCTCGCGCCTGCCGCGTGAAAAGCTCAACCGCGCCATGGTTTCCGGCGTGCGCTACATCACCAATTCGCCGCCGATCAAAATCGTGCTGGCGCGAACCTTCGTCACCGGCCTGATCGGCGGCTCGCTGTCGGCGCTGATGCCGCTGGTGGCGCGCGACCTCCTGCATGGCGGCGCACAGACCTACGGCATCATCCTCGGCGCCTTCGGCATGGGCGCGATCATCGGCGCGCTCAATATCGGCGAGATCAGGAAGCGGTTGAGCGGCGAGTCCGCCGTGCGCGCCTGCACGCTGTCGATGGCCGGCGCGATCGCCGCCGTCGCGCTGAGCCGCGAGCCGGTCCTGACCGCGGCGGCGCTGGTGATCGCCGGCTCGGTCTGGATGCTCGCGGTGGCCCTGTTCAATATCGGCGTGCAGCTCTCGGCGCCGCGCTGGGTCGCCGGCCGGTCGCTGGCGGCATTCCAGGCCTCGATCTCCGGCGGCATCGCGATCGGCAGCTGGGGCTGGGGCCATCTCACCGATATCTATGGCGTGGAGATCGCGCTGCTCGTTGCCGCCGCCTTGATGCTGCTCTCGCCGCTGCTCGGCCTTTTTCTGCCGATGCCGCGGATCGGCACGCGTGACGAGGACGCCGAAGACCTGGTCGATCCTGAGGTCAAGCTCATGCTGACCGGCCGCATGGGACCGCTGGTGGTCGAGATCGAATACCGCGTGGCGCAGGACAATGCGCGGGCCTTCCACAATGTGATGCAGGACGTGCAGCTCTCGCGCCAGCGCAACGGCGCCTATGGCTGGTCGATCGCGCGCGACATCGCCGATCCGGAATTGTGGACCGAGCGCTATCACTGTCCGACCTGGCTCGATTATCTGCGCCAGCGCAATCGCTCGACCCAGTCCGAGCGCGCGCTGCATCAGGAGGCGATGGCGTTCCACATCGGCCCCGACCCGGTCCGGATCCGCCGCATGCTGGAGCGCCCGTTCGGCTCGGTGCGCTGGACGGAAGACACCCCCGACGGCGCCGCCAACGAGGTGCTGCCGGTCGTCGCCAGCGCGGCGGGGAGCACGACGTAGCCTCGCACCCCAATTGCCGCTGCGCTCCTCCCCCTGAAAGGGGGAGGCAGGGTGGGGGTCAGCCACGGGCGCAGGGGTGCGTGGAGAAAATATCCCCACCCGATTTGCGCTGACGCGCAAATCGACCTCCCCTTTTCAAGGGGAGGTTAGAAAACAATCACACGATCTGCATCGCACCGAGCGGCGTCTTCACGGCGTTCGACAGCACCTGAAGCGCCTGGCTGAGCTCGGCGCGATTGCGCGCGGCGCCGAGCGAGATGCGCAAACCCCGCGGCGCGCCTTCGCCGGCCGCAAACGCGTCTTCGCCGACCACAGCGAGGCCATGGCGCATCAGATGCGACAGCAGATCGGTGCCGGCGAAACGCGAGGGCAGCGGCATCCAGAGATGATGGCTCGCCGGACGCGCCGCGTAGGTGATCCCCTTGAGGAAGCGCGCCGCCAGTTGCTGGCGCGCGGCCGCCTCATTCCGGATCGCGCGGATGATTTCCGCAGCGACGCCGGTCCGAAGCCAATGCGTCACCAGCGCCACCATCAGCGCCGGCGGCATTTGCAGGCTGGCCTGCAGATTGCCGCGCATCTTCTGCTCGGCCGTGGCGTCGGGCGCGAGCAGGAACGCGACCCGCAGCGCCGGCGCGATGCATTTGGCGATGCTCGCGGCGAAATAAGTCCGCTCCGGAATGAGGTTGGCGATCGGCGAGACCTGAGGCTCCAGCGGACCGTAGACGTCATCCTCGATCAGCACGGTGCCGCGCTTGCGGATGATGTCGGCGACCGCCTTGCGCCGCCCCTCGCCCATCGTCGCCGTGCTCGGGTTCTGCTGCGTCGGCACCAGATAGACCGCCTTCGGCTTGTGCTTGCGGATGGCGTCATCGAGCGCATCGGGCCTCGCGCCCTCGCCGTCCATCGCAACGCCAACGAGGCGGACATTCAACCGCGCCGCGGCGGCTTTCACGCCGGGAAAGGTCAGTGCTTCCGTCACCACCACATCGCCGGGCGAGGTCAGCGCGAGCAGCGCATTGAAGATGATCGCTTGCGAGCCCGGAAAGATCACGATGCGGTCGGCTGCCGCCTGCGCCACGCGCGGCTCGAGCCAGTGCGCGGCGGCCTCACGCTCCTGCGCGCTGCCGCCCGGCCGGGAATAGCCGAGATAGGCGGAGAAGCCGGCCTCGGCGCGGATCGCCGCCAATCCCTGGGCGATGCGCAGATCAAGATTGGCCTCGACCGGCTGCGGCGGCAGGTTCATCGACAGGTCGATATTGACCGGCGCCGGCAGATCGGCCGGCGCACGCGCCGTCGTCTCGGAAACAAACGTGCCCTGGCCGACCCGCGCTTCCAGCAGGCCGCGCCGCCGTGCCTCGCCGTAAGCGCGGGTGACGGTGGTGAGATCGAGATCGAGCGCGGAGGCGAGCGCGCGATGCGTCGGCAGCCGCTCGCCGCGATTGAGCCGGCCGCTCGCAATATCGGCGGCCAGCGCGTCGACGATGCGCAGGAACATCGGGCCTTGCCATTCCGAAAGCGCAGGGACCCAATCCATGCAATCCGGCCATTTGTCTTTGATTGTATGCATTACAAAGAATATTGTATGGACAACTCCTCAGTCAAGGATCACGGCGATGACCCCAGCCATTTCCCTCTCCCAAGCGCTTGCGCGCGGTTTTGCGATGAAGTGCCCGAATTGCGGGCGCGGCCATCTGTTCGGCCGTTTCCTGAAGGTGACGGACCACTGCGAAGTCTGCGGCGAGGATTACACGCCGCAGCGCGCCGACGACTTTCCGGCCTATCTCGTCATCATCGTGGTCGGCCATATCGTGGTGCCGGCGCTGCTCGCGGTCGCGGTCGCCTATGACCCGCCGGCCTGGCTGCAGCTTGCGATCTGGCTGCCGATCACGCTGTTCGCGTCACTCGGACTGTTGCAGCCGACCAAGGGCGCAATCGTCGCGCTGCAATGGCAGACGGGAATGCACGGCTTTGAGCGATCGAAGCGACGGCGGGAAGGACTCGATGCGCCTGCCGGCGCGGTGCCGGCGCGTGTGACCGCAGCTGCACGCCACTAACTCCTTCGTCATTCCGGGGCGCGCGTAGCGCGAGCCCGGAATCCATACTCACGATGGTGGTTATGGATTCCGGGCCCATCGCTGCGCGATGTCCCGGAATGACGAAAGAGATTTACTGCCCGTGCTCGGTCAGCACCTTGTCGCAGGCCTTCGACAATCGGGCGCGGTTCTGCTTCAGGCAGGCCAGCACGACCTGGTCGCCGTCATTGATGTAATGGCGGCAGAAGCGGGAGACGTCGCGCGCGCAGGCGTCATGGCCCTGCTGTGCGGACGCGGCGGAAGCGAGCACAACGAACGGAATTACAAAAAGCAATCGGGTCATGGTTGACGCCTCTGAAAAAGCCAAGGTCAGCGTGACCTTCGCCTTCTAGCGCATGATCCGGAAAAGTGTGAAGCGGTTTTCCGAGAAAGATCATGCGCAATCAAACAATCTAAAGCGCGATGGCATCGCGCTTTAGAGCACCCGACACCGTCGCAATCGAATTGCAGGCGGCTTGCCGCAAAACGACGCAGGTTTCTTCAACGTGCGTCGTTTTCAGCGCGAGGCGAAGAGCGATTACTCGTCGTTCGCCGCAACCTTCTTGCCCTTGGCCGCGAGTTCCTTGTCCATCACCGCGCGGCAGCCGGCGCTTAGTTGAGCGCGGTGCGAGACCATGCAGGCGGTGATCTTCGGGATGTTCGGGATCTCCGAGCTGCACAGCCTGAAGGCATCGCCGGTGCACATCTGCTGCGCTTCGGCCGAGAAGGCGAAGCTCGGATGCGCCGACAACACCGACATCGTGGTGGCGATGGTCAGGATCAGGCTGGCCTGGCGCAGCTTTGTAGTGAAGGACTTGGTCATGTTCGGCTCCCATCGGCACCCGGCGAAATAAGGGGTGCGTTGTTTCGATGCCGACACCATGCGCCCGCGCCGCCCGTTGCACTGTGATGGCTGTCACGGGCGGGGAACCGAGTGTGACGTCCCTCACTTTTCACCAATATCTGCCCGGAATCCCTCACGGAGCCGGTCCGTGTTGGTGAGCCGTTAAGACTTTCTTCGCATTAATAAGCGGGCGCGAAGGTGGCGCATCCCGTTTTGTTGCGTATGGTATGGAAAGAGTAGCGATGCGTAATGCGTTAGGCCTGATGCTGGCCAGTGTTGTTGCGGCGGTACTGATCGCCGGAGTTTGGTATTGGACCGCTGCGCCGCGGGTTGCCGCAGCTCCCCCTCAAACCGCTGCCGCGAAGCTGCCGGACGCGCTGCCGCCCGCAGCGGCCAGGCTCGCCGCCAAGGACGATGTCGATTTCACGGCATCGGTGAGCAAGCCGGCGCCGATGCCTGCGCCCGCACCTGTCGTCGCGCAGCAGCCGGCCTGCAGCAATCCGGACGCGCTCGGCGTTTCCCGCGTGGTCGAGATCGACACCACCGGCGGCCCCGGCTTCGGCTTCGAGAACTTCAAGCAGTATGACTTCCTCCAGCCGAAGGAAGTGGTGCTGACCTTCGACGACGGTCCGTGGCCGGGCAACACGCCGGCGGTGCTCAAGGCGCTCGCCGACGAATGCACCAAGGGACTGTTCTTCGCGATCGGCAAGCACGCGACCTGGCACCCGGAGATCCTGCGTCAGGTCTATGCCGCCGGCCACACGGTCGGCACGCACACCTGGTCGCACGCCAATCTGAACGGCAAGAAGATGACCGATCAGATGGACAAGGACGAAATCGAGAAGGGCATCAGCGCCGTGAAATGGGCGCTCGGCGGTCCCGATCCGGCGCCGTTCTTCCGCTTTCCCGAGCTGCAGCAAAATCCGAATGCGGTGGCCTATCTCGGCCAGCGCAACATCGCGATGTTCTCCTGCGATCTCGACTCCTTCGATTTCCGCAAGACCCAGACCCCCGACAAGGTCGTGTCCACCGTGATGGGCAAGCTCGACAAGCTCGGCAAGGGCATCATCCTGATGCACGACTTCCAGAAGCACACGGCGGATGCGTTGCCGACACTGCTGCGCAGACTGAAGGAAGGCGGCTACAAGGTGGTGCAGATCAAGGCCAAGACCACGCTGCAGTCGCTGCCCGAATATGACGAGGCGCTGGCCAAGGAGCTGAAAGTGCCGAGCGCCGAAGCCATCCGTCCGATCTCGAGCGTGGTGCAGACGGTTTCGAAGTAGACTGTCGTCGCGACGCGGGCTGCCAGACCTTCGTCATTGCGAGCAAAGCGAAGCAATCCAGAATCTCGCCTCGAGGGAAGTGTGGATTGCTTCGTCGCTTCGCTCCTCGCAATGACGAGGATGGAGCGCGTCGCAATCTCCCCCAAAAGAAAGCAATCCAGAACCGCCTTTCGCGGTGCTGGATTGCTCTGCCGTTCGCGCCTGGGAGCCGGGACAGGCTTGGCGCGATGCGTCTTTACCAGTAGATGCCGTAACGATGCAGCGCTGCGATGATACGGCCGGCGGTCAAGCGCTGGTAATGCGGACGCTCCGCTCTCATCATGGTGCGGCCATGAACGCCACGAGGCGAATAGTTGCCACGGGGTGAGTAGTCGCTACTCGGAGCCTGCGCAGTCGTGGTCGCCCTCGTGGCCCGCGGCGCGGTGCCCACAGGCGCAGGCCGCACGGTGTAGTGCGGCGTCTCGGTTGCCGGCGGCGGATTCGACGTGGCCTCTCCGGGCGGTGGGCTGTAGCGCGGCGTTTCGACCGGCTGCGTCGTGGCGGTGTCGTTGTCTGCGCGAAGCGATTGATTGGCGACGGGCTGGCTCGGGACGGCCGAGGTGGTGTCGTCGACCGGATAGGACGACAGGCTGCGCGATTCACCGGCCTGCGCACTCGCGGAGGCCAGGAGAACAGCTGCCATCAAAACGAACTTGCGCATGTGAAATCTCCCCTTGTTCACTGGGCCGGGCGGCTTGAGGCAGACAGTAGGGAGCTTCCGATCAGCGCTATGTGACCGGGATCACGTCAGGGCCGCGACGGCGCAGGAGTGACAGATTGCCGCGTCTCGCGCGTTTTCGTTTCAGCCAACTCCTGGTTTTCGCGCGCGACTGTTGCGCAGTCGACACGCGCAACAGAGCCCTCTGCATTGACTCACGCGAGCGAAGAATGTCACGTTCGTGAATGGTAGTGCCCGCAAGGGCTAATCAAGGGAATGCGGTGCGTCTTTTGTACGAACAAAGGACAACGCCGTAGCTGCCCCCGCAACTGTAAGCGGCGAGCCGACGACCATTTAATGCCACTGGGATCGCACTGGTCCTGGGAAGGTGGTCGAAGGCCGTGACCCGCGAGCCAGGAGACCTGCTACCAGCCATGGTCATGCGCGAATGCGCCGGGCGGGGTGCTCCGGAGCGTTGCAACAGCCGTCCGGGGTCTGTCCCAACAGGGGCGAAGGCAGATTTCCGCGGCCAACGTGC
>Ga0157369_10005429_pt1 | contig 14823 bp, 11 predicted proteins | sample C25metaG_FD_113461 | JGI IMG/M metagenome (GOLD analysis project Ga0157369, IMG submission 113461) | Corn rhizosphere microbial communities from Kellogg Biological Station, Michigan, USA - C2-5 metaG | ecosystem: Host-associated > Plants > Roots > Rhizosphere > Soil | place: USA: Michigan...
AGATAGCCCGCCGAGGTTTCGCTGCCATCTTTATTCATCACAGTGCTTCCTGAATGGGTTGGAACGATCGCCTCCAGGGTTCGCGGAGGCGGATGAAGGACCGCTCACCTGACGAGCCGTTCCTAAGCGCTGCAGCCCTTCAGCTGCTTCCACAACCCGGACGCTGAGCAAGCGTTCTGCACAGGCAGCCCCATCAGGCCGAACAGCCGGGGGCGCCAGGTCTATCGCTGCACGGCGATGCACTTGATTTCCGCGAGGAGTCCGGCACGGGCCAGTTCGGCGACGCCAATGCAGGTCCAGGCGCACATCGCTCTGGGAAAGACCGCATCCTTCACGCGCCTGAAGACCGGCATATGCCTATGCAGGTCGACGTGGAAAGTCGTCAACTCCACCACGTCCTCGAACGTACAGCCACCCGCTGCCAAGACAGTGCGAAGATTGTCCCAGGCCGCCCGGAATTGCTGCTCGGGATCCTGGATAACCTCCAGCTCCGGCGTACGGCCCACCTGCCCTGCGCAATAGAGCGTTTTGCCGACCTTCACGGCCGGTACATAACCCGCACGTTCGACAAGCAGTCTCATGCTGTCGGGGATGATCAACTGGCGGTCTGTCATTGTCTTCGCGTCCGCAGTCGTAGAAAAGGCAAACTAACAGCAGCAGTGCTCCGAGGCCTAGCCGCGCTTTTCCGGGGCTGCCCCGGACGCCTGACCTCGCGGGCTCCGCCCCGATCCTCCGGGGATGCCGAGGGCAGCCTTGATCCGGTCTCGGCCAGGACGACATCGCTCGCACCAACGCTCAGCAGACGGCCGTCACTCATGGCGGAAGTCCGTATCGATCGCATGAGCGTCTGCTTCAATTCAAGCGGTCACGACTTCGAAAAACAGGCCGAAACCCGCGTCCTTGAAGGCATCCGCTCAAGTTATCGGGGCCATTGCCGTTATGTTCATCACACCCCCAACCGGTACATGGATATGACCCTTCGCGCGTTCAACATCGCCACCCGCAGCCTGTTGTGTTTCGGTCTACTCGCCGCGTTGGTAGCCGGCCTGGGTATTTTCGGCATCACCCAGATGTCGCAGATCAGGGGCCAGAGCCTGGTGATCGAAAACAACAGCGTTCCGAGCATCGTGGAGGCCGACAACCTCGCTTTGCAGCTGGCCCGTACCCGCATCGAGGTGCTGCGCCTGCTGGCCATTCCTGACGCCTCGACCGTCGCCAATACCCGCAGGAAGATCGACAGCATCAGCGGCGAGGTCGCGGAGGCCTTCGGCCGCTATGACAAATTGGTCAGCTCCGATCGTGAACGCCAGGCCTTGGAGAGCCTGCGCCAGATCCACCGGGACTACCTCAACAATGTCAACCAGCTGGCCGACCTGGTAGTCGCCGGTAAGGTGGAAGAAGGCCGGGCGCTGGTGCAGGCCGGCATGGCCCAGCTGGGCGCCAGGATGAACGAGAGCACCGAGGCCCTGCGCAAGGTGAACCAGGAGGACGTCAAGGCCGCTGCCGAGGACGCGGGGATCACCTACAGCAACTCCAAGACGATCACCTGGCTGTCCATCGGCCTCGCGCTGGGGCTGACGCTCCTGCTCGCCTGGCGCATGACGGTCAGCCTGACCTACCCCATAGCCAACGCGGTAGCCGCGGCCAGGGTCATTGCCGGTGGCGACCTGACCCAGACCCTGGATGCCCGTGGTCACGACGAGGCCGCCCAACTGCTGCAGGCCATGCAGCAGATGCAGACCAATCTGCGTGACACCCTGGGTCATCTGGGCCAGTCCGCCACCCAACTGGCCTCCGCCGCCGAGGAAATGACCGCCGTCATGCAGGAGAGCGCTACCGGCCTGCAGCAGCAGAACAGCGAAATCGAAATGGCGGCCACCGCCGTGACCGAGATGAGCCAGGCGGTCGAGGAAGTGGCCGGCAATGCCACCTCCACCTCTACCGATTCGCGCCAGGCCGCGGCCAGCGCGCGTGACGGCCAGCAGCAGCTGGGCAACACACTGATTGCGATCGAGACCTTGACCGACAATGTGCTGAGTGCCAGCGATCGCGCACGTGAGCTGGCCGAACAGACCCGCAACATCAGCCAGGTCCTCGACGTCATCCGCTCGGTAGCCGAGCAGACCAACCTGCTGGCGCTCAATGCGGCCATCGAGGCCGCTCGGGCAGGCGATGCCGGTCGCGGCTTCGCGGTCGTGGCGGACGAGGTACGGGGGCTGGCTCAGCGGACCGGCGACAGTACGCGCGAAATCGAGAAGATGATCGGCAGCATCCAGCACGGCACCGGGCAGACCGTGAATGCCTTGCTGACCAGTGCCGACCAGGCGCGCCAGACCCGCGAACAGGCGCAGGCCGCCAGCGGCGCCCTGGAAACCATCGCCCAGTCGGTGTCAGGTATTGACGAGCGCAATCTGGTGATCGCCAGTGCCGCCGAGGAACAGGCTCAGGTGGCCCGCGAGGTCGACCGTAACCTGGTGCGGATCCGCGACCTGTCGGTCCAGACGGCCGCCGGCGCCCACCAGACCCGCGTCGCCAGCCAGCAGCTGTCTGAACTGGCGGTGCAGCTGAACGGGCAGATTCGTCGATTCCGCGTGTAGACGTCCCTGCCCCCCTAGCTGCTGCCCCCCTCCCCGGGCCTGTCGGCAACCGGCCGGCAGACTGACCGCTGAGCTACGACAGGTCGAGTATCACCCGATCCGGGTGATACTCGATGGGCTTCTGGTTTCACCGAACTGCCCCTTCCTGCGGGCGCGGGTCAGACACTGCCGTACTCAAACACCCCGGCCAGGCTCGCTGCCCTCTTCGCTGGGAAGCAGACCGCGCGCCGGTCTTGGCGGATCGTTCCAGTAACAGGTAGCACGGGTATTGCTCTGCGGCCGGGCCGACTGCTCGCAGCTCATCGCAGTCGGTGACCGGAAAGACCGCGCTGGCTCAGCGCAAGGTGGGGAGTGGTCCGCAATCAGGGTCTGATGCGTTGAACCAGGCAGGTGCCCTGGTCGAATGGCGCTGGCCACGCAGTTGCTCCGCGGATGAATTTGAACTGCCCGTGCGGCGGGATTTTCTTCACCTGCCGCCTGCCACTTGGTGGCCTTGTGAGCTGGCGTCCCTTGGAAAGTAGCCCTGGGTGGACTTCCGATCACCCAAGGCCACCGGTTTGTCAGTTGGTCGCCTCGACCTTGGAGGCCTTGTCGGCCCGCTGCCCTTGCTGGGCCAGCGTTTCATGCAGCTGCCGATGCTGCAGGAGCGCCGCCTGGCTATCGCGGAAATCCTCATTGTGTGAGATCGAGCGCTCGCTGCCGTCTGCGGCATAGCCGAGGTTCGCAACTACGAGGGTGGCAGCAAACAGGGCCGTCTTGAGGAATGTCATGGTGTTTCTCCTTCTAGAGTGCAGCGTGGGTATGAGCGCCACTCTAGAGGTGCGCGGCCAACGCCAGGATGAGCCGCGCATTACAATCCTGTCATCCTTTCAGGGGCTGTTCGCGATGGCGCGAAAACATACAGATCCCGAAAGAACGGCTCTGCCCCCTCAAAAGGCGTCAACCTCCCCGCCCGTGTGCAGCGATCGCCCACCGCTCAGGCGCCGGAATCGCCGGTGTCCTCACCCATGGCGTTGATATTGGAAAAGCGCTCGACCAGAAAATCGATCAGGCTGCGCACCCTGGCCGAAAGATGCAGCTGTTGCGGGTAAACCGCGTAGATATCCGCCTGCTCGGTCTGGTCTTCCAACACCACCCGCAGGCGACCGCTGCGTACATAGCGGGCGATATCCCATTCGGAGCGCTGCAGAATCCCATAGCCTTCCAGGGCCCAGTTCAAGGCCACCTCCCCATCGTTGCAGCTCAGGGCACCGTGGATCTTGATATTTTGCGTGCGCCCGCCGTTGTTGAAATTCCAGACGCCGTAGGTCGCTTCGTTCTGCCGCAGGAAAATGCAGCTGTGGTCTTGCAGGTCCGTGAGCCGGGAGGGGCTGCCATGCTTTTCCAGATAGAGGGGGGAGGCGCATAGCAGTCGGCGATTGGAGGCGATCTTGCGGGCATGGAACGCCGCGTCGGGGAGGTTGCCGATCCGGATGGCCAGATCGAAACCATGGGCGGCAAGATCCAGCGGATGATCGCTGATCTCCAGCTGCACCTTGACCTCGGGATAGCGGGTATGAAAGGCAGCGAGGGCCGGGCCGATATAGCGGCGGCCGAAACCCAGGGTCGCATTGACTCGTATCAGGCCCTTGGGGGTCGCGCGACAGCTGCTGACCAGCTGCTCCACCTCATTGATCTGCGTGAGGATGCGCTCGGCGTGGTTGAAGTACATCTCCCCCTCGGCCGTCAGGCTCATGGACCGGGTTGTCCGGGTGACCAAGCGAATGCCCAGGCGTGCTTCGAGGGCACTCAGACGCTTGCTCACCGCCGGCGGGGTCACCCCCAGTTCCCGGGCGGTCGCTGCCAGGCTGCCTTTCTCGGCAAGCAGATGGAAAAAAGCGAGATCGAGGGTCTGACTCATTGGTAACTCAAAGTTAATTAAGTAGTGATTTTGAAGCACTCACAGGGTCGCGATCACTACATATACTCCTCTCACACACTGCTGAACAGCCTGCGGTCAACCATCCCGCACCAATCGGCTTAGTTGAGCCAGTTAAAAGCGCCATCAAAACTCCCGCAGTTTCAGCGAAGTGTATTGGACTGAGCCAGACAATGGGATCCAAGACCAGTAACGACTGCCGAAGACGTTCGACGTTGAACTTCACCCTATTGAAAGCGGCTCGCACCGGGGCTTTAACTTCGATAGAGGAGATGTGCGCGCTGGTACTGATTGATCGCTGACCGCCTTCAATCGCGCGAGGCAATACCTCAGACATCTCGCGATCGGTCGAAAGCCGATTACCCGATGTCTCCTGACAAAAATAAAAATTCAGGGGTTAACAATGAAAAAAGCGCTCGGAAAACTCTACGTACAGGTGTTGATCGCAGTAATAGCCGGTGCTCTTGTCGGCGTGCTGTTTCCTGAAACAGGGGCGGCACTGAAACCCCTGGGCGATGCCTTCATCAAGCTCATCAAGATGCTGTTGGCGCCGGTCATCTTCCTGACGGTAGTGACCGGCATCGCCGGCATGGAAAACATGAAGGAACTGGGACGGGTCGGCTTCCGTGCCCTGATCTATTTCGAAGTGGTTTCCACCCTGGCGCTTGTCGTCGGCCTGGTGGTCGCCAATGTATTGAGGCCCGGCAGTGGAATGAATGTCGACGTCACGACCCTGGATACTGCAAGTCTCAGCAGCTACGCCACGGCCGCCAAGCATACGTCGGCCATGGACTTCCTGATGGGCATCATTCCCAACACCATCGTCGATGCCTTCGCGAAGGGCAACGTGCTGCAGATACTCCTGTTTTCAGTCTTGCTAGGGGTGGCCCTGGCCAATGCCGGGCCGCGGGCGAAACTCTTCGTGGACACGCTCGACAGCCTGACGCAAGGCATGTTTCGGATCGTCAGCATGATAATGCGCCTGGCGCCTATCGGAGCCTTCGGCGCGATCGCCTTCACCATCGGCAAATACGGCTTCGGCTCGCTGTTTTCGTTGGGCAAGCTGGTGGCTTGCGTCTATCTGACCTGCGCGGTGTTCGTGATTTTCGTACTGGGTCCGATCTGCCGATACAGTGGCTTCAGCCTCTGGAAGTTCCTGAAGTACATCAAGGAAGAACTGTTCACCGTGCTGGGGACCTGCTCATCCGAATCGGTGTTGCCGCAGATGATCTCGAAAATGGAGAAGGCCGGTGTATCCAAGCCGGTGGCAGGACTCGTCATTCCCTCAGGCCTGACCTTCAATCCTGATGGGCAAGCCATTTACTACACCATTGCCGCCATCTTCATCGCCCAGGCGACCAATACCCCGCTGACCTTGACCGATCAGCTGATCGTGCTGACCGTTCTCATGTTCACCTCCAAGGGGTCCGCGGGCGTGGCCGGGGCAGGCTTCATCATCCTCACGGCGACCCTGGCTTCGCTCGACACCATCCCGGTGGCCGGCATGGTGCTGCTGTTGGGTGTGGATCGCTTCATGTCCGAGGCGCGGGGCATTACCAATACGATCGGCAATGGGGTCGGAACGATGGCCATCGCCAAATGGGTGGGCGCTTTGGACACGGCCAAAATGAATAGAGCGCTTGATGGCGAAGACCTGGAAGAAACTCGTGATGCTGCGCACTCCGAGACCGCCAGATCGGCGACGTCATCGAGCGAGACGCTTGTGCAACTACCCGATGTCACAAGTCGGGCGCTCAAACATTAATAAAGATCTGACTGCCCTTTATTAAGCAGCCTCACGTCGGCGTCTGCTCCGCACAAAGATTGTGTTCATTACTTGTCGATGAAAAACACGTTCTTGTTGTTCGATTCGATCTAAGAGCCAGTTTTCTGGCATACAAAAAACTCAAGGCAGGATAATGCGATGGTTAGCCGAACGCTTTACGAAAAACTCTGGGATTCGCATCTGGTGAAACAGCGCGACGACGGCTCGGCGCTGCTCTACATCGACCGTCACATCATTCACGAAGTGACCTCGCCCCAAGCCTTCGAAGGCTTGCGGCTGAGCGGCCGCGCGCCCTGGCGTGTCGATGCCAACATCGCGACCCCGGACCACAACGTGCCAACGACAGCTGAGCGCAAGGGTGGCATCGCCGCCATTGCCGATCCGGTTTCGCGTCTGCAAGTGCAGACCCTCGATGACAACTGCGACCAGTACGGCATCACCGAATTCAAGATGAACGACGTTCGCCACGGTATCGTTCATGTCATCGCTCCGGAACAGGGCGCCACCCTGCCGGGCATGACCGTGGTCTGCGGCGATTCCCACACCGCTACCCACGGCGCGTTCGGGGCGCTGGCACACGGTATCGGCACCTCCGAAGTCGAGCATGTGCTGGCGACCCAGTGCCTGATCGCCAAGAAGATGAAAAACATGCTGGTTTCCGTCGATGGCCAATTGCCGTTCGGGGTGACCGCCAAGGACATCATCCTCGCAATAATCGGCAAGATCGGTACCGCCGGGGGTAATGGCCACGCCATCGAGTTTGCGGGCAGCGCCATTCGGGCCTTGTCCATCGAAGGCCGCATGACCATCTGCAACATGGCGATCGAGGCCGGCGCCCGCGTAGGTCTGGTAGCGACGGACGAAAAAACCATCGCCTATATCAAGGGCCGCCCGTTCGCCCCGAAAGGCGCGGAGTGGGATATGGCCGTCGAAGCCTGGAAAGATCTGGTATCTGATGCCGGCGCTCGCTTCGACAAGGTGGTCGAACTCGATGCCGCGCAGATCAAGCCGCAAGTCAGCTGGGGCACTTCGCCGGAAATGGTTCTGGCCGTAGACCAGAACGTTCCCGATCCGGCCCAGGAGGCGGACCCGATCAAGCGCGACTCCATCGTCCGTGCCCTGAAATACATGGGTCTGACCGCCAATCAGGCGATCACCAACATCCCGCTCGACCGCGTGTTCATCGGCTCATGCACCAATTCGCGGATCGAAGACCTGCGGGCTGCGGCCGTGATCGCCAAGGGCCGCAAGGTGGCTTCGACCATCAAGCAGGCCCTCGTCGTGCCGGGATCAGGTCTGGTGAAGGCCCAGGCCGAAGCGGAAGGCCTGGACAAGATTTTCCTCGACGCCGGTTTCGAATGGCGCGAGCCAGGCTGCTCGATGTGCCTGGCAATGAATCCGGACCGCCTGGAGTCCGGCGAGCACTGCGCCTCTACGTCCAACCGCAATTTCGCCGGGCGCCAGGGAGCCGGTGGTCGTACCCACCTGGTCAGCCCGGCCATGGCCGCCGCTGCGGCGGTGAACGGTCGCTTCGTCGACGTCCGTGACCTGATCTGATCTGAAGGAGCCAAGCATGAAAGCCTTTACCCAGCACACAGGACTTGTCGCCCCTCTGGATCGCGCCAACGTCGACACCGACCAGATCATTCCCAAGCAATTCCTGAAGTCGATCTACCGAACGGGTTTCGGCCCCAATCTGTTTGATGAATGGCGCTACCTGGATGAGGGACAGCCGTACCAGGACAATTCCAAGCGGCCGCTGAACCAGGATTTCGTCCTCAACGCCACGCGCTATCAGGGCAGCAGCGTCTTGCTGGCCCGGGAGAACTTCGGTTGTGGTTCCAGTCGCGAGCATGCGCCCTGGGCCTTGGAGGAGTACGGTTTCCGCAGCATCATCGCACCGAGCTTCGCCGATATCTTCTTCAACAACAGTTTCAAGAACGGCCTGCTGCCGATCGTCTTGAGCGATAGTGAGGTGGACGAGCTGTTCCGGCAGGTCGAAGCCGAGCCGGGCTACCAGCTGCACATCGACCTGGAGGCCCAGACCGTGACCCGTCCGGATGGCAAAATCCTGGACTTCGAGATTGACGCCTTCCGCAGACACTGCCTGCTCCAGGGGCTGGACGATATTGGCCTGACCTTGTTGGAAGCCGATGCGATCACGGCGTTCGAAATCAAGCACCGGGCACGTCAGCCCTGGCTGTTCAGAAACCCTGAAGAATCGACGCGAGCGCTTGGCTAACGGCTATGAATCCATGATCACCCTTGTTTCAGTGACATCAGCTGCGCATTGAGATAAGCCGATATCCCCTCTCGCTCTGGTGGTAAAAACAATCTGGCAGACGACCACTCATCGCTCTGTCCAGGCCAGTTTTCAGAGAGAGAGGGGCTCTAGGAGGCCGTGATCGAGGAGGATATCCAGAAGCTCGTCGTACCGACCGTTGCTTAAGACCTCTGATCGGACTATGCCTTTTTACGGACCCTCCCGGCACGTACCTGCTTACCCTCTTGCGGTACGAAATCGTCAATGGGGGGGTATGGCGAATCCTGGCGGACCGCCAACAACGTGAACGGTTGGCGTCACAGCTGCGCGTGGATGGCACCACCGAAATGCGAGACGGGCTACTACAGGTGATGGCGGGTCGGCTGGAGGACGTCAGCGAGCGGCCTCAAGGGCTGGAAGCAGGCGGCGGGGATGTTCACAAGTTGCATCCGTCAGAGCCACCTGACACCCAAGCCCCAGGGCTTGCCTATGGTTTTCACAGACTAGGCGCTTTCGCTGACCCTGACGTCCTTGAACAGCAGGAACACCATTACGGCCGCCAGAATCTCCAGCGCCGCAACAAAGTACAGGCCCGCGGAGAGACTGCCGGTCAGGGTGCGCAGGAAACCGATCATGTAGGGCGCGACGAAGCCCGCCAGATTGCCGATGCAGTTGATCAGAGCGATTCCACCTGCGGCGGCGGTACCCGCCAGGAATGCGCCGGGGATCGACCAGAACACCGGGAAGGCGGCCAGGATGCCGGCCGCCGCCACGGTCAGGGCGATCAGCGCCAGGGTGGCGCTGCCCAGGCACAGGCCAGTCGCTATCAAGCCCAGACCCGCCAGGAGTGCAGCGATGGCGCAATGGGCGCGTCGCTCGCCGGTCTGGTCGGAATGGTGGCCGTTCCACACCATTGCCAGCGTTCCAATGATGAACGGAATGGCGGCCAGCAAGCCGATGGTCATGTTGTTATCGATGCCCAACGACTTGATCACCGACGGGGTCCAGAACGCGATGGTGGCGTTGCCCGAGACGATGCAGAAGTACACCAGTGCGCATAGCCATACCTTGGGATTGCGAACCAGGCTTCTCAGATCGCTGTGTTTTTCGGGGGCGGCATCTTCTCGAGCAATGACCTGGCTGACGTGATCGCGCTCTGCCTGCGTCAGCCACTTGGCCTGGGCCGGTTTTTCAGGCAGGTAGCGCAGCACCGCGATACCGGCCAGTACCGAGGGAATGCCCTCGATGATGAACAGCCATTGCCAGTTGGCCAGACTGCCAACCCCGACCATGCGGCTCATGATGAAGCCTGCGATAGGACCGCCTACCACTCCGGCGATGGCGAACGACGTCATGAACATCCCGTTGATGCGTGCGCGCTGCGCCGCGGGAAACCAGTAGGTGAGGTACAACACCACGCCAGGGAAGAAGCCGGCTTCGAATGCACCGAGCAGAAAGCGCAGGACGTAGAACGACATTGGACTTTCCACATAGGCCATTGCCACCGAGGTCAGTCCCCAAAGGATCGTGATACGCGCCAACGTGCGCCGTGCGCCAATCTTTTCCAGGAGCAGGTTGCTCGGCACTTCGAAGAGGAAGTAGCCGATGAAGAATATGCCTGCGCCGAGACCGTAGACCGCTTCACTGAAACCCAGGTCATCAAGCATCGCCAGCTTGGCGAAGCCGACGTTTACTCGATCAATCCATGCCAGAACGAAGAGGAACACCAGGAATGGCAGCAGACGCCAGGCGATCTTGCGATAGGTCGCGGCGGTAGCGGTACTGTCCGGGTTCGCGCCTTGGGAATCGGCGATCAGGACGGGGTTCTGGTTCATACTGCATCTCCATCGATTCAGCGCCGAGGAAGACCCTGAGGGGACGTCGGAGCATCAAGGGTTCAAGGGGGTACCGCTGGCGTTGCCCTGCGAGAACGGCACTGCTTCAACTGTTGCGCAACAGCGACTCAACGCTACGGGCCACTTGCAGCACGCGCGCGTCCTGGCCGTTCAGCCCGGCGATCGACAGGCCCACAGGCAATTCGTCGCCGCAGTGACAGGGCAGACTCAGCGCGCAGCCGTCCAGGAAGTTGATGACGCTGGTGTTGCGCAGTACCAGGCCGTTGGTGGCAAAGAACTGCTCATCGTCCTGCTCCAGGGCGGATAACAGCGGCGGAACGACAGCTACGCTGGGCAGCAGCCAGGCATCGGCGTCACCCAGACGTGCCTTTGCAGCGCCGATCATGACCTTGCGCTGGGCTTGCAGGTGCAGGTAGTCGGCCGCGCTCAGGGACTGGCCACGGCGAATTCGTTGGGCCACGCGCGGGTCGTAGTCGCCGGCCTGGCTACCGCTCAACCAGGGATGATGCAGATACCACGCCTCGGCAGCGGTGAGGCCGCCTGCGGCATTGATCGTCGGCAGCTGATGCAACTCAGGGAAGTCGAACCAGCTGATCACAGCACCGGCTTCCCGCAGACGCTCCAGGCTGCGCTCGAAGGCGCGAGCCACGGTGTCATCCAGGCCATCCAGAACGAAATCACGGGTCACTGCGAGGCGTAAGCCGGCAAGGGAGGCAGGGCGAGAGTCGAATGTTTCGCCTGAAAGAATTTCGTCAAGCAGGATGCTATCGGCCACCGTTCTGGTGAGGGCACCAACCGAGTCCAGGCTGCTGGCCAGGGGCATGGTGCCTTGAGTCGACACCCGTTGTGCGCTGGGCTTGAAGCCCACCAGACCACAAAAGGCGGCCGGGATACGCAGCGATCCACCGGTATCTGTTCCCAGGCCAGCCACGGCCATGCCGCCGGCTACGCTCACCGCTGCACCGGAGCTGGAACCGCCTGCGATGCGCCCAGCAGCCACCGGGCTGGTCGGCGAACCGTAGTGGGGATTCAGGCCCAGGCCGGAAAAGGCGAATTCGCTCATGTTGGTCCGCCCGAGCAGAACGGCGCCAGCGGCGCGCAGGCGAGCCACGATGGCGGCATCGCAGCCGGCGGGCGCTGCCCGGGCCAATACCTTGGACCCGGCGGCGGTGACTTGCCCGCGCACGTCGAAAAGGTCTTTGATCGATACCGGCAGGCCCGCCAGGGGCGACGGGGCGTAGCCAGCAGCGCGAGCCTGGTCGCTGGCTCGTGCCGCCAATAGCGCAGCCTGGGTATCGACGCTGATGTAGGCGTGGCCACCCGCAGCGCGATGGACTTCGATGCGCTCCAGCGCTTGCGTTACCAGCGCCTCGCTGGTGGTCGTGCCCTGGGCAAGCTCAAGCGCCAACTCACTGATCGCTTTCATCAGGGTCACTCCGCTACCGGCAGTGGCTCGACGCGGTAGGTATGGCTCAAGCTGCGGCCAAGCACCGGGTCGAACAGCTCCATTTCGAAGGATTCGCCATACCCCAACTCGCCGATCACCGGCTGGGTGCCACAGAACATCGCGGTACCCGCGGGTAGCGCAGCGCTGTCATCGAGCTTGGCCAACAAGGTCGCGGGCGCCAGCAGCGAGGTCACAGGGCCGTCCTGATAAAGGGCGCGGACGCCGTCGCGATCTCGCCAGGTGCGCATCACCAGTTGATCCCAGTGCCCTTCCACCTCGGCGAAGCGCCAGGCCATGGAGGCAATGGGCTTGTCACACATTTGCTTGGAAACCGTAACGTCGAAGGCTTCAACCTTGCGGTCGGTATGGTCAGAACCGAGGCCCACCAGTAATCCTTCAGGACTGGGTATCAGCACGATCTCAGTCTCGCCGGACGAGTGTTTGCCGGGCACCTGGATGCTGGGCGCAGGGTTAAGCAGGCTTGCCGCGACGCGGTAGAAACAGGGAATCTGAGTGGGACGGCGTACGCCCAGGGCTTCCAGTTCGGCAATGTGATGCTCGACCGCAGCGCTGTCGCGCCCAGCCCAGCCGGCAATGATCAGATGGTCGATATCGACACGGACTTCACCATGGCCGATCACGTTGAGGTTGAGTTGCGTCATCTTTCGCTCCTTGGACAGGGAATAACGGCACCAGCTCTGTTACTGATGATCGACTGATATATCACAGTATTTTCACAGAGCAACGCCTGTGCCAGCTCGGCCCACGCCAAGGAAAGTCCCATCAAATCAGTGGATTGCGTAGCTGATGGATACGCACGGAGGAGCGGAAAGGAGGCCAGCTGTTACCTATCCGCACCGTTTCAGCGCATTCCTGTGCAACTCCGGTTCAGAGCGGCCTATTGATTGACCCGGCAAGAGGCGACAGAGGCAGCCTTTTTCCATACAGTGATATATCAGTAGTGCCTCGAGGACAGTTTCTTGCTCGATACCACCGACACTTCCAACTCCGTCAAAGGCAGTGCCAGCCTGCGAGAGCTCGCTTATGCGCAGATCAAGCAGCGCATCATTACCTGTCAGCTACGTCCGGGCGACGCGATCAATGAAGCTCAGCTCACGCAGCTGCTCGGTTTGGGCCGCACACCAGTGCATCAGGCCTTGCACCGGCTGGAAATGGAGGGAATGGTGACCATCCTGCCGCGCAAGGGGGTGATAGTCACCGCGATCTCGCTCAACGACGTTCTCGACATGATCGATGTGCGGGTCTGCAACGAACAGCTGTGCGTGAAGCTGGCACTTGAACGGGCGCAGGAGAGCGATTTCATCGCCATGCGCACTATCCTCGAGCGGTCGCCAGCACTGCTCAAACAACGGGATGTACCCGGGCTGATGGACGTGGACCTGCAATTCCACCTGGCCATTTCAGCGGCTGCGCGTAACCGGGTACTCGCCGACTTACTGCGCAACCTGCATGAAAAGCAGGCCCGCTTCTGGTTCCTGACCATGTCGGAGATGCACCATAGCGAGCGCATCTACGAAGAGCATCTGCAGATCCTCAATGCCATGGAGAACCGTGACAGCGAGGCGGCTATCCATGCCATCCATCATCACATCGATGACTTCCGCCGAGCGATCATCCGTACGCTGTGAGCTGATTGGTTCTTGGATCAGCGTTCCTCTGTCCAACCACATCTCAGGGGCTACCTAAGCGATGCCGCCGAACCAGTAGGTCGAGGGGATCTTGAGCAGCGTTCGCCCTCCTCCACGTTTAACCGCTGGCCCGCGGAACGCAGCTGGAAGTTGCGCGCTGCCCACACCTCAGGCCGCGCCTTCATATCGCCGCACTGACGGCTACTCACGCACGAACTCCAGCGGTACCCGCTGGTTGCGGTGTGATCCGTCGAGATGAACAAGATCCGCCGCGACGCACAGTTGAACACAAGGCCGAACGCCTGGAATGGGGGCATACTCCATTTCAGCCCCCACCATGCTGAACAGGGATACTTGGATGTCTTGTCCCGTCTAGAGCATGAATTTCCCGAGTGCTTTTCCTTGATAGGTGCTGGGGTAGCTCGACCTCGAGGACGATGTGTCTCCCTGGTGCCCACAGACAGCCTCGCGACGCGTCAGCAGGCAGTCGATCGTTTCCAGCAGGACGCCGATTGTCGGATCTTTATCGGCCCGACGTCAGCGGCCGGAACCGGCAATAACCTGACTGTTGCCAACTAGCTGTTCTTGCTGGGGCTGCCCTGGACGCCTGGATCGCAGGACCAAGCGGAAGACCCGGGCCTACCAAGACGGAAGCGTCGCTTGGTGAGAGGCAAGATCCCGCTGGTGGAGAACAGCCTCAACTTGCAGCTGTAACAGGTGCTGCAGGAGATGCGGTGAAGTGCTCGGGGCAGATAGGCGCAGATGCAATCGGCCGATCACACAGTGAGCGTGCTAGAGCCGTTTGAAACCGTCCAGTCGTATGCCTCTCAGCCATTGGCCTCAGCGAGCCTTTGCGCCCGTGCTATAGGGTTACCGCACGTCCGCTAGGCAAACGCAGCTCGAATATCGCGTTAAAGATAATCGCGCCTGTGCCGACAGCTGATATCAAACAGACATCACATGTCTGGCCATATCACCTTCTCGGAATCGCCTTATGTCCATCCTTCGGTACCTGTCCATCATGCGTGGTCTCGACGTAATCGCTGCCGCTGTGGAACAACCCGAGGCCGCAGCCAGGCTCGACTCGCTGACCGGCCCAGCGCCGGTGCGAAAGGTAGCTGAAGGCTTGAAGGGACTGCTGGCTCGCCAAGGGACTCTCGACGCTCAGTTGCACGAGATGCAGAGTGAGATCGAACAGCTGACTGCTCGCCTCGCCGAGCGCGAGGCCGCGGTTGACCGTTTGGCTACCCGCTTCAACCTGGTCAATCGTGCTACCAGTGAAGGCCTGTGGGATATGGAAGTGGTCG
>Ga0157369_10005430_pt1 | contig 14821 bp, 9 predicted proteins | sample C25metaG_FD_113461 | JGI IMG/M metagenome (GOLD analysis project Ga0157369, IMG submission 113461) | Corn rhizosphere microbial communities from Kellogg Biological Station, Michigan, USA - C2-5 metaG | ecosystem: Host-associated > Plants > Roots > Rhizosphere > Soil | place: USA: Michigan...
CGAAAGCGCGCGCCGGCTGGGCGCTGGGCGTGCTCTCGACCGGTGCGCTCGCCGGCAATCTGATCGGCCCGCTCGTCGGCGGTTTTCTGCCGGGATGGCTCGGCATTCGCGGCACGTTCTTCGCAGGCGGCGCCATGATCGCGGTTGCCGCTTTGCTGACGATTTTCGTCGTCAAGGAAGACTTCGACCCGGCCACGCATTCCAGCCGGCGACCTGCGGGACATGCGCCGGCGAGCACGCATCGCAACGACTATCCAGTGGTCGCCGCATTGCTGGTCACGGCGATGATGGTGCTGCTCGCCAACATGTCGATCGAACCGGTCATCACAGTCTATGTCGGCAGTCTCGGCGTGCCGTCGCTTCATCTCTCCCGCGTGGCGGGTGTCGTGATGGCCTGTTCGGCTTTCGGCAGCATGCTCACGGCCGCGCGCCTCGGCGCGTTGGCCGATCGGATCGGCAGCTGGAACGTGATCGTCGCTTGCCTGGTGCTGACCGGTCTCGTGATGGTTCCGCAAGCGTTCGTTCACGCGTGGTGGCAACTGGCCGGATTGCGCGCGCTGATGGGCATGACGTTAGCCGGCCTCCTGCCTGCGATTGCGAAACTGGCGCGCCACGCAGTGGAAGAACACAAGACCGGTCAGATGCTCGGTTATCTGCAGTCGGCGCAATTCAGCGGACAGGTGGTCGGTCCGATCATCGGCGGCGCGATCGCTGTTCATCTCGGGCTGCATGCCGTGTTCTTTGTGACCGGTTCATTGCTGGTGGCGTGCGCCGCGCTCGCACACTGGGCGCGTACCCGTCAGCGCGCGGTGCTTTGATCGGGGCGATCGCCCACGTCATTGACCTGCGACGGCTCCGCCCGACGGATTCCTGACCCTTGCGTGCAACTGCGCGCGAACCTCGTTCCCCACCGCTGGCGGCAGCGGGATATAGTCCAGGTCCTCCGCGGCCTGGTCGCCGTTGGTTAGCGCCCAGTCCAGGAATTTCAGCGTTGCCTCACCGCGTCGGCGCGCCGATCACACCGGTCAACAGTGTTTGTGTATAACTCACGAAAGACCTCACTTTAAGTTTGTTGTTGAGGCTTATGAAGTGAAGCTCGCCCAGTAACGAAACCAGTTCTCCCCTTTACAGGATGCTGAAGCTCAGGAGGCAAATTGAATCGCTCTATCACAGCCGCATTGCTTCCAACGCGATGCCGGCGTGGTTTTGAAAATTGATACGCTGTAGGATTGACATCGCAGTTTGCAAACCGCCTGACCCGCGCCACCTTACGTTCACCTCACTACCGTCCGCTTCGGGGACTCAATCGATTTCAGGCGATGAACTCCACACCACCCATGCGCGACGTTGCATCCGCAGACGAGCGGATTCCCGACAATTCCGGCAAACGCGGCGGGACGGTTTTGCCGGACATGTCGCCGGCCGTGGCCTTCTCGACACTGGTCACGCCAATGGTCGCGCAGGTGGCGCAACGCGTGGGCACGCTATGCGTTAGTGCCGATCCGGAAAGTCTGCACAAACTCCGTGTCGTGCTGCGTCGTCTGCGCTCGCTGTGGTGGGCTTACGATCCGCTTATCGACGGATCGCGAGCGAGGCGACAGCGGCGCGAATTCAAGGCGCTGGCCGACTCAGCAGGTCAAACACGTGACTGGGATATCCTGAAACACTTACTGGCAGAAGACACGGCAATACCGCGTTCTTTTGCGGCGCTGATCGAAGGTGTCGATTTATTGCGCGGCGATGCGCTTTTGCACAGTCGCGCAACGATCGCCGACGCGAACGTTGAAGCAGTATTGAACCAGGCAATCGCGGGCGTGATGCAGCAACTCGAACCTCGCTCGTTCAATGAATCGCTTTCGGTATTCGCTGCGAACCGTATTGCAACAGCCCGGAAGGCGTTGCGAAAACGAATGAAGTGTTTGCTTAGGGATCCCAATTCCGGATACGCGGAGTTTCACGAAGTCCGAATCGCCGCGAAAAAGGTGCGCTACCTGCTGGAGTTTTTCGCGCCCCTGATCGAGAGCGGAAACGGGATAGGCGTCGTCGAACTCACGCAAATGCAGGACGAACTGGGAAAACTCAACGACGTCGTTGCGAGTGAATCGCTGCTTGTTACGCATGAAGTTCGCCTCGGCGAGCGCGGTATTGCAGACGATGCAATCGCGTATCTGAGGAATCTCAAAGGCGATCGCATGCAGAGCGCCAAAGCATTGTTACGCGCGCTCGGCGATAGGCTCGCTGACGAGCGTCCCGGCTTAGGCATCAACTAGCGGACTGCGCGCAGCGCCACGAACGCTGAAAACGGGCGCATTGCTTCGCTCTGACTTACCCTACCGTTCCTTGCGCCGGCGAAATGCCCACCATCCGGCCAGCCCTGTAAAACCGGCCACGAGTAACACCATCACCCAGAAGCCGTGCCGGTTTTCAGCGAGCGGAATACCACCCACATTCATTCCGAAAAAACCCGCAACGATATTGATCGGCATAGCCAGTACCGTCACCAATGTCAGCGTGAAGAGCGTGCGATTGTTCTGCTCTTCCAGACGGGAGATGATCTCCTCCTGCAACAGCCTGACCCGTTCGATCAGACCGGCCACATCCGAGAGAACCACCGAAAACTCCTCGGTCGACTCGCGCAGATCCTGCACGTCATCTGAATGAAGCCAGCGCGGCGGTCTCGCCAGCAGCCGGAAGATCGCACCAGGTTCAGGCGCGAGCATGCGTTGCAAACGCGTCAGCATACGACGCATCGCGCCCAGATCGATGCGGTTCTGCGTCGGCCGTTGCGACAGGAATCGATCCTCTATCCGGTCGACGTCGGCGCTGGTTCGGCGCACGATCTGCACGAGCAGGTCGGCCTGGTCGCGCATCAGGTGAACCAGCAATTCCGCCGGAGACCTGAAAAGCTCGCCTTCCCGAACCGACGCGCGCAATCTGTCGACCGAACGCAGTGGCTTCAGACGCGCGGTCACGATAATCCGCTGGTTCGCGTAAATCCACAGCGTCGCTATTTCGGAGGGAATGAACTCGAGATTGAACATGACGTCGTTGACGACCGCGCGCAGCGCGCCGTCCGCATGCTCGATACGCGTCGAGTGCGAGCCTTCGCGCAAGGCATCGAAAAAAGTCTCGGGTAGATCGAGTTGCGCTCTCATCCAGCGTTCGCTCGCACTATGCGCCAGATTGAAGTGAAGCCAAAGAAACTCGCAACCCTCTCTTGCGTCGCCGTTCGCGTCGTGCGCCTGTAACCATTCGACGACTTCATCCGCGTCGATGGGCCGGCCGGCATGAGTCGAAGAAAAGAGAAAGCCACAGACCATGCCGGACGAGTCGGCGCCATAGGTTTGCAAGAGCAGGTCAGATTTCATAGGTCATTCAGCGTTTGCTTCTCATGCGGGTTTGGCATATCCAGTAATTGCCGGCCGATAGTGGAGCATGACGATCGCCAACCGCTGCCGGCCGCAGGCGTCGCACGGATTGAACTGGATGCAAAGGCCCGAGCATATCGCGACCCATCAAAAGAAGGTTAACGTGGTCGTTCTCGCTCGATCGACTTGGATGATCCTTATGATTCCGCAGTCCATCATTTAACCTGAACGGTCACGAGAACGTCATATTTCAGCCTTAAGTTGCAGCCCATCGAAGGCGACCTCATCGCCACAAGGAGTCTCGACATGAAACTCAAGCAACTTACGCTGTTTCTGTGTGCGCTGTGTGCCAGCGCCGCGCACGCCGCCGACATAACCGGCGCCGGCAGTACTTTCGCCGCGCCGATTTACACGAAATGGGCCGATGCCTATCAGAAAACAGGCGGCGGCAAGGTCAACTATCAGGGCATTGGTTCGTCGGGCGGCATCAAGCAGATCATCGCGAAGACCGTGGATTTCGCCGGTTCGGACGCGCCGCTGAAAGACGACGAATTGGCAAAGAACGGCCTGTTCCAGTTCCCCACAGTGGTCGGCGGTGTGGTGCCGGCGATCAACGTGCCGGGTCTGAAGGCCGGCGAACTGGTGCTGTCGGGTCAAGTGGTCGGCGACATCTATCTGGGCAAGATCAAGAAGTGGAACGATCCCGCGATCGTCGCGCTGAACCCGAAAATCAAACTCCCTGATACCGACGTCGCGGTGGTGCGCCGCGCCGACGGCTCAGGCACGAGTTTCATCTGGACGAACTACCTCTCCAAGGTGAATCCGGAGTGGAAAGCGAAAGTGGGCGAAGGCGCCACGGTGAACTGGCCGACCGGCACCGGCGGCAAGGGCAACGACGGCGTGGCCGCATTCGTGCAGCGTTTGCCGGGCGCGATCGGCTACGTCGAGTGGGCCTATGCGAAGCAGAACCACATGACCTACGCCGCGCTAAAAAATGCATCGGGGACCGTGGTCGAGCCGTCAACCGACACGTTCAAGGCGGCAGCGGCGGGCGCCGATTGGTCGAAGTCGTTCTATCAGATCCTCACGAACGAGCCGGGCAAAAACGCGTGGCCCGTGGTCGGCGCGACGTTCGTGCTATTGCATACGACGCAGGACAAAGCACCGCAAGGCGCGGAAACGCTGAAGTTTTTCGATTGGGCATTCAAGAACGGCGGCAAGGCAGCCGACGATCTCGACTATATTTCGCTGCCCGAGTCCGTGACGGCCGAAATCCGCTCGCAGTGGAAACAGAAGGTCAAGGACGCGTCAGGCAAGCCTGTCGCGCCCTAGGCTGCGGATAAATTCGGCGCGCGCCGTTCCTCACCACGCAACCGACCATTCGGCGCCCGTCAGGTCACGACCTTCGACATCACCGCCGTGGCCGGGTCATAGCGGTAGCCCTTTTGCGCGAGCTGGTGGCTCATCGTCGAGCTGATCAGCTTCTGCTGCGTCTCTCTGGCGATCAACTCGTGATCCGGCTTGAGCCGTTCCAGTTCGGATGAAAGCCGTCTGACGAGCGCCACCTCACCGGTGCTGCGTGCGTCGATGAACAAGATCCTCTCGCTTGCCAGACCAAGCCGCTGTTTGAGGTCTTTCGCGTGGGCGACCCATTTTTCCGCCGTGCCGCGAAGCTCGCTGAGCGCCTTTGCATGAGCTTTGGCCTGCGCTGATATTTGGCGTTGCAACGCCGCGATCTCCTCCGCGCCCTCAGCCTCGTCGGTTCGAGCTTGTTGTGCAATGGCTTCGGCTTGCGCGGCCAGCCGTTGTTCCAGTTGCGCAACCTGCTGTTCGGCGGCCTCTGCGCGGTCTCTCGCGGCAGACGCATCCTGCGATAGTCGAGCCAGGTCAGCGCTCGTGGCCACCTTCGCCTCGTTCATGCTCTCGATCTGCCGCCGCGTCTCTTCCAGTTCCAGAGTGACGCGCTGCAGTTCGTTAAGGTGAACCGACATTTCGTCGGCCCGCGCCGCGGCTGCCTGATGCTCCGCTGCCAGCGCAGCGCGAGCTTGCTCCAGTTCGCCCTCCAGCGTTGCGAGTTGTGTGAGGCGCTCGCTTGCCTGCGCCTCGGCGGCTTTCGCGTGCGCCAAGGCCGCGTCCAGCTCCGTCGACAACTGTGCCGCTTCTTCCGTTTTGGCTTGATGGGCGTCGTTCAAACTGAGGAACTGCTGCTGCGCCTGGTCGCGTTCCTGAGTGGCGCGCGCTATTTCTTCGTTCTTGCTCGACACAGTTGCGGACAACTCGGCTCGCGCCTTGCGCTCTTCGTCCAGCAATGCCGCCGTGGCTTGCTGATCGGCAGCGTGTGCCGTTTCGCGCTGCGTGAGTTCTTCAACACGTGCCTGTGCCGCTTGCGCAAGTGACGTCGCCACGTTCAGTTCGTCGGCGAGTCGCGTCAGTTCTTCTGACTTTGCCTGATGGGCGTCACGCAGAGTGGCGATCTGCTGCCGCGCCTGCTCGTGCTCCTGAGTGACTCGCGTTATTTCGTCGTTCTTGCCGGAGATGACCGCGTTCAGTTCATCACATGCTTTGCGCTTTTCTTCCAGCGACGCATTGACCGCGGTCAGATTGGCCTGATCCACCGCCGCACGCCGCACGAGTTCTTCTACACGTACCTCGGCTGCCTCGGCGCGTGACGTCGCCGCATTCGCTTCCTGTGACCAGCGCGTCGCTTCCTGCGAGCTTGCCTGATAAGCGGCGTCCAACGTCGCGACCTGCTGCAACGCCTGATCGCGCTCGTGCGTGACTCGCGTTACTTCATCGTTCCTGCTCGAAACAATTGCTGCCAATTCGTCACGAGCCTTGCTCTCTACTTCGAGCGATGCCTTCGTCGCTTCGAGCGATGTCGTCGTCGCTTCGAGGCTGGCATCTTGCGACGCTACGCGCTGCGCAAGTTCTTCCACGCGCGCTTCCGCGACCTGTGCACGCGATGCAGTCGCGCTTGCCTCTTGCGACCAGTGCGCGACTTCTTGCGACTTGGCCTGATAGGCGTCGCGTAGAGTGGCGATTTCCTGCTGAGTCTGATCGCGCTCCCGAGTGACGCGCGTGACTTCATCACTCTTGCTTGCGACATCCGCCGACAACTCTTCACGAGCTTTGCGTTCTTCTTCGAGCGATGCGTTCGCCGCTTCCAGATTGGCGTGGTCCACCGACGCACGCTGCGCGAGTTCTTCAACGCGCGCCTCGGCCGCCTCAGCACGCAATGCGGCCGCGCCTGCCTGCTCCGACCAGTGCGTCGCTTCTTCTGTCTTCGCCTGACAGGCATCGCTCAATGTTGCGATCTCCTGCCGCGCCTGATCTCGCTCCTGAGCGACCTGAGCAACTTCATTGTTCTTGCTCGCGAGCGCCGTGGCCAACTCTTCGCGCGCGAGGCGTTCCTCGTCGAGCAATGCCCTCATGGCCTCCAGATCGGCGTCTTGGGCAGACACACGCTGAGCGAGTTCTTCGACATGAGTTTCAGCCGCCTCCGCGCGGCCCGCAGCGGTTGCGAGTTCCGTTTCGAGGCGCAGAGCGGTACTTTCCGAGGCACTCAGCGCCTCCGTCAGCGCGACGACCCGATTGCGCCCCGTTTCGACGTCATCGATCGTTTTCTGATACTCGGCGAGGGCTTCGTCCCGTTCCGCGCGGGCCGCTTCGAGGTCATGGTTCATTGCGGCCAACCGCTGATTGAAGGCCCGTTCGGCGTCGTGCTGGGATGCCGTCCAGATGCGATCCGCCGCGCTCATCACTGTCTCAGCGAGGCCCTCCGGCAACCCGGGCTGGACCTGCGGTGCCGGCGTTTCGGCCTGCCGCGCTTCGCGCCAGCGCTGCAAGGCCGCGACGATCGACGCAAGCGAACCGCCGCGAACCTCTTTCCAGATCGTCACCGGCGAAACTCTTCTGCCTTCTTCGACCATGCGATCGGCGATGGCGGCGATCTCTTCATCGGTGATTGTGTCTGCGTCCGTGGACATAAGCGCCTCAAGAATCAATGTAACGGGGCGAAAGGTTAAATCTTCAATACGTTACTACGTCTGCGGACGTCCGGCGACGTTCGCGATACAAGGTAAATGACAGGTAGCCTGACGCGGATGGCATCTTATAGCTCAATGACTTTTTCGAATGCGGGGAACAACGGACCATAACGCGGCCAAATCGCCGCGCAATGCCTGTCCGAGACGGGTACTGGCGATACTGGTAGAGGCTCCCGCCTTGTTGGCGTACGGCGACGTTGCAACAATGCAGACGAATCGATTGGCGTAGCCCGTGGGCGTCAAAGCCACGAACCGGCATCGGCACGATGCATCTGATTCACGCAACTTCACCGAGGCATACGGCAATGCGTATTTCGTTTTTGCACACGATGGACGGGAACCGGCAAGTCTTTGAGCAGGCAGCAAAAGCACTCGGCATGCGTGCTGATGATCTTCACCACGAAGTGAGAGCGGATCTGCGCGAGGCGGTTAGTCAGGCGGGGACGTTCTCACACGAGTTGAAAGCCGAGACAAACCAGCGTCTTCTCGCGCTAGCAGCCCATTCCGACGCCGTTATTCTGACTTGCGCCACGCTTGGGGCGGCCGTGGCGGATATCGAGAGTCAACCGGTGCCCATCGTCAGGGCGGATATCGCCCTGGCCGCCGCGGCAGCGGAACTGGGCGGGAAAATCGTCGTGTTATGTGCCGCTGACTCTGCAATCGAATCCACCAGAATGTTGTTTGCGGAGCACATACGCGGAACCGGTGCGTCAGTGGAGGTCGTTCACCTTCCTCAGGTTTGGGCACGGTTCAAAGCGGGTGATCTCGACGGTTGCCTCGCTGCAAGCGCATTGGCCGCGGAAGACGCATACGAGGCCGGCGCAACGGTTGTCGCATTCGCTCATCCGTGGATGGCGCCCGGCGCGGACCTCGTTCGAAAGGGAAGGCGGCCGCTCGATAGTCCGAGCGCGGCGCTTCGCGCTGCAATGCAACGGTTCGGCGAACACCCGAGCGACGCCTGACCACGAGCGGCACTCAATCCGCGATCAGAGGCTCAAGCCCGCAATAGCTTCGCCAATCAAAAGAAAACTAAAGGCGAAGCGATTATCTCGCCGAGGGCATGAAAGAGACGCGCCGCCGAACTGGTCGGGCGACACCTGCAATGCGCGACCCAGTCTGCACCCGCCGAAGTTTCCGATGAGAAAAGCACCCGAACGCTTCTCCGCCACCGGTCAACCTCAACAGCGCCGTCACTCAGGCCATGCACAAGCGATCCAGGCATTTTCCGCAGGCGCGGCGGCAGATGTCCCACCGCCTTCCGATCGGGACCCATCGCGCCAAATGTTATTATCGGAAACAACACCGTCCCCTCAAAGCGTGCATTCGAAGCATCAAGCCCTATGGACACCCATCTCGCCAAATCCGCCGACCCGTCCACCACCGACCTCGGCCGCCGCGTCCGCGCCGCCCGCCAGGCGCAGGACCTGACGCTGGAAACTGCCAGCCGCCTCTGCGGCGTTTCGCGCTCGACGCTCTCCAAGGTCGAAAACGGCCTGATGTCCCCCACGTTCGATGTTCTGCAGAAAATCGTCCTCGGACTGAAGATCGAGATCGGCGAGCTGTTTGGCTCGACGCCGAAAGTCAGCGCCAGCGGCCGCCGCGCGCTCACCCGCAAGGACGAAGGCCAGCGTCATGCCTATCGCGGCTACCAGATGGAACTGCTTGCCACGGACCTCGCGCACAAAGCGATGCTGCCGTTTCGCATCCGCATCTCCGCGCACACGCTCGACGCCTTCGACGACTGGGGCCGTCACGAAGGCGAGGAATTTCTGTATGTGATCAGCGGCAGCGTGTGCCTGTATTCGGAGCTGTATGCGCCGACGCACCTGAACGCCGGCGACAGCCTCTACTTCGACAGCCGCACCGGCCACGCGGCGGTCTCCACGAGCGAAGAAGACGCCGAAGTATTGTGGATGGCCACCAGCGCCGACATCCCGCACACCCCGCCCGCCACCGAATCGACAAAGAAGTAACGCACGCCCCCACACCGCGCAGCAAGCGGGCTTAACGAGCCGCCAACGCCCGCTGCGCGAGTTGCGCAATATGCATTGCGTGACGCCCCGTGCCTTGCTCGATCTGTTCGCGGCAACTGAAGCCATTGGTCAGCACGATCGTGTCCGCGGCCGCCTCGCGCACCGCCGGAAATAGTCTGTCTTCGCCGATCTTTTCGGAAAGCGCGTGGTGCTCTGCGTTGAAGCCGAACGATCCCGCCATGCCGCAGCATCCTGTATCGAGAAGCTTCCATTTCACGCCGAGCCTGTTCAGCAACGCCGTGTCGCCCTGCATGCCGAACAGCGCCTTTTGATGACAATGCCCATGCACGATCACGTCAGCGGTCAGCGTCGGCCAATCGAACGGCTGCCGCGCGACGAAATCGGAGAACAGGAAGGTCTGCGCGGAGAGCTTCTTCGCTAACGCATGACCGGGCAGTTGCTTCAGCAATTCGTCCTTGAATACCGACAAACAACCCGGTTCGAGACCGACCAGCGGCACGCCCGCGGCGATATCGTCCGCGAGGTCGTCAAGGATGTGCGCGAGAAGTTCGTGCGCACGTTCGAGCAGGCCAAAGTCATAGAGTGGACGCCCGCAGCACAGCCGGTTCTTCGGCAACACGACGTGCCAGCCCAACTGCTTTAAAACGTCGGCGGCGGCTTCGGCAATCTCGGGCGTGAAGTGATCATTGAAAGTATCGACCCACAGAATGACCTTTTTTGCTTCGCCGCGAGAGGCGGGCGCTGTTTGCGGCGAACGCCGTGCGATCTGCCTGTAGGTTGCGCCCGCGAATCGTGGCAGTTCACGTGCTTGCGCCACGCCTGTCACCCACTTGCCGAACGAAGCCAAACCCGGCGCCGACGTCATGAAGTTCGTCAAACGCGGGAAGCGCGCCGCCCACGGCGCCCATTCACCGATGCGCCCCATGAACAGCGCCTGCCGTGGCCGGCGATTCGTCTCGTAGTAATGCGAAAGAAATTCGGCTTTGTATGAAGCCATATCCGTATGCGTCGGGCAATCGGATTTGCAGCCCTTGCACGCAAGGCATGTATCCAGCGCTTCTTTCACTTCGCGGCTTTGCCAGCCATCGACGATCACGTCGCCTTGCAGCATTTCCCAGAAAAGATGCGCACGGCCACGGGTCGAATATTTCTCTTCACGGGTCGCGCGATAACTTGGGCACATCGTGCCGCCTTCGAGCGAACGGCATTTGCCCATGCCGATGCATCGCTCGATCTCGCGCTGAAAGCCGTCGCCTTCCTGGCTGGCAAAGGTGAGCCTGGTTTGCAGCGTGACAGGTTGATAGGCGGGACCCATGCGCAGATTCTCGTCGGCCCGATACGCATGCACGACCTTACCCGGATTCAGACGATTGGCCGGATCCCAGATCGCCTTGAACTGTTCCATTGCCTGCATCAGCTCGGCACCGTACATGATCGGCAGAAACTCGGCTTTGGCCTGGCCGTCGCCGTGTTCGCCCGAGAGCGAGCCGCCGAATTCGACCACCAGCTCGGCCGCTTCGCGCAGAAACTTTCGCCAAGTCGAGATACCTTCCGCGCTGCGCAGATCGAACGTGATGCGCGCATGCACGCAGCCATCGCCGAAATGACCATAGAGGCTCGTCTCGTAGCCGTAGCGATCCACTAGCGACTGGAACGCGCGCAAATAATCGCCGAGACGCAGCGGATCGACCGCCGCATCTTCCCAGCCGACCACCGGGTCAGGCGTGCCGGAATCGACAGACAACGCCACCGCCGAGGCGCCGGTCTCACGAATCGACCATACCTTGGCCTGTAATGCGCGATCTTCGACGAGCATCGCCGAGACATTCGGCCCCGCCTCGCCCGAGCGAAAATAGGTGGCAGCGGCTTGCGCTTGTAGCATCACCGCCTCTTGCGTGTCCGCGCCGAATTCGAGCACGACCCACGCATCGCCTTCGGGCAGCAACGCGATCTCATCCTTCTTCAACCCGCGCGCCTCCAGCCCGCGAATGATCGCGCGGTCGAGTCCTTCGATAGCGATCGGCCCGCAGCGCATGAAATGCGGCACGGCATCCGCCGCCGTGTAGATATCCGTGAAGCCGACCACGACGATCACGCGCTTCGCAGGACTCTTCACGAGGCGCACTTTCGCCTGCAATGTCACCGCGCAGGTGCCCTCGGTGCCGACCAGGGCACGCGCCACGTTGAAGCCGTTTTCCGGCAGCAGTTGATCGAGATTGAAGCCCGACACGCGCCGTTTGATCTGCGGGAATTTCGCGCGGATCTGGTCAGCGTAGGTATCGCGCAACCGTTTCAACGCGGCGTAGATTTCGCCTTGGCGACCGCCTGCCGCGATGATGCGTTCGAGTTCGCTTGCGGATGTCGGACCGACCCAGAAACGCGCGCCGTCGAAGGTCGCGATCTCCAGCGCCTCGACGTTTTCGACGGTCTTGCCGGCCATCACCGAATGCGCGCCGCACGAGTTGTTGCCGATCATGCCGCCGAGCGTGCAGCGGCTGTGCGTAGCCGGATCGGGTGCGAACGTGAGGCCATGCTGTTCAGCGGCATCGCGCAAGGTATCGCAGACCACGCCCGGCTCGACGATCGCGACGCGCGCGACAGGATCGACCGACACGACACGGTTCACATATTTGCTTGCGTCGACCACCACCGCGACGTTCACGCATTGGCCGTTCTGCGAAGTGCCGCCGCCGCGCGCGAGAAACGGCACGTCGTTGCGACGACAGGCGGCGAGTGTCGCCAATAGATCGTCGACATCCGCGGGCACGACCACGGCGAGCGGCACTTGCCGATAGTTCGACGCATCTGCCGCATACAACGCTTTGGAGCCCTGATCGAAGCGCACTTCGCCGCGCACATGGCTGCGCAAATCGGCTTCGAGCGCCTGCATCACGGCGGCACTGCTCGCGAAAGGCGTGGCAACGCGCGATGCACTCTTCAGCGCGCGACGGCCGGCATCGTCCAACCCGTTCAGGCCCGCGCCCTGCTGTTCATCCAATGACGTTCCCACCGCGCTCCCCGTTTCTCGTGCCTGGACCGCCGCCCTGCGCTCAGGCGGCCTGGCTCGCGGTCATCTTGAAGATGCCCTGTGCGTTGCCCGCGTCGAAACGCAGGTCCGTTTCCCAGCGACGCGCGTCCTGATCGAAAGTCCGCTTGCGCGTGATGAACTCGTAGAACGAGCCCGGCACTTCGCGCGTCACCACGCTTGCGTCAGCCGCACGAAACTCGCGCAGCACCGTGTCCGCGCGATACGCCGTCTGAAACACGCGGCCCGAGCGCGAACGCTCTACTTCCGGTTTCATCGGACGGCCCTTGGCCTTCTCGTCGTCGGAGAGTTGAAAGACGTCCGCGACGCGATCGGTGGCGTGGTTAAACGCATTGCCTTCGGTCGCGATCCACGCCATTTCCGGCGATTCCTTCAACAATACTTCGTAATCGGCTTCGCGTGGCGTCTCGTGCTGGCGCGCAAATGCGCCGACGATGACCGGCAGCAGTTCATGGGCCGCCTCGAGCGGCAGCACGCCGTCGCGCTCGAGCTCCCACAACTGGCCGACAGCGCGCGGCGTCAACGGATCGCGCGACTGGCCGATCACGTTGGTCACCGCCTGTTGAAACTCCGCCGAGAACCGCTCGGGATGCAGCTCGCTCACGAAGAACTGGGCGATCTCATCGGACGCGTCGTCATGCGCCCACGCGCGCCCGGTCATGCCGAGACGATCAAGCGGATACCGGCCGTTGATGCTGAAACCGAGAGGACGCAGAATGCGGGCAAATGCGGCTTCGCCAGTCGGCAGCGCGCCGCTGTGCGGCCAGCGCACCGTGCGCAGCGCGCCGTGGTCGAAGTACACGCTGCCGCCCGCCGCGACCGTCTCTTCCGTGTAGCGGCGGCCATTCGCCGAGCGCGCCAGCAGATCCTCGAAGAGCGCCATGTTCATCGCCTGCGCGAGTTCGGCGCGCGTGACGATGCCGTCTTCCCATTCGTTGAGGATCTGCGGATGATTCAGCGTCGCAAAGAGCCGGGCGGTTTTGTCGGCGCCGAGCAGCGTCAGCAGCAGTTGTTCGAGATTCGCATTCTTGATGTTTGGCATATCGGTTCTCTAAATGGCTCTACGCGCGCGATCTGATGTGCTGAATTGCCACGCCGGTCGGCGCGCAAGGCACAGAACGGCATGATCAAAGGCGTGATTATTCAAAACGCCAGGGTCGCCGTAAAGCGAGATAAAATCGCCACTTAATGCGTTTTTGGAATCAACGTGCGAAAGTTCAAGATCCCCAACATGGGTGCGCTGCTCGCTTTCGAAGCGGCCGCACGGCACGAGAGCTTCACGCACGCGGCGCGCGAACTCTTCCTGACCGAAAGCGCCGTGTCGCGGCAGATCAACACGCTGGAAAGCAACCTTGGCGTGCGGTTGTTCGTGCGCGTCAAACAGCGCGTGGTGCTGACCAAGGCAGGCAAGGTTTATAGCGCGCAGGTGCGGCGCTCGCTGGAACAGCTCGATCGCGACACGCTGTCCATCATCGCGCATGGCAGTGGCGGCGGTTATCTGGAACTGGCTGTTCTGCCGACTTTCGCGTCGCAATGGCTGATTCCGCGGCTCGCGGCATTCAACGCGCAGTATCCGGACGTGCGCGTGAACATGGGCGTGCGAACCGGCACGTTCCCGTTCGCCGAGACCCATTTCGAGGCCGCGATTCATTACGGCAAGCCCACATGGCCGGGCACGTCGGCGGATTTTCTGTTCAGCGAAGAGGTCGTGCCGGTGTGCGCGGCGAGTCTGCTGAAGCGGCCTGTGCAGAACGCCGCCGATCTTCTCGACTATCCGCTCGTCCACTCCACTACCCGGCCTGACGGCTGGGCAGCATGGTTCGCCAACATGGGCGTCGAGGACAACCGGACCATGCAGGGCGTGCGCTACGAACTCCACACCATGCTGATCAGCGCGGCGGCCGCCGGCCTCGGTATCGCGCTGGTGCCGCGCTTTTTCGTCGACGCGCAGCTCGAACAACTAGGGCTCGTGATCCCGCTCGATGCCCCCGCGGTCGCCGATTCGGCGTACTACCTCGTCTATCCGACCGAGTTGAGTCACGGCAAGCCGCTGGCGAGTTTCCGCGAGTGGCTGTTGCACGAAGCCGCGGCCTACAGCGCGGTGAATCCCGAGTTGGCCGCCCCGCCCGATACCGATTGACCGCGTATCGGATGAGGCATCACGCGCCGGTTTGTTCGCGCGCCTGGGCCAATGCGCTCAGATTGCCTTCGCCGAAGCCGTGGTGACCCTGGCGCTGCACGATCTCGAAGAATATTTCGCCGGCGCGGCGGCGCACGAAGGTCTGGAAGAACAGCAGCGGCACACCGTCGGCGCCGATTTCGCCGTCTACCAGAACGTGCGTGCGCTTGAGCCGCTCGACGTCGAGC